>Ga0082335_1000404_pt1 | contig 111421 bp, 105 predicted proteins | sample Subgrocontami58m_FD_72375 | JGI IMG/M metagenome (GOLD analysis project Ga0082335, IMG submission 72375) | Subsurface groundwater microbial communities from S. Glens Falls, New York, USA - GMW37 contaminated, 5.8 m (SPADES assembly) (version 2) ... | reverse complement strand
TGAAAAAAATATCAAGATTTAAAAATTTTCCCATTGCTTTTTTACTCATTATTATTCTTGCATCGTTCCTACGTTTATATAACTTAGGGAATGTGCCTGTGGGCATGACGGATGACGAGATCAGGGAAACGTATACTGCTTATTCAATTGCTCATACGGGAAAAGATGTTTTTGGGAATTTTCTTCCTGTGGTTTTTAAGATTGATGGATCTAGTACGTGGAGTCCTGTTTTAGTTTATATTAAAGTTCCATTTTCTTTGTTTTTACCTTTAAATCCTTTTACCGCAAGATTTCCATATGCTTTAGCTGCAATATTTTCCGTAGCGCTTTTTTACTTTATTGTTAAAAAATTATTTAACGAAAGAATTGCTATTGCTTCATCTTTTGCTCTCTCGGTCTCCGTTTGGCAAATTCAGTTAGCAAGATTTGTTATCGAAGCCGATATTTCGCTTACTTTGTATTTGCTTGGTGTTTTTATATATTTATATTCAAAAAATAAAACAAAATTAATAATATTATCAATGATCGTTTTATTCTTAGCTTTTTTTGGTTATTCTGCATTTAAGGTCTTTTTCTTGCCATTAATGATTATTTTAATTTGGTATAAGTTTAAAGAATTGGGTAAGAAACATTTAGCAATAATATTAGCTACAATTTTACTGGCGTTTGGATCCTATGGATTTTTAGTTGTTACCCAAAACGCAGCTTCTTACGCAGCTACTGCAGGGAATGCTTTATTTATTCAAGACACGCAAAAAACATCACTTAGCGTTGAGCTTGAGAGAAGAGCTTCTAATGAGCCGCAAATAATTGAAACCCTGTATCACAACAAACTTACCTATTGGGGAAGAACTTTTATCACGAACTATTTAACAGCTTTTTCGCCGCAATATTTATTTTTAAATCAAGAAGCAAGCGGAATATATTCAATCTGGGGAAGAGGGGAAATGTATATTTTTGAACTCCCCCTTTTGTTTTTTGGAATTTTATATCTATTTACTAAGAAAAGAAGAGAATTTTATTTAATTTTATTGTTGCTTTTAATTTCACCTTTGCCTTCTGCGTTAGGAACTAATACTTCTACTTGGACATCCAGGTCTGCGTTTATGGTTTTTTGGCTTTATGTGTTTGTGGGTGGAGGTATCTACTATCTATTAACCTTGTTTAAAAAAACAAACTATAAATATTTTGTTTTTGCGGTCATTGCTTTGTGTTATTTTTATGGAGTGATGGGTTATGTTTTTCAATACTATTATGATTGGTCAAGAACAAACTCTAAATATTTTTCCTTACCAACAAGGGAATTAATTTATGCAACAAACAAGTATGTTAATGAAGAAAAAAAAGTTATAATTTCAGGAGTAAGACCTGTTGAATTTTTAAATTTTGCTTTTTACAACAAAGTAGATCCAAAAATAGTTCAAAGTAAAATAAATAAATTTCCAATAGAACTTGGCAATGTTACATTTACACAAGATTGTTTTGTGAAGCCGAAAGAAAATCCTTATAAGTCTATACCGGCCGGTACGGTTTATATTTCCAATTCGCAGTGTAGGTATAAAGCAAAGCCTGTTTCTAGGATTGCAACATATAAAAATGAAGAAGTTATGTGGAATATTTATTTAAAACAATGAAAAAATTCTTAAGTTGGAAGCTCCTGCTTTCAGTAATAGTTTTGCTTGCGGTATTTTTACGGTTTTATCAGCTTGGCGGTAATCCGCCTTCTCTTACTTGGGACGAAGCTGCTTGGGGATATAATGCTTATTCTTTAGGGATAGACGGACGAGATGAATTTAACAGATTTTTACCATATGATTATCTTGAATCATTCGGAGACTTTAAGCCGCCAATGTATGCCTATTTGGACATTATTCCTGTTAAGATGTTCGGGTTAAACGAATTTGCCACCCGTTTTCCTTCTGCATTTTTTGGAGTTTTAACCGTTTTAATTACATACTTTCTTGTAAAAAGAATCTTCCCAAGTTCTAAGCAATTTTCAATTTTCAATTTTCAATTTTCAATTGCAGAAATCTCTGCCTTTCTGCTTGCTATTTCTCCGTGGCATATTTTGCTTTCCCGCGCAGCTTTTGAGGCAAATATTGCGACTTTTTTTATCGTAACAGGAGTTTGGCTATTTCTAAAAGGCATTCAAGACAAAAAAATATTCCTTGTTTTATCATTTGTGACTTTTGTTTTATCAATGTATACCTTTAATACAACAAGGATAGTAGCGCCTCTTATTGGACTTGCTTTGACTATTGGTTTTAGGCGGGAGATTTTAAAAAACAAGAAAATTTTTATTTTCTCTTGCTTGGTAGGATTTCTTGTTCTGCTGCCAATTGTTGGTTTTCTACTTTCCCCCCAATCTCAGCTGCGTTTTAAAGAAGTAAACATCTTCTGGGATCCAAAAGGAGTTGCCGTAATTAATCAGGAAATAAAAAACGATAATAATCAGCCGTGGTCCAAAATTATTCACAACAGAAGACTTTACTTTGCAGTCCTTTATGCAAAGCACTATCTTGATAATCTAAGTCCGAATTTCCTCTTTATTAAAGGAGATGGGAATCCAAAGTTTTCCGTGCAAAATATTGGACAAATGTACTTAATCAGTCTTCCATTTTTCGTTATAGGATTATTGTTTTTGCTGAAAAAGAAAGAAAAAAACTGGTGGATAATTCCCGTTTGGCTGTTGATTGGAATTATCCCTGCGGCAACAGCTAGGGAAACGCCCCATGCCTTGAGAATAGAAGCAACTTTGCCAACTTTTCAGATAATAGTTGCTTATGGAATATTAGCAGTATTAAGTAGCAAGTATTATGAATTAAGTATGAAAAAAATAAAATATTTACTTCCTTCGTTAATAATTCTGTTTTACACTGTTAATGTTGTTTATTTTTTACACACATATTTTTCTCATTATGCAATTTCTTTTTCCGGAGAATGGCAATATGGCTATAAGGAATCAATTAATTATGTTAAAGAAAATATGAGTAAATTTGATGAGGTTAGGGTAACAACAGAGCTTGGCAGACCTTATGCCTACTACCTTTTTTATCTTAACATTGATCCGAAAGATTTTAGGCAAAATGCGGTTGTGGAGAGAGACGCTTTTGGGTTTGTTGGTGTAAAAAAATTTGATAAATTCATTTTTGCTAAAGATTTAAATAAAGAACCAAAAGGAAATAAAAAAATCCTTTATATTAACGATAAGTACAATGTTCCGGAAAATGCAAAAGTTCTAAGAATATTCAAGTTATTAAATGGAGATCCAATTCTGTATGCATATACGATGTAACTAACTAATAACTAATAACTAAACGAAGCATGAATAAAAAATTAATTGGAATAATATTAACAGGAATAATTATTATTGCCATTGTTTTGCGTTTTTGGCAGCTTGGTAAAATCCCTATTTCTCCTGATTGGGACGAGTCCGCCTTGGGCTATAGCGCTTATTCAATCTTAACTACAGGTAAAGATGAGTATGGTAAATTTTTACCGGTTGTATTGCGGTCTTTCGACGACTATAAACCGGCATTATATTCATATTTAATAATTCCCTCAATAATGCTGTTTGATTTAAATGTTTACGCGGTAAGGTTTCCTTCTGCTTTTTTTGGAGTCTTAACTGTTCTTGCTACCTATTTTTTGGTTAAGGAACTTTTTTCAAACTTAAAACTTAAAACAGAATACCTAAAAGAAGGGCAAAATACTAAATACAAAATATTAAATACAGAAGGACTCGCTCTTTTGAGTGCATTCCTTCTTGCAATTTCTCCATGGCATATTCAGTTTTCCAGAGTTGCCTTTGAAACAAATATCGGTCTTGCTTTAAATGTTTTTGCCGCTCTTTTCTTTTTAAAAGGATTAAAAAAACCGGTTTTCCTTATGGCTTCATCTACTTTTGCAGCTTTGGCAATTTATGTTTACCAGAGCGAAAAGGTTTTTACGCCCCTTTTATTTATTCTACTTATTGCAGTTTATTATAAAAGGTTCTTTGCAATTCCTAAAAAATATATTGCGGCTTTTTTGATAACCGGGTTTATTGTTGTTTTACCAATGCTTATTAGCATATCAGTTGATAGGAACTCTCTTCTAAGAGCCAAGGGCACAAGTATTTTTGCAGGACAAACAGATTTACTAAGAGAAAACATTGTTAAATTAGAGCAGGATCAAACTAGGGGAGACAAATTAGGTCAGCTATTGGATAACAGAAGAGGAGTGTATTTAATGACTATCGCAGGAGGATATCTCTCCCATTTTGATCTCAATTGGCTTTTTATTAGTGGCGATTTAGACAGACATCATGCTCCTAAAATGGGATTATTGTATCTATGGGAGCTTCCGTTTTTGCTTATAGGAATTTATTTTCTCGTTTTTGGAAAATTTAATAAAAGCTCAAAGTTTCTTATTTTTGGGTGGTTTCTTCTTGCGCCTGTTCCGGCATCTATAACCACCGGAGTTCCTCATGCCGTAAGAACTCTCAATTTTCTGCCGACATTTCAAATTTTTACAGCAATAGGCTTAATTACCGCTTTCAGCTTAATTTCAAATTTCAAATTTCCCTCCTTCGCTAAAGCTACGGCGGGCGGGCAAATTTCAAATTTCAAAGTCTGGAAGCTGCTTGCTGTTTGCTACCTGTTATTTGCTGTTTTTAACTTTATTTATTATCTAAATCAGTATTTTGTCCAGCAGAATTACTTTAATGCACAACAGTGGCAGTATGGTTGGGAGCAGGCTGTAGGTTACGTTAAGGAAAAACAGGATAACTATAAAAAAATAATTATTTCCGACAGGGAACCTTTGGATCGGGCTTATATGTTTTTTGCTTTTTATTTTAAATATCCGCCTTCGGAGTATCAAAAGTATAATCTTGGTAGGTCGGGCGGATTTACCGAAGTCCATAAACTTGATAAGTATGAAATACGTCCGATTAATTGGAGAGAGGATTCAAAACAAGAAAATGTTTTATTTGTCGGAAAACCGGATGAATTTTCTTTGTCCGAAGGATTTAGGGTAAAAAAAGAAATAAAAAATCCCGACGGGACAACAGCGATAGTAATAGTTAGCAGATAAAATGAAAATAAAAATTCTCCTGTTCTTCTTTATTTTCCTAATAGCTGTTTTTACCCGCGCAATTGAGCCTTTTAACCGTAATCCAATATTTGGTTTTGATCAGGGGAGAGAGTGGATGGCAGCTAGAGATATTGTGCAAAACCACAAAATGACGTTGATTGGAACCGAGTTAGGGGCAGGAGTTGCTGGCATTAACGGAATTTTTCATGGTCCTGTTTATTACTACATGTTGGCTGTTCCCTACTTTTTATTTAAAGGAGATCCTGCCGGCTCATCATGGTTTATGCTTTTTTTTGGACTAGCGGCAATTTTGACAGGATATTTTTTTGGAAAGAAGGTTTTTAACTTTTACTTCGGTGTTATTATGGCTCTTTTTATAGCGGTATCTCCGATGCTTATTCCGCAGTCAAGATTTTTATGGAGCCCGCATATGGTATCTCTTTTTATACTTTTACTTTTTTATCTTGTTTACCGGTTGCAAGAATCAAAACCCTTAATAATTTTTTTAACAGGATTTTTCAGCGCATTTTTATACAACTTTGAGTTTGCCATTACTATCCCATTAATTTTATCGGTAACTGCTTATAGCATTTATCTTTTTAGACTTAAATTTAAAACCTATATCTACTTAGCTTTGGGAATTATTGTTGCTTTTTCTCCAATGATTTTATTTGAAATCAGGCATAATTTCATAGCTCTAAGTGGATTTTACTCTTACATATTTAACCATGAAGTAAAAACTGCTGTTTCCGGCACAAATTATTTTTTGGATCATTTAAATTCATTTTTAAGCAATTTTGCGGAAACTTTCCCCCTAAGTGTAACATTGCCAAGCTTTATTTTATTGCCCTTACTATTGCTATCTTCGGTTTACGTATGGGTAAAAGAAACCAATAAAAAAAGAAAAGATTTTCTTTTATTTCTTGTTAGTCTTCCTTTTGTAACCTTTTTTGTTTTATCTTTTCTCAGAAATACCGTATGGAGCTATTATCTTACTCATCTTAATATTGCCTATATAGTTCTTTTTACTTATTTATTATTCTTCTTTTATAATAATAAATTCTCCAAAATTTTTATTGGTTTATGCATCTTGAGTTCAGTTATGTTAGTTGCAGGAATTTATGATGGTGTAAATAGTTCTTTTTATAATTATAAAGACTATGGCGGAAGCGCAAAATTAAAAGGCAAAACCGAGGCGTTGGATTATATGTATAAGGATTCGGCAGGTAAAAAATTTGGATTATTAGTTTTTAGTCCTCCTGTTTACACTTATCCATACGATTATCTTGCGCAGTGGTATGGAGAGAAAAAATATGGATACATTCCCTATAAAGATAAAAAAGGAACGGTATATTTATTAATTGAGGTAGATTCCAGAAAACCCTGGAGCTATAAGGGTTGGTTGGAAACCGTAATAAAAACGGGTAGAATCGAAAAAACTGTTGAATTGCCAACAAGCGGTTTTATTGTTCAAAAAAGAATTTATGAGTAGGGTTTTTTTAATTTTATTTATTCTTTTAATTTTTCCTTTGATCTCCCTGTTTCATCCGGGACTTCCTATTACCCATGATGGGCAAGATCACGTTGCCCGCATTGCTAATTTTTATTTAAATTTAGAACAGGGGAATTTTGTTCCGCGTTGGGCAGGTAATTTAAACTGGGGTTATGGTCATCCAATATTGGAGTTTCTTTATCCCTTTTCTTCGTATTTTGCTTCCCTTGTTCACTTCTTAGGATTTTCTCTGGTAGATTCAGTTAAGGTAGTTTTTGGGTTAGGTATGTTTTTATCAGGTTTATTTATGTATCTTTGGCTATCGTCTTTTCTTAAAAGAGATGCGTCGTTATTTGGGGCAATACTTTATGTTTACGCTCCCTACAGATTTGTGGATTTATACGTAAGAGGAGCGATTGGTGAGAACAGCGCTTTTATTTGGTTGCCACTACTCTTACTTTTTACTTATAAATTGTTTAAAAATCAAAATTTAATAAATGTTTTTTTAGCTTCATTTGCTTTTGCTCTTTTGATCTTGTCCCACAACGCTCTTAGCTTAGTTTTCCTTCCCTTTGTGGTCTTCTACGGGATTTATTTGGGCATACAGCTAAAAAACAAAAAACAATTTTTTTCATTTTTCTTATTTTTAATTATTTTAGGCTTAATGCTTTCTGCATTCTTCTGGGTTCCGTCAGTTATGGAAGGAAAATATACTTTGCGAAGCGTGGTGCGTACGGTAGACTTTTCCGATCGTTTTGCTTCGTTATCTGCTCTTGTTTGGGGTCCTTGGAGTTTTGGAGTAAATGGAAAGCTTACAGTTCAGCTTGGAATAATTCATTGGTTAGCGTTTCTTTTTTCCCCATACCTACTTTTTAAGCTCTACAAAGAAAAGAATAGGTTTTTTTTACTAATTGCCGGGCTTATCTTTTATTCCCTAGCCGCAATTTTTTTAATGACAAGTTTCTCCTCTTTTTTCTGGAAACATATTCCATTCCTCTGGGATTTTCAATTTCCCTGGAGATTGCTATCTGTTACGGTTTTTTCAACAGCAGTCTTAGGCGCTTTTTTGGTAAATAGTCTTAATGGTAATTTAAAAAAAGTTATCATTGCTTTTGGAATACTTACCGTTGTGTTAATCAGCTCAAGCTATTGGAACGCCAATGGATATTTATATAAAAATGAAGCATTTTTTACCGGAATATATAACTCCACTACCGATACAGGAGAAAGTGCGCCAATATGGTCTGTGCGTTTTATGGAGCAAAGATGGAATAATCCATTGGAAGTTATAGATGGAAACGCTGTAATAAGGGAGATCTCAAGAAGCCAAACTTTGCATAAATATAAAATTCAGGTAAATAAAAGAACTTTGTTTAGAGAGAACACATTATATTTTCCCGGATGGGAGATTTCTGCGAATAGTAAAGTCCTGCCTTTGGAATTTCAGAATATGAATTACAGGGGCATAATGACCTTTTACTTGGATAAAGGAGATTATTTGGTAAGCGTAAACTATAAGGATACAAAGATAAGAAGCCTATCGAATATGATATCCTTATTTAGCTTAGTTATTATTGCACTGTTTCCTTTTATAATAAAATGGCAAAAAAATTATCAATAGCGTTAGCTACATACAATGAGGAAGAAAATTTGGCTAGATGTCTGGATTCTATTAAAGACATTGCAGACGAGATTATCATTGTTGATGGCACATCAATAGATAAAACAGTGGAGATAGCAAAGAAATACAAAGCAAAAGTTACAGTAACCACAAACCCCAAGAATTTTCATATCAACAAACAAAAAGCAATTGATCAGGCAACCGGAGATTGGATACTTCAACTGGATGCAGACGAGACCATTTCCCCCGAACTCAAGGAGGAAATAAAGGAGATTATTGGAAATTTGAAATTGGAAATTGGAAATTCCGTGAATGGTTATTGGATTCCCAGAAAAAACCGTTTTTTGGGGAGATTTTTGGTTAAAGGTGGCCAGTATCCGGATTACAGCTTAAGGCTTTATAAACGGGGAAAAGGTAAGCTTCCTCAAAAAGATGTTCATGAACATGCGGTGGTAGAGGGTAAAACAGGATATCTAAAAGGGGCAATGCTTCATTATCCTTACAAGAATTTTTCGCACTATTTAAAAAAATGGAATAGTTATAATTCTTTTTTTGCCGGGCAAATAAAAGAAGAGGAAAAAAAGAAAAACATTTTTCAAAAGCTAATTTCCTTTTTTAATTATTTGTTAATAAAGCCGGTTTTTTGGTTTTTGCTAACATATTTCCGTCATAAAGGGTTTATGGACTTATGGCAAGGTTTTGTTTTTTCCTTTTTTTCCGCTCTCAGGTTTCCCGTAAGTTATATTAAGTTTCTGGGTTTTTATAGAGTTTCTTTTATTATTATTTTAATCATTGGCGCAGTTTTACGTTTATATAATTTCGAAGGACGGATTGGAATTGGTGGAGACGCGGGAAGAGACGCAATGATTGCGGCAGAAGCGCTTAAGCGAGGGGAGTTGCCGTTAATGGGACCTTTTAGTTCGGCCGGTCCATTTGTCTTCGGCCCTTTGTTTTATTGGTTTATTATGCTTTCTTACGTTTTATTGTTTGGGTTTACCTATGCGCCCTGGATTGCCACTTTTACTATTGGAATTTTAACCATTTATGTCTTTTTTAAAATTGGGCAAGAATTAGGGGGGGGGCGTTTGGCGCTTATTGCAGCATTTTTTGCCGCATTTTCTCCGCAACAGATAAATAGATCCCTAATGTTGGGACCTCACACTTTCGTAGCCATATCATCGTCTCTTGTCATTTTATTTTTTCTTATTTTAAACCGGACAAAGAAGTTAAAATACGCTTTTTTACTCGGACTCTCCCTAGGCATTGCTGTAAATATGCATTATCAGGTAATAAATCTTCTACTTTTTTTCCCGGCAATTTTACTGTTGCCCCTAAGACTGAAGGATAAAGCTATTGGCTTGTTTTTGGCTATTGTAGGTTTTGTAGTTCCCAGTGTCGCATTAATTTATTGGGATTCACAACAAAATTTTGCAAATTTCAACAATATTTTGGATTATCTTTTGATTGGACAATACAGGATATATGTTCCAAATAGTTGGAAATTGTTTTTATTTAAAGACTTTCCTTCCTATTGGTCTTTTGTTGTTGGAGGAGATAAAATTCTTGCGCTCGTAGTTTTCGTTGCTTCCTTTGCTTATTTTTATATTGGCTTGGTTTTAAAAAAGATTAATAGACCTTTGGCAATCTTAGGTTTTATGTTTTCTTTTTTAGTAGTTCTAAATCGGTATTATCATGGGGAAAGGTCGGAAGGCTATATGTTGTATTTTATGCCTTTTATAATAATATTTACGTCTATTCTGATTAAATTTTTTGTTGATAAAAAACGTCTCGCATATTTCGGATATGCCATTATTGTTTTAATCTTAATTTTGAGTCTTAAGACTATTTATCCCACCCTGGTAACGGGTAATAACAGCGTAAATCTTAATAATATTTCAAGTGCTTTAGCTAAAAAATATCCTAATAAAAAATTCCATTTTTATGATTACAAATATTTACTTTACGATAACAGTGTTACTTTAAGTTTTTTCTTTAATTCCCAAGGGAAAACAGACTTAAATGGGGTTCCTATCGGAGTAGGTTGTTTTAATAAGCATTGTCCAAAAAACTTTCCTTTGATAACAATTTACCCAAACAGTCCTATTTATAACCTAAGCAAAGTAGATCTTAGTAAAAATAAAAAAATTTGGATCGGAGTAAATCAGGAAGACTTGTATGATGATTTAATGATCTGGCAAAGAGGTAAAAAATTAAAGTCTACTTTTTCTTTGAAAAATTATATAATGGAGAGAGGTTGGGATTAATATGAAGATACTCGTTACCGGTGGAGCAGGTTACATTGGCAGCTTTATGGTTAAAAGGTTTCTTGAGAAAGGAGACGAAGTTGTAGTAGTTGATAGCTTGGAAAGAGGCCATAAAGAGGCAGTAGACAGTAGAGCAAAATTAATCGTAGGAGACCTTCTTGATAAAGAACTTATTGGCAAGATTTTATCTGAGGATAGGTTTGACGGGGTTATTCATTTTGCAGGGCTTATTTCAATGGCTGAATCTATGCGTGATCCCTATATTTATTTTGACCACAATGTTCTTGGTTCGCTTAATTTAATCGAAGAGTTAATAAAAAACGGCCAAAATAATATAATTTTTTCCTCAACTGCAGGAGTTTATGGAAATCCTGTAAAAATTCCAATTCCGGAGGATCATCCAAAAAGCCCCGAAAACCCTTACGGAGAGAGCAAACTAATGGTGGAAAGAATCCTCTACTGGTATTCTAAGACTAAAAATTTAAACGCAATTGCTCTTAGATATTTTAATGCCGCAGGTGCAGCTCTAGATGGAGGCATAGGAGAGCAGCATGATCCGGAAAGCCATATAATTCCCAATATAATGAAGGCAGCCAAGTCTGGAAAGCCGTTTAAGCTTTTTGGAAATGATTACAACACAAAAGACGGGACTTGTGTCAGAGACTACATACATGTTTTTGATCTGGTTGAAGCGCATATTTTAGCTTTAGATAAATTACAAAAAGATTCAGGATTTTATGCTTATAATGTTGGAACAGGAAACGGCTACTCAAATAAGGAAGTTGTTGATATGGTTAAAAAAATTACAGGGCAGGATTTCGAAGTTATCAAATCCGAAAGGCGCCCTGGGGATGCGGATGAGTTAGTAGCGGATGTGACAAAGATAAAAACAGAATTAGGCTTTGACCCTCAATATTCGGATTTAGAAACTATCGTTAAAACCGCATGGCAGTGGCACAGCAAGTTGTAAAGTTTATAAAGTTATAAGGTTTGTAAAGCGAAATGGTAATTAGGTCATTTGAAGATATTATTGCTTGGCAAAAGTCAAAAGAATTATCCCAGATGGTTTATAAGAAGTTTGGAAAGTGTAAAGATTTTAGTTTTAGGGATCAGATTTGCCGGGCATCGGTTTCCATTATGAACAATATTGCCGAAGGTTATGAGAGAAACGGCAATAAAGATTTCAGAAATTTTTTATATATCTCAAAAGGCTCCGCTGCGGAGGTTCGTTCAATGCTCGATCTTGCTTTAGACTTCAATTATCTAAGTAATGATGAATATCAGGTAATGAGAGTATTATCGATCGAAATATCAAAATTGCTTTCGGGATTCATAAAAACCTTATAGATGATACTTTATAACTTTAAGAACATTATGAACTTTAAAAACTAATATGAATATTGGCATAGACATTTCTCCTTTAAAAAGCGGACATTATCTCCAACATAGGGTAAGAGGTACTGGGTTTTATTTGCAAAATTTAAAAGAGTCTTTGAAGGGTGAAGATAAAAATAACTCGTATATTTTTTATGATCGTTCAACTTCTATACCCGGCAACATTGATTTAATTCATATTCCTTATTTTGAGCCCTTTTTTATTACTCTACCAATAATTAAAAAAGTAAAAACAATTGTAACTGTTCATGACTTAACCCCTCTGGTGTTTTCTAAGAATTTTCCGTCGGGTATAAAAGGAAAATTAAAATGGAATATCCAAAAACTTCTATTAAAACAGGCGGATGCAATAATAACCGACTCGAATTCCTCGAAAAAAGACATTGTCCAATATACAGGTATATCTGCCAACAAGATTAGCGTTGTTTATTTAGCAGCAGGAGAAGAGTTTAAAAAATTGGAAATTGGAAATTGGAAATTGGAAATTGGAAAGAGATATGGTCTCCCTGAGAAATTCGCTCTATGCGTAGGGGATGTGACTTGGAACAAAAACCTACCAAGACTCATAAAAGCTGCAATTAAAGCGGATGTGCCGTTGGTAATGGTTGGAAAGGCATTGGTGGAAAAAGATTTTGATAAAAATAATCCATGGAATCAGGATTTAGTAGAAGTTCAGAAACTTGCAGAAAATAAAAAAATAATCAGACTTGGTTTTGTTCCAACGGATGATCTTGTTGCGCTTTATAATTTGGCGAAAGTTTTTATAATGCCTTCTCTCTATGAAGGTTTTGGTTTGCCAATTCTTGAGGCAATGGCTTGTGGATGTCCAGTGCTTACATCCAAGGAAGGATCTATTCCGGAAGTGGCTGGTAATGCGGCTTTTTACGTAGACGCATATAGCGTAGACAGTATCACTGAGGGAATAAAAAAAGTATTTGAAGATAAAAAACTTCAAGAAGAATTATCAGAGGAAGGAATTAAGCAAGCAAAAAAATTCTCCTGGAAGAAAACCGCTGAAAACACGATTAGTGTTTATCAGCAAGTTCTAAAGTTGTAAAGTAGAAAGTTTGTAAAGCCAAGAAAGTGCTTTATAACTTTAAAAACATTACAAACTTTATTAACTAATTTTATGAAAAACAGGGTTTTGTATTTTAGTAAAAAATTAATAAGCCATGAGTTGATTACAGGTAGTTTTTTTGTTTTTGTTGGAGCATTTGTTTCAAGCGTCCTTGCTTTTTTACTAAATGTTTTTTTAGCGAGAAACTTAGTTGCTTCCGATTACGGGACTTACGCAAGTCTTCTTTCTATTTTTACTCTCGCAATTATTCCCGGACAGGCAATACTGCCTGTTATTGTTAAGTTTGCCACTTCTTATTTTTCTAGTGGGCAACATAGCTTGGCGCGTTCTTTGTATTTTTCCAGCTTAAAATTATTATCGGTATTTGCGTTACTCATTATTTTGTTTTTTACAGTATTTTCTTCAACCCTGTTATCTTTTTTGAAGATATCAGATTATGGTTTAATCTTGCTTTTGGGAATAGCGGTTGCAGTGCAGTATTTAGCGGTTGTTAACGCGGCTTTTTTGCAAAGCCTTATTAAGTTTAATGTTATAGCGGTAGGGAACCTGTTAACAGGTTTTGTGCGTCTTTGTGCGGGGGTTTTGCTAGTTGTTCTTGGTTTTAATGTATTAGGTGCGGTTACTGCATTAATTCTTTCTATCTTTTCCGGAATTTTGTTTACGTTTTATCCTTTAAGGTCTATTTTTGCAAAAGACCATCAGCAAAAAATAAAAATTCCATATAGGGAAATTGCAAAATATGCAGTTCCAACAGCATTTAGCGTATTTTTTCTTAATTCATTTATTTCTACAGATGTTATTTTAGTAAAACATTATTTTAATCCGACAGATGCCGGACTATATGGAGGATTGTCTCTTATCGGAAAAGCAGTTTTTTATTTTACAGGAGTAATTCCAAGCGTTATGTTTCCGCTTCTAATCCGGAGACACACTAAGGGAGAAAGTTTCCACCGTCTTTTCTACCTAGCATTGCTGCTCGTAGCTCTTCCATCCTTAACAATTTCGGTTTTTTATTTTATTTTTCCGGAGTTTACGGTTAGCGTTTTTCTTGGGAAGAAATATTTATTTATTGCTCCATACGTTGGGCTTTTCGCAATTTTTATTACTATTTTTAATATGCTTAACGTTTTTGTTAATTTTTTCTTATCTCTTCAGAAAACAAAAGTTTTAATTTTTGTTCTAATTGCAGCAATTCTTCAAATTTTTCTTATATTCTTGTTCCATAGTTCTTTTTACCAAGTCATAGGAGTATCTTTGATTACATCGATTGTTTTTCTGATCTCTCTTTTTATTTTTTACCTGATTGAATTTAATCAATTTAAGGAAATTAAAAAACTAATCATTTCAATTAATAACCCCGTTGAATAGTAGTAATAAATAAAAGTTTGTGCTATATTTTTCTATAATGCGATTTACATTTTTTTAGAAAGCAGTTAAGATCTCGCAAGCAATGCCCTTAAACAATCTGGAATGGAAAGAATAAAATTACTATCCCTTGTTGTTCCCACATATAGACAGGAAAAAATAATCGTAAAAAATATTAAGTATCTGGAAAATACATTGTCAAAGTTGCCTTGCAAGTATGAGTTATTAGTTGTTGTAGATGGCATAGTAGATAAAACCATAGATAAGCTTAAAAAAATTAAAAGCAAAAATTTAAAAATTCTTTACTACAAAAAAAATCACGGAAAGGGATATGCGGTAAGATATGGGATCAGTAAGGCAAATGGAGACACGATTGGTTTTATAGATGCGGGGATGGATATAAGTCCAAATTCTATGTCAACATTGTTAGTGCAAATGAAAACTAATAATGCAGATATCATGATAGGCAGCAAGCTTCATCCGAATTCAAACATAAAATATCCACCTATTAGAAAAATTCTTTCTTGGGGATATAGAAATATAACAAGAATTTTATTCGGATTTAATGTTAGAGATACTCAAGCAGGATTAAAATTTTTTAAAAGAAAAGTTGCGACTACTATTTTTCCAAAATTAAAGGTAAATAGGTTTGCTTTTGATGTAGAGATGTTGGCTTTGGCTGAGCAATTAGGGTTTGATAGAATATATGAGGGTCCTATAAATTTTAATTTTAAAAAAAATACAATTACGAGCTTAAATTTTTTTAAGATTGCGTTGGAAACATTCTTAGACACGCTGTTAATCTTTATAAGAATAAAAGTTTTAAAAAATAAGAGTTAATTTTGGAGAGAGAACATAGGAAGCGATTTTTTTTCAATTGATAATACATTGCTTTATTTTGTAAATTATCATATAAATAAACACGTTAATTACGATTTTGTGGATTTATAAATATGAAAACAGTAATTCTTTCCGGTGGACTGGGATATAGATTAAAAGAAGAAACAGAATTTAAACCAAAACCAATGGTTTTAATCGGCGGAAAGCCTATGCTTTGGCATATAATGAAAATATATGCCCACTATGGCTTCAATGATTTTATTATTGCTTTGGGGTATAAGGGTGACTACATTAAAGAATATTTTTTAAATGAAAAACAATTAATTCATGATTTTACACTTCATACAAAATCCGGTTTAACAAAGATCTACAGGAGTGATGGAAATAAACCCGATAACTTTAAGATAACCTTCGTTGACACAGGAGAAGAGACTCTTCCCGGGGAAAGGATACTTAGGATAAAAAATTACATTCCAAAAGAAGATAGGGACTTTATGGTTACCTACGGAGACGGTGTATCCGATGTTAATATAAGAGAGTTGGTAGCATTTCATAAAAAACAAAACACGATAGGGACTTTAACCGGAGTGCACCCTCGAAGTAAATACGGACTTTTAAAGCTAGGAAGCGATGGTGTGGTGCAAAGCTTTATAGAGAAGCCCGTCTTAAAAGAGAGAACAAACGGAGGTTTTATGATTTTTAAACGCGAATTTTTTAAGTATATAAAACCGGGTGAGTTTGAACATGATGGTCTTAAGCGATTGGTGGAAAAAAAGCAGCTTTCGGTTTTTGGCCATGATGGATTTTGGCATTGTATGGATACTTATTCGGACGTTAAAGACCTTAATGACATGTGGCTTAATGATCCGAAGTGGAAAATATGGAAATAAAAGGAAAGAAGATTTTGGTAACCGGAGGAGCCGGATTTATAGGCAGCCATTTAGTTGAGGAGTTAATCAATCAAGGAGCAAGGGTAAACGTAATAGATATCAAAATAGATCCGCGTTCCTTCTTTAAGATCAATAAATTAAAAAACAAAGTTCAATTTAGCTTACTAGATATTAGAGATAAGACCAAGATAAAAAGATATTTAGATAAATTTTCCCCTGAATACATTTTTCATTTGGCAGCAGAACCAATAGTTGAAAAAGCATTCGATAATCCTCTTGATACTTTTGACACAAACATAATGGGTACAGTAAATATTTTGGAGGCTATCAGAGGAAGTGAAAAAATAAAAGGAATTATTGTTGCTTCCTCCGACAAGGCATATGGAAAAACCAAAAAAGCTTACACCGAAGATTCCCCGCTTAAGGGAGATCATCCATACGACGTTTCTAAATCATGCATGGATCTTATTTGTCAGACCTACTTTAAAACTTATGGTAGTCCAATTGTTATTACGCGTTTTGGAAACGTTTACGGTGAGGGCGATGTTAATTTATCAAGAATTATTCCCGGAATCTGTGAGTCAATCATTAAAAATAAAACTTTAAAAATAAGAAGCGACGGTACTTATGTTAGGGATTATTTATATGTAAAAGACGTGGTCCAAGGATATATCTTCTTGTTAAAAAATTTCGAGAAAGCTCGAGGAGAAGCTTTTAATTTTTCAACAAAAAATTCATTTTCGGTAATTGAATTAATTAAGAAAACAGAGGAAGTTTTAAAGGTAAAAGTAAATTACAAGATTTTAAATAATGCGAAAAATGAAATACCGTATCAGCATTTAAATGACGGCAAGATTAGGAAGTTAGGCTGGAAAAATAATTACGACCTTAGATTAAGCTTGCCGCTTGTTTACGATTGGCAAAAGGAAAACAATTAAAAAATAATGAAAAGAAAAATCCCCTCAGTGATGGTGTCTCAGCATCCGGATAATGCGAGTAAGCCTTCATGGCATACGAACGCCTATATAAGAGATCACGATGAGGTTAAAGAGTGTTACTATGCGTTCTCAAAACTTGGAGTTTCAGAATATAAGTGGGATTGGGAAGGAAAATTTGTAGACGAGTCTGTTTTTGAAAGGTTGGTTAGCGAATATCCTACTTATTTTAATAAAAATCAATTGGGAAGGGATAAATTTTTAACCTTCCGCTTACCTGATTTTAGAGTAAATACGGAATTTAGATTGGGTAGAGCATTGATGGGGATAATAAGCGCTGCAGGGCTTGCCAAAGAAATTGGTCTTCATTCGCCTCCGATATTTGAAGCAATTCTGTCCATGACTCAATCTGCCGATGAATTAATTTCAATTCAAAATGCTTTTAACGAGCTGAAAAATCTGAAACATCCTTTGTACAAAAATGGATTAATGGAAATGATTAATATAATACCTCTTTTTGAAGATATTAATAAAATTATGAATTCATCTTTAATTTTAGAAGAGTATGTGCAGTTTCACAAAAAAACATTTGGAAAGTCTCCTGAATATCTTAGGCCATATTTGGCCAGGTCTGATTCTGCTTTAAGCTCAGGCTTAATTTCTTCGGTTTTGGCAATTAAAGTTGCGTTATCAAGATATTCTAAATTTTCTAAGAAGTCCGGAATTGAAACATTTCCAATCTTAGGAGCAGGTTCCCTTCCGTTCAGGGGAGGTTCAACCCCATATACAGTAAAGAGTTTTGTAAAAGAATATAGTGGAATAAGGACCATGCTTGTGCAAAGCGGTTTCCAATATGATTTTCCGGAAGATGATGTCCGCTTGGCTTTGGAGAAAATAGAAGAAAAGCTGCAAAAAAGCCAAACATTAATTATTAGTGCTGAGAACGAGGAAAAAATAAAAAAGACTATTTCTGACTTTGAACCGTTTTATCAGAAAACTGTTAAAAAAATCGGGCCAATGATTTATAGCATAGCGACTCATATGCCTTCAAGAAGAGAAAGGTTAAGACATACGGGTCTTCTTAAATATCCAAGACAAGTGCAAGGAGTAAAAGTACCAAGGGCAATTAATTTTACTGCTTCTTTATATTCAATTGGAGTACCTCCGGAGTTTATTGGAGTAGGGAGAGGGATTAAATCGGCTAAAAAGAACGGTAATCTTTCTTTGGTTGAAAAATATTATTTTAATTTGCATAAAGATCTTAATCAGGCCGGACGGTACCTTAATAAAGACGTCCTGTTGCGTTTATCTAAAAAATCTCAAGGTTGGAAAGAAATCGCAGAAGACGTAAAAATCATAGAAGATTATTTGGGGCAAAATCTGGAGCCCAAAACTCCTCAACAAAAAGCCCATAAGATTTTTACAGACAGTATTTACGAAGGATTTTCAAACGGAATTCAGATGACAGATCTCATAGAAGAAGCAGCGGTTCTTCGAAAAAGTTTGGGATAAAAACCGCTTAATTTCTAGTTGTATAAAATTACCAAAAATAATAAAATAAATGTCTAAACCAATGAAAAGTTTTAAAACAAAGATTTTTTTAGATAGTGGGGATCCACTTGAAACATCAAAAACGAAAAATCTCCTCGGTTTTCTGGACGGACAGACGACAAACCCGACATTATTCGCCAAAAGCCCGGAAGTCGTAAAAATGGTTAATCAAGGAAAAAAATTTACAGCGGGGGAGATTTATGATTTTTATAAAAAAATTGTTAAAGACATTTCCGGGCAAATTCCAAATGGCTCAGTCTCCATAGAAGTTTATGCAGATAATAAAACAACAGTAGAGGAGATTATTCGTGATTGCAGAAACTTTTCGAAATGGATTCCTAATGCCCATATAAAGCTGCCCATAACAAAAGAAGGGCTTAAGGCAGCAAATCTTGCAGTAAAAGAGGGGATAAGGGTAAATATGACTCTTTGTTTTAGCCAGGAGCAGGCAGCAGCTGTTTACAATGCAACTAAAGGAGCAAAAAAAGGCCAGGTTTATATCTCCCCTTTTATCGGCAGGCTTGATGATATTGGGGAAAACGGTTTGGATTTAATCTTGAATATTTTAAAAATGTATAAACAAGGTGACGGCCATGTTGAGGTGTTGGCGGCAAGCATTAGAAGTTTAGATCATTTTCTTTCCTGCCTCGAGATGGAATGCGATATTATTACGGCTCCTTATTCTGTTTTGGAAGCCTGGGTAAAAGAAGGCTTTTCGGTTAACAAGCCTAAAGAGGCTTTAGCTAAGCTAAAAAAAATCATATATAACTCAGCCCCTCTTTTAAAAGAGAAATGGAATAGTACTTACTTTAGGCACCCTCTTACCGATAAAGGGATTGAGCGTTTTTGCAGCGATTGGAAAGGACTCCTTAGTTAAATGCAAATAAAATCTAAGATTAAAAACTTCGAGGTTGTTTTTACCGATAATTTTAAATTTGTTGATGATTTAAAAAAGATCGATAATTCGGTAGTAATTGTAGGTAAAAACGTATATTCGATATACAAGGATAAAATATTTAAAAAATTTCCAAAAGACAGGATAATTGTTCTTGCTTTAGAAGAAAAAAGTAAAACCTTGGATACCGCGGTTGTGATTTATGAAAAGCTTTTGGAAAAGGCTGCCAAGAAAAATTTGACAATAATTTCTTTTGGAGGAGGGATAAACCAAGATGTCGTAGGATTTGTTGCATCTACATTGTACAGAGGAGTTAATTGGATTTTTATTCCCACAACACTTCTTGCTATGGCGGATAGCTCAATAGGCCTTAAGACATCTTTAAATTTTAAATCTTATAAAAATTTAATAGGTTCATTTTACCCTCCGTCAAAAATTATTATTAATCCTGATTTTTTAAAAACGCTTCCAAAAGAAAATTACTACAGCGGTGTGGGGGAAATTATTAAGCTTTATTTAATGCAGAAGGATCCTATCGGCAATCTACCTGAAACTATAAAAAAAATTAAAATTTTAACTGCACGGGAAAATAAGGAGGAGATATTAAAGATAATAGAAGAAGCAGTAGAAATTAAGCTTAGCTATATGGAAGGGGATGAATTCGATCAGGGAAGAAGAAACTTGTTAAATTATGGACATGAATTCGGACATGCCCTAGAGCCTGCATCATCTTTTAAGATTCCTCATGGAGTGGCAATTTTAATTGGAATAATATTTGCAAATTTAATTTCTTTTAAAAGAGGCTTAATAAATAAGAAAATTTTTGATGAAATTAATAATCTTTTATTAATCCCAAATGTTCCAACAGATGCAATTCCGTTAAAACTAAAATATTTTAAAAGGGAGGAGCTCTTGGAAAATATTAAAAAAGATAAAAAGAGAATATCCACAGATCTGGTTCTTGTTTTACCAAGAGGAAAAAATTTTTCCTTGGAAAAAATAACCAATTTGGGTATTGACGAATTTAACTCGGGTCTGATAAAGTTAAAAAACTTTCTGCCCCTTAATTAGCATGAATATATTAGAATTTAGAATGGTTGACCTCTTACGGGATTTAAGAGATAACCATGGAGTAGTAGAGGTAAAAGCAGAGTTTGAGACAGAAGCCACAAGAATGAACGAGTTAATGCGCCTCAAAGCTGTAGCAGAAAGAGCGGGATTAGGTTTGGTCTTAAAAGTTGGTGGCGCAGAGGCAGTAACAGATATGTACGACGGAAAGACTATTGGGATAACAGGCCTTATAGCTCCCATGATCGAGACTCCTTACGCAATGAGAAAATATTTAGAGGCAATTAGGAAAAACTTCTCTTCGGATTTAAGAAACTCAATTCATTTTGGAGCAAATATAGAAACAATAACCGGTTATCAAAACCTGAAAGATATGTTTTCTTTGGAAGATATAGACTTAATAGATACTATTACTTTAGGAAGAGTGGATATGACAGGTTCTTTGGGACTGGGGAGAGGAGAAATAAACTCCGATAGAGTTTATGAGATAGCAGAAGGAATGTTTAGCCAAGCAAAGAAAAAAGGATATAGAACAACTCTGGGTGGAGGAATTTCGACAGAAGCAATACCATTTATTAAAAAACTTGCGGTAAAAAAACTTTTAGACCGTTTCGAAACAAGAAAAATCGTCTTTACAACTCCAAAAGGACTTGTGAATATAGAAAAGGCTATTGTTAAGGCTAACCAATTCGAGCTTTTATGGCTTGAAAACAAGAGAAATTACTATTTGGATATTTTTATTGAAGATAAAGACAGAATAGCAATGTTAATGAGGAGAGTTTAAAGCTCTAAATTATTCTGACGTTAAAAATTTAAGAGCCCTATGGACTGTTTCTATCTTATCCCCTGAAATTGGAAGAACAAACGGAGGATGATTAATATCCATTTTCGACATACCTTGGTTATTCGTAAAGCTATAAGGAAAAGTTAATAGGCCTTTGTCGTTTCCCTCGGGTGAGTCTCCAAAACAACCCATATTTTTCGGTTCGATTCCTAAAGTTTCCATTATTTTTTCTGCAGCAAGCTGTTTTCCATCCGTAGACATTTTCTTTGTAATATCTGCAAATGGAAGATCTGTTTGTCCAACAGAAAAATTATTCCCTAATTCACTCCTTAATTTCAAAACTAGAACTAATCGTTCTTTAGGGTCAGTTGGTAAGACAACAGAAACCTTAACATTTTCCGCAAATAGTTTCCCATCAAATAGACGTGCTAAGTCTAAAAAATCTTGAGATATGAATCCTTGCAAGCTATCGAGGTACTTCCGAAAAAACTTCACTGCATTAGGGTCAGGATTAGAAACTCTTAATTTGTTATACGCTTCCGCTACTTCCATTGCTTCCTCAAGAGACATGGAGTTATCATATAATACCTCTTCGTTTGTTATTCCGCTCCTGTCAAAGTCGATTTTTCTTAAATCCATTCCATTGCCTGATGATTTATATAAAGTCATTTTTTGACCTTTGGTCCTGCACATTTCAGGAACGAGACGAGTGATTTCATAATCCAAAGTAGCTCCTCTGGCGCTTATTACTGCAAAAGCAATTCCCTTTTCATCCGCGAGGAAAGCTAAATCCATAGAATCTTTATGGCCGAGGTTTGGATTTGTTCTATCAAAAATTGTACCGTCGTAATCACAGGCCAGAAGAGACACTCCGTTTCCCTTAAGTTCTGATAATTTCTTCCCTGCCAGTTCGTGCTCGGCTTTCAATCTTACTTCTGGAAATTCAACCATAGCTACGCATTATAGCAAATTAGGAATATTATAAGTTTCTTTCTAGTTCCTAAATTCCCATTGAAAAGAAATTCCTCACGGTTTATAATTATCCGATCAATGATAAAGTTAAGCGACTACATATGTGATTTTCTTTTTAAAAAAGGAACAACGCATGCTTTTGTACTCCCCGGTGGTGGCAATGTTCATCTCATAGATTCCATAGGAAAAAGTAAAGTTAAATATGTCTGTAATTATCATGAGCAGGCAAGTGCCATAGCTGCCGAAGGCTATGCAAGGGCAACCGGTAAAGTAGGAGTTTGCATGGTTACTTCCGGTCCGGGAGCGACAAATGTTATTACGGGAGCATTGGGAAGCTGGCTTGATTCTATCCCCATGTTGGTAATCTCCGGTCAAGTTAGTAGAAAATTCATGGGTTCGGGAACAAAAATGGGAGTAAGGCAACTTGGGCCCCAGGAAATGAATATAGTTGATGTTGTAAAGCCACTTACGAAATATGCAGAAGTTGTTATGGAGCCAATGGAAATTAAATACATCCTCGAAAAAGCATGGTATTTGGCAACAAACGGAAGGCCAGGCCCTGTATGGTTGGATATTCCTGTTGACGTTCAAAGTTTTATGATTGATGAAAGTAAACTAAAGGGCTTTAATCCATTAGAACTCAAACCGGATTACATAACAGATAAAAAAGAAATAAAGACATTAGTAAGAGAAACGCTCATAAAAATTTCCAAGTCGGAACGTCCGGTGTTATATGCCGGAAATGGAATAAGACTTAGTGGAGTGTACAACAAGTTTCTCGAATTAATAGATCTTTTAAAAATTCCGGTCTTAACAAGTTATGTAGGATACGACATGGTTCCATCGGATCATCCCTATTTTTTTGGTAGATCTCACTCTATGGGGCAGAGGGCTGCAAATATCATTATTCAAAATAGCGACTTATTGTTATCTATTGGCGCCAGGATGGATATATATGCTGTGGGTTACAAGCATGATGCTTTTGCAAGAGCGGCATATAAAATCATGGTTGATATAGATAAGCATGAAATAAAGAAACCAATACTTAAAATTGATCTGCCTATAAATACCGACGCAAAGCTTTTTATAGAAGAAATGATAAGACAAATCAAAAAGAAACCCCTCGAAAATAATATCGATCCATGGTTAAGGTATGGGAGAAAATTAAATAAAAAATATCCAAATGTTCCGAGCGAATTGTGGAAAGAAAAAAAATATGTAAATCCATATTGTTTTATAGAAGAAAGTTGTAAGCAGTTTAAGCAAAACGAAATAATTGTTGTAACAAATGGGACAGGACCTTTAAATTGTTCTTATCAAGCTTTTATTGTTAAAAAAGGACAAAGAGTAATTCTTAATTTAGGTTCTGCCCATATGGGGTATGGTTTGCCTGCAGCCATAGGAGTAAGCTTTGCTTTTAATAATAAAAAAAGAATCATCTGTATGGAAGGGGATGGTAGTATTCAAATGAACATTCAAGAACTGCAAACAATGAAGCATTATAATTTACCAATTAAGCTATTTATTTACAGTAACGACGGATTTTTAACCATGAGAAATACGCAAAATAATTTATGTGACGGAAGGCATGTTGCAAGCGGAAGTGATAGCGGAATAACTTGCCCGGATTTTGTAAAAGTTGGAAAAGCATATGGTATTAAATCAATAAGAATAAACAATCACAAAGAAATGAAGGAAAAAATAAAATATGTTCTTAGTTATCCGGGTCCAATAATTTGCGACATTAATGCTTTAAAAAACATGCCATTAACTCCAAAATTACTAACCAGGAAAAGAGCAGATGGAACCTTTTATTCTCCTTGTCTTGAGGACATGTGGCCTTTTCTATCCAAAGAAGAATTAAAAGAGAATATGATAATACCATTACTAGATGAAGAATAAAAAGAACGTTTTAATAACTGGTGCAAATGGATTTGCAGGGCGAAATCTCAGGGAGTATCTTAACGGCAAATACAATCTTTTTACGCCAAGCCGTAAAGAATTAAATCTTCTAGATGAAAACGAGGTAAGTAATTTTTTTAAAAAAAACAAAATAGATGTAGTCGTACACACAGCTCTTGTGGGCGGAAGCAGAACAGAAGAAGCCATAGAGAGTGCTTTAGAGCAAAATTTAAAGATGTTTTTTAATATCATAAGGAATAAAAAACTTTTTAAAAAAATGATCCATTGTGGTTCTGGAGCGGAATACGATAAACGTTTTCCAATAGTAAAAGTTAAAGAAGAAGATTTTGATAAACAAGTTCCGGCAGACGAATACGGATTCGGTAAATATGTTTGTTCCAAGCATATAGAAAACACTGATAATATTGTGTGTTTAAGAATATTTGCTCTGTTTGGTAAAGGGGAAGATTATAGATATCGTTTTATTTCTAACGCAATGTGCAAAAATATCTTTGGAATGCCAATAACAATGCGTCAGGATGTATACTTTGACTACATTTATATAAACGACTTTGTTAGAATAGTAGAATACTTTATAGAAAATAAAGGAAAACATAAATTTTACAATATTGGAACAGGTAAACGAATAAACATAAAAGCAATTGCTGAGAAGATTAATCAACTTGCTGATAAAAAATCTAGAATTCTCGTCAATAAAAAAGGGCTAAATAATGAGTATACCTGTGATAATAAAAGGTTGATAAAAGAGATTAAAGGATTTAAATTTACGGATTTTAATGATTACATGGGAGACTTATACTCTTGGTATAAGGAAAATAAAAAAAATATAAAAAAAGATTTGCTATGAAAAAAAAGACGATTTTATTAACAGGAGCATCAAGGGGAATTGGAAAAGCAATTTTTAATAAATTAAAAAAAGATTATGAAATTATAGCCCCAACCAGAAAAGAGTTAGATCTTTCGGATAATAAATCAATAGATGCATTTATAAAAAAGAATAAAAATACAAAAGTAGAGATTATTATTAATAATGCCGGTATTAATTTCCCTCAATGGATAGAAGAAATGTCCGATGAGAATATAGAAAATACAATTCAAATTAATTTAGTAGCTCCCATCCGCTTAATTAGAGGATTTGTTGGTAATATGAAGAAGAACAAATGGGGGAGAATAGTTAATATAAGTTCGGCTTTTGGGATTGTAGCAAGAGGTAAACAAGTCCTTTATGCTGCCACAAAACATGGTATTAACGGAGTGACCAAAGCCTTAGCTCTGGAGCTGGCTAAGGATAATATTTTAGTTAATTCCGTGTGTCCGGGTTTTACTAAAACCGACTTGGTCGTTAAAAAAAACAGTTCGGAGAAAATTGCATTGCTCGAAAAAGATATTCCTTTGGGTAGGTTAGCTGAGCCTGAGGAGATAGCAAGTTTAGTTGCTTTTTTAATTTCTACAGACAATACTTATATGACAGGATCTTCTATAATAATTGATGGAGGTTTTGTTTCAAAATAAAATGAAAACTCCATTCAAGAAAGAAAAAAACCCTTTACTAAGTCTGCATCTTAATGTTTACAACGAAGAAAATAATCTGGAAAACGTATATAAAGAATGCAGGAATGTGTTAAAAAAAGCTAAAATTTCTTATGAAATGATTTTTGTGGAAGGCGGTTCGAGTGATAATTCATGGAAAGTGCTGAAAAAATTAGCTGCAAAAAATAAAGATTGCAGGGTTTTTAAAGCAGGTATGGAGCCGGGTAAAAAGATAAATGCGGGAATGAAGGTTGCTAAAGGGAAATATTTTGGATATATGTGTTCCGATGGCCAGGATGATCCCGGTATATTACCCCAGTGCATTAAATTACTGGAAGAAAATAAAACTGATTTTGTAAAAGGCAGAAGAATTGACAGAGAGTATTGGCAGAGAAAGTTTATTTCGAGAGTTTATAACAAAATTTGCAGGTTGCTTTTTGGATTAAATTTAAAAGACATTAACATGCATCCAAAGGTGTTCAAGAGAAATCTCATTAAAGGCATAAATTTGATTTCAAGCGGAGAAAGCGTAGATTTGGAGATTGTTCTAAGGGCACAAAAAAAAGGATACAGGATGGTTGAGATTCCCTTGAGAGAGCGAAACAGGGAAGGCGGTAAATCAAGTGTTAATTTATCAGTTGCTTTAAAAATGATTAGAGACATGCTCTCTTATAAATGGGGGGATAAGGGTAAAGCCTTAAGAAACAGCCTACATAATCAAAAAAAAACCATTTAGCCATATGTCTAAGAAAACCACACTAATTCTTCTGCCGATCATTTCAGTCTTTCTGCTAATTTTGTCTCTCGCATATTTTATTTTTTATTATGACTATCAAATAGGAGGAGCTTACTATACGCAGGGCGTCGGAAGCGGAAATTACACAACCATCATACAAAAGGAATCTCTCTTCCAATATATTTCACTTAATAAGGTAGAGCTTTTTGCAAAAAAGAAAGTTTCTATAACCTTTACTGGAAAATCCAATAATCTAGGCATTATCGCTATACCTTTTGAGACGAATAACAGGAGCGTGAACGATAAAGTAGTATTTCGATTAAAAGAATCAGGGAAAAAGGAATGGTACCAGAAAGCTACATATAATACCAATCAGTTTCAAAGCAATGCTCCTTTTCCATTTGGCTTTCCAGTAATTAAGGATTCAAAAAACAAATCATATACTTTTGAAATAGAATCATTGAGTGGGACACGCGAAAACCACGTCTCAATTAACAGTGCTGATAAATATTTTTTTACCAAATATAAATTTTCTAAGTCCGAATTAATAAGTAGTCGAAGTTCTTTGCTGCGTTTCCTGGGCCTTAAAATTAATTCGGTACTTTCAGTTATAACATTTAAAGAAGTCTTTTTTATATTTATCGTTACTTTTTCTCCTTGTTTATTTTTTTTCCGTAAGAAAATTTTAGAAAAATTATTAACAATAAGGATGAAAAATCCTTTTTTACAAACCTTGAATCTTAAAAAATATTTATTTTACCTAGGGTCAGCTTCATCAATACTAATATTTTTCTTAAATGGCTTAATTACACGAGGTAATAATTTTTATAACATTTTCTTTATTCCCTCTCAAAATGATTCTTTTATGGACTTTTATAATGTCCTTTATAGTACTTTTTATGGACCTTATTCCCAAAATTCTATTTATCCACCTTTCCCGCTTATGATATTTAGGTTCATGCTTAGATTAGTTCCTTATAATATTGCAGCAGAAGGTCCTTCTGTAATCCGGGCAAGTCAATCAGGGCAAATTGTTTTCCTGTTTTATCTACTCATTACATTGTTTATGTTTTTTGTTTTAATAATGGAGATAAAGAAAGGGTTGAGGCTGGAGAAGTATTTATTTACTTTCCTAATACTCCTATCTGGGCCTTTTCTCTTCCAATTTGAGCGAGCGAATATTATCTTTTTGGCTCTATTATTTTTAATAATTTTTGTCTTTTTCAAAGATAGTAAAAATCGGCTTGTGCGAGAATTTGCTCTATTATCACTTGCGATATCCGCAGGTATTAAAATTTATCCTGCTGTTTTTGTAATACTCCTTCTAAAGGAGAAACGATTTAAAGAATCTTTAAGGGTTTTGCTTTATGGACTTGCCTTATTTATATTCCCGTTTTTTACAATAGGAGGAATCAATCAATTACCCATTCTAATTAAAAATGTATTTCTAACTACAGATGAAACCACGAAATGGGGATTTGGGTATATGGTTAATGTTCAGAATACGGTAAGGATATTTTTCGGTTTCTTAGGGAACTTTAGCGATAAAGTAATAATTATTGGAAGAGCCTTATCCCTTATTGTTTTAGTTCTGGGTCTTGTTATGGCATTCGTTACGAAGATAAGATGGAAAGCTCTAGCAATTTTAACAATACTAATGGTAGTAGTACCAAGCGTCAGCTATGAATATACGCTTATTTTCATGCTAATTCCTCTAATTGTTTTCTTAGATCGGGAAGAGAAAGAAAACCGTATCGACTATTTATATTTGTTTTGCTTTTTTCTTATTTTTATGCCATTTTCTTTTGGAGGAATAGATATCCTAAACAACGCCTTTAGGCAGAAACAATTTTTACCCATTACCTATGGAGTTTTATTTCAAAGCATTACAATTCTTTTCATGTTTGGATTATTAGTCTACGAAGAATGGTTTGGAGGTCGATTAAAAACAACAAAGGTCTTTTTAAAGACTATAGTATTAAAAATATCAAATAAACTTTCTAAGTTTGATAAGTATTATTGGGTTATCCCCGTATCCGTTATTGCACTTTATAATTTAATATTTTTTAATAAATACTATCCAATAACAGAAGGATGGTTTTCTACATATTCCTGGCTTATGAGTCAAGGCCAATTTCCTTACAAAGATTTTTATTTCTTTATGACTCCTTTATATCTTGTAATAATTAATATTTTTACTACTATCTTCGGGTATAGTATTTTATATTTAAGAATTTTCGGCATTGGAGCTATCCTATTAATGACTTATTTCTTATATAAAAATCTTCAGATTATTTTTGGTTCTGCTATTGCCGCATTTGTTTCTATTGTTGGGATTATTTACTACCAATCTGGCGTAGCACATATTACATACGATTTCACTCAATTCGTAACTTTATTTGGACTTATACAATTATATTTTCTTTTAAAATATATAAATGTTTCTACCGTTTCAGATCGGAAAATAAAATGGATTTTTATTGCAGGCTTGTTTGCTGGATTTGCATTTCTAACTAAACAAAGCAATGGCATGATGATTGCGCTCTTCTCTTTCGCAGGATTGATCATATTGTCCCTTCCTAAGGGGAAAAGAGAGTTTTTAAGAGTTTCATCAGCCTATATTTCTGGATTTACTGCCCCGTTTTTAGTAACCATTTTTTGGTTATTGTCAAATTCAGCTTTTGTACAGTTTAAAGATCAAGTTTTTTCTAGTGCTGTTGCTGCAAAAGGAGGATTAGGCCAAATATTTTTTGGATGGTTTAAAGAAGTATTCAATTATGATTTCTTGGCTAGAGCAAAAGAAATTTTTATTATATTTTTTGTTTTTGGCTATTGGCTTTACTTTTTTAGACTGAAAAAGAAAGAGGAGGTAGAAATAAACTATTTATTATTGCCTTTTGTTTCTTTAATTCTTTTCATTCTTGTACTTTTGCCACTTTTTGGACACATCAATTGGATCTATATGTTCAGTAGATTTGGACAAATGGGAATAGGGAACATTAGCGTTATTGCAGTTTCTTTATCTTTAATCTTAGCAATTATTGGAGTCGTGTTTTATGTTCTTAAAAGACCTTTTAATAAAGCTTTAATATTACTTTCTTTTGTTTCTCTTGGCTTTATCTATGGCAATGGGACTTCGGCTGGGTTAAGTGAAGCAGGTGTATTTATCGGGTTTTGTATTTTTGTCTCCTTAATGCTTTATTGTCGTTCATTTTTAAATTTAGGAAAGATTTTTATTATACTTTTTTGTCTAAGCTTTACTCTTAATTGGGTAGAAATAAAATATGAAAGACCATATTATTGGTGGAATGCAACAAGTGCCGATATAAGAGGAAATATTCGATCAACAGAAAAAATACAAATGTTAAAGGGAATGTATACGTCATCAGAGAATATGAAGTTAATAGAAGAGGTTACTGCGGAAATAATATCTGGTTCAAAGCCTGGCGATTCTATTTTAACCTTTCCTAATATTCCTGGATTTTATCTTTACGGAGGCCGAAAACTACCCGGCAAGGCAATTGTTTACTGGTTTGATTTTTTGCCGGATGCATTAGCTCAAAAAGAAGCGGAAGAAATAAGGAAAAATCCACCAAAAGTGATAGTCTATCTTGACCTAGGGTCTTCTGTGTGGGAAGCTCATGAGACTTTATTTAGGGATGGAAAACCAAGCGGGCAAAGGAAGATAGTGGAAGCTTTTATGTACGTTGTTAAATCTAAGAAGATGCATATTTCCAAACAATATGAATTAGCAAATGGTGTTACTTTGAAAGTATGGAGAAATTAAACTTGAATAATTTTAAACCTGCTAAAAAAACTAATTGGATTTTATTTTTGTTGGCAATAATCCCATTTGTAATCTTGTTTACCTATCTTATGCTCACTAAAAATGATCAGACCAGCAATAGTCTTTATTACAAAGTTTCAGATGTAAATGATCGCTATAGCGGTATTACCACTGTTACCCAAAAAAATTCTTTAAAACAGGTGGCGGACTCTAATCTTTTGGCAAAAAAGAAAATTTCTGTAACTTTTACTGGCAAAACCAACAATCTAGGTATTATTGCCATACCCTTCGATACTCACAATAAGAGCGTTAATAATAGAATAATATTCCGTTTAAAAGAAGCAGGAGAAAAAGATTGGCACCATCAGGTTACTTACAACACTAATCAATTCCAAACTAACATTCCTTTTCCATTTGGATTCCCAATCATTAGGAATTCAAAAAACAGACCATATACCTTTGAAATAGAATCACTAAATGGAACATCTAAAGAATTTATATCAATAAGTAGCGCTAATAAATACTTCTTTACCAAATATAAATTTTCCAAATCGGAATTGGTAAATAATCCTTATCTACTTTTGCAATTTTTTGTTACCAAAATGGATAGCCAATTGTTTTTATTTAAAATTGAGGAAATCATTAATATTATTTTGTTGTCGATTATGCCATCTTTTATTCTAATTATTTTAGCTGCAAAAGGAAAAAAGGTCGGAGAAATAAAAGGCCTATTTTTAAAAGTATCTAAAAAGATCAAACTGCAATTTCCCGATTTACGTGGTAGAAAAATAGATGAAAAAGAAAGAAACAGTTTGCTCTTTGGTTTTTTGATAACATTTTCACTTGTTGCTTTTACTGTTTTGTTAACAGGGGTGCTATCTTCTCCCTGGACTGGCCAGAAGAAATGGACACCCTACCTTAGTATTCTTGTCCCATCTTTTTTACTAGGATTGAATTATCTAAAAATAAGGTGGCTCAATAAGGGATATCTTTTAGTAATAGCAGGTTTTCTTACTTCTGCTGTATTAACGATGGGAATACTTAGTTATGGTTTGTTTTCGTGGGTTGGCGTTTCGGGTGTGCTTTTGATCGTTTGCAGTTTAGTTATTATACCGCAGCTGAAATATTTCTCTTTTATTTTTATAGGAACTTTAATTTTTCTTCTTGGTATTAACTCTATTGTCTTTATAAATACTTATGGTTGGTTAGGCTTGCCTTGGGCCGTTATCACGATGATAGTTGTTGTATACGCATTTTTATTTCCTTTAACCTTTGAAAAAAACTCCAGGTGGACTCTGATAAATAAAATTAGCTTTACGATTCTTTTGATTATTTCTTTTATGCTTGCGTTTCGTTCGGATTCGTTGTTTTTGGGATCATCCGAGCTTCATTGGAATTATTACGGAGGAGTCATTCAGACTGTACGAAGCGAAGGAGAATTGCTTTGGAGCGCTCCTTCTCAGTATGGATTGCTTAATGTTTTATTGCCATCATTACTGCCTTGGACATCGAGGAATTCATTTTTTATTTTTCAGGCGGTTTTATTTTTTATTTCATCATTTATTCTTATTAAGACTGTTTATGGCTATTTTGGTCGTTCGGCAGTATTTACCCTGATAGGTTTAGTTTCCTTGTCTCTCTTTTACTTTGCAGATCCGGGGCTCATAGGACCGACTCTTTATCCTTCTTCAAGCGCAGTGAGGTTTTTTTGTTGTTATATTTTAATTTACGCAATACTGCTTGAGTATAAAAAAAATACCATCCAAAGGGAAGGAGTTAAATGGCTTGTTGGGGGGGCTTATGTATTAGGGGCGTTGTGGTCTGCAGAGAGCTTTCTTTACTGTACTGCAATATATACTACTTATCTATTTAGCTCTGCATTGTCAATGTCAAAATTAAAAACAATAATCACCGCTTTTAGATTTTTGATTTTAAATATTTCGCTGATTTTAATATTATTTGTTGGTTTTAATCTGTCTTATTTTATGATAACACGTCATTTTCCGGATTGGTCTATGTTTTCTATGTATGCTTTTGGGTATGCAAATGGATTCGGAGAATTATCAATAGCGCCTTGGGGAATTCACTGGGCAGTCGTTAGTATTCTTTCCGCCATTATTTTTATTATGTGGTTGTTATATTCGTCAAAGAAGTATTCGGAGTGGATTGTAGTTGCTGTTTGTTTTATGTCTTTATGGGCATTAACCAGCTACTATGTTGGTAGGGCAGTTGTAAATAATGTCACGGCTATTTTGCCTTTAATTTTTTATATTTTTATTGTAATGTTAGCAGCGTTAAAAGAATCAAAATTTATTTCTTATAAAATACTTCTTAACGCGGTTTTTTTGCCTTGGATAATTGTTGGTGTAATGGGAGGTATTGGTAATCCGCAATTTATAGAAAAACTGCAAAAATTCAAATTTGCAGAGGATATTAATAGTAAGAGCTTTAAGCCGGATAAAGAACTTGATAGCATCCTGGAGTCTTTGGAAATTACAAAAGGAGCACGTATAGCATATTATGGAGAGCCATATAGTAATCCGGTAATGCCGAATAAAAAGGGTGGCTATATGGATCCTATTGCAGGAATGCCTATCCCTATGACTCTTTTAGAAGAGCCAATACCCGAAAAAAAGAGAGAGGTTATTGTTGCAAGATTTTTAAGCAAGATAAAGGAGCCGGTGTTTGTCATATACAGGGAAAACGAAGGTTTAACGAGATTCACCAGTTGGAAGAAGTTTCTTGAACAGAAGTATTCTGTGGAAAAAAAAGAAACAGGGAGCGTTATTTATGGAGTATTTGTCGTAAGAAAAAAATAAGTCTAATCTAGCAAGATGACACAATATTGACAAATATCGGGAGATTGACCTAGAATCAATAAGAAAAAAATATGGAGGTATTTGATAAATATGCTGATAATTATGATGAGGGACATGCTAAGGCAGTTGTCTTATCCGGATTTACACCTGAGTATTTTCATGAATATAAACTAAAAGAAGTATTAAGGTACCTAAAGGTAAATGGACTTGCGAACAAAAAGCTTAAATTATTAGACTTCGGTTGCGGAATAGGAAAAAGCGCAGCATATATCAAGAAACACCTGCCTAACGTAGAAATTTACGGAGTTGATGTTTCGAAAGAAGAAATCAGGGTAGCAAAGAAAAACAGTAAGAAACTGAAAAATGTTAATTTCGCTCATTTTGATGGGACGAACATTCCTTTTAAAGAGAAATTTGATATTGTTTTTGTTGCAAATGTTTTTCATCATATTAAACGGAGCAAGCATGAGAAAGTTATAAAAAATATTTATGCAAAACTAGTAGAGAATGGGCATCTTTTTATTTTTGAGCTTAATCCGTTAAATCCCCTTACCATGCTTGTTGCAATAAAAAATGATTATAAATTTGATAAAAATGCTAATCTTCTTAACCCATTTTATGCCAAAAAGTTGTTGCAAAAAGCAGGATTTACAAGAAATAAGATCCGATACACAATATTTTTCCCTCAATTTCTTTCGTTTCTAATTCCTTTTGAAAAATATCTTCATAAAATCCCATTGGGGGCACATTATTATTATGTTGCTAGAAAAGGGTCTAAGTAGATATAATATGCTGGATGCATAAGCTTATTGTCCTTTCCTTACTGTTGCTTCTTATTATTATTGTTTTTCGTTCTTGGTTTCTTCCCGGGCTTTTGTCCACTTTTGATTTCCCAAATTTTTCTCCGCTTATGATGAGAGATGCGAGTGTGATTCCTTATGCATGGGGATGGCATATTGGATTGGATGGGTTTGCTAAATTTATATCTCCATATTCGTGGATTATGCCTCTTATAAACATCCCACAGGTTGTTTTTGGCCGATTGGGAATGGATTGGGCATTTATACAAAGAATTACTTATCTTTACCCTCTTTTAATTCTTTTAATATTTTCTCCTATTCTTTTAACTAAATATTTTTTCCCAAAAAATAAATTTTATTTAATTTCTGTTCTTATTTTTTCTTTTAATACTTATTCTTTGCTATTAGCAGGAGGAGAGATATTTATTGCATTAGCTTACTCTCTAATGCCAATCATTTTTGTTTTATTTGCTTATCTGGCTAGAACTTGTAATGATGGAGAGAGCTCTAGGTACAAATACCCGCTTATTACCGGCTTGGTTCTTGCCGTTCAAGTAATGATTGATCCCAGGATAACATTTGTAACAATGTTTGCAGTCATGCTGTACTTAGCATTAAGTATTATGTATCACGTATTAAGTATAAAATCATCAAGAAAAAAAATACTTTATACTTTACACCTTATACTTTATACTCTTGCAATTCCTTTAGGCATTACGGTTCTGCTTCATGCTTTCTGGATTATTCCCTCTGTGCTTTATGGAAAAAATCCCGTACAGGCTCTGGGAAGTGCTTATTCAACTTTGGGAGCAGTAAATTATTTAAGTTTCGCAAGGATGGAAAATACTATTTCTCTTTTGCATCCAAATTGGCCGGAGAATATTTTTGGGAAAGTGTACTTTATGCGCCCGGAATTTTTATTGTTGCCGATACTTGCGTATGCAAGTTTATTATTTATTAAAGGGTTAAAAAGTTCAAAAGAAAAAAAATATATTCTATTTTTTGCACTTTTGGGTATAGTAGGTGCCTTTTTAGCAAAAGGATCCAACGAGCCTTTTGGGGGAGTATATCTTTGGTTATTTAAATACTTTCCCGGATTTATTATGTTTCGTGATCCTGCGAAATGGTACCCGCTTGTCGCTATAAGTTATTCCATTCTCATCCCCTTTTCCGTATGGAATATTTATGAGCTCCTAAGTTCAAAGTTCACCTGCCCGCCATCGGCTGTTGCCGAAGGCAATTGCAGGCGGGAAGTTCAAAGTTCAAAAGCTAAATTTAAAATTCAAAATTATATCCCAAACTTATTCTTAATACTTACTACTTTATACTTAATACTTCTAATCAGGCCTGCGATATTTGGGCAATTAGGAGGAATGTTTAAAACAACTTTTGTTCCCAATGATTACGTGAGATTGGAAAAATTTTTAGCAAACCAGCCTGAATATTTTAGAACACTTTGGGTTCCCTCAAAACAGCGTTTTTCTTATTATTCCAACAATCATCCCGAGATATCCGCTAAGGTTTTATTTAACTTATATGATAATGAAAAACTTTTTGAAGAACTGTCAAAAGGAAAAACGGAGAATCAGTTACAGCAAGCATCGATAAAATATGTAATTATTCCCTATGACTCCGAAAAAGAAATATTTTTGGATGACAGAAAGTACGATGAAACGCAGTATAGAAAAACCGTTCAGGAGATAAGAAAAATTAGCTGGTTAAAGGAAGTAAATTGTTCCATTGTTAGATTGTTAAATTGCTCAAATTTGCCCTTTGGGAAGATTGCCGTATTTGAAGTATCAAATCCTAAAGACCATTTCTATTTCAAGAATCAAGAATCAGGAATCAGGAATCAAGAATTGAGCTATAAGTATATTAATCCTGTCAAGTATGAAATAAATTTAAGAAATGCCAAGCGAGGAGATGTATTAGTTTTTTCGGAAAGCTTTGATTCTAAATGGTTAGCGCGAAATCATCAGTTTTCAGTTTTCAGTTCTAAGTTTGGGATTTTCAATAGTTTTGTTTTGCCTGTAGATGGAAACTATAATCTAAAAATCTACTACACCCTTCAGGATTACGTTAACATAGGAATGGCGATAAGCGGTTTAACTTTAGCTTTAGTAATCGGAGCAATATTTTATCTTAAAAAAAGAAAATAATATGAAACCACAAGATATAGTTTTTTTAGTAATATTTATTTTAATTTTAATAAAAAGAAGCAGTACGCTATCTACAATTGCAGGAATTGTTTGCCTTGTTTTATCTATTCCGCTTTTTGCTTTTTGGATTTTTTTTACCGCTCAGCATTTAGTTTGGTACGCGATAGCCTTTTTTATTCTTTCAATAATCCTTATTTTAAGGAATAGATAGACGCTAAGACTAGGAACGAGCAGGGTTATAAGGTTTGTAAAGTTGCCTCAATAAATGGTAAAATATACATATGATACCTAAATTTGTACAGCCTTTTTTATGGTCTTATGATATTAAAGAATTAAATCTATCTAGGGATAAAAGGAGGATTATAACAAATGTTTTGAATCTTGGTACAAAAGAGGCAACCGATTGGCTTTTTAAGACTTACACAAAGGAGGATATCAAAGATTGTTTGGTTCATCCTTTGCCTGGAGAATGGAATAATAAATCGATGGTTTTTTGGTCTTTTCTGATGAACATTAAACAGGGAAAGGCCAATGTGAGAATTCTGAGATAAGCATGTTTTATAATATTTTAGATAAAAAAAGACTTGATATTTTACCTCTTTTAAAAAGCTTTAAGGATAGGTTTTATCTTGCCGGTGGGACTTCTCTTGCTTTACAAATAGGTCATAGGGATAGCGTAGACTTTGATTTTTTTAGCGAAGAAGACATACATACGGGAGAATTGTTTGAACAATTAAGAGTTATTTTTGAAGGACATAAGCTGTTAAAGATACAAGAGGATATCAATACGCTAACAGTGCTTATTGATGAATCAGTAAAAATAAGTTTTTTTACGTATAAATATAAATTAATTGATAAAATCATTAGTGATGAAAATATAACTTATGCTTCCATATTAGACGTCGGTTGCATGAAGCTATCGGCAATTACAGGAAGAGCAAGCAATAAGGATTACATCGACCTATATTTTATTCTAAAAGCTTTTTCTTTATCGGATCTTTTAGATAAAGCTTATGAGAAATTCCCTCAATTAGATAGAAACTTGCTTTTGAAAAGCTTGGTTTATTTTGAGGATGTTACGCAGGAGAAAATAATATTTAAAAATAATAATGATATTGTTTTTGAAGATGTAAAAAGAAGATTGAAAAGTGAAGTTAAGAAGTTTAGTAAGTTATAATTCGGATTTTTGTAGCCAGTAACGGCGAAGCGTAAAATTAAAATTTAGAATTTAAAACTTTAAGAAGGGTATTAAATCGTCTCAAAACGATACCGCTTTAGGGGTACGATCGTTTCTAGAACTCGTGGGTGCCATGCAATATGTATCGTTTTGCTAGAATAATTACGTTTAATGATTAGTCATGCTATATAGAAAAATAACTAAATGTAGAGTCTGTGGAAATAAGAATTTAAAGCCGGTAGTGAACCTGGGTAGGCAAGCTCTAACAGGTTTGTTTCCTTTGGAGCATGAAGTAGTTCCAAAAGGACCTCTTGAGTTGGTTCGGTGTGTTAAGAGCAATAGCAACAACTGTGGGTTAGTTCAGCTAAATCATAATTATGACCTTTCGGTGCTATATGGAGATAATTATGGCTATCGGTCCGGACTAAATAAATCAATGGTAATGCACTTAGCTTCTATTGTTGAAAAAATAAAGAAAAAAGTAGAAATTAAGAAAGGAGAGATTGTAGTTGATATTGCAAGCAATGATGGAACTCTTTTACGAAGTTACCAATTGAAGGGAGTTACGTTAGTGGGAATAGATCCAACCATTAAAAAATTTAAGTCATTTTATACTTCCGATATCCAAACTATTCCTGATTTCTTTTCCGCTAAGGCTTACAATAAAAGATTTTTTAAAAAAGCAAAAGTAGTTACATCTATCGCTATGTTTTACGATTTAGAAAATCCTATTAGCTTTACGGAAGAAGTAAGGGACATTCTTGATGATGATGGCATTTGGGTTTTTGAGCAAAGCTATATGCCTGATATGTTTAAAAATGTTTCTTATGACACTATTTGCCATGAACATTTAGAGTACTATGCGTTGCAGCAGGTAAAATGGATGACTGACCGGGTGGGGCTAAAAATCATAGACGTTGAGCTAAATGATAGTAATGGGGCAAGCTTTTGCGTAACTGTTGCAAAGCAAAATTCTTCTTTTAAGGTAAAAACTGCGGTGATAGATAAAATTTTAGATCAGGAGAAGAGAGCGGGGATAAACAGTGAGAAAACGTACAAGTTATTTGAAGAAAATGTAAAAAAACATAAGAAAGACATGATTAGCTTTTTGGATAAAATTAAAAAAGATGGGCATAAAATTTTGGGATATGGGGCATCTACTAAGGGAAATGTTATCCTGCAGTATTGCAATATTACCAGGGATGATATTCCTTTTATTGCTGACGTAAATGAATATAAACATGGACGATTTACTCCGGGTACTAAAATCCCAATAATTTCGGAACAAGAGGCAAAAGCAATGAAGCCTGATTGCTTTATAGTTCTTCCCTGGCATTTTAAGAATAATTTTCTTGAAAGAGAAAAAGAATACTTAAAAAAAGGAGGCCATTTATTTTTTCCACTTCCAAAGCTTGAGATTATTTAATTAACATCTTTTCTCCTGTTTAATTTTCATTAAAGATAGAAAAATGGTAAAATAGCACTTATATTAACGGGTTAAAGAGTTAACGGGTTAACGCGTTAACATATTAACGTTTTAACATTTTAATAAATTTAATTATGGTTTCTATTGTTGTTCCGGTTTTTAACGAAGAAGAGAGCTTGCAGGCTTTTTATAAAGTGCTTGTTAACTCGCTTTTAAAACTTAATACAGGTTTTGAAGTTATTTTTGTTGATGATGGATCAACAGATAAAACCCTTGATATATTAAGGGGTTTGCGGGTTAATGGGTTAACGGGTTCTAAAATTAAAATTTATTCTTTCCAAAAAAACCAGGGGAAGGCAGAAGCTTTAACTCTTGGTTTTCAGAAAGCAAAAGGAGATATTGTAGTCACCCTAGATGCGGATCTTCAAGATAGACCGGAGGAGATAGGAAAGCTTTTAGACAAGCTAAAGGAAGGTTATGATTTAGTCTCCGGATGGAGAGAGAAAAGAAAGGACTCGAAGTTTTTTATAAATTTTCCCTCGAAACTTTTTAATTATTTGTCCGGTTTGTTTTGGGGCCTTAAGTTGCATGATTACAACTGTGGCTTAAAAGCTTACGGGGCACAAGCGGCAAAATCCCTAAATTTATATGGAGGTATGCAAAGGTTTATTCCTCTTCTTCTTCATCAAAACGGGTTCAGGGTTACGGAAGTCCCTGTTGTTCATGAAGCGCGAAAATTTGGAAAATCAAAATATGGATTCTCCAAAAGTTTCAAAGAATTTCCGGATATGTTTACTATGCTTTTCCTTTCTAAATATAAATCAAGGCCCATGCATTTTTTTGGATTAATTGGAATTAGCCTTTCTTTTGTAGGGGTGGCAATTCTGTTTTATTTATCTGCGCTTCGTTTTTTAGGCGAGAGAATTGGAGACAGGCCGCTTTTGGTGTTTGGAGTTTTGTTTGTAATAAGCGGACTTCAGGTTTTATTTACCGGTTTTTTAGCAGACCTTATTCTGCATTTCTCCAAACAGGATGTATATACTGCTCCATTGTTAAAATTCCAAAACGAATAGTACAATTAGCTTAATTGTTGCTTTATGAATTTTACGTTAGCATTTATATTGTCATTAATTTCTGCAGTTGGTTACAGTATTATATCGATCTTTATCGGAAGAGTTGCAAAGAAAAATGGATCTTATTGGACTAGCTTTTGGATACAAGTTTTAGGGCTTCCTCTTACGGCACTTTTTATTCCTTTCTTTGGAGTAAATCTTTCTTTTAATATTTACTTCCTTCCTATTATTGTATTTAGTATTGGTATATTTTTTACGTTTATAATTTATACAAAATCTCTTAGTATTGGTCCGGTTCCGGTTGTTCAAGCAGTTCTTCGATTAGGTAGTTTTATTACTTTTATTTTAGCCATTCTTTTTCTAGGAGAGACTGTAAACCTTACTAAGATTGTTGCCGGCATACTAATAATTTTGGGGGTAATATTGGTTTCTTTTGATTTAAAAATTCTTTTTAAGAAAAAAATAAAAACACTTACTAAAGCAATTCCCTATGCCTTATTGCAAGCGTTTATTAACGGAATAATTTTTACCTTACTGGCAATAAGCATTAAACATTTTGACGGATTCTCTGCTAATCTAGCCGTAAGGCTTATTGTTGTTCCGCTATTTCTTGCTTCCTCGTTTACTGTTAGAAAGCCAAATAAAAATTTCTTCAAAAGTTCATGGAGAATTTTGTTATTTATTGCAGCCGTGGATGCTGTAGCTTTTATCTTATTTACAGTTTCCATTAAACTTTATCAAGTTTCCCTGGTTGCTATGACGCAAAGCACGTTTCCGGTAATTACAGCGATATTATGTGCAGCATTTCTTCACGAGCATTTAATCAGAAGCCAAAAAGTTGGCATTGTTATTACTTTTACTGGAAGCTTTTTGCTGGCATTCAGCGGATAGTAAATCATTCCAGTTCAGGATAGAGGTCTTTTGCCGTCAGTCCCGCAGATGAAGCATAGGCTTCTCTGATTTGTTTTTCCCAATCATACATCCCTGAAGCTACCATTTCTTCAAAAATATTCGGACTGACTATTTCTTTTAATGCTTCCTCGAAGTTTCTGCCAAATTGTTCTAAAATGTCCAGCATTTCTTCCGGTGCTCTTTGAGTTTTTCTCAATGCTTCGAACCTTTCATCTAAAGTGTTTGGTTTGTTTCCGAATGTCCAATCTGAATAAGTAAGAACATTATCTACTATGTTTGGCAGACGCCCGTCTTTACCTTCGAGATCAATATGAGATTCTACTCTCATAAGTTCAATAAATGCACTATGACATCCCGCTGATTTTAAGATTTGTAATGTTGCATCCTGACTTTCTCCTTCGGTGTGTGCTTCGTCATGTAGGTCGTGCCACTTTAGTTCATCTACTTGTCTTCTTCCAGCATGCGAGAGAAAACAGAAATCCCGCAAAAGGACAGGGTTAATTTCGCTAAATGATTCAATGTCAAATCCTTTTTCTGTAAATTTTTGTCTTTGCTCTTCAGTTAGGTTAGTCATTCTTTGAGCTAGGTAAAATGTTTGCCGCGATAGTCCCATTATATGGTTAAAAATACCTTTCCATCTTATCGCATCCTCAGCATTTTTTAACCCAAATAGACCTGACCCTTCTTGTAGGTAATAAACTTCGCGTTCTGTGTCATCTGGTCTGGAGTCTCTCCCTTGAGAAATTTCGGTTACCCGGCCCAGTAAAAAACACAGCATGGGAAATGCCTGAAGAACTTCTTTTGTTTTAAGGTCTGTTACATCGTATTTATTTATAAATGTGTCAACAAGAACTTCCAATTCATCTTTTTTTGAAAGGATTATTTTCGGCCGGTCAGGAACTATCGAAGGGTTATCAACTTCTGTTTCCATCTTTGAAGTATATCAGCACAAAAAAAACATTGTCAATTTAAGTGCTATGTTTTTTAACGGGTCGACCGTTAGATTTGAAGCTTATTGAATTAAAGTGTAAAATTAAGAAGTGAGGATTGGAATCGATATTTCTCAAACAGCATACAAAAACACAGGAGTAGCTAATTACCTCAATAGTTTGGTTGAGCATCTTTTGGATCAAGATAAAGAAAATGAATACGTCCTCTTCTATTCTTCGTTGAGAAGGCCATTACCGGTTAACGAGTTAACGAGTCTGCGGGTTAACGGGTTAAATTCAAAGGTCAAAATTAAAGCTTTTAAGTTTCCTCCGTTAGCACTTCATTTACTTTGGAATAAGTTGCACATAGCGCCAATTGAGTGGTTTATAGGAGATGTTGATGTTTTTATTACCTCAGATTGGACAGAACCTCCGACTAAGAAAGCAAAGAAAGCAACAATTCTATATGATTTAATAGTGTATAAATATCCAAATGAAACTGACAAAAAAATTATTTCAACTCAAAAAGCAAAGATTAGATGGGTTAAAAAGGAGTCTGACTTAGTGTTTACGATTTCCGAGTCTTCGAAAAAAGACATAATCGAAATATTAGACATAGAGGAAAGTAAAATTAGAGTAATATACCCGGGAAATTAACGGGTTTAAGGTTAACGAGTTAAAAGGTTAAAAAGTTAACGTGTTAAAAATATTATGAGAATAAATAATTTTCAGGATTTAGAAATTTGGAGAATTAGTACGGAAGTTGCAATTCTAGTGTATAAGATTTCAAATAATGCAAAATTTGCAAAAGATTTTGGGTTAAAAGATCAAATTAGAAGAGCAGTAGTGTCAATTAGTTCAAATATCGCAGAGGGATTTGAGATGAGCAATAATAATGATTTTATCCGTTATTTGCGGATAGCAAAAGGCTCTGCTGGTGAAGCGAGGACTCAATTGTTTCTTTCTTTTGAGTTAGAATACATTTCCAGTAAAGAATTTAAAGAAATAGATGAAGAGTTAGCATTACTATCTGCGAAGATCGGGAAATTTACAACTTATCTTATAAACAAGAAGAATAGTAAGGAGTTTGCAACACGTTAACACGTTAATATTTAACTTTTTAATAAACTATGATAATTGGGATTGATGGTAATGAGGCGAATGTAGAAAAAAGAGTAGGGATTGGAGAATACAGCTTCGAACTCCTTAAGAAGTTCGAAGAATCTCAAATCTCAAATCTCAAATTTCAAATATATTTAAAGAACAAACCTCTCCCGCATATGCCTAAGGAGAGGGATGGTTGGAGGTATGAGGTTTTTGGTCCGAAGAAGATGTGGACTCAATTTGCCTTGCCTTTAAGATTATTTTTGTCAAAAAACAGGCCGGATGTATTTTTTAGCCCTTCGCACTACGGTCCGAGATTTTCCCTTGTTCCAACCGCAATTTCCATAATGGATCTCTCTTATGTTTATTATCCACAGCTTTTTAATAAGGATGATCTTTATCAATTAAACAACTGGACAAGATATTCTGCTAAAAAAGCAAGTAAAATCTTTACTATTAGCAATGCCTCCAGGAATGATATAATTAAAGAGTATAAAGTTGAACCTGAAAAAGTTGTGGTAACACATCTAGGAATAAAGGGAATTTCAAATTCCAAATTCCAAATTTCAAATACAGGTAAAAACAATAAAGAGCAAAGTATGGAAGATTTAAATAAAAAGTTTGGTATTAAAGGTAAATATATTCTTTTTGTCGGTACACTTCAGCCTAGGAAAAATATTTCAAAATTAATCGAAGCCTTTTCTAAAATCATAAATCTGGAGTTAGTGATTGTTGGGAAAAAGGGTTGGATGTACGAAGAAATCTTAGCAGCTCCTGAAAAATTTGGTGTAAAAGACAGAGTTATCTTCTTGGATTTTGTTGATGACAGCGATTTACCTTCTTTATACAAAAATGCGCAGTGTTTTGTTCTTCCAAGTCTTTACGAAGGCTTTGGTCTTCCGGTATTGGAAGCAATGAAGTTTGGCTGTCCTGTTTTGGCAAGCAATGTTTCGAGTCTACCCGAAGCAGGAGGAGATGCAGCTATGTATTTTGATCCGGAAAACGTTGAAGATATTGCTAAAGCTTTAAGCTTAATGATTAACGATGAAGGATTAAGGATAAAAATGATAAAAAAAGGATATGAACAGGTTAAAAAGTTTTCTTGGGAGAAAACAGCGGGTCAAGTTCTGGAAGAACTGGAGAAGTTAAAAAGTTCATAAAGTTCGTAAAGCTTATAAAGTTTTAATAACTAATAACTAATAACTAATAACTAATAACTAATAACTAAAAGGTATGATAAATAGAATTAATAGGAGGATAAAAACAGTGTTTTGGGAAATATTAAATTTTAAACTAACCATAGTAGGATATATTCCTTCGCATATCCTTAGAAAATTTTTTTATAGGGCTTGTGGAATAAAAATAGGCAGAGGTTCAGCCATTCATATGGGGGCAAGATTTTACTATCCTCCTAATATTAAGATTGGGAAGGATTCGGTAGTTGGAGAGAATGTGGTTTTAGATGGCAGGGATAAATTAACAATCGGAGATCATGTAGATTTTGCAACAGGTGTAATGGTTTACAACGCCCAGCATGACATAGATGATCCTGATTTTAAAGCAATCACAAAACCTGTTGTAATTGGAGATTATGTTTTTGTGGGTCCAAGGGCAACAATCTTGCCGGGAGTTACGGTTGGAAAAGGAGCAATTATCGCAGCGGGGGCAGTTGTGAATAAAGATGTAGATGAATTTACCGTAGTTGGAGGAGTGCCTGCAAAGCTCTTAAGAGAAAGAAAGTTAAAAGATCCCAATTATAAACTGGGTAGAGCAGCTTGGTTTAGATAAATTGTTAACGCGTTGATTATTAACGAGTTAATGAGTTAATTATTAAAAAGTTAACAAACTTAACAGTCAAAAACAATTAACAATTAACAATCAGCAATAAACAATTAGTAATTAGCAATTAATAATGATCAATCATCAATTTAATTAATTCATGCTTCTTTCCATTATTATCTTAAACTATAAAACTAAAGAGTTAACCTTAACCTGCATTGAATCAATTGTTAAGAACTATAAAAAAGAGCTGCTTGATAAGGAATTTGAAATTATCCTAATTGATAATGGCTCCGGAGATGATTCGATAGAAGAATTTAAAAAATCAAGTTATGCAAATTATTTTAAACTTATCGAAAGCAAGGATAATTTAGGGTTTGGTAATGGCAATAATTTGGGTGCGGAAAAAGCAACAGGGCAATACTTTCTTTTCTTAAATTCCGATACCGAAGTTAAAGATAGCGGTTTTATAAAAATGGTTAATTTTTTGTCGGAAAACAAACAAATTGGAATTTTGGGCGGAAAGCTTTATTTTCCGGATGGGAGAACTCAGGATTCGGTTGGAAAATTTTATACACTCTTTAATCTTTTTTTAATGCTTTTTGGTGGAGAAAAAGCAGGGTTTCTGAGAGAAAGTCCAAATAGAATCACTAAGGTTGACTGGGTAAGCGGAGCTTGCTTAATGATAAAAAAGGAAATCTTTGAAAAAATTAAAGGATTTGATAAAAATATTTTTATGTACATGGAAGACGTTGATTTATGCTATAGCGCAAAAAAGCTTGGTTTTTCAACTTATTTTTATCCAAACCTATTGCTTCTTCATAAAGAAAGAGGAAGCAGTAATAAAACATTCGCAATTGTAAATATATATAAAGGTGTTAAATATTTTTATAAAAAGCATTTTTCTAAATGGCAATACAATTTAGCACTTTTTTTATTAAAAACTAAAGCTATAATGGTAAAGTGTATTGGAAAAATAACCGGAAATTCTTACTACGTGCAAACCTATGATCAGGCTCTTGAAGTACTTAAATAACAATATCTTAAAAATTGGAATTGGATTTTTAATTGCATTTATTGCTTTGTATCCCAAGCTTCCAAGCATTAATGTAACTAATACATGGGTTTATATAAGACTCGAGGACTTCTTTATTTTAGGCATTTTCTTAATTTGGTTAATAAAAGTTTTACTGAGTAGAGTAAAAATAAATTTCGCTGTTTCATGGCCAATTTTTATTTACTGGACAGCAGGACTTGCTTCGCTAATTTTTTCCCTTATATTTATCGGACCACATCTTGCAAACTTCTTTCCTAAAGTGGCAATCCTATCCTATGTACGCAGAATTGAATACATGATCTTGTTTTTTATCGCCTTGTCGACAATAAAAAGCATAAAAGATCTAAAAGATTATTTAATTATTCTTTCTATTACTATTCTAGGGTTTTCGATTTATGGAGCCGGACAGCATTTTTATCTCAATCTTTGGAGTACTTTCCCGGCTTTTTTTGAGCGTTTTTCTTTTTGTTTTCCTTCGTTTCAAACAGGCAATGAAGAGTTCGCAAAAGGAATTCCTTTGTGTCTTCCGGAGGGAGCACGTGTTACATCCACTTTCGCCGGGCATTATGATTTGTCAGCATATCTAGTAGTGGTAATTCCAATATTGATTGGAATTTTCTTTACTTTAAAGAAATCCATAACAGGGAAATTGTTTTTTTTGTTAGCAATCCTGTCTATTATTATTTTGATTTTTACTTCTTCTAGAAATGCATTTTTTGCGTACCTGGGTGGACTTTCTTTTACCTTGGTCCTTTTAAGAAAGAAAAAATACATAGTCCCGTTTATTGTTTTAAGCATAGTTTTAATGTTGATTTTTAGCGGATCTATGGCTAAGCGTTTTGCTCAAACGCTAAGGTTTGTTTCTGTTGTTACAAATAATCAGGGTCAGATTGTTGGCCAAGCAGATTTGTCTGATGATCTAAAAAGAAAGCTGGCAAAAGACAAACTAATTTTAGAAAATGTTCCTTCCCAAAATTTACCGGAAGGAACAGGATTTATAGGACTTCCACAAACAGGTCTTCAAGTCTCAACCACAAGCGCTTTGGTTAAAAAAGGACTATCTATTGAGGAAGCAAGAAGGTTAAAACTTGAAAACGGAGGGGTGGAGATTACCAGTGTTTCCGGAACATTTTTAGTTAAAAAAGTATTAGTTTATGATATTTCTCTCACAACACGTTTTCAGGCAGAGTGGCCTAATGCTTGGAGAGCTTTTTTAAGAAATCCTGTTTTAGGAAGCGGATTTTCCGCAATTACTCTGGCTACGGATAATGATTATCTAAGAATGCTAGGAGAAACAGGTGCTTTTGGTTTCTCGTCTTTTATACTTATTTTTATAGTTTTTGGTTTAATCTTAAAAGAAACTCTTCCAAAAGTAACTTCTCCTTTAGCAAAAGGTTATCTGCTTGGAATATCGGGAGGAGTGTTCGGACTTTTTCTGAATGCATTTTTAATTGATGTTTTTGAGGCTTCTAAGGTTGCGGAAACGCTTTGGATTTTGCTTGGTATTGCTATGGGCGTAATGCTTTTGTATAGAAACAAATTTAGCTTAGGAAAAAGTCTTAAGAAAATATTTACATCTCATATATTTATACTAATTTATCTTTTTGTAATTACCTTAATCTTTTTTGGTCCTTCGATAGGTGTATTTTTTGTGGGAGATGATTTTTCGTGGCTTAGATGGGCTGCAAATTCAACGATACAGGATCTACCAAGATACTTTATTAATTCCGATGGATTTTTTTACAGACCAATTGCTAAAACAGTAGTATTTTTCTTGTGGAGTCTTTTTTCCTTCCAACCATATGGATACCATTTGTTTGCATTATTACTTCATCTGCTGATCGGATTTGCTATTTACAAAGTTTCATTTAAACTTTTTGATAATAAGCTGATTGCATTTGTATCTGCATTAATATTTCTTATCCTGCCGGCACAGGGAGAAGCTCTTTATTGGTTCTCTGCAATCTCCATTCTCCTTGGATCGTTTTTTATTGTTTACGGATTATTAGCTTTGGTAAGATTTAGAAAAACAAAATCTTCTATTTTTTATATCTTAACTCTTGTGCTTTATTTATTGGCGCTTGGATCTTATGAACTTGGAGTTATTTTCCCATTGCTGATGATCACGGTTGATCTATTCTTAAGGATAAAAAGAGACAGGAAATTTTATTTGTCATATGTCCCCTTTGTATTGTTGATTCCCTTGTATTATATTATAAGACTTGCTAGCAATACGGTTTCGGTTGGAGGAGATTATTCCTATAATTTAATTCATCTTCCTCAAAACGTAATGGGAAATCTTATGGGTTATTTTGGGGTTTTTGTTTTAGGAGAAAGATTTTTTGCAATTTATGATTATGCCCGGTTAATGTTGAGACAAAATATAAACATGGTCTTAATATTTGTACTTTTCTTCTTTGCAATTTTTATAATTTTGGCTTATCTCAATATTAATAAATTTAAAAAATTACTGAATGACAAAAACGGAAGAATTCTAATATTTTCAATAATTTTCTCCTTTGTTGTCCTTCTTCCTTTCTTGGGCCTTGGAAATATTTCGGAGAGATACGGATATTTGTCTTCGATTGGGTATGTATTTTCTCTAACGGTATTGGTTCTTTGGATTTCCGGAGTTGTTGGTAAGATTTTTAAAAATAAAAATTATCAGACATATACAATAATTCTGTTGATAACATTGCTTGGAATTTTTTATTGGACAGAGCAAACAGCAATCCGTAATCAATGGGCAAGATCCGGAAGAATTACCAATAGAACCTTAGCTTATTTAAGAATATACCATGAAGATATTAAGAAGAATTCTACCCTATATTTTGCAAATATCCCAACAAAACAGGGGCAAAGCTGGATATTCCCCGTTGGGTTGGAGGATGGAGTGTGGTTTGTTTACAGGGATCCCACTTTAAAGATAGTTAAACTTAAAGATGAAACAGAAGCAAAAAAGATCAGAAAAGAACTAACAGCTGCTAAGGAAATGAACAGTTATGTATTTTATTTTGATAAGAATGGAGTATTTGAAGAAGTAAAATAATGAAAAAAAATTCGCTTCTAATCTTGGGATTAATCCTTGTTTTGGCATTTACGGTTAGGCTATACAGGTTTAATAGTCCGATTGGTGATTGGCATTCGTGGAGGCAGGCAGATACGTCTTCTGTTTCCAGAATTTTTGCGGAGGAAGGATTTAATCTTTTATACCCGCGTTTTATGGATTTGTCAAATGTCCCCTCAGGGAAGGATAATCCGTTTGGCTACAGGTTTGTTGAGTTCCCAATTTATAATCTAGCCCAAGCAGGGTTTTTTAAATATGTTGGATATTTTACCCTGGAGGAATGGGGAAGGTTGGTATCTATTTTTGCCTCTTTGGCATCAATTACTTTTGTTTATTTAATTTTAAAAAATAGAGGACATAAGCTTGCAGGTTTTATTGCGGCTTTTCTTTATGCCACACTTCCTTTTGCAATATATTTTGGAAGAACTATTCTTCCGGATCAGACTATGGTAGCGGCAAGCTTGGGTTCAATATATTTTTTTCAATCCTGGATTGGAAAAAAACAATTATCAATTATCAATTATCAATTATCAATTTTAGTACTTCTTACTGCTACGGCGTTTTTATTAAAACCTTATGCTTTGTTTTTTACTCTTCCAATGATATATCTTGCCTTTGAAAGATTTGGGCTTAAGGCATTTAAAAAATGGAAACTATGGCTATTCTTAATTATTTCCGTTATTCCTCTTGCTCTTTGGAGAAATTGGATGCAGCAATTTCCGGAAGGGATTCCTGTAAGCGACTGGCTTTTTAACGGCGGAAATATAAGGTTTAGACCGGCGTTTTTTAGATGGTTATTTTTTGAAAGACTGACAAAGTTGATACTTGGTTATTTTGGCGTTGTATTTCTTATACTACCGTTTATTACGCGAATTAAAAAAAATGACTTTTTATTTTCTTTATCCTTTGTAGCTTCGTCGCTACTTTATGTCTTTGTGATTGCAAGAGGAAACATTCAACACGATTACTATCAAATATTAGTAATTCCGTCACTTGTTATTTTTTTGGGCTTGGGAATGGGGCAGTTTTTAGCAAATCTTATAAGCAAAAAAAAATACCTTATCCTTGGCTCTTTATTAATTCCGCTTATACTTATGTATGTTTTTAGTTGGACTCAAGTTAAGGACTTTTTTAATATAAATAATCCTTCAATTCTTGTTGCAGGAAAAGCCGTAGATGAATTAACGCCTAAGAATGCAAAAATAATCGCAAGCTATAACGGTGATACCTCATTTCTTTACCAAACAAAGAGAAAAGGCTGGGCAAGTATGGAAAAGCCACTTCCCGAAATGGTTAAGTTGGGAGCGGGTTTTCTGATTTTGGTAAATCCAAAGAAAGAAGATTATGGTATAGGCAAAGAATATAAAATTATTAAAGCAACAAAAGACTATATTATCTTTAATTTAACTCAAAAACCATGAAAATACTTTTAATCTCTTCTTATTTTCCCTATCCTCTTTTTTCCGGAGGACAAGTTCGTTTATACAATATTATTAAACATCTTAGTAAAAATCATGAAATAACTTTAATCTGTGAAAAAAGAGAAAGTCAAACTCAAAACGATATTGAGGAGATGGAGGCATTTTGTAAAAAAGTTATAACCGTTAAAAGAAAAAAGCAATGGAGCTACTCAAACATTCTTAAAACCGGTTTTTCCACTAACCCGTTTTTAATTACAGGACATACGCTTCCCGAGATGAGAGAAAAAATACAAAAAGAGCTTGAGGAAAATAAATATGACCTTATACACGTTGAAACATTTTATGTTATGCAAAATTTGCCCGCCTCTACTCGCGGTGGCGAGCCGAGGCGAAGCGGGCCTAAGACATCTATTCCTGTTGTCTTAGTAGAGCATAATATTGAGTACCTGGTTTATAAAAGATATGCGGATAATGCATCTTTTTTAATAAAGCCGCTTCTTTACATTGATGTTTTAAAGCTAAAAAGAAAAGAAAAAGCCTCTTGGGAAAAAGCAACTAAAGTTGTTGCAGTTTCTGAACAAGAAAAAAAACTAATAACTGGAAAAGATGTTGTTGTTGTTCCAAATGGAGTTGATACGGAAAAGTATCAAGTATCAAGTATCAAGCATCAAGTATCAAGGAAAGAAATAAATTTACTGTATATTGGGGATTTTAAATGGATGCAAAATAAAGTCGCTGCAAAATGGCTTCTTACACAAATATGGCCAATGATAAGTGAAAAGTTCAAAGTGAAAAGTTCAAAGTTTAAAGTGGAATTGAAGATTGTGGGGAGGGAGATTCCGGATGAAATCAAAGCATTGGGTGGGGAGAGTGTTATTTTTGACGAAAATGCAACCGATACCCAAAAAATTTATCAGGAGGCAGATATTTTAATTGCTCCGATTAAGGTTGGTGGTGGAACAAGTTTTAAAATATTGGAGGCGATGGCAACAGGAGTTGCCGTGGTAACAACAAGCTTAGGGATAGAAGGAATTGATGCAAAAGACAAAAAGGATTTTTTGCTTGAAAACGATACGGAGTCACTTGCCTCTGCTGTTTGCGATTTGATTCAAAATGACGATTTAAGAAATGATATTGTGAAGAATGCAAGAATTTTAATGGAAGAAAAATATGATTGGAAAAAAATTGTCGGGGTGTTAGAATCGGTTTATAGCTCGGTTAAATGAAAGATCTTTCGATAGTAATAATTTCTTACAATACCAAGGACTTAACAGGAGAATGCGTAGAATCTATTAAAAAGAACGTTTCTTCAAAGATAAGTTATGAAGTTATTGTTGTTGATAACGACTCCAAAGACGGATCGGTAGACTTTTTAAAAAATAAATTTCCGGATATTTTAGTAATTGCCAGTAAGGAAAATCTTGGTTTTGCTAAAGCAAATAATGTCGGAATTAAAAGATCTATCGGTAGGTATGTGCTTTGTTTAAATTCCGATACGGTTGTTTACTCCGGAGTTTTGGAATATATGATTGATTTTATGGACGCAAACAAGGACGTCGGAGCATCAACCTGTAAGCTGGAAATTCCAAACGGAGAAATTGATGACGCTTCACATAGGGGATTTCCAACACCATGGAACGCGCTTACGCATTTTTCCGGTCTATCCAAGATTTTTCCTCATTCCAGACTTTTTTCCGGCTATTGGCAGGGATGGAAGGATCTTTCTAAGATCCACGAAATTGATGTTTTAGCAGGAGCTTTTATGTTAATTAGAAGAGAAGCAGGAGATCAAGCAGGTTGGTGGGACGAGGATTATTTTTTCTATGGAGAAGATGTTGATTTTTGCTATCAATTAAAGCAAAAAGGTTGGAAAATTTATTACGTACCAACTGTAAAAATCCTGCATTACAAAGGTGCGTCCGGCGGGATAAAAAAAGTTTCGCAAAACATCACAACTGCCACTAAGGAAACAAAAAAAAGAGTTACAAAATCAAGGTTTAACGCAATGAGAATTTTTTACCGAAAAAATTATGTTAACAAATATCCTAAAATTTTAACCTGGCTTGTAATGCAGGGAATTAACATTAGGGAGAGAATTGCTTCGATTTAGCTTCTTTGTTCTGCTATAATTCAGTTATGAAAATTGGTATAGATGCAAGATTATGGAGTCAGTCCGGAGTCGGAAGATACACCCGAAACTTGGTTTCGGAACTTCAGAAAATTGATAAAGTTAATCAATACGTGCTGTTTATGGGAAGTGAAGATGTTGGGAAGTTCAAAGTTCAAAGTTCAAAGTTCAAAGTTGTTGAGACTGATATAAATTGGCATTCTGTTAAGGAGCAGACGCAGTTTCCTAAGATATTAGAAAAAGAAAAGTTGGATTTAGTTCATTTTCCTTACTTTTCTGTTCCTATTTTTTACAATAAGCCGTTTGTGGTAACTATTCATGACTTAATTATTAATCATTTCCCAACCGGAAAAGCGTCTACCCGCAATATTATTTTTTATAACTTTAAAAGATTGGGGTACAAAATTGCGCTTTGGCAAAGCATTCGTAAAGCAAAAAAAATCATTACAGTTTCCAATGCTACAAAAGAAGAGATTAAGGACCATTTTAAAGTTAATCAGGATAAAATAGAGGTAACGTATGAAGGAACGGACGAAATCAATGGACAATTGACAATAGACAATGGACAATGGACAAAAATTGAGGGAGGTTATTTTTTGTATGTTGGGAATGCTTATCCCCATAAAAATTTAGAAGGATTAATAAAAGCATTCAGCAGTCTTAAGAAAGACAGCGTAAAGCTTGTTTTAGTGGGAAGAAAAGATTTTTTCTACAAAAGATTAATAAATAACTGTAAAAACAAAAATATAATTTTTGCGGGAGAAGTGAGCGATGCGGAATTATCAAGCCTTTACAAAAATGCATTGGCCTTAGTTTCCGCTTCTTTAATGGAGGGATTTGGATTGCCGGTTGTAGAAGCAATGATAAATAAGTGCTTAGTTGTTTGTTCGGATATCCCTTCTTTTAGAGAGATAACAAATGGTCATGCTATTTTTTTTAATCCGAATAATCCCGATGATATATACGAAAAGTTAAGTTACGTTAAAAAAAATTACTCAAAATTAGGAGAAGTTAGGACTGTTGCATACAATGAGTCAAAAAAGTATTCGTGGGAGAAAATGGCTAAAGAAACCCTAAAGATTTATCTTTCGGCGAATTCAAGATAAATTTAAATTCAAAAAAATTATGAAAGTTGCATTAGTATATGATCGTGTAAACAAGTGGGGAGGTGCGGAAAGAGTGTTGCTTGCACTAAATAAAATATTTCCGGATGCGCCGCTTTTTACTTCTGTGTATAATCCAAAAGGAGCAAAATGGGCGGATAAATTTAATGTAAAACATTCTTTTTTGCAAAAGTTTCCAAATGCGCCAAGGTCTCATGAGTTCTACGCTCCGTTAATGCCTCTTGTTTTTGAAACATTTAATTTTAACAACTATGACATTGTAATTTCCGTATCAAGTGAAGCGGCAAAAGGAGTAATTACCGGTCCTTATACAGTGCACATATGCTATTGCTTAACTCCAACGAGATATCTTTGGAGCGGTTACGGTGAATATTTTAAGAACCCCTTTTTTAAAATAATTTCAAGACCGATTGTAAAATATCTAAAAAAGTGGGAATTGACAGCGTCTAAAAGACCGGATATCTTTGTTGCAATTTCCACTGAAGTTCAAAACAGAATCGCAAATTTTTATAACAGGACTTCGGAAATAATTTATCCTCCTTTGTTCTTAGCCGGTTCCCTTTTTAAGCAGGAGAAAAAATCAACACTAGATAAAAAAGATTTTTTTCTGGTTGTATCCAGGTTTGTTCCCTATAAAAAAATCGATTTAGCAATAAAAGCTTGCAATGAATTGTCACTTCCTTTAAAGATCGTGGGAATAGGCTCCCAGGGTAAAAGTCTGCGGAAAATTGCCGGTCCGACAGTTGAATTTTTAGGAAACCTTACAGACGAAGAGCTTTCTTATTATTACAAAAATTGCAAAGTTTTAATTTTCCCCGGGCTTGAAGATTTTGGACTGGTAATGGTTGAGGCTCAAGCATTTGGAAAGCCGGTAATTGCTTTTAGGGGCGGTGGAGCACTGGACATCATAAAAGAAGGAGAAACAGGGGAGTTCTTTAAAGAGCAAAATGTAGCTTCTCTAAAAAAAGTGTTGAAAAATTTTGACTCATCAAGATATAATAGTTTATTGTGTAAGAAGAACGCAGAAAGATTTTCTTTTGATAATTTTAAAAAGAATTTAATGAAGATAATAAGCAGCAATTTAAAAACTTTATGAAAATAGTAATTTTTGCAGGCGGAGTTGGAACAAGACTTTGGCCGCTGTCAAGGAAAAATACCCCCAAACAGTTTGAAAAAATTATTGGAGATAAATCCACATTGCAGCTTGCAGTTAATAGATTACAGCCCGACTTTAAACCGGAAGATATTTATATTTCTACAGGTAAGAAATACGAAGACATAGTCAGGTCCCATCTTCCGCAAATCCCAAGTGAAAATTTTATCCTGGAACCGGAAATGCGTGACGTTGGTCCGGCAGTTGGGGTTGCTATGGGAATTATTGCTAAAAAATATCCCAACTCGCCGGTTGCGATTATTTGGAGCGATCACTTTGTTAAAAAAGAAAGACGTTTTAGAGAGGTTTTAGGATTTGCCGAAGATTTAGTTTCTAAGCAGGAGAATTCAATTATTTTTATTGGACAAAGAGCAAGATTTGCAAATCAAAATTTGGGCTGGCTTGAATTTGGGGAAGAAGCAAGTCAAGTAAAGGGGACAAAAATTTTTAGATTTAAAAAGTTAATATACAGGCCAAGTCTTGAAGATGCGGAAAAATTTCTAAAAAGCCAAAATTACGCTTGGAATCCAGGATATTTTGTTACAACACCAAGTTTTATTTTGTCTCAGTATGAAAAATTTGCTCCTGATATTTGGAAAGGAATTATGAAAATTCAAGACGCTGTTGGAGAAAGCGATTTTGAAGAAGTTTTTCAGAAAATCTATCCCACTTTTGAAAAAATAAGTTTTGACAACGCGATTTTAGAAAAAATTGATCCCGGAAATGTTTACGTAATTGCGGCAGATTTGGGATGGAGCGATGTTGGCGCATGGGAAGCGTTAAAAGAGGCGCTGGAAGTGTCGGAAAACGAAAACGTTACAAGAGGAAAAGTGCTTATTGAGGATTCATCCGATAATCTTGTATTTAACTATACAGACCAATTAGTTGTAGGTATAGATTTAGAAAAAATGCTTGTTATTAGTACAGATGATGTTTTACTGATTTGTTCAAAAAATTCCGTTCCGAAAATAAAAAAATTAGTCGAGAGTCTAGGTGGGACAGCACATGAACGTTTAACATAGTATGCCTTACAAAGAAATAAAGAAAAGCATTTATTATGAAGCTGCCAAAAGATTACTTGATATAGTCTTCTCATTGTTTTTGCTGATTATTTTTTCCCCAATAATTTTAATTACTGCTATTGCCATAAAGATTGACTCAAGAGGTCCGATTCTTGCAGATACTCCGGAAAGAGTTGGTAAAAACGGTAAGCCTTTTAAGATGTATAAATTTAGGTCAATGATAGAAAATGCCCATGAGATCCTTCGGGAAAACCCAAAGTTCGCAAGGTATTACTCCGAATACAGAAAAGGAAGTTACAAGCTAAAAGATGACCCAAGAATTACCAAAATGGGACATTTTATTAGAAAGCACTCCCTTGATGAGGTTCCCCAATTTTTAAACATACTTTATGGAGACATGAGTTTGGTTGGACCGCGCGCTTATTATCCGGATGAGCTAAGGGAACAACAAAAAAAATATCCAAACACCAGGGATTCTGTAAAAGTCGTGTTATCTGTGAAGCCGGGTTTAACAGGTTATTGGCAGGTGTCGGGCAGAAGCGAGATTAATTTTGATAAGAGAATTGAGATGGACGCGCAGTATGTTAGAAGAAGGTCAATTATTTATGATCTTGTAATTATATTAAAAACTCCATGGGCAATGATCTCCGGTAAGGGTGCCCTCTAGGTTGACATAAACAGGACTAAATGTTTATCATATATAGATATGGAAGGTTTTGAAAAAATCGATTTAAGTACGTCTCCCGCAAGCATTCTCTCTCAACCCAAAGATATGGTTAAAGCAAGTCCTTCTTATGCCAGAAAAAAACGCCCGGGTTTTAAAAAATACTTTTTTGGTACCAGAAGAAGAACAATTATTACTTGTGTTGCCTTATTTTTAATCCTATTTTCTATATTTGGTGTAATTCTTCCTGCGGGAAAAGCTTTGGCGTCGGCAAAAAAAACCTACGCGCAGGCCAAGATTGCAGGGGGTGCGCTTAAAAAACAAAATGTAGCTCTTGCTTCCGATGAGCTTGCTAAAACAAAGGCAAATCTTGCGCAAACGCAAAAAGATTTAGACGTAATGTTTTATCTGGGGTACATTCCCGTAGTGGGGTGGTATTACAATGATGCTCAGCATATGGTTAAAGCAGGTTCTTATGGATTGGATGCCGCAACTGTTTTTGTTGACTCTGTTGAGCCATACGCCGATGTCTTAGGCCTTAAAGGGCAAGGCAGCTTTGTGGAGGGCTCTGCGGAAAATAGAATTCAAACAGCTGTTAAAACTATGGGTAAGATTACGCCCAGGATTGATGATATTATTAGCGATTTAAATAAAGCTAAAGTAGAAATTGATAAAGTTGATCCAAACAGGTATCCGGCAATTTTTATTGGAAGAAAAGCAAGAACAAATTTAGACCAAGTAAAAAAACTTACAGATGACGGTGTAACGTTTATGGTTGATGCAAAACCATTAATAAAAACTCTGCCGGAACTTTTAGGTGAACCTAAGGAAAAGAAATATTTAATTATATTTCAAAACGATAAAGAACTTAGGCCAACCGGAGGATTTATGACAGCATATTCTGTATTTAGGTTTGACAGGGGAGTTGTCCATGTTGATTCCTCAAGCGATATTTATTCTTTAGATAATACTATTAGCAATAAGCCAAGTGCTCCTGCTCCAATCGCCAGGTATCTGCCAAAAGTGCCTGAATTTAACCTAAGAGACACTAATCTTTCTCCTGATTTTCTTAACTCTATGAAAACATTTAACAGTTTATATAAAAAGGCTTCCGGTGCTCCAAAAGTAGATGGAATTATTGCCGTTAACACAAGGGCTTTGGTTGGCGCAATGAATATCTTGGGAGATGTGGAAGCAAGCGGTACAAAATTTACAACAAAGATAGATCCAAGATGTGATTGCCCTCAGGTAATTTATATGCTGGAGGTTTTCTCCGACCAGCCGGTTGGATATGTAAGGGAGAACAGAAAAGGGATTATCGGAGATCTTATGTATGCGATTATGAATAAGGCATTTGCTTCTTCGCCAAAAGTTTACTGGGGGCCACTATTCCAGGAGATTGTCAAACAAACAGCGCAAAAAAATGTTCTTTTTTACTCATATAACGAAGATGGTCAGGCAGGATTTGAAGCCCTAAATGCATCGGGAAGAATAAAATCATTCGAAGGCGATTACTTGCATATTAATGAAGCAAATTTTGGAGGAGCAAAAGCTAATATGTTTACAACGGAAACTGTTACCCAGGATTACGATGTTAAAAGTGACGGGTCTATCGAAAAAACAGTAACTATTGATTTTAAAAACCCATATCCCCCATCCGATTGTAATCTGGAAAGGGGAGGGCTTTGCTTAAATGCGCCGCTAAGGGAATGGATTAGGGTTTATGTGCCCAGGGGAAGCGAGCTTATTAACAGCCGCGGATCGGAAGTAAAGGTTACATCCGGAACAAAAGATTCTATGGACGAAGATTTAGGAAAAACCGTTTTCGAAGGTTTTATTACGGTTAGACCAAAAGGCGCAACCAAGCTAACATTTACCTACAGATTGCCTTTTAAGCTTGATAAATCGTCCTCCTTGCCTTTGCTTGTGCAAAAACAGCCCGGAACAGATACTTTTGATTATGCTATAACGTCAAAAAGCAGGCAGTTGAATAAATTTAAACTGGATACCGATAAAGAAATAAAATTAGTTCTTCCCCGCTAGGATGAGAAACTACAAAACAGAGGGAATAGTTATAAAAAGACGTAATTTTGGCGAAGCAGACAGAATTCTCACTATTTTTTCAAAAAGATCAGGCAAAATTCAGGTAAAAGCTCCCGGTGTAAGAAGAATTACCAGCAAGAGATCGTCCCACGTTGAGCTTTTAAATTACTGTGTTTTTGGTCTTTACGAAGGTAAAAAACTGCCTGTTTTAACAGAAGCTCAAAGTATGGATAATTTTCAAAACATTAAGGGTAATTTGAAAAAAATAGGCTTAGCGTTTCATTTTTGTGAGTTAATTGATGGTTTGTGCGCAGAAAATCAGGAAAACATAGTCGCTTTTGCTCTTTTTAGGAGTACGTTAAATAATTTGTCTCTGGAAGATACGGATCCGGAAGCGGTGCGGGAGAATTTTGAAACAAAATTACTTAGCATATTAGGTTTTTTAAAATTGGATACGTATCCAAAAAACTTTAACAGGACTGCATTTATCGAACAAATTCTTGAGCGTAAATTAAAAAGCCGCCAAGTAGCCCTAAGTTGAATTCAAAATTACAATTCAAAATTCAAAATTAGTCAGAGTTCTTCATACATCCTTTTCAAAAAACCAACTTTTATGTTATAGTTCTTTTTATGGAAGACTTAATGGATAAGATTACAAATTTAGCTAAAAAAAGAGGTTTTGTGTTTCCCGATTCGGAAATTTACGGTGGTTTAGCAAATACATGGGATTTTGGTCCTCTTGGGATTGAGCTTAAAAACAACATTAAAAAGTTATGGTGGAAGACATTTGTTCAAGAAAGAATCGATATGGTTGGTCTGGATAGCGCCATTATTATGAATCCAAGAGTTTGGGAGGCGTCCGGTCATGTATCGGGCTTTACAGATCAACTCGTGGACTGCAAAAGCTGTAGGAATAGATTTAGAGCAGACCACTTAGTGGAAGCTGCAACGGGAATAGATGTAGAAGGTAAGGCTCCAAATGAGGTCTTGGAGATTATCAACAAAAACAAAATAAAATGTCCAACATGCGGAAAATTAGATTGGACAGAGCCCAGGAACTTTAATCTTTTATTTAAAACTCACATTGGTGTAATAGAGGACGCAAAATCTTTAGCTTATTTAAGGGGAGAAACTGCGCAAGGAATGTTTGCGGATTTTAAATTAATCCTTGCGACATCAAGAAAAAAAATTCCTTTTGGAATTGCTCAAATTGGAAAAGCTTTTAGAAACGAAGTTACTCCGGGTAATTTTATTTTTAGAACCAGGGAATTTGAAATAGCAGAATTTGAATACTTTATAAATCCCAAAGCGGATTGGCAAAAAATCTTTGATGAATGGCTTAGTATTATGCAGAAATTTGCCGATAGAATTGGCTTGGATAAGAAAAAATTACATTTGCACGAAATTCCTACGGAAAAAAGAGCGCATTATTCTAAAAGAACAGTTGATTTGGAATACGACTTTCCATTTGGGCAAAAAGAGCTCTGGGGAATTGCCTATAGGACCGATTATGACCTTTCTCGTCATCAAGAGTACAGCGGTAAGGACATGTCATATTTTGACCAGGAAGCAAACGTTACTTACATTCCCCACGTTATTGAACCAACTTTTGGAGTAGAAAGAACTCTTCTGGCAACCTTAGTGGCAGCATATAGCGAAGAAGATGCACCAACAGGAACAGGCGAAAAAGAAACCAGGATTGTTTTAAAGCTGCCTAAAGAATTAGCGCCTTATAAAGTTGCGGTGTTGCCTTTGTCTAAAAAACCTGAGCTGGAAAAAGTTGCTCAGGAAATCTTCAACAGCCTTAAAGAGTCGTATATGGTCGATTACGATGTTTCCCAGAGTATTGGCCGAAGATATAGAAGGCAAGATGAGATCGGTACGCCTTACGCTGTTACAATCGACTTTGAAACCCTGGAAGACAAGGCCGTAACAGTGCGTGACCGCGATACTATGAAGCAGGAGCGCATTAAAATCGACAAACTCCCCGATTATCTCAAAGATAAATTAGGCCAGTAGTTGACAATAGCTACCTCTTTGTTACAATAAAGTTAAGAATGAAAAGTAGGAAAACGGCAATAATAGCCTTAGCAGTTGTAGTCTTAGTTTTATTTGGAGGAGCTTATTTAATTGCTTCCCAAAGATCAAATAAAGCTTCTGACTTAATCGGGCAAGAGATGGAAGTTGTTCCAACAATTGCAGCTTCCGACATTGGGCTTGAGCTGGTAGCAAGATCAGACAAAAAATACGTTAAATTTGCCATCAATAAGCCTGAAGGGATAGACAAAGTAGATTACGAAATTACCTACGATGCAATACCTCCCGAGGAGAATTCCGGAGAAGGTGGAGGAGAGGGTAAGGTTACCCAGAGCTTAACAGGCACGCTTCTTAAAAAAGATGCTAAAAATGGAAAGCTTGGTATCGAATACAGAGAGCTAGGAACTTGCTCAACAGGCGGAAAATGCAGATTTGATCAAGGTGTGACTTCGGTAAAAGTAATTGTTAAAATTACCAGATCAAACGGTAAAGCTTTTCAAGCGGAAACAAGCATAGATCTTTAATCTTTTAGTCCTCAAACAGCAATAGAAATTTTGCCCCCAAACATTTAGTGTTTTTTATTTTTAACAACACTATTTTACCCCATTTTCCTATTGACACTATGTTCGAAAAAGTTCAAAATAGTATTCAAGTGGTACAAAGTGGGAATAAGTGGGACAGAAAGGCAGGCCCCGCCTCAAACGGGGGAAACTATGTTAATAGGCCAATACGAGGGAAAATTAGATTTAAAGTCCAGAATTGCTTTTCCTAAGAAATTTAGGGAGACATTGGGAGACAACTTAATAGTTACATTGGGATACGAGAATTCTCTAATAGTTGTCTCGGAAAGCAACTGGAAAGCACTTTTAGAAGGTACAGAAGGAAAGCCGTTTATCCAATCCGAAGCAAGGGAAACGCAAAGATTTTTATTGGGCGGAGCAACAAACATAGAGCTGGACAGCAAGGGTAGATTTATTTTACCCGGCTATTTAAAAGAATTCGGAAAAATAAACGGAGATGTTGTTTTTTTGGGCTTATCAAGATATGTGGAAATTTGGGATAAGCAAAGATGGTTGGAATACAGAAAAACTCTTGAAAAAAACATAGACACAATATCGCAAAGATTAGTTAAGCAAGAGAATGATAAATAATGGACGACTATCATAAAAGCGTTTTTTTAACGGAAATAATTGATCTTTTACAAATAAAAAAAGGAAACAAATACATAGACGCAACTCTTGGGGGTGGAGGACATACGTTGGAAATACTAAAAAGAGGAGGACACGTCTTAGGTATTGATTTAGACGACGACGCACTTGAGCATGTACGAAAACAATGGGAGCAAATTAGCAGTGATTTAGACATAAATCAAAAGAATTTAACTTTAGCAAAAGGAAATTTTAAAAATTTAGCAGAAATAGCACGTTTAAATAAATTTACAGATATTTCCGGGGTTGTATACGACCTCGGAGTTTCTTCTCATCAAATAGATGAGCCGGAAAGAGGATTTAGTTTTTTAAAACAGGGTCCGCTTGATATGAGAATGGATACAGAGAATCCTGTTAAAGCAAGCGACCTGGTAAATATTTTAGCGAAAGGAGAATTATATGACATTATTTTTAATTTGGGTCAAGAGCGTCGTGCTCGGTCCATTTCTGACAGTATTATTAGGGCCCGTAGAATAAGACCGGTTCAGACAACACAGGATTTAACGGAAATAATACAGGAAGGATACGGGATCAGAAAAGGAGAGATATCGGCATTTGCTAAGGCAAATATTAGCAAGAGAACGTTTCAGGCCCTAAGAATGGCGGTTAACAGCGAGCTTGAAAATTTAGACCAAACTTTACCGCAAGGTTTGGGAATATTAGGAAAAGGGGGAAGGATTTTAACAATAACCTTTCATTCGTTGGAAGACAGAATAGTTAAATTTGCTTTCAAGGATTTTGCGGAAAAAAACTTAGGGAGAATAATTACAAAAAAACCTTTAATGCCTACGGAAAAGGAAATGAATGAAAACAGTAGGAGTAGAAGCGCAAAATTAAGAGTTTTTGAAAAAAACTAATATGAAGAAAAAAGCTTTTTTATTAATAACAATATTACTTTTTATTTTTCTAACTTTAGCTATGGCTAGAAGCATGGTTTCCAATAGTATGTCGACTTCCGGAACAGAACTTGGTAAAGCAGGCGATGAACTCTCCGCATTAAAAATTGAAAATGCTTTGCTTAAAGAAAAACTGTTTGCTCTCTCATCTTTAGCTTTAATATCCTCTAAGGCCGCGGAAATGGGATTTGTTGAGGAGAAAAACACATTTTCTCTTACAAGCACTGTGCCAATTGCTCTTAGACAATGATCTACCGTTTTAAGATCATCTTTTTAGTCATTTTTTTCCTCTTTTTTTTGGTAATTTTAAGGTTATTTTATTGGCAAGTGATTAGGGCTCAAGAACTTTCGGAAATGGGGCAAATGCAGTACGGAAAATCAATTACCGTATCTCCTGTTCGGGGGGAGATTAAAACTTCCGACGGGTTTCCGATAGCAGCAAATAAAATTACATACCTCGTAGTTGCAAATCCAAAAGAAATTAAGGATGTTAGTAAGGTTACGGATCAGCTGTCCGGGCTTCTTGGAATAGACCCTGCCTCGGTAAGCGCAAGCTTACGGCTTGATAAATATTGGGTAGCTATTGCAAGAAATATTGATATGGAAACCAAAATAAAGGTGGAAAAACTCAAATTGCAGGGAGTTGGATTTGAACAGCAATCAACAAGGTTTTATCCGGAAGCTTCTATGGCGGCTCAACTAATTGGATTTGTGGGAAAAGACGATTTTGGAAAGGATAAGGGATATTTTGGAATAGAAGGTTATTTCGAAAGGCTTTTATCCGGAAAAGAGGGTAAGGCAATTAGAGTAAATGATGCTTTTGGAAAACCCATACTTGCGGAAACAAACATAATCACAAATCAGATTGATGGAAGCACTTTAATTCTAAATGTTAACAGGGCTGCGCAATTTCTCGTAGAAAGAAGACTTAAGCAGGGAATAGATAAGTATGGGGCGTCTTCGGGAATGGTAGCCGTAATGGAGCCATCCACAGGAAACATTATTGCGATGGCTTCTCTTCCTGCTTTTGACCCCAAAAACTATAAAGATTACGAGTCGAGTTTATATAAAAACCCATTTGTTTCCGATACCTATGAACCGGGATCAACTTTCAAACCTTTAATTATGTCTGCTGCTCTTGATGCAAAGCTGGTTACTCCAACCACAAGATGTAACACTTGCTCGGGGCCTGTTTCTATTGGGGGATTTGATATTCACACCTGGAATGATAAATATTACGGCAACATAAACATGATAGACGTAATAATGCACTCGGATAATACCGGTATGGTTTTTGTGGCTCAAAAGCTGGGGCTTTCCAGAATGCTTAGTTATTTGGATAAATTTGGTATCGGCAAAACAACGGGTATAGATGTTCAGGGAGAAGTTGCTCCTTGGATTAAGCCAAAAGACCAGTGGTATACGGTTGATTTGGCAACCGCAGGTTTCGGGCAGGGAATTTCGGTTACACCAATTGAACTACTGGGTGCGATATCGGCAATTGCCAATTATGGTAAAAGAATGGAGCCCCATGTTGTTGGTTCGGTAGTTTCTCCCGATGGAACAATTACTAAAATTAAACCTAAAGAGCTTGATAAGCCAATTAGTCCAGAAACAGCCAAGGTAATGACAGAAATTATGATAAACGCTGTTAATAAGGGAGAAGCCCAATGGACAAGGCTTAAGGGCTATAGAATTGCCGGAAAAACAGGAACTGCTTCTATTCCAATTGCCGGACACTATGATCCAACTCAAACTATTGCTTCGTTTGTGGGCTTTGCCCCTGCAGACAAGCCAAAGTTTGTAATGCTGGTTGTATTAAATAGACCACAGTCTTCGATATATGGAGCGGAAACTGCTGCCCCTATCTTTTTTAATATTGCAAGAGATCTTCTAAATTATTACGAAATACCCCCGGATGAATAAAAAAGGGAGAATAAGGTATAATATATGGCTATGAAATCAATTAAGCAGCTTTTTGCCGGGTTTCTTTTGGGGTATTTAAGAATTGGTGCTAAGATTCAACTTAAGAAGATTAACCCTAAAATTATCGGAGTCGGCGGAAGTAGTGGAAAATCCTCTCTTTGCAGCATAATAGCGCTGGTTCTTAGTTCCAGGTATAAGGTCAAGCAAGGTGGCGGAAAAAATAGCGAAACAGGTATTCCTTTGGACATTTTGGACATATCTCCGGGCGGATATACCGCAACCGATTGGATCCGCGTTGTAATACTTGTTTTATATAAATTGATTTTTAACTGGAAAAAGTACGATTTTTATATAGCGGAAATGGGAATAGATGGTCCGGATGAGCCCAAAAATATGTCCTATCTTTTAAAAATTATTAAACCCGATGTTGGAGTATTAACAAATATTGCGCTTGAACATAGTGTTTATTTTGATTCCCGGGTTAATAAGCAAGGGATAGAAAGAGAGAGAAAGATTCTGGAACTAACTGCAAATCAGGAGCTTATGCTTTTAAAATCAATTCCAAGGGCCGGATTGGCGGTTGTTAACACAGATGACGATCAGATTAAAAGAACAGTAGGGGATGTAAAGTCAAAAAAAATTACAATTTCCGCAAACGATTCAAAAGCGGACTTTTTCATTAAAAATGTTAAATCCGATCTGGAAAATTTTCAGTTTGAATTAAGTAGTAATGGTAAAAAATATTTAGTTAAGGTTAACAAAGCTCTTCCAACCCATTATGCAGGATCTATAGTAAGTGCAATTGCCATAGCAAAGCAATTTGATATAGACATCAATAAGGCAATAGCTTCTTTAGAAGAATCAGTTGTGCTTCCTCCCGGGAGGATGAGTATTTTTAGAGGAATTAAAAACTCTGTTTTAATAGATTCATCTTACAATAATGCAACTCTTGCTCCGATTATTGATTTACTCGATTTTTTAAAGAATTTGTCCGGAAAAAAACGTAAGGTTGCAATAATTGGAGATATGCGTGAGCTTGGATCAATGAGTGAAAAACTACACACACTTGTTGCAAAAAAGATTGCCGAAACAGTTGATTTTGCAATTTTAATAGGGCCAATGATGCGGGATTATGCTGCACCAATCCTAAAGGAAAAAAAAGCTAACCATGTTTCTTTTAATACTTTTTCAGAGGCAAAAGATTTTATTTTGAAAAACATAAAAATAAACGACGTCATCTTAGTTAAAAGTTCTCAGAATACATTGTTTTTAGAAAGAGTTGTTCAAATGCTGCTTGCAGATTCAAAAGATGAAGCAAGGCTTTGCAGAAGAGGAAGTTTTTGGGACAAGAGAAGACAAGAAGTTTCGTAAGGGATATAATTATAAAATGTGGCAAAAAACTAAGAATCATTATCATTTATTAAGGTCAATATTTTCCAATGTTTGGTATGGTTTTCCGTCCGGAAATTTAATAATGATTGGGGTAACGGGAACAGACGGTAAAACCACGACTGTAAATATTATTTATCACATTTTAAATACCGGCGGATTAAATCCATCCATGATTTCATCGGTTGGAGCAGTTATAGACGGAAAGCAATATGATCTGGAGCTTCATAGAACAACTCCTGCTGCTTGGGGAATTCAAAGATTTATAAAAATGGCAAAAAAAGCAGGGTCAAAATATCTGGTTTTGGAAACTACATCTCATGCGTTGGACCAGAATAGGACATGGGGAATTAATTTTGAAGTCGGAGTGCTGACAAATATAACCCAAGAGCATTTGGATTATCATAAAACTTACGAAAATTATGTTTACGCTAAGGCAAAGCTTTTTAAAAAATCCAAGAAATCAATAATAAACAAGGATGATAAGTCTTATAAGTTATTAAAAAATCTTAATTTTTCAAATCTGACAACGTATGGATTTAGCAAAGATGCCGATGTTAACCCGCAAAATATTGGGTTTGATATTAAAATTCCCGGTGATTTTAATAAATACAATGCTCTTGCCGCTATTGCTTCTTGTAGGTCGTTGGGAATATCGGAGGAAATAATAAAAAAGGGAATTCAGTCTTTTGAGTTGCCTATTGGAAGAATGGAGGAAATTTATAAAGGAAATTTTAGGATTATGATTGATTTTGCCCATACCCCAAACTCTTTTGAAAAACTTCTAAGCGCTATAAGGGAGGGCACAAAAGGCAGGATTATTCATGTTTTTGGATCGGCCGGAAAAAGGGACTTTGCCAAAAGACCGTTAATGGGAAAGGCTTCTTCAAAATATGCGGATATTATTATCTTAACTGCCGAAGATCCAAGAGGAGAATCTGTGGATAAGATAAATAGCGACATAGAACATGGAATAAGCAGTAATTTTAGCTATACAGACAATATTGATTATGTAGATAATTCAAATAACCAAAAAATATTTTTTAAAATTGGCGACAGAAATGAAGCAATTAAATTTGCCGTAGGAATTGCAAAAAAAGGAGATCTGGTTGTTTGTACCGGAAAAAGTCACGAGAGGTCTATGAACTATGGAAAAGGAGAAGAGCCTTGGGATGAGTTTGCAGTAAGTAGACAGGCTTTAAAAGATAAGCTTAATATTTAATGAATAACTTATTATTTTATTCCGGTTTTAAAGATGTTGGTTTAACGGTCTTTTCTACAACAAGAAAGATTGGTTCTATGAAAACTGCGGGAAAAATTAAAAATCAAAATCTTAAAAAAGCAATGTTGTTAAAAAATCTGGATTTTAATAATCTAGTTTTAGCTGAGCAAGTTCATAGCAGTAATATTGCTGAGGTTTTTAATGTTAAGGAAAATTTAATTAAAGGGTGTGATGGAATTGTTACCTGCAAAAAAGGGCTAGTTATGGGAATAATTACCGCAGATTGCTTACCCCTTGTTTTTTATGATTCTAAAAACAAAATTCTTGCCGTTGCCCACGCAGGATGCAAAGGAATATTGGAAGGAATTGCGCAAAACCTAATTTTAAAATTAAAAAAAATGGGAGCGGATATTAAAAACCTTAAAATGCTGGTAGGTCCTTCAATTTGTGGGGAATGCTATGAGGTAAGTGAAAAACTGATTAAAGAATTTAAAAAGAAGTTTCCCCGGATAAGCGCTATTAATAGTAATAGCTTTCTTGATTTAAGAAAAATTGTTTTTGAGGTCGCTGTTAAAAACGGGCTTATTCCGGAAAATATTGAAATATCAAATCTTTGTACAAAAGAAAATACTTCTTTTCTTTTTTCGGCAAGGGCAAGTAGAAATAAAACTTTCGGAGAATTTGGAACGTTTGCGTTAATTTCATGAAAAAACTAAAAATACATTTTGTGGGAATAAAAGGCGTTGGAATGGCTCCTCTTGCCATAGTATGCAAGCAGGCGGGGCATATTGTAACAGGAAGCGATGTTGCGGCTGAATTTATTACAGATAAACCCCTGCTGGAAGAAAAAATCGTTCCTTTTAAATCATTTGCAAAAGAAAACGTAGAAAATGTGGATTTAGTTATTACAACAGGAGCTCATGGTGGATTTGAGAATATAGAAGTTAAAGCTGCAAAAGAGCTTGGAATTACGGTTTGGACTCATGGACAAGCTGTCGGAGAATTTATGGACGGTAAAATTCTTGGAAGAGATTTTAACGGAATATCAATTGCAGGTTCCCACGGAAAAACAACTACAACAGGAATAGTCGCTACCGTGCTCAAACAGGCAGGACTTGATCCAACTTACATTATCGGAACGTCGGATTTGGTTTCTCTTGGGCAATCCGGACACTATGGTACGGGAAATTATTTTATTGCAGAAGCAGATGAATACGCAACAGAGCCAAAGCATGATAAAACTCCAAGGTTTATGTGGCAAAATCCTAAGTATGCAATATTTACAAATATCGAGCTTGATCATCCTGATTTATACAACAGTGTTGATGAGGTTAGATCTGCTTTTCTAAAATTTACAGCTAACATAAAAACAGACGGAGTGTTGATTTGCAATGCGGATGATGGGGAGATTGCAAAAATTATTAAAGAATTTAAAGGGAATGTTGTTACGTTTGGAATGTCTCCGAATGCAGATTTTGTTATTAGCAATATAAGCGTTACAGATACGCAAACTTTTTTTTGGGTAAAATCAAAAGGAATAGATCTTGGGCAATTTTCCGTTGGACTTATCGGGGAACATAATGCAATAAATGCTCTTGCTGCGCTTGTTCTTGGTTTGGAGTTGGGTATTTCCGTTAATGATATTAAAGCAGGTCTTGCAAAATTTAAAGGAAGCAAGAGAAGATTTGAATATATTGGGCAGCTTAAGGACGGAGCTATGCTTTTTGATGACTACGCTCATCACCCAACAGAAATAAAAAAGACTTTGGAAGCTTTCCGCCAGGCATATAAAAAACATAAAATAGTTTGTGTTTTTCAGCCCCATACCTATTCCCGCACAAAAAAATTGTTTGGTGAATTTTCTAAATCATTTGAACACGCGGACGAAGTGATTATTACAGACATCTACCCTTCGATGCGGGAAGAACCTGATAATTCGGTATCATCAAAGCTTTTAGCTATTGAAATTGGAAAATATAAAAAAGAGGTAAATTACCTTCAAAACCTGAAAAATGTGATAGAATATATCGATCAAAAAACGTATGATAGGAATACCGTGATAATAAGCATGGGAGCAGGAGATATATATAAAATAAAAGAAGGATTACTATGAAAACAGATGTAGAAAAACTAATAATTAAAGGTCAGAAAAAACTAATTGGGGAGGTGTCTGTTTCCGGTTCTAAAAATGTGGCTTTAAAAGCTTTGGTAGCTGCTTGTTTAACAGATGAGGAAGTGGTAATTGAGAATGTGCCGTTAATTACGGATTTTATGATTATGGCAGACATAATTACTCAAATTGGAGGAAAGGTAAAGCTGCTTGATCATACAATAAAGATTAAAATTAAAAATATAAAAACAGAAAAAATTACTTTGGATAAAGCAGCAGAAATTAGATCTTCCTATATGTTTTTAGCTCCTCTTCTTGCCAGGTCAAAAAAAGCAATTATTCCAAATCCCGGCGGGTGCAGGATTGGCGCAAGACCAATAGATAGAATAGTAGATGGACTAAAAGAAATGGGGGCAGCAATTGATTATCACAGGGAGGACGGCTACTTTCACGCAGAGGTAGATAGGAAAGGATTGCAGGGTGCAAAATACCGCTTTACTAAGAGTACTCATACAGGTACGGAAACCATGATTCTTGCTGCAGTTTTGGCAAGCGGAACCACAGTTCTGGAAAATTCCGGACAAGAACCTGAGATCGACGAATTAATAAGTTTTTTAAATAAAATGGGAGCCAAAGTTAAAAGAACAGGCTTAAGAACGATAACAATAGAAGGGGTTAAGAAACTGCATGGTGCTACTTTTAGGATTAGTCCGGATAGAAACGAAATAGTTACGTTTGCAGTTGCGGGAATAATTACCGAAGGAGATGTTTTTATTAAAAACATCGATAAATCAGGGATTATTGAATTCTTAAAGCAGCTTGATGATGCGGGCGGAGGATACGAGGAGAAAGACGGAGGAATAAGGTTTTTTTATAAGGAGCCGCTTATGCCGACAAATGTTGTAACCAATTTTTATCCCGGTTTTATGACAGATTGGCAAGGACCTTGGACAATTCTTATGACCAAAGCAAACGGCCAGTCAATTGTTCATGAGAGAGTCTACGAAAATAGATTTACGTATGTTGAGGAGCTTGGGAAAATGGGCGCAAAGATTAAGCTTTTTAATCCAAAAATAAAAAACCAGGAAGAGTTCTACAATTTTAATATTACAGATGACAATAATTATTTTCATGCAGCAAGTATAACCGGTCCCAAGAAGCTGCATAACGGAGTCTTAAATGTTTCCGATCTTAGAGCAGGTGCTACGTTAGTCTTGGCAGCTTTAGCCGCTAAGGGAGAGAGTGTTATTCTTGGTCTGGAGCATTTAGACAGAGGATACGAAAAATTTGATCAGCGACTAATAAAGTTGGGAGCAGATATAGAAAGGATTAACTATGAGTAAAAAAATACAAAGAAATGTCGGCGCAATTATTTTAGCTGCGGGTAAAGGAAAAAGAATGGAGGCAAAAAGCGTTAACAAGGTAGCAATGACTCTTGCCGATAAGCCGATGATTGTTCACGCTGTTCATTTGCTTAGAAAAGTAAAAATTAAAACTTTAGTTGTGGTTGTCGGGTTTGCTAAAAATTCTGTGCTACAGCTGCTTGACAGCACTGTCCTTTACGCTGAACAAAATAAAAGATTGGGGACTGCCCACGCAGTAATGTGCGGTATAAAAAAAATCCCAGAAAATATTACCGACGTACTTGTACTAAATGGTGATGATTCCGCGTTTTACGATACGGACACAATAGAAAAGCTAATCCGTTCACATCTATTATCCGACTCTGCTTTTACATTTTTAACTTTGGAGCTTGATAATCCAACGGGTTTAGGAAGAGTAGTTAGAGACAAAAATAATAAAGTTCTAGCAATAATCGAAGAAAAAGATGCCACTTTGTTCCAAAGAAGAATTAAAGAGATTAATCCTGCCTGTTATCTTTTTAGTGTTGATTTTTTAAAAAAATATTTAAAAAAAGTTGAGAAGAGTAAAGTAACAGGGGAATATTATTTAACAAGCTTGATCGGAATAGGTATTGCAAGCAATGAAAAGATCGATACCCTTAAAATAAGCTCATTACCCTGGAGAGGTGTTAATACGAGAGATGAATTAATCGAGGCAGAAAGATTGTTTTTAAAGCTAAAAGATTAACCCCTTTTATTTTTTGTTGTATTAACACCGGTTCCATACTATAATTAATAGTTATGTCACAGCTTTTAGGACTCACAATGCTTTCGTTTTTTATAACAGGCATTTTGCTTATCCCCTTTATTGATTTTCTTTACAAGATAAAGCTAAGAAGGCAGGTTCAAGTTACAAAGGATATTTTAAACAACACAAACCATGTATTTGATAAGCTCAATTCGTGGAAAGTCGGAACGCCTTTTGGCGGGGGAATATTAATAATTGTAGTAGTAACTGTTTTAACAACATGGGCATATGGTATGTTTGCCGTTGAAATAAGCCCTTGGGAATTTTTTGTAATCTTTTTTACATTTATTAGCTTTGGACTTCTTGGTTTATATGATGATGTAAAAAAACTGGTCGACGGTAAAAAATCTCCACTCTTTGGCTTGAGGATTAGGCATAAGTTTGTAATTCAGATAATACTTTCTTTGATAATTTCTTTTGTCCTTTATTATAAGTTGGGATATTCTTTCGTATTTATTAGGGGAGTGGGATTAACAAGCCTTGGATTTTTATTTATTCCGTTTTCTGCATTTGTTATTACATCTTTTGCAAATGCTTTTAATGTTACCGATGGGCTTGATGGTCTTGCTTCGGGGCTTTTTCTGATATGTCTTTTGGCATTTTTAGCAATTTCTGCAACTCAGGTAGATCCTGCTCTTGGAATTTTTGTCGCCTTTTTAACCGGAAGCGTTGCGGCTTTCTTGTACTTTAATATTTACAAAGCCAGGCTGTGGTTAGGTGATGTTGGGTCAATGTCTCTTGGTGCGTCCCTTGCTATCATAGGACTTTTAAACGGGAAAATTCTGGCTTTAGCTGTTATCGGAGGTGTCTTTGTCCTGGAAGTGGGGTCTTCTTTAATCCAGCTTTTAGGAAAAAGATTTTTAAAAAGAAAATTGCTGCCGGTAGCTCCCCTGCATCTATACCTTTTAAATAAAGGGTGGGATGAGCCGAAAATAGTTTTTAGGGCTTGGTTGTTAGGATTTTTCTTTGCAGTTCTTGGTCTTTACATTGCATTTATTAAGTAACGCAATGAGAAAAGTAGATTTTTTTCTTCTTCTAACTGTTTTAGCTTTAAGCATATTTGGATTATTTATAATTTACGATGCTTCCTCTTTTGTTGCTTTTAGGGATTTTGCGGATAAAGCCCATTACCTTAAAGAACAGTTTTTTTGGATCATTTTAGGGGTAATTGCAATGGGAATTTTTTCCATTTTGGATTACCACAAGCTTTATAATTTAGCGCTGCCAATATTAGCTATTTCTTTCGTATTGCTTTTGTTAGTTTTTGTTCCCGGGATAGGGCTTAATTTGCTTGGCGCCCGTAGATGGATTGATTTTAAGTTTGTTACCCTTCAACCAACCGAGTTTACAAAATTAGCGCTTGCAATATATTTATCGGCCTGGTTTTCAAATAAGGAAAAAGGTACTTTTTGGGCTTTTTGCTTACTTGTCGGATCAATTTTGTCGCTTGTTATGTTGCAGCCCGATATGGGAACAGCCGGAATAATCATGGCGGAAGCATTGGCAATCTTTTTTCTTTCCGGCGCAAGTCTTTCATATTTCTTTGTGCTTGTCCCCTCGGTGTTTTTAATTGGGATGGTTTTAATAAAACTTGCTCCATACCGCGCAAATAGATTGGCAACATTTCTTAATTTTAACCAGTCTCCGGATACTTATTCTTATCATGTAAGGCAAATTTTAATTGCGCTTGGCTCCGGTGGATTAACAGGCGTTGGGTTGGGAAATTCATTGCAAAAATATGCTTATTTGCCGGAAAACACAACAGACTCTATATTTGCGATAATAGGAGAAGAAGTAGGTTTTATAGGAGCAACTCTAATAATAATTCTTTTTATGATAGCTATTTGGAGAGGATTTCATATTGCAATTCATGCTAAAGACACATTTGGAAGACTTTTAGCAGGCGGAATAACCACATTTTTAGCAGCGCAAGTTTTAGTAAATTTAGCAGCGCAAACTGCACTTTTGCCTCTTACGGGTGTGCCTTTGCCTTTTGTCTCGTATGGCGGTTCGGCGCTTATTATGAACCTTACTTCTGTTGGAATTCTTTTAAATATTTCAAGACAGGGGCATCATAGTAAGTAATATGAAAATTGCAATTATCGGAGGACATTTGTCTCCTGCGTTCTCAGTTATTCAGGAGTTTAAAGAGGAAGAGGTTCTTTTGATTGGGCGTAAATACGCAATAGAGGGAGACAGCGCCCTTTCTTTGGAGTTCCAATTTGCTAAGGAGTATAAGGTTCCTTTTAAGGAGATTACAGCGGGTAGATTGCAAAGAAAATTTACTGTTCATACAATTTCCTCAATTTTTAAATTCCCTTTTGGATTTTTTCAGGCAATTTCTATTTTAAGATCATTTAAGCCTAATGTTGTTGTTGGTTTTGGTGGGTACGTAGAACTGCCTGTGATTTTTGCAGCAAAGATTTTTGGCATTCCTGTGGTAATTCACGAACAAACTTTTCAAGCAGGTTTTGCAAACAGGATTGCATCTTTTTTTGCCGATAAGATTCTTATTTCCTGGGAATCATCGCGTGAATATTTCCCCCAAGGTAAAACGGTTCTTACAGGTAATCCTGTCCGTAAGGAAATACTGGACGCTTTAGTAAAGGTAAAGGTAAATTCTGAGAACAAACATACTAATCCGGTAATTTATATTACAGGAGGAAGTCTTGGTTCGCACAAAATAAACTTACTGGTTCAGGGGTGCTTAGAAGAATTGTTGGGGATTGCAACAGTTATTCATCAAACCGGAGATTCAAAAGTGTTTGCTGATTTTGATAAATTAGACTCCGTTAAACAAAAATTATCTAAATCTTTTAAGGAAAAGTACACACTGGGTAAGTTTTTTAGCACAAAAGAAGTAGTAAGTATTTATAAAAAAGCGGATTTAGTTATCTGCAGATCAGGTGTTAACACCGTAACTGAGCTTTTTTATTTGCAAAAACCTGCCTTGTTAATTCCTCTTTCTTTTGCCCAGAAAAACGAACAATATAAAAATGCAGAGTTTCTTAAAAAAATGGGTTTGGCGGAAATTGGCAGCGAAAACTTGAATCCCAAGGACTTTTTAAATTTAATTAACTTAATGATAAAAAATTTAAAAAATTATCAAATTAAGGATTCTGTTGTTGAAGAAAAAATAATCCAAAAAGCCGCAGGAAAGATTGCAAAGATTATATGGGAAAACGCAAAGGTGTAGGTTTAATTAAGCCAAGTAAAAAACTACATAGAAGACTTAGGAATAATAAGAAAAAAATTCTTGGATACTTTTTGATTATTTTTGGGTTAATTTTAATTGCTTTCGCAGCTTCGTCTATGATTGGTTTTAGGGAGTTAAGTTATTTAAGTCCGGTTGTTTCCATTACTGATTACAGAAAAGCCAATGAAGTTCAAATGTTGCTGGATAAAAAAAATATTCCATATGTAAAGATTAATACGGATTCAGACACTTTAACAACAGTGGATATAAAGGATAGCGGAAAGGTTTATTTATCCACAAAAGGAGATTTATTAAAGCAAATATCCTCTTTACAATTAGTCTTATCTAAGCTTACAATAGAAGGGAAAAGATTTAAGAGTCTTGATTTTAGATTTGATAAACCGGTTATTAATTTTTAACGCTTATGAGCGAAGGTAAGGTAGTAGTTGGAGTAGATATTGGTACGTCTAAAATTATCACAGTAATTGCCAAGGTTGACGAGGCGGTTAATGTTTTAGGTGTTTCAGAAGTAATATCCACAGGAATTAGAAAAGGCCAAATAGTAAACATAGAAGAGGCAGTTGCGGCAATAAATGCTTCGCTTGAGGCAGCAGAGCGTATGGCAGGATATTCTGCCTCTCATATAATTGCCTCAATTGGCGGAAACCACATAGAATCGCAAAATTCCAGAGGGGTGGTTGCTATCTCCAATCCTCAAGGAGAAATTACGCAAAACGACATGGATAGGGTAATTGATGCGGCAAAAGCAGTATCTTTGCCGTCCAGCAGGGAGATTATCCATGTTTTGCCACGAAGCTATATTGTAGATGGGCAAGAGGGAATAAAAGATCCAATTGGAATGACAGGGGTAAGGCTGGAAGTAGATACTCATATAATTTCAGCTAACAGTAGCTATATTAGAAATTTAGAGAAAGCATTTTCCGAAGTTGGGGTAGATCTTGACGGGTTGGTTTTTAGCGGGTACGCAAGCTCATTAGCCGTACTATCGGAGACAGAAAAAGAGCTTGGAGTAGTATTGGTGGATATTGGAGCGGGAACAACAGACATATCTGTTTTTGTTGAAGGATCAGTTGCTTACTCTTCTGTTTTGCCAATCGGAGCAAGGCACATTACTAATGATTTGGCAATTGGGTTAAGGCTTTCTCTGGAGTCTGCGGAAAAAATTAAATTGTTTTTATCCAAGCAAGCAAAAGCGCTAAGAAAAATTGAGATAGACAATTTAGGTAGGGGACGAGAAAGAACATCCGATGAGATGGATTTAACCTCTTTAAATTTGCCGGAAGACGTTAGTAAGATTTCGCAAAAAACATTAGTGGATGGAATTATTATGCCCCGCTTAAAAGAAATATTTACTTTTGTGGGGTTGGAGATCAAGAAAAGCGGCTTTGCCGGGCAAACTCCATCGGGTTTGGTTATTACGGGCGGAGGAGCGCGGACAATTGGAGCGCAGGAAGCAGCCAAGAGAACCCTTGCTATGCCGGTTAGAATTGGTGAGCCAACGAATATGAAGGGAATAATAGATGAAATTCAGGATAGTGCATTTTCCGCAGTTGTAGGTGTAATTGTTTACGGAGCAACATTGGAAGGAAAAGCAGGACTTCCTTTTGGTTTTTCTATGCCTAAGCTTCCGGGAGGAGCTCAGTTTAGTAAATCTTTTGGTAAAATAATTTCTTTTATTAAATCCTTCATGCCATAACTACGTAACTAATAGTATCTAGTATTTAGTATCTAGTATTTAGCAAATAGTCATAATTCAATTAGGAATTAGTTATTAGGAGCTAATTTTTAATTTGAAATTTTTAATTTTTATTGAATTTTTATTTATTAAATTTTTAATTGAGAAAAACCCTTTAACCCGTTAACGCGTTAACATATTTAATCTCTTTGTCATTAGCTATCAGCCATCTAGTCTATAGCCTCTAGCAATTATCAATTTGACATCTTCCTGTTAAATGTGGTACTTTTTACTAGTTCGTAGAAAAGGGTGCTTTTTAAAACGAGCGCAAGGTCCGCCGATGAGGCGGAATACGAGGAAGAGGGTCCGCCGAAGAGGCGGAATTCGGACGTCCCAAAAGGATAGTATCTGCGGAAACCCTCAAGTTGAATTGTCAACTTAAAAGTTTTTATTAAAACTCTAAAGTAATTTAGAAACTAAAGTAAAAACCAAACAATCCCCAAACTCTACGTCCCAATTATATGTGTGGAATTTTTGGTTATGTTGGTCGTAAAAACGCAACGGATGTAATTTTGGAAGGATTAAAACGCTTAGAATATAGAGGTTATGATTCCTGGGGAATTGCAGTTTGCAAAGATAGCCTTCAGGTTGTTAAAAAGGTTGGGGCAATAGGAGATTTAATCGGTCTTTCCAGCTTGCCCGCTGCAAATATTGGCATTGGGCATACCCGTTGGGCAACACATGGCGGGGTGGTAGAGCTAAACGCGCATCCTCATTTTTCAACAGATAAAAGTTTTGTGCTTGCCCAAAATGGAATTGTGGAAAATCATGAAATTTTAAGAGAAAAACTTAAAAATAAAAATTATAAGTTTATTTCGGAAACCGATACCGAAGTTATCGTAAGGCTTTTAGAAAACAAGCTTAAAACCAAGAATAATTTGGAGTTGGCGGTTAGGGATACTTTTTTGGAGCTGGAAGGAAGAAACACAATAATTATTCTTACAAAAAATAATCAAATTATTGCAGCCAGAAACGGTTCTCCTTTAATAATTGGGATTAATAGTAAAACGGATGAGACATTTTTTTCTTCGGATACTCTTTCTTTTGCTCCGTATGTGGATAAGATTTTAGTTGTTGATAACGGCCAAATAGTTAACTATCAAAACAAAAAAATTGTTTTAAAAAACATCAAGTCCGGTAAAATTCTTAAGCCAAAATATAAAAAATTGAATATGAAAGCAGACAAAGTTGACAAGGAAGGGTATGACCATTTTATGCTTAAGGAAATAAATGAAAGTGCTTATGTAATCAGGCAGCTTTTAAATCAAAATTACGATAAAAAATTCATAAGCCAACTTAAAAAAGCAAAAAGGGTTTACACCATTGGTTCGGGTACAGCAGGCATAGCTGCTTCGCAGATCGCATTTTATTTGCGGACTTTTGCAAAAATAAACGCAAATTCTTTAATAGGAGCAGATGCCAGAGAATACCAAGATTTGTTTACAAAAGATGATTTAATTATTGCTCCATCTCAGAGTGGGGAGACGGCGGATGTATTGGAAGTATTGGAAGTTGCTAAGAAAAAAGGTGTTAAGATTGCCACTTTTGTAAATATGCAGGGGTCAACTATGTCTCGTATTGCAGATTATAGTTTTATGGCAAACGCTGGGCCTGAGATTTGCGTAATGTCCACTAAAATATTTATTTCCCAGATTTCTTGGGGGTATCTAATTTCTAAAATTGCAGCAGGTAAAAAAGAAAAAGGAGTAGAAAATTTAAAATATCTAATAAAACAAATTGAAGAATATCTATCCGGTGGACAAAGTAAAACAGTAAAGAAACTGGCAAAAGATTTGGTTTTAAAAAAAGATATTTTTCTTTTGGGTAAATATCAAAATCTTAATATTATTTATGAGGGGATGGTAAAAATTATCGAAGGCTCGTATAAGCACGCGCACGGACTTCCCGCGGGGGATTTAAAGCATTACGCGATAACTTTGGTCGAAAAAGGTGTTCCTGTAATTGCCGTTGTGTCAAATGATGTGGTTAAGGCGGATGTTCTTAACGCAGTTAACGAAGTTAAATCCAGAGGAGCGCAGGTAATAGGAATAGCAAGTGAGTTCAACAAAAGCTTTGACCATTTTCTTCAGGTTCCCGACACAGGCGAAACAAGCGCGATTATGAACACGATCCCTTTACAGCTATTAGCTTATTATCTGGCTTTTTGTTTAGGAAATAACATTGATAAGCCAAGAAACATTGCCAAAAGCGTAACGGTTAAATAATTCCCCCAAAGGCTTGACAAAATTCTTTGACATCTGATAGTATGCTCCTACAATGTTGATAAAGCCTCAGACTACTAATTTTGCAAAAATCCGCGTAATGGGAGTTGGTGGAGCAGGCACAAATGCGCTTAACTCCATGATTTCACAAAGTCAAATTCAAGGTGTTGATTTTGTGGCTGTAAACACAGACGCGCAATCCCTTTTACTTTGCCAAGCTCCAAATAAATTACAAATCGGAGAAAACCTTACGAAAGGTCTTGGTTCGGGAGGAAATCCCGATATTGGCAGGCAGTCTGCAGAAGAATCTTTTGAGAAGATTAAAGAAATGCTGGATGGATCGGATATGCTGTTTTTAACAGCAGGAATGGGCGGAGGAACAGGAACAGGAGCAACTCCAATTATTGCAAAAGCTGCTAAAGAATTAGGCATTTTAACTGTTTCGGTAACCACAAAGCCTTTTACATTCGAAGGAACAAGGCGTATGGTTCAGGCAGAAGATGGAATAGAAGATCTTAAAGATAAGGTTGATACTTTAATTGTTATCCCAAACCAAAGAATTTTAGACGTGGTAGATAAAAAACTATCCCTTTTAGAAGCGTTTAAAGTTGCAGATTCTGTTTTAACTCAGGGAGTTCAGGGAATTTCCGATTTAATAACTATGCCGGGATTAATTAATGTTGATTTCGCCGATGTAAAAGCAATTATGTCCGAGGCAGGATCTGCTCTTATGGGTATTGGAACAGGCGTTGGGGAAAACAGAGCTCAGGCCGCCGCAAGATCGGCAATTGCTTCTCCTTTGCTTGAAATTTCTATGGAGGGAGCAAGAGGAGTTTTGTTTAATATTATCGGAGGACCGGATCTTACTATGGCCGAGGTGGACGAAGCGGCAAAAATTATTTCTTCCGCGGCAGACCCAGATGCAAATATAATTTTTGGAGCAACAATAGACCAGACTATGCATGACCAAATGAAGATTACTGTTGTTGCAACAGGGTTTGATACGGCAAGACAAACCTTAAAAGAATTTGTTACTCCTTCTCCAAAACCGGTAAGTCCATTAATAAACCAAGTTCAGGAAGCTCCTAAAATGCAGGAACAGCAACCAGTAGAGGAAGAAGATTCTGCTTGGGACATCCCCGCATTCTTAAGACAGAAGAATTAGTTTAATTAGCTTCAGATTTCCACTAAAGCACCTAACAAGTGCTTTTTTAATGGATGTGAGAAACCCAATAGAGAGGTGACTTGTGGTTTAGAAAGTGAGGGTTTAGAGAAATCTAAGCCCTTTTTTTTAATTTGTCTCCAATGATACCCAATATCTCAGCTATAACACCTAGTCCTGCACCAACGATAGCTCCTGTTATCAGTAGAGACATATTCCCTTGAGATAAACCGATTACTCCTCCGATAATAAAACCTAGTGTTGCTCCACCCCAGATCGCTGATCTCTTCTGCATGTTATTTAGAATAAAGTTTAAAAGTCAAATAACCAATAATAGGAAAGCATAGCGGAACGATCCAAATCAAATTTAACTTACTAATAGAAGGGGAGAAAAGAAGAAAGAGAACAACGATCCATAAAAATACTCCTTGATATAGAGTCGCTTTCATCACTCCTTGTTTCACCTTTATTTTTCTGACAGCTCCATATGTTAAGCTAAGTGCAATAAGCGCAGATATTCCCCAGGTAATCCAACCAATAACTTCAAGCATAATAATTAAATTATATTAATCTTTAAGAAAAATTTCAAATTTTAGACTATTTCCTTCTTCGGATAGGGAATAATGAAATCTTTCATCTCTTTCAAAATGAAATCTTTCAAATGTTTCTTTAGCTGATTTTATAAGAAAATACGGATTAATATATTTACGATTAAGGGGGTGCATGTATGTTGCATCTTTTAATGTTTCGTCTGCGAGGTGGAGATAATTTTCAACAGTTGTTCTTATATCTTTGTGTCCCAATATTTTAGAAACAAGAGCAACATCAATACCCTCAATTAATAATTGAGTCGCAAAACTATGTCTGAAAAGGTGGGGATATACTCTTTTTGAAATTCCTGCTTCTTTTGCCCTTCTTTTTAAGTCATTACTAAAATCTGTTTCGTTTATTTTACTCTCCTTAGAGTTTCTAAAAACTAGGTCAATTTCTTTAAAGCCCGCTATTAACTCTTTTAATTCCGATGCAAGAGCCTCGGAGAAAAATACGCTTCTATTCTCGTTAGTTTTAGTTTCAATTAAGATAGCTCTTCCTGCAGATAAATCTAAATGTTTAATTGTAAGATTTTTTGCTTCAGAAAACCTACAACCAGTTGATGCCAAAAACCTTATTAAGGTTCTGTATCTAAAGTCCAAAAACGAACAATCAACACCTTGTAGTTTGCCGTAGGTTAGGGGAGTATCTATTATTTTTTCTATTTCCTCTGGTGTTAAAATGATAATGTCGGGTTTCGTTTTTTTGAAAGATTTAAAGCCTTCTAAGAAATCGGATTGTAATCCTCTGTCTTTGCAGTATTCAACGAGTTGACTAAGAACAAATTTATATGTATTTAAAGAATTATTTTTTAATCCTTTATCTTTCAATCCCATAAAAAATCCTTCCATTGATTCTTTTGTAAGCTCATTAGTTTCCAACCACATGTTAATTTTTCTAATCCGAATCATGCAATGTCGGATACTATTTTCGGCAAGCCCTCGCCTGATTAAGAGAAATCTGTGGAAATCTTTTTCGTTTATTGTCATCTCTTTGTTCGAGAGATGACTTGCGGTGGAAAGAGAGGATTGTGAGAAACCTGTATCTATATTAGCCTGCATAATTTTAAAAATCAATACCTTTCTTAGGACCCCTAACTTTGTTTATACCCGAAGCTGCCCTTTTCCGTAAAAATCGTTCTTTAATAAAAGATGACCAATTCTTCATTACATTGTTAATAATGTCCTGTTTTATATTTCCAAGCAAAATATTTCTTAGAATTTCGAAACTCATATTTTGTTCCTCGTTTTTCCGCCTCTTCTTCTTTATGGGATTTCCAAAAAACCTCTGCATTAGAGTACCGCAATCTATTAACAACCCTTAAGTAAAAAGCGTAATTTCCCAAATCATCAAATGACATAGCCATCTGCTCGGCTAGCTGAGTTTCTGGAGTATTGGGGGTGAACTTTGTCCTATCTAGGGCATATGCCCCCTTATTAGAAGAATTAACGTTATTATCGTTAATAGAAATATCTTTATTAACGTTATTATCGTTAATGTAGCTCTTGCTAAAAATATTTTTAATGGAATTCATAAAATAAAAACCCCTGTTCTCGGGTTCAGTCCCAAACAGGAGTTTTTATCTGAACCCGATGCTTTATGCAAAAAAAGCTACCTCTCAGAAATGCTATTTCCTTGAAGTAGCTATTACAGCTAGCTTTTGATTCGGAGCATAAGAGCTTTCAGATTGGCTTAGCTTATTAGGCTAGTAGAAAGATTGTCTCCTACACGCACGCAGTTTTTGAAGAACTGCCTAACTTTATTTAATTAACTTAATTATCTCTTAGATTTTTGTTCTGTCAAGGTCAGGCGTTTAAATTGCCCCTATAAGCTAATCGCAATTTTATTTTATAAAAGTATGTCATGAAGAGGCAGTTGAAATGTTTTATTCCTAAGCACGGTTTTTTTATAGAAATATTATACGTAATATATTACTTATTGTTTATGCCTAAATTACGCATTCTTTATAAGTTGACATAAATACACAGTGCGTACATAATTGAGGGTAATTGAATAGAATTTTTGCTAAAATAAAAACAAAATACAATTATCTTGTAATGTAATTAAATATAAAATGAAAGAAAAAGATAAGCCACAAGATAAAGAAGCATCTTTATGGGAAATTGTAGCTGGATTCCTTGTTTTATTACTAGGAATATTTTTTCTTGGAAAGTTATTTGATGTTAATTTTATTAAAACAGATGAAATTAAATCATATTCTGCAATATGCAAAACTAAAGTAGTGCTTAATGTTTGCGATTACCCTGATTACGCTCAGGTAATTACAACATATAAGGTTTCCTATGATTCACAGCGAGTAATTAGCGATGTTGCGGGAATGGTTCATAAATATACTGATTGTTCAATTAGGGATAAAAAAAATTGGAGTTGTAATCTTGACGACATGTCTAGTACTTTCGGTTTTAATTCTGGAACATATTTTGATATTCCCGACTGGAGTAAGATAAAAATACTCAGAGACTTAGTAGAAAAACAGTACTATGTTTCTAGGCTTGAGTACTTTAATCTAAAAGCTAATGATTGTGGAATTCCTTATCCAATTTGTTATTTTTTTAATGTATTAATGAGCGAAAGGTAAATCGCCAATAATCTAAATATCGTAAAAGAACTTATAACAAAAACAAGTCCTAGTTATTAGTAGAAACATTGTCAGAGTCATTATGACATGAAAAATAAATTTATTACCTTAATATTACTTCTAATCTTACTAGTGGTGCTTTTTAAAGTTTTACCTTTTAAATGTAGCCTAAATAATCAAGCTACTAAGACAGTAAAACAACCTCAAGCAAGTCAGGTTACTAAAGAGGTTTATCCTGAATGCATCGCTTCTTTTTGCCCTGAATATTCTGAAGTAAACATGGTTCCAACAGATAGACGAGGACAAACTGCAATCATTATTAGAACTGCCATGACTCAAGGAGCAGGAAAACTAGTGATAGTAAAAAATGGGGGAGAAAAGATTTTTGACAGTGGAGTCTTGCCTGGAATCTCATTTAAACCCGCTGATGATGGAAATGGTTTTATTCTAACTTACTATAGTTTCTACGATGAAAACTTTAACAATGAAAGATATGATATTAGATATGTTTGGATAGAAGATAAATTTGTTAAAAAACAGTAAAATTTATATCTTGTAGTAATTAAGTTAGCCTCAAGACAATTTTAGAGTAGGGAATTTAGCCTTAAAACGACGTCGTAATATAATGATTGTGCGACACGGAGATTTCTTTCGATTTCTTTATGTTATTTTGATATTTATTATATAAAATTGACAATAGACTAAAAAAATAGTATAAAGTGTGTCCTTGACATTCTTAATTAGAATTGTCTATCATAAATATGAGTGTGAAATCTGCCAATATCAATAAGTCAATTTACATAAAAGGAAGCAGAATCCCTATAACTTTCTTTTTTCAGTATATTAAAGAGGGATTAAGTATTAGCGACTTTTTATCTTCGTATCCTTGGATAAAGAAGAGTAATCTAATGAATAAATTAAATGAAGTAGAGAGTAAATCTGCCTCTCTATATGTCTGCTAAGAAGCCAAACCTGACTCTTTATGCAGATGAATGCATCCCAATCCCCACAGTTACATATTTAAAAACTATTGGAATTTCTATTCGTCATGCACTTGATGAAGATTATCTTGGAAAATCCGATGAACTACAATTTAAGAGAGCTAAGAAGTTAAAGAGAGTGTTTCTGTCATTGGATAGAGATTTTAGAAAATTAAAAGATGTAGACATGAGCGAACATCCAGGTGCAATTTTGATAACTACAGGAAACAATACGCCAAATCATATAAATAAGATAATCGAAAAATTTATTAGATTTTCATCTATTGACATGGTTAGACATTCGGTGATAAGAATCACAATAGATAAATATACAAAAGAAAAAAATGGACACTACGCTTCCAAGGTTTACTAAATATACAACTTGACCTTCCTTCTTAAAAAGTCTATATTCCAATTAATGAAAAATAAAATTTTTCTTTTAATTATATTTTTAGTTTTATTATTCTTTTCTCAGCTATTCTTTTTAAGAAAAGATATCGGAAAAGAGCAAGCTATTAGAGAGGTGACACGACTTGAAGATATAAAAAAATACTTAAAAATTCCTGGCTTAATTATTGAGGCAACAGAGAATGATAAAGACAATAGATACTGGTTTGTTCATGCATATTCAATCTCAACCATGTCAGGAGACCTAATGGACCACACAGCAACTTATAGATGGTATACAGTAGATAAAAAATCAGGAGAGATTGTTAATGCTATGACAGGGTTAAAAGTCAGATAGAAAATATCCCATAGATATTGTATTAGCCTCAAGACAATTTTAAGGTAGTTTTAGTAGCTTCGAAACCGCGTCTCACTACCAAGATTGTGCGACATTAAAATAATTTAAATGATGAACATGTTTAATTTTTAGAAAAAAGTTATATAATACATTTATGAGTAAAGGATATAATTCAATTCAAGGAGTATTATTTGTAAATAGCTTAGACCTTACAGATAAATTAAAGATAGCTCAAGCTCTAAGTGGGCTTCAGAATCTAACTCTAGACGATAATCCAGCAATCTTACCAATTCCGGCTGATGCTCCGATGGAGTTGCCAAGAATAATTCTTAGGAGTAATGATGGGTTGTTCTCTTTAAGTATATCCCCAATGAGGATTGATTTAACATATGCTAGTAAAACCAATGAAGATGGTTTTCCAATTGAGGATTCTACTATTGAGGGAAAATTTTCTATAATTTTGGGGGAAATCGCAGAGGTATTGATAAATAAACTTTCAGCAAGCATACCAAGGATCGCGTTAGTTGTAAATGTAGTTGTTAGCTTAACAGAAAGCTCTAAAGACTTTCTATTTAAAAAATTTATTAAAGATGATGTCCTAGAATCTCCTTACGAAATGCAATTAAATTTCTTAATGAAAAAAGAAATAGACAAATATAAGGTTAATCAATGGTTAAGGATTAATACACTTAGAAATCAAAAGAATTTAGATGATGATTCTGCATTGCTTTTTATTTTAGACACAAATTCTGTCCAAGAAGTAAATTATAATTATGATAAGACACTAGTAAAAAATTTTGTAAAACAGTTATTTGCTTTGTCTGAAAAAGAGATTAATCGATATGTTAAGGATGGGAGTAAAAAATGAACACACAAAATACATCAGTAATTAATTCCGACTTTCCCTTTATAGATGCAAGTGGAAATGTAAAATCAATTTTTAGTAAGAATAATGTTTTGGTGGGTGGATGGATTGCATTAATGCTTGCTTCAACACTCTCTTATGGGGGTTATAGTGTTTCAACCTCTTTGTTCTATCCAAATCAAGATAGTCAGTCTGTTCTAGAATATCAACCTGGAGTTTATGAACTTTCATTTGAAGAAGATATTAGAAGCGATTTATTTTTAGAGATAAGTCCTAAAAGAATTTATACAGCTAAGCTTAAGATAGTAAAGCATACTATTGGACAGCCAGTATAAATTATGATATGCCAGGGAAGATTATACCTAAAAATAATTGGTTTAAGATTGTAAACAGTAAGGTTCCATTTAAACAAGGTGATGTATTGTTTGGTTGTCCAATTGCAAATCCTCAATATAATTTTGATGAAGGCGAAGTAAATGAACCCGTTGATACAGAAATCATTGAATATGATGTAATCTTATTGAGTCAATCCTGCGATATACAGAATGAAAAAATTAAGCTTGTTTTGGTTTCTCCTGTCCATACATTAACTAAGTTTATTGAAGCAAAGCCGGAGTTTTCCGCTAAAAGAATGAAAGAAAAATTAAAAGATGGAGAATTTCATGCTTACCATTTACTTAATAAACCAAATAAGTCTAATTTTATTGATGATTTTTTCGTTGTAGATTTTCATAATGTTTATGGTGTTCCAATCGATACGCTAAGATCAATGATTAAAAAACAAAAAAGAAGGTTAACATTAATATCTCCATATACTGAACACCTATCACAATCTTTTGCAAGATATTTTATGAGAGTAGGCTTGCCAAGCGATATTCCATCCTTCACCTAGTCTCTTGACCTATCTTCTTAAAAAGTCTATATTTTCCTTATAGTGTTTACAGAGAAGAGAAAAGGGAATAGATATAAAAAATAAAATACCTTATTTCATCATAATAATTTTATTAGTGTTCATAGCTTTCCAATATGGCAAAAATCTAATACTAAAGATAACGCCTACCCAGCCCAAAGTTGAAAAAATAGTAGAGACCTTAGACGCATGGAAAGCAAAATGGAACAATAAGGTTAACCATTACTGTCAATCAGATGTTTTCAGCACAGCGTCTCCTGAATTTCAAAGAGCTACTAGCCTAGTTCTACAAAGATATTGGGAAAATGAGAATACAAAAAACACATTGATGACTATTAGAGTAAATCAGTCATGTTTAGATATTAAATATGCTAATTCCGTAGATGAAATGTCGGGAGCTGATGGGGTTTTTTTGTTTTCCAAAGAAAACTCCAGTCCTAAAGGGCTAAGGATATTAGTAAATCCTGATTATAAATTACAAGATGATCTTACAACTGCCTTATTGCTCTCTCATGAGCTAACTCATGCCGAGCAATTTATTCTGCAGGATGTATCTAAAAGAATAATCCAAGAATGCAACAATGAGGCTAGTCAGTCTTTTTGCGATAATCTTCAATCTATGGATGGTGTAGGATTTTACTTAGAAGAATCTTCAAATGTATGTGTTCGCAGAGAAGCACAGGCATATTACAATGAAAATCTTTTTTACGCTGTTCTAAAAAAAGTAGAACAGGATAACATTGGTTTGAGAGCGAGAATTGTTCAGGCATCACAAACAAATTTACCTGCTTATGCATTCATTACGCAATTTAATATATTAGAAATAAAATGTCCCCTTAATACAAGCACAGATGTTAATAATTTTATGAACTGCCTATCTGATGTTTATATTAGAAGTCAACCATTCTATCAGAAGGAATGTAATTTATAACACTTGCACATTCTCCTTAAATATTCTATATTCTATTAAGGTGTTTTTAGTGAAAATGAAGCTAGAAAATAGCCTTGTCTTAGACATCCCCGCTTTCCTTAGACAAAAGAATTAAGGCTTGAAATTTCTGTATTAATTCTTGATTTTTCCCCTGTTTCATAGTAATATATAACTACTAAAATCTCCTGCAACACCGAAAGGTCTTTGCAGGATTTTTTATTGCTTTCCGTAAATAAAGCTTTGTATAATCATAACGACCATAACGAACCAGGTTCGTTATGGCTCAGGTTCGTTATGGCTAACAATCCTTCTTAGAAATTCCGAGGCGGTTACTGCTTGTCCTAAATAAGCGTTCTTCTTGACCTTTTTACCTAATTGACATTGATGGTTCAAAGAGAGTACTACTTAGATAGTGGTAAAAAAACTTCTTAAAAAATTGTTTTTTTTGCAGGAATAGACAGGTATAATTTAATATGCCATTTGAAGCCAGCCACAGCTTTGCGCCACACATGGAACCCAGGGTGTTGCCGGGCCTTGGATTTAATGCAACAGCATGGTCGGTTAGGTGGGGTAGTGTTGATTCTCCTACACGTATAAACCCTGTAATTCTATCTAGGGAATCCATTAACGCTGTTCCTGTGGAGGGAGAACCGGACTTAAATTGTCTTAAAGTAGCTCGTTTTAAAGCTGAGCGAACAGGTTTTAAAGTAACAGATGAAGTTACCATTTGGGAGCCGAAAAAACCAGAGAAATTCCAGAAACAACCTTTTGTTTGTAACTTGGAAGATGTTCGTGCTAATCCAAATAGCAATGATGGACTCTGCGGACTTAGTGTAGTCGAGGAGACACCCGGGCGTTTAGGATCTTCCGGCAAAGAGGAGCAGGCTTCTGTGTATATCGCATATCCCGGAATTGTCCGTATGCCGACAAGCGCTGTGTCATTAGAGCAGTCATTTGGGGAATTACCGGAAGTTACGATATTAAGATCCCTGGGGCCCGGAAAAAATCTTACTCCGATTGGGAGATTATATGATAATAAGGAAACATTTTTATTCCGGCCGGAAGGGAAAGACTATTATCATGGACTTCAGGTTGTAGCTTATGACGAAGAAACAAAAGAAGCTGAAGTAGTTAGTACATTGGAATTTCCAAAGACTTCATGGTCCAAGTGGCGCATGGGTACAGCAGCAGGTTTATTTTGGCTGGACAAGGAACATGCAATTTTGCCAATACATGGAATTAATTTTGACTCCTCTGCAACAAATACTGAAGGATTGTATGATTACAGTCTTGGAGTAGCATTAATTAAAAGAGACGGGCAGGGTATTCTACAAGTAGCAAAAGTTGCAGACAAACCTTTAATTATCCCTGAGCAGCTGGATCATTTAATCGGTGAACGCTTTAAATTTAGGCGGATAGCGTATTCATGCTATGTTTGGAGAGATGGCGCAATGTTTTATTTTCTTGTTAATAAAGGCGACATAGGAACAGTGTTGGTACAAAGAACTCTCGGTCAAGTTATGTCTAGCCTGGCTTCGCTGCCGGAAAATCTCCTTTTGAAAGTAGCTTAAATATTCGCTTTAAGCTGAATTTCTCCCGATTTTTCTCGTCGTTTTTAATATTGAGGTAGTTTGTATATTTTAGTGCGATTGACAACTACTTCAACTAGTTGTAGTATATTAAGTATGACAACTAATAATAAAAAACAACGGATAACCCTTTTCATAGATCCTCTTATTGCCAAGCATGCCAGGGCTCAGGCTGTTGTGGAGGAAATAACCTTAACAAGTCTTGTAATAAATGCTCTTAACAACTATTTACCAAAAGAAACTGTAATTAAAAAAGTTGAAATCAAAAAGGATGTGAAGAAATATGACAGAAACAATAAGTGAAGAAACAGTAGTAAGTCCGGTTAAAACTCGGGCAACTGGCTATCAAACTATTGAATATTTAACATACTTTTTCTTTGGAGCATTGGAGATACTTTTGGTTTTTCGTTTTCTATTTAAGCTTACCGGCGCAGCTACTACAAGCGGATTCGTAAGCTTGGTTTATGGGATAACAGGAGCTTTTATATTGCCTTTTGAAGGAATATTTCAAAGATTGTTTGCGGGAGGCGTAAATTCGACTTCGGTATTTGAACCATCCACAATTGTGGCGATTTTAGTATATGCGGCAGTGGCATTTGGAATAGTTAAGTTGGTACGGATACTTTCGGGACAACAGCAAGCGGAGTAGCTTGCTTTGAGTGCTTGGAAAGTTCTAGTACTAAAAAGGTGGGATGAAATTATGCAATCAATAATGTTAACTTTAATTATTTTAGTTATTTTTGGAATTGGAGTTGCTTTTTTTGCAACTCAAAACACACAAACTATTTCTATAGTCTTTGCTAGTTATTCTCTGAGTGGGATTCCTTTATATCTGATTGTTTTGATGTCTTTGCTTATGGGGTTTGTGGTAAGCTGGATTTTAAGTCTTGTTGGTGTTATCTCTTCTGCTTTTAAAATTAGGGGGAAAGAAAGTACTATAAAAGACGCGAATAAGCAGATATCGGAGCTTACTAAAAGCGTTCATCAGCTTGAGCTGGAAAACGAAAGACTTAAAGCAGAATCAGGTCATCCACGAGATGATAAGTCTTTATAACAATGGAAATCCTCGCTAAGATTTGGCGGAAACTACATCTACCTAAATTTATACAGCTTTTCGCTATGCGGATTTTTCAGGACCAATTTTTAATTGGAGTAACCGGAATTATCTTAAATGAGAAAAACGAAATTCTTCTTTTTAAATATAATTACAGGCAAACAGAATGGGGATTACCGGGTGGTTATATTAAAGCCAAAGAGCATCCGCAGGAAGCGTTAGAACGGGAAATAGAAGAAGAGTCGGGCTTTGTGGTAAGCGTAGATGAAGAATTAAAAATTAGAACAGACAGGGAATCTGCCCGTGTCGATATAGGTTTTGTCGGAAAATTAATGGGCGGTGAATTTAGAAAAAGTTCGGAAGTAACGGAGGCGAAGTTTTTTTCTTTTAACGATTTGCCTATGTTAATGTCTAAACAACAGCTGTTTATAATAGAGCAAACACTTTTTCAGAAAAACCTTCTAGCAAGGTCTTGAAATGCAAAAGTGCTCCGTTTCTGGACAGGAGGACAGCATAAGCATATGTTATAATTTTCTTTATGGAATTTATCCTCAAAATAGGCTTGGTATTTTTTCTAGTATTTCTTAATGGTTTTTTTGTTGCTTCTGAATTTGCTTTGGTTGCAGTAAGAAAAACGCGGATTGATGAATTAGTAAAACGTGGCAATAAGCCTGCAAGGTTAGTTCAAAAATCCATTGAGCATCTTGATACATTTATTTCGGCAACCCAGCTAGGTATAACATTAGCGTCTCTTGCTCTTGGATGGATAGGAGAGCCTGCAATTGCACGTTTTCTGGAACCCTTTTTTAATAACTACCTACCAAGTGATTTTTCTGCGATATCTGCCCATGGCTTTGCTGTTACAATAGCTTTTGCAACAATTACTTTTCTGCATATAGTGCTTGGGGAGTTAGCCCCTAAGACAATTGCCCTTCATAAAGCTGAGCTTACGTCTCTTCTTATAATTGCTCCCTTAACTATATTTGTTAATGTTTTTAAACCCTTTATATGGATTTTAAACGGTGCCGGTAGTTTGGTTTTAAAAACCGTTGGATTTTCTGCTCCTTCCGGACATCAATTGGTTCATTCCGAAGAAGAAATAAAAATGTTGCTTGCCCAGAGTGTAAAAGAAGGGGAGCTCGAAAAAGAAGAAGTGGAAATGGTTTATAGCGTGTTTAAGTTTGGCGATATACCCGTAAAGAAAGTTATGATTCCAAAAACTAAGTTAATTGCTTTTGAAAAAAATACCTTAATATCTAAGATTATTAAGATGACGCAAAAATATCCACACAGCAGATTTCCTGTTTACGAAAATTCAATAAATAATATAATCGGATTTGTTCATATAAAAGATATTTATATAAACTTAATTTCCAATGCCGAAACAAGCTCTATTAGAGAGATATACAGGAACTTCTTAAAAATAAATGCAGATAAAACATTATCTGATCTTAAGATTATAAGAAAAATGCCTCGTGTTAAGGAAACAGAAAGAATAGATGACGTATTGATTTTACTGCGGAGAAAAAGGATCCACATGGCTGTCGTGAACAATAAGCATGGTGATACGGTTGGGGTTGTAGCTTTAGAGGATGTGGTAGAAAACCTGGTAGGAGAGATAAAGGATGAATTTGATGAAGCAGAAAAAGAAATTTCTTCTAAAGATTAAGTTCGCAGTCGAAAAATTGGGTTGACAAAGTTTCTTAAAAGGCGTATTAATAACTAATGAAAAAGGTAGGTTTTTCATATAGTCCCCTTGCTTCCTCCAGCGTAAAGAATGAATTCTTAAATGATAAATCATATATCATAAATCTTTTAAATGAGGGGAGGTGAAAAATAAATGAAAAAATTAATATTTGGAACAATTTTTTCCATATTCGCATTAGCATTGGTGGTAGTTCCAGCATTTGCCGCCGGAGGATTTGATGCTAACGGTTACAATTATCAAGCGCGTGTTTTTGTAGGTTCTGCTGACGGTGTCGATAGAAATTTAGATGGCACAGTTTGGGGAGATTCTACATATGCAAACGACCACTTGGTTATGAAATGGTCTAAAGCATGGGACGACGCAAGGTTTAATGGAGCACCTTGGACACCAGACGCTTGGGTTAACAATGAGTGGAACGGAGTGCTTCCAGACGGTTCTGGTTGGACAGAACATGTAAAAATAATCTGGGTAGGACCAGAATTAGAAGATAGTCCATATTGGAGACCAGGTGGATACCCCATTTGGGGTGAATTTGAAGCAATCATGGATCAAGGAATTGATCCAAGTTCTGGACATACATGGTGGGCTCACGCATCTCCAACAGGATACGGAGGACCTAACTAAAGTTTCATAGACTATCAGTTTATAGTCTTAAACAACCCATTTGCCTTTAGGTGGTGGGTTGTTTCGTGTAAAAAACGATATTTTCCGATACCGGATTGGAGGTTGTTGCTTTAATTTTTTGCTATACTATCTTTAGCAGTTCGACTTCGAAAATAAGAGTGGCAAAACCCGGAATTAAGGGATCAACGCCGTATTTGCCGTAAGCAAGCTGATAGGGGATAATCAGTCTTCTTTTTCCGCCGACTTTCATACCCGGAACTCCCATATCCCAGCCTTTAATTACATATCCGCATCCAATTTGGACTTCAAAAGCCTGGTCGCGGTCGTGCGAAGAATCAAACTTGGTTCCGTCTTCCAGCCAGCCTGTGTAGTGCATTACAACATTATCCCCGTCTTTTACCTCCTGGCCTGTTCCAACTTTTAAATCTTCAATTTTTAATTCTTGTTCTTTTTCTTCCATGGTCTAGATTATAACATTATTTTTTTAAATCTTTTATGTCATTTATTAGCTCGGTTCTTAAATTGTCCGCAACGCTTTTAATTCGCCCTTCGATATTGGTAATTTTTCTTTTTATAAATTTTAAGGTTGTTTCGTGATTGCTTTTTGCGTGATGCTCCAAAAATGTTTTTTTGTCCTCTTCGCTAAGTTCGGAGAGAACAATGTCAACAATCGTATAGTGTATTGTATTTTCCGCGATATTTAAAAGCTCAATTCTTTCGTGCTCGGGAAGTCCCAGTTTGTTTAACTCGATTTCAATTTCCGCAATTGATATTAAATGATGGTAAAACGGTTTTTTTCTGTTCATAGGTTAATTGGACCCAAAGGAATTGTATCATTTGGGTCATCTACAAAAAAGTAGAGTACCGGGCCCTTTTGTGCCCCATCTACTCTTTCCAAATATTCCATTACTTCGGGAGATCCGCCTAAATGCTTGCCTGTCCACTCTGCAGGGCCCGCATCTCCAATATCTGCGACAACTGCTTTGCCGTTTTCGGGATTTACAACCAGCATTTTGCGGTATTTAAAAAACAGTCCGTATTTGCCGATATTTTCGTTAAAACCGGGAGCTAAAAATGTTGGCACCGCAATGTAAAACTTTTCTCTCTGGATGTCAATTTCCGTCATCGTGTCTTTAGATCTGGAAAAATATCCCCATGCTCCAAGACCGGGAGCCATTCCTTCGGGGCTGTAAAGGTGTGCTTCTTCCTGGGAATTAAAATGCTGGTCCATCGAGTCGCCGGGGAACCTTTTTAAATGCTGCTCTTGTCCTATATAGCCATAGCTTCTTTCCAGTCTCATGCCATCTATCTCGGGGTACACCTTAAATTTAAATACTTCAGATAGATAATTGGAAATTAGCTTTTCTTCGCCCGGAATTAAAGGCCTTACGTCTTTTGGCAATAGCTCCGATAACTTTAAAACAAAATCCTGCGGCGTTAATTTAGGAGTTTCCTGTTTGGAGAAATTATTTATCTGGGCTTGAACAGTATGCGGAGCCATTTGCATAAAAGGAACAGCTGCCAGTAAGAGTCCGCTAATTATTTGGTGTTTGGGAATAAGGGATGCAATTAAATGCCCATGCTTGGCAACAATCTTTTTTTCTATTTCTTTGTGTTTAGCAGTCCACTTTTGTTTAAGGTGACTAAAGTGGGAGATATTTTTGTTTTTCTCCATAACTTAATAATAACAAATCAAATTATTCTATGTATAAAAGGTAGGGGATTATGCTTATAATATTCATTAAGCTTGCAACTAAAAATAAAACCTGAAATCCATATTGGCTTGCAACAAAACCGCCAAGCGCTGTTGCAAAGGCCATACTTATAAAAACAGCCGCATCATAAATTCCCCATTCCGTAGGTTCTTTGTTTTTGTCAAGATGTGTGGAGAAAAGGGAATTTTTTGCCGGTGTTGCAATACCAAATCCCGCTCCGACCAGAGAGTAAAAAAATAAAATCGGCAAAATAGTTTTAGAAAAAGAAAACCCAATATAAGCAATACTAATTAGTATTAAACCAAAAATTGTAATTTTTATTTTGGAACGGTCGGAAGATTCGGGTAAATATTTGCAGCTTGCAAGCTCCACTAAAACCCTGATTATTAAATGAAAGCTGTAAGCAAAAGCAGCAAATTGGATATTTCCTCCCTGAACACCTGTTGCAGCAAAAATTGCAAAGATTGGGAAGAAAAAATTCCAGGAAGACCATACAAAGGCCTCGGAAACAATAAATGATTTTACCAGCGGGTTAACATGGAAATGTGATGGATTTCTGCCAATAAACTGTTCTTTAAGCACACTTCTATCATAGGGTAGTTTTAAAATAGATTACAAGTAGCATACTTGAAGCTAGGCTTAACATAAGCTACAATTAGGTCTATGTCTACTAAATTCAAGCCGGTTTCTCCTCAGGTTGAGTTTTCAAAATTAGAGGAAGAAATTACAAAGTATTGGAAAGAGAATAAGATTTTCGAAAAATCTATAGAATCCCGCCCAGAGGATAAAAAATGGACATTTTTAGACGGCCCGCCTTTTGTTACGGGGGTTCCCCATTACGGGAGTCTTTTATCCAGTCTTCCAAAAGATTTATTCGGCCGTTATTTTACGATGAAGGGTTACAGAGTGCGCCGTGTTTGGGGATGGGATGGCCATGGCTTGCCAATAGAAAACAAAGTAGAAAATAAGCTGAACATTAAAAGAAAAAGAGACATAGAGGAAGTTATTGGTATAGAAAAATTTATTAAAGAATGCAAGGAATATGTAAATGAAGTTTCCGCGGAATGGGAATGGTATATAGATAGAATCGGAAGATGGGTGGATTTTAAGAACGCTTATAAAACCTGGGATATTTCCTATATGGAAAGCGTAATGTGGGTTTTTAAGCAAATGTATGACAAGGGACATATCTATAAGGGTTTGCGGGTATCGCTTTTTTGTCCTCATTGTTCCACTCCGATTTCTAATTTCGAAGTAGCAATGGATCCGGAAAACTATAAAGAAGTTACAGAACCTGCAAATGTCTATAAATATCAATTAAAAGATGAAAAAGATACATATCTTCTTGCTTGGTCTACAACTCCATGGAATAAAATTGCTACTCCCGCACTTGCCATAAACTCAAAGTTAACTTACGTAAAAGTTAAACAAAACAATGAGTTTTATATTTTGGCGCAGGATACACTAAAAATATTAAAAAGTGATCCGTATGAGGTAGTCGAAAAAATAGAAGGTACAGAGCTAATTGGCAAAGAGTTTATTCCGCATTATAAGTTTTACGAAGTGGAAAAAGGTAAAAAAGCGTTTATTGTAGTTGGAGCGGATTTTGTAACTGCGGACGAAGGAACAGGTGTTGTAACGCTTGCCGCTTATGGAGAAGAAGATTTGGCGGTGATGCAAAAAGAAAATATTCAGCTTGTAATGCACGTTGACGATGAAGGAATGGTTAAAGATGGTGTTGGGCAGTTTGCAGGAATGTATTATCTAAAAACGAATAAGTTGGTAAATGAGGATTTGAAAAAAAGAAATTTAATGTATAAAGAAGAAGACCACTTACATACTATTCCAAACTGCTGGAGATGTCAGACCAGGCTATTCTATGCTCCTCAAGATGCCTGGTTTGTTGATATTCAAAATCTAAAAGAAAAACTTATTAAAACCAACGAAAAAATTAACTGGTATCCAAAACATTTTAAATATGGCCGTTTTTTAAAGAGTTTGGAAAATGCGCCCGATTGGAATATTTCCAGAAGCAGATATTGGGGATCTCCTGTTCCTGTGTGGGAGTGTGAGTGTGGGGAGCGTTTTGTTCCCGGATCAATCAAAGAGCTGGAAGAAAAATCAGGCCAAAAAGTAGAAGACTTACATAGGCCGGAAATAGATAAAATTAAAGTTAAGTGCGGAAAATGCGGCAAAACCGCCAGCAGGGTTCCGGAAGTTCTGGATAGCTGGATAGAATCGGGAAGCGCTTCTTTTGCCGAAAGACACTTTCCTTTTGAGGAAAATATAAAACTGGAAGATTTTTTCCCGCCTGATTTTATCGCCGAATATACAGGGCAAATTAGAGCCTGGTTTTACACACTTCACGTAATTGGAGTTGCATTATATGAATCTCCTGCATTTAAAAATGTTTTGGTTGAGGGGGTAATTTTGGGAACAGACGGACGGAAAATGAGTAAAAACTTTGGAAATTTCCCCGATCCAAAGGAAATGCTGGAAAAATATGGAGGAGACGCTTTAAGGCTGTATCTTTTAGGAAGTCCTGTTATGCGGGGGGAGGATATTTTAATTTCCGAAGAACAATACCGCAATCAGGTAAAAGGGACAATGCTAATACTTTGGAATTCTTATAACTTTTTTATAACCTACGCGAATATTGATAGATGGAAACTCGAAACTCGAAACTCGAAACTCGAAACAAAAAATGTTTTGGATAAGTGGATTCTTTCAAAGCTTAATAATCTGATTTTGGAGGTTACGGATGGGTTGGAAAAATACGATACTTCTTTACCAATTACTAAAATTCAGAAATTCATCGAGGATTTTTCTACCTGGTATATCAGAAGAGGTAGGGATAGGGTTGGTTTGTCTGCGGATAATAGTCAAGACAAGGAAAGCTTTTATCAAACCACTTACGAAGTTTTATTAACTTTATCTAAACTACTTGCTCCGATTACCCCTTTTATTGCAGAAGAAATATATCTTAATTTAACAGGCGGGGACGTGTCATCTGTTAACGAACCAGGTTCGTCAACTTTGTCATCTGCCGACCCGCTTCGACTCAGCGAGGCGAGCGAACCAGGATCGGTGCATTTGGAACAATGGCCGCTGGTAGACAGTAAGCTAATTGATAAAAAACTGGAAGAAGAGATGGTTCTTGCAAGAGAATTAACCGAAGCCGGACATTCTCAGAGAAAGCAGTCTGGGATAAAAGTTAGAATACCTTTAAGAAAAGGAGAGTACTCTGCCCCGGAAGAGCTTGATCAAGACATCCTTAAGCTTGTTAAAGATGAATTAAATATTGAAGAATTAAGTTATCAAAATAAAAAAGACACATCTGTATTTGCAGAAACCTCAGATGAAAATCAAAACATAGAGGCAGGGAAGGCTAGGGAGATTGTTAGAAGTATTCAGGCGGAAAGAAAAAAAATAGGGACAAGGGTGGATGAATATGTAAATGTTTCTTTGCCAGATTGGCCGAAAGAATTTGAAGATGAAATTAAGAGAAAAACCTTAATTAAATCTCTGCAGACAGGAGAATTTAAGGTAGAAAAAAAATGACTAAAAGAAACATCTGGGGTTTGGAATGGGGTCTTTTTATCCCCGCGGTAATACTCGTTTTAATTAGCTTAATCACTCTCTCCACAATAAATGCAGGCTTTTTTAGAAGTCAGCTGATTTTTTTCGTGATATCAATAGGGGTATTTTTGCTGGTTTCTCAGGTTAATTATAAAATTTTTCAGTATTATAGTTTGCCGATTTATATTTTATCGATAATCCTGCTGTTCGTTGTTCTAATTTTAGGAATTGAGAGCAGGGGATCTGTAAGATGGATTGAGTTTGCAGGATTTAGAGTCCAATTTTCCGAAATCTTAAAACCATTTCTAGCGCTGTCTTTGTCTGCTTTTTTAGCGACCCATAAAAACTATTCATTTAAAAATCTGCTAATTTCCATGGTATACGTAATGCCTGTTGCCTTTTTAATTTTTAAACAGCCTGATTTGGGAAACGCCTTAATTTATATTCTGGTAGCGTTATTTACGTTTGTTTTTTTTGGTTTTCCACTAAGATACTTTTTAGCTTCGGCAATACCGGTTGCGCTTGTTGTGCCTTTGTTTTGGCAGTTTTTACATGATTATCAAAGACAAAGGGTTTTAACCTTTCTTGATCCCGCCAAGGATCCCCTAGGGACTTCTTATAACACAATACAGTCTATTATTACTGTTGGATCCGGAATGCTGCTTGGTAAAGGGTTGGGGCAGGGTTCCCAGTCGGGGCTGAGTTTTTTGCCCGAACGCCATACGGATTTTTTGTTTGCTTCAATTTCCGAAGCTTTGGGACTGGCGGGGGACGTAGTAATACTAGTCTGCTTTTCTATTATTTTTTATAAAGTTTTTCAGATCTTTGAAAATACCGAAGATAAATTTTGTAAAATTTTTGCGGGAACCGCCTTTTTTCTTATCCTAATTCAGTTTTTTGTAAACATAGGCATGAATATCGGCCTTTTGCCAATAGTCGGAGTTACTTTACCGTTTGTTTCTTACGGAGGCAGTTCTCTTTTATCCAACTTTATTCTTCTGGGACTAGTAGCCGCAATAAATAAAAAGACAAAAGAAGAAAAAGTTCTAGAAATTAGGTAAACAATCTGTTATAATTGTCACTATGTTTTACGCAGTAATCAATTCAGGTGGAAAACAATATAGGGTTTCCGAAGGGGACATTATAACTGTTGATAAATTAGGTCTTAAAAAAGACGAAAAAGTAAAATTCGACCAAATATTAATGGTAGTTTCCGATGGAGACGTTAAAATCGGTAAGCCGGTTTTGGCAGACGCGGAAGTAACCGGAAAATCCCTGGGAGATTTTAAAGGCGAAAAAATTAGGGTTGCTAAATTTAAAGCAAAATCAAAATACAGAAGAGCAATTGGTTTTAGAGCCCAACTTTCCCAAATTCAAATAGAATCAATAACAGTAAAAGGTAAGCCAAAAGTAGAAAAAGAAGTAAAACCTAAAAAAACTACAGCCGTTAAAGCTAAATAAATTGATACGTTTTGATTTATTGACGGTTGTGAAAAATAAGGTTAGAATGTTTTCACAATAACATGGCACATACAAAAGCACAGGGATCAGTAAAAGGCAATAGGGATTCAAAACCAAAAAACTTAGGTGTTAAGCTTTATGCCGGAGAAAAAGCCGCTCCCGGAAACATAATCGTTAGACAAAAAGGGACAAGAATTTATCCGGGCAAAGGCGTAATGATGGGAAATGATTACACAATCTTTTCCGTTATTGAGGGAATAGTTAAATTTAAAAATTTAAGAGGTAAAAAATACGTAGAAGTCTTCGCGTCAAACGCGACTTAACGTTAATGGATAACACAGACAACAGGATTCATGAATTAGATACAAATTTGCTTCAGGCAAATCCTCTCCAGCCGCGCGGAATAATTTCTCCGGATTCTCTTCAGGAATTAGTAGATTCAATTAGAGAACAGGGTATTCTTGAGCCTATTGTTGTTGCTGAGACTCCTGCAGGATATCAAATAATTGCAGGAGAAAGACGCTGGAGAGCATCAAAAGTACTGGGTTTGGCAAAAGTTCCTGTAATTGTTAAAAAGACTACTCCACAAGGCATGCTTGAAATGTCAATCGTCGAAAACGTCCAGAGAGAAGACCTTAACCCAATAGAAAGAGCGCAAGCATACAAAAGATTAATTGATGAGTTTGGTTTAGGAACAAACGAAGTTGCCAGGAAAGTGGGTAAAAGTGCTCCAACAATCTCTAACACAATCAGGCTTTTATCCTTGCCTGATGCAATTAAAGACGCTTTGGTTGCCGGAGTAATCACAGAAGGACATGTTAGGCCTTTAATCTCTTTAGGAGATACCAGATTAATGTTGGAGCTTTTCAAAAAGATCCTTAGGGAAAATAGTACTGTAAGGCAAACCGAGGATATGGCAAGAAAAGCAAAATCTGAGGTTCAGGAAAGAGAACCAAGAGCAAAAAGTGATAGAATCTATCTTCCGGAATTAGACGAGATGGCAAAAAATCTTCAAACAAGACACAACCTGGATAAAGTGGCAATTTATCAGTCCGGGACTCAGGCGAGAATTGTTATTATTTCAAAGGGAGATGCAGATGTCACGGGACAAAAAATAAAACAAATCGTAGAATTACTCTCCAAAGATTAATGAAATGGGTTGCTAACTAACCTAACCTCATTTACAGGCCAATATACAAAGAAAGACTTCCCGATTAGCAGATCCTTTCTTACAAAGCCCCATTCTCTGGAATCCGAGCTATACATTCTATTGTCACCCACTACAAAGAAACTATTTGCTGGAACGGTTACCGGAGTGTTTTCCTTTAGAAATGCACCTGCATATGTTTTAACTTCCGGTTTTAGATATGCAGTTTCATCTAGTTGTTTTCCGTTAAGATATATATAGCCGTCTCTAATCATTATTGTGTCTCCTGCAGTTCCGATTATTCTTTTTATGAAGTCTTTTTCCGGGTCTGTGGGTGATTTAAAGACAACTACATCTCCGAGTTTTGGTTCTTCAAGGCGCAAGGTTATTAAATTAGTTAAAACATATTCTTTATCCATGAAGTTGGGAAACATGGATTCTCCTTTTACTTCAAAAGGTCTAAAAAGAAAAATGTAGATTACCAAAAATACTGCAGCAGCCATTAGAAATGTCTGTAAGGTGTCCAGAAGGAAAGAATAGATCTTACGGATTATAAACATGTTTAATAATTGTCCTAGATTTAGCCTCCTTTGTCAACGAGATCAATTTATGCTAAGATTTAAGCCATAAGTTTTTGGATCCTTAGCTCAGCGGTAGAGCGCTGCATTCACATTGCAGATGTCACAGGTTCAAATCCTGTAGGATCCACAAATAGCTTGTAGAGCGGTCACCCCAGGCGACAGGTCGGGGTTTCGAATCTCGAGCGAAGTGAAGATGCCCAAAAGGGTGCCCCTAAGTTAACTAAATGTTGTCTCTCAGTACTGTTGAGTCTTCCAGTAAGATTATCTTTGCATCTTTTGATATCAACATTTTAGGTAAGTTTTTTACTATTGTTTCGAAGGTCTTAAGCAATTGAACAGCTTGTTTTTTATGATTTTTGTTATATTGCTTTTGAGAAGTTTGAACTAAAGTAAGTAACGGTTTTTCCACCATCTTATAAAGCAAATTTAAATTTTGTAAGGATTTAATATCGTTTATTAAGGTTTCGTAAGTAACAATTTTTACTTTTTTAATTTTGTTTAAATCATTCTTATCAAAATCAATACTAATTAGCGATGGAATCGAACTACTAATTCCTTGTTGTGTGATTTTTTTAACTTCGCCGTTTGTATCGTAAAAATATATGTCAACATTGTATAAATTAGGGTCCAAAGATGAAATTTCTAGTTGATATTTACCTGAGTCCGGTTTTTTAAAGTAGAAAGTTTTTATGGGATCACCATTTTTTTGCAGATCATTGTTGTCATTTGTAATCGGATTTTGAATAAATTGTTGGCCGATATAATTTCCGGCATTATCTTTTAACTTGATATCCAGGTCTTTGCTGCCGATTATCATAAAATACGAAAGGTCAGTGCTGGAGGGAACATATCTCCCAAGGGTAGTAAAACTATTTGAGTAACTTGTTAAGTCTGTTCTGTCTGAATAAGCTGGGTCATTAATTGTAAAGGTATCTCCGCTTATTCCTTTTGCTACGACGAAATGATTGGGGACTTCAAGAATATCCGGCATGTCATTTTTTATGTCATTTGTAAGCATCTCTTTGTCTTCTGTTAGAATCTTTTCGTATTCAAGAGCATCAAATCTTGTAATTTCATTAATTGTTTTTGATTGCATGGTTAATCTGGTTATTGCTAACCAGTTAAGCCACCCGTTTTTTATATATCCATCCGGTTGGCTCTTGAGCCAATCATTTAATGTTCCTGGATCAAGATTAGTTCCATCGGGGAGTTTTTTATAGCCTTGGTAATTTAAAACCATAACAGCAGAAGTAATTGCGCATCCCCAACTACCAATTGTTGGATCAACCGGAGACCATTTGCTGGCTGAATCATATTCCATATTTGCCCAAGGAGAAGTTGTTTGTTTAATATCCGGAACATCTAAATTGTCGTAGTCATTTATACTTGATACTTTTACATTATCAAACCAAGTTTCTGAGTTTGGGTCTCCACCTGTTCCAGCCCTTAATGCAATTTTTCCTGGATTTAATTCTTGATCAAGAACAATTTCTCTTACTAGATCATCATCAATGTAAACTTTCAAATTTTTCTTGTCTACCTTGATCTGAATATGATATTTTTGCCCATTGTAGTAGTTTTTGTGTTTGTTAAAAATTATTTGGCCATTTACTGGATACCCCAAAACAAAGTCTCCAGGTGATTGAAAGTGGAGCTCGTATGCTACAGTGAAGTCGTTATTTGTATTATAAACTACATTGTGATCTGTGCCCTTAATGAAATACATATCTACGTCGAAAATAAATGAACTACCTATATTTGGCCATACTGAATTCTTTGGAACTATGTTCATGGTGCATGATCCTTGATTATCAATTGAAATTTTAAGCATACCGTCTTCTATGATCCAGTTAGCAGAGCAGGGGTTAGATAGATTTAAATGCTCCCATCTGGATGGAAAACTACCTTCTCCTGTGTCAAAGTTTTCACTAAAGGTCGCTGCATGAATTGGGAAAATGTAAAAGAAGAAAAATGCAAAACTTAATATTATTGATACCGCAATTTTTTTAATAATTTTTCCCATAATTTAATTAAATTTTATCTGAAGCAGTTTGTCAATATGCGATATTGATGTTAAAATCGTATCTTAACGATGATACGCTCGCTTAAGATCGGAAATGGAAGTGAGGATTGCGTTTTTTATAAAAGAGATCCCTTTGCTGCAGAAAAATTTAGACAGATGCTTGCATCTCAAGGAGATTTTATAAAGCTCAAAAAAACTTATAAAAATACTTTTAAAGAAATAGTTGATGTTAATTCGAAAAAATTTTGGGATAAAAACCTAAGCAATGCAGGATTTTTAATCAAGCAAGATGGAATGACAAAAGATCGGATTAAAACAATTTTTAATATAATTCCCAAAAATGCTTATAAGATTTTAGATATCGGTATTGGGCTGGGGTATATTGAAGAATTGCTGACTAGCAGGAAGGGTTTTAGCTTATATGGAAATGATATCTCAGAAAGAGCGATTAAAAATGCTAAAAAAAAGTTTGAGGGGGAGTTTAAACTTGAGTCTTGGGAGAGCATGAGCTTTCCTAAGTCTAAATTTGACGTAGTCCTATTACTAGAGGTTCTCGAACATATTCCTCCATCGAAAACGTTCCAATTATTAAGTAAAATAAAAAAATACCTAGGAGAAAATGGAACTTTTGTTCTATCAATTCCTGTTAACGAAGGGCTTGAAAGCATGGGCGATAATCCAAATGGGCATTTAAGGATTTATACAGAGGATTTAATAAAAGCAGAACTTAAGATAGCGGGGTTTAAGGTAATCTTAGTAATGGATTTTTACGCTTTTGAAAAATTTTACAGATTTAAAAAATTTTTATCGAAGATATTTAGAGATAGATGGAAGCCTAATGTCTTAGTTTTATCAGCGAAGAAAATATGAAGATTGTATTTTTTACCAGGTTGTTTTATCCCCATATAGGTGGGGTGGAGAAGCATGTTTGGGAAATCAGCAAGAGGCTGGTTGAGATGGGACACAACGTAGTGGTTATAACCGAAACACCCTCAAAGTCTTATAGTAACGGTAAGCACTCGGGTTCTCCAAGCGCTAAATCTATGGGAGAAGAGAGTGGTATTAAAATTTTCCGTATTAACCCGGGCAAAGACAACCGGTTTAAAAAATTTAGAATATGGAGCCAGCTTCTAACACACAGAGATATCATAGAAACCGCAGACGTTGTTCATTGCCATGATGTTTTTTATTGGTACCTGCCGTTTAAACTATTGTTCCCATTTAAAAAAGTTTATACAACGTTTCATGGTTACGAAGGAAACAATATGCCAACCAAAAAGGCAATTTTTAGCCACAAAATAGCCGAAAAATTATCTAATGGAAATATTTGCATCGGAGGATTTTTTGATAAGTGGTACGGAACAAAACCAACAATAATAAGTTATGGCGCTGTAAGCGCAATTAAGAGTTCAGAATCTAGAATTCAGAATTCTACTATTAGTAACGCTTTGTATATTGGCAGGTTGGAGGAGGAGGCGGGAATTATGGAATATTTAAGGGCACTGGAAATTTTAAAAACAAAAGGATACAAAATAAATTTAACAGTTTTAGGGGATGGATCGCAAATGAAAAGGGCAAAGGCGTATGTAGCAAGAAACAAGCTATCTGTTGTTTTTGAAGGATTTGTAAGTAACGTAGAAAAGTATTTTAAAAATACGGACATTGTGTTTGTTTCCAGATACTTAGGGATTTTAGAAGCATTGGGAAATAAAAAAATAGTTTTTGCAATTTATAATAACGGAATTAAAAAAGATTATCTTGAGTCTGCAGAGTTTAGTAAATATATTTACATTTCTTCCAACCCTCAGTCTTTAGCAAACGATGTAGAGCATTTAATTTTAAATAAAGACTACAAAGAAAGAATAGATGATGGTTTTAAATGGGCTAGAACACAAACTTGGGATTTAATGGTTAGTAATTACCTCCGCTTGTGGAAAGCTTAACCCTTTTTTCTGCTAGATAGATAATACTGGTGCCAAACGGAGTTAACCCTTTTTCCGTAATAAGATATTCCAGTTTTGCCATAGAAAGCATTACGGAATTTATTCCCGTAGAGGAAAGTTTAAAGTCCGAAGGATAGTCTTTTTTTAAAAAAACAGATTTAATTTTTCTTATAACATAAGCAGGAACTAATAAATAGGAAAATGCATAAGAGGAATGTATTTTCTTAAACTCCTTAGTGCTAAAAAGTTTTGTTAGGGATTCTTTTGTGTATCTTCTTTTATGATGTAATACTTCGTCCCATTTGCTCCAGAGCCAGAGGTAAGCAGGAACAGTTATTAGAACTAAACCGTTAGGTTTTAATATGCGGGAGATCTCCTTGATTGTTTTAACGTCATCTACGTGTTCCAAAACGTCAAAAAGAACAATAATATCAAAAGAGTTTTCTTTAAATCCTGTTGCTTCTGCTTTTGCAAGCTTAACATTTTTAAGTCCCCGCTTTTTGCAGTACCTAATTGCATTTTCCGAAACATCAATTCCCCAGGTTTCCCCAAGTTCCTCAAGAGCCTCAACGTTTTTTCCGGTGCCGCATCCGATATCCAAAATCTTTGGGTTTTTCTTAGGTAAATATTTTTTAAGAAGACGCAGGCCAATATCCCGCTTGGCTAAATGCCACCAGTGTTTTTCTTCTAATAGATATAATTCTTCATAGAGATTTTTTCTCATGTTTTGGAATAAGCTTTTTAATTATAAATTTTTTAGCGTTAATGTCTATAGACATTTTTTAAAAATTAAATTTTATTAATTTTTTTAATTTTTACGTAACAGTTAGTTCCTTTGACATAGAATATTTAATCTGATAGAATTTTGTTCTGCGGAAAAAATGAAAAAAACAATTACGGAAAAATATCTTGGTAGGTATCTTAAAAATTCTCCGCTAGGGCTTGCTATTTGGAGAGCAGTTGAAGCAAGGCATTTATCCGAAATAAAAATGAAAGCCCCAATTCTTGATATTGGATGTGGTTTTGGGGAATTTGCCCAGGCATTTGTTGAGGATAAAATAGACGTTGGAGTAGATATTAATCCGAGAGATTTGTACATAGCTTCTAAAACAAATAAATTTAAGAATTTACTTTTGGCAGATGCCAGGGATTTACCTTTTCCGGATAATACTTTTTCTACGATTATGTCTGTTAGCACATTTGAACATATTAAAAATCCAAAGAAGCTTTTAAAAGAGTGCAATAGGGTTTTAAAAGACGGGGGTATAGTTGTTGCGACAATAGAAACAGATAGGGTAGATAAAAGCACGTTTTTTAGACCTCTTTTTACCAAGATTGGATTTCCTAAAGCGGAAAAATTTTTAACCAAAAAATATAACAGTTTTTTTGGCAGATACGTAATTACAGACAATAAAGCCTGGAAAAGATATTTTGAAGATGCAGGGTTTAAGATCGAAAGGTTCGAAAATATCGTTTCTCCAACAGCAACGAAATTATTTGATATTTTTATAGCCACTTCATGGCCTTCGCAAATTCTAAAGGTATTTTTTGGCAGAAGAATTGTTTACAGGCCTCAATTTATCAATAACTTTTTAGTTAATTATTTTAAGAAATACGTAGACGAGGATACGGATAGCGGTACAAATCTATTGGTAGTAGCAAGAAAACCTTTACGGAAAGATTAATCCTCTTCTAGAATTATTTTATTGCATACATATAGCGGAAATTCCCTGAGTAGCTTGCTATAAACTCATACCTATTGTTTGAGCATCCGCTTAAATTCAGCTTTTTACAGAACCAGTTAATATCTCCTCCGTTGATTACGAGTTTTGTAACTCCTTTTTTCTTAAACATATCAAAGGATTTATTATTTTTGTCAAAAATATAGTTAATATCGATATGGTTAAAATTGGCATAATAAAATCCGAATAATTTATATGTTGCGACAAGATCATTTTTGGAAATATGCTTGTCGAATAAATTGTCAAAATCATAGTAGCTGGAATTATCACGTGATAAAACTCTTGTTAGGTATTTATTTTTATCCGCCCATCCGTACTGGTAAGGGATTAAAAGCAATGTATTAAGAAGATAATAAAAGAATATGAGAAATAGCGCGGCGTAAAAACCATATTTAAATATTTTATTTTTCAAAATGATTTTATAAAGCTGCAAAGAAACAACAATTGTTGCAATGGAAAAAATTCCCAGCAAATATCTCCCAAAGGGGTAGTTAATAAAAATAATTTCCAGTAAAAATAAGAGAAAAAATAACGATAAATAAAGTTTTTTTAAATGTAAAAAGCTGTCTTTATATCTTAAGATTAATAAAAATGTTCCAAGGTAAAATATTGGATTAAAAACATTAATATAGGAAAAACTAAATAATGAAGAATTAATTCCAATAAAGTTGGAAAGAGATATGTCTGTATAAACATTTTCCAAATTAGTTTCCCGATAGAATGCGGGAAAAACCGGATTTCCGGTTAGAAGAAAGCTTCTTAAATACCATAGAAAAGAAACAATAATTTGGCCTGCAAATAATATTAAAGAAAAATAAATAGAAGTTTTTAATGATTTTCTGTATCTAATTATAAGATAGATTATCGGTAAGGGAAAAAATGCAATTGTCCATAATTTTGCCGCAAGCATTGTTCCAAACATAATTCCCGCTAAGAATATATCCTTACGGTTAAGCTTTTCCTTTATTAATATATAAACTCCAAGAAGCAAAGGAAGAATCCATTGAAAATCTACATACGGAGAAGATGTCTCTCTTATTACTTCCGGCGCAGAAGCAAACAGAAGAGGAGCAAGAATTGCAAAGCTATATTTTTTATTTTTCGAATAAAAGTATAAACAAGACAAAGTTAATATGTAGAAAACAAAATGAATATATCTGGTAGATTCTTTAGTGTTAAATAAAAGCGATATTACATAAAACATTTCGCCAAGCTGCGGAATCGAAAGAACATGAAGCTCCTCTTTCGGAGACAGCATGGTGCTGTGCTCGCTTAAATATTGTGCGGCAAGGTCAACGTGATATTGATCCTCTCTTGTTTCGGGGGTTTGCAGTTTTAAAAATGCTAAGACAATAAACAAAAAGATAAAAATTAAAACAAGTTTATTATTTTTTTCTTTTTTAAGAATTTTTTTTGCAGATGTTAAGTAATTATACTTGTCTTTTTTTGCATATAAAAATAAGGCCGTAATTATAGTAAGAACAGATAAGTAAAAGTAAATTAGGCTTGGGTAAAGCAAAGAAAAAAAGCCTAATAAAGCAATTCCGGAGCTAATTAGTAGATATCCCAGCACGATCTCTATTAGAAAAGTTTGGTATTCATAGCTTGTATTCTTAAAAAAGATATTTCTTAATATTCTTCCGATTACAAAAGATAAAATTATTAAATATAAAGAAACTGCGATACCCGAGGCCAAATTCATTAGAGGAGTTATGCTAAAAAAAACACCTTTAAAATTTTGTTGTAAGAATAAATAATTATTTATTAAAAAAGATAAAGGATTGGTGCCAATTTCCTGCATACTTAAAGCTAATGTATTCTAAAACAGAAGATGATATAATTTCAATCACAAATATGAAAATAGGCAAAATTAGCCTTGTAGTAACTACGTTTAACGAAGATCAATCTATTAAAAAATTAATTGAATCTGTTGTTTCCCAATCTGTTGTTCCGGACGAGTTAATTATTGTTGACGGGAAGAGCTCTGATAATACCGCCAAAACCATTAAAAAACTTCAACTTGCTTATAGAAAAAAGCTTACCATAGAGCTATTTATCAAAAAAGGGAACAGGTCTGTTGGGAGAAATGAGGGTGTTAGTAAATCTAATGGTGAAATAATTCTATTTACGGATGCGGGATGCATTCTTGACAAGAATTGGGTAAAAAATATTATTAAACCATTTAAGGACAAAAGTATTGATTTAGTTGCCGGATATTATAAAGGAGTTGCCAATAGTATTTTTCAAAAATGCTTAATTCCTTATGTTTTAGTGATGCAGGACAAAATAAAAAATGAATTTTTGCCCGCAACAAGGTCGATGGCAATTAGAAAATCCTCATGGAATAAAACAGACGGTTTTAATAAAAACCTTTCGCATAACGAAGACTATGCTTTTGCAAACCAGGCAAAAAAAGAGGGACTAAAGATGAGTTTTGCTAAAGACGCAATTGTAAATTGGATTCCAAGAAGCACTTTGAAGAGCGCATTTATTATGTTTTTTAGATTTGCCCTGGGGGATGCTCAGGCAAGGATTTTTAGGCCAAAGGTTTTATTAATTTTTGCAAGATATCTGTTTGCCGTCTATCTAATTTTTCTTAATTTAATTATAAACTCAAACTCGTTAAAATTAACTACGGCTTTCCTTTTTTCGGGATATATTTTATGGACAATATGGAAAAACTATAAATATGTCAAAAATTATAAAGCGATTATTTATCTTCCAGCGCTACAGTTATTATCAGATTTTGCAGTGATAACAGGCACTACTATTGGTTTTTTTTCAAGGTTATCCTTAAGTGATATTTTAAAAAATATTTTTAAGAATAAAACATTGTTAATGCTTACCGCGATTTACATTTTTTTAATGTCTTATATTGTTAATTGGGGGATACCGGGTATTCAACATCCCTTCACTTATCATATGGACGAATGGCATTTTTCTCAATCAATAAGGATTTTTTTTAAATACGGCACAACGACAGTAAGCGGTTCAGCAAATATACCGCTGTATCATGTTATTTCCTCAGCATTTTTCCTCTTTCCATTTTATGCTTTAAAGGTTATTGATCCTTTTGCAATAAAATCCGCATTGGATAACATGTTAATGCAGCAAAAATTATTTGAAGTTCTTAGATTTCACACGATGATTTACGGAGTAGCAACAATAATTGTTGTTTATCAAATACTCAAAAAGTACATAAGATTTCATCCCGGTATATTTACGGCATTCTATGCTTTATCTCCAATTGGGCTGTTATTGAGCAATTATTACAAATATGATATTGTTTTAACCTTCTGGATTGTTTTAACTCTTTATTTTATCCTTAAATTTTATGAAACAAAAAAGATTGATAATTTCCTTTTTGCCGGAATAACTTCCGGACTTTCTTTATCAACAAAATTTACGGCAGCTCCTTTACTTGCTATATACGTTATTTCGTATTTCATCTTTTCGTACAAAAGAAAAGCGAGACATCTTCTAGCAGGAGGTGGTTTACTAATCTTTACATTTATATTTTTTGGAGTACCTGATTTAGTTTTTGGAAAAGGGAATTACCAAGAGTTATTTTATTCAACACTAATTTCAGGTCCAAAATACAGTGCGGAATTAAATATTAACTACCCTTCCTGGCAATTTTTGATTATAAAAGAATTTCCGTCCATATTTGGTTATTTCTTATTTTATATATTTTTAGCAGGATTTTTTTACTATACAATTTATATTGCAGCGAGGATATCAAAAAAAGGACTTTACGATTATAAAAAAGAACTATTTTTATTAATTTCTTTTATTCTTTTTTTGATTCCCTCAATTTCATTTGGAATAGAAGGCGGCGGAAATAGGGCATTAGTATTATTACCCTTTATAGTGTTAATTTCCTCAAGCTTTGCGAAGAAGATCCAGTTAAAGAAAGACAGATATATTAAAAATCTGGTCAGTATGGTTCTAATTATCGGTTTTTCCATAAATGCGTTTCAAGCATACTCCTGGTACTCTGTTAAATTTTACGATCCAAGAGAAACTTCTTCCAGATGGCTGCTGGAAAATTTGCCAAAAGGATCAGAAATAGGAATAGAAAATATACCAATTTATCAAATGCTTCCGGATGTTATCTTGAAAGAGTATTATCTTAATCAGAATGATAATAATCGGTCTGCTAGTAACTTTAAGTACGCCGTTATAGATGAAAACACTAAATCATTACCTAAATACACAGTTGTCACAAATGATTTTAATAATTTATCGTATGTTAAAAATTCTTCTAAAAAACAGCTAATTAGCAAATTAAATAAACTGGAATACAGGAAAATGATAGTGTTTAATGCGAATTTAAACTACTACAATTATTTTTCTGATAAAATATTGCTTGTTGGAACAAATATTATGCCGGTTCCTGTTGTAATTTCTGTTTATGAAAGAAAGTAATATAAAGAAAGATACAAAAATATGTTAAAAGCAAATAATATCGCAATCGTTACTCCTTCGTATAACGAAGTAGAAAATATTTCAATTTTAATTAAAAGAATAAGGGGAATATTGCCAAGCACAAAAATAATTATTGTCGACGATTCAAATATTCAAGTAAATAAAAAAATAAAAAAGATTGTAAGTATGGACAAACAGATTGTCCTTATCTCAAGATATAAAAAATTAGGAAGAGGAACGGCAATAATCAAAGGATTTAAAGAAGCATTTAAAGACAGTAAGATTGAATATGTATTTGAAATGGATTCAGATCTTGCTCATGATCCTAAAGAATTGAACAGGTTTTTTAAAAAAAATAAAAACCAGGATTACGATTTAGTCATAGGGTCACGTTACTTGTCCGGTGGAAAAATTAAAAATATTGCAAAAAATAGAACTGTTCCAAGTAAAATCATAAACATTTTTTTAAGAATTTGGCTTAACATAGATGTTTCAGATTTTACAAGCGGTTTTAGACTTTACAGTAGAAGAGCAGTAAAAATACTTACATCTTCAAAATTAAAGTCAAAAGGATTTATAACGCTCTCAGAAACATTGTATAAAATTAAGCATGCTAATTTAAGAATTGGAGAAGTGCCAATAACATGGAATTATAGAATACACGGCAAATCAAATGTTGATCTAAATGAAATCATTGTTTCTTTATACTTTGTAATTAAAATGCGGCTTGTATCATTATGGACATGAGACACGATTGCAAGAAGTTTTGTGGGCGCTTTTTTATTATATTTGGTACTGTGCTATATGGCTAAAGCTGGTATAATTTCAATAGTTTTATGGGGTATAAAGATAGCGTTTTTAAAGGTGTAGGT
>Ga0082335_1000402_pt1 | contig 111572 bp, 101 predicted proteins | sample Subgrocontami58m_FD_72375 | JGI IMG/M metagenome (GOLD analysis project Ga0082335, IMG submission 72375) | Subsurface groundwater microbial communities from S. Glens Falls, New York, USA - GMW37 contaminated, 5.8 m (SPADES assembly) (version 2) ... | reverse complement strand
TTAGGATCAGTATATGTTGGGTAGAATTCAGAGAAAACTGAATAAACCATACTCGTGTCCTTAGCTTCCCTAATGCCATTGTCCTTATACATAACCTCTTCCCAACCTTTGTTATATTTACTCTTGGAAACGATCTCATAATTTCCAATCTTTATGTTTTTTAGTTTGTGCACCTCAATTTGGCTCTGATTTAAATTCGTATTTTTAGAAGATTGTTTACCCAGGTAATATCCTCCAAAACCAAAAAGTAATAACCCAATGAGAACGATTACCCATATAACCAAGTAGTTTACTGTTGGTTTTTCTGGAAATTGAGCCGACTGATTCACCGGGTTTTGCCCGATTTGCTGGGTATTTTGATCACCAACATTAATTTGGTTTTCCATATACATCTTTCAGAAAGTATAGCACTATTGGGGTCACGGCTCACGGAGCTCCTCCTCCACCGACTTTTTCGATTTTTATCGCTGTGTCGAGATTTACGAAAAAATTAGAAACGAATTTTTCAATTGTTATCTCGGCCCCCTACGGCGGCCTCGCTTCCGTTATTTTTTTGCGCGCGCGATTTCTGCTCGGCTCCGCCGAGCATATATGAAAACTAACTAGATTTTTTTGTTGATTGTTTTGTTAGGATTATTTGTTTCCGGTATAGCAAATTATTAATAATTGCTACGAATATAAACGGCAAACTTAATAATAAAAAATAGTAAATAACTCCAAAGAACATAAGTAGGATTACAAAAAAGAACTTTCCGGGAAGGTTATACACAAAGGTCTCAATTTTAAAAACATCCTGATTTAAGGTGTGGGTTAAGCCAAGAGAATATAAGTATCTCAGAGAATCATATATGCCTATCAAAATGGATGTAACTATTGACATCTTAAATAGATTTATAAATTGGATGCTTTTAAAAAAGATAAATGATAATAAAAGTACTACGCTCACAATTACTGCCCCTATAGCTTCATGAATTAAGCCGCCATTTGGATAAAAAATGCGGGCAAATTCTTCAGCAGAAAATAAGGTGGGGATAAATTTAATAGCAGTTGCCGCCAAAATACTTAAAAATATAAGTTGTAAATTACTTAATGAATCTTTCATGTTCTTGCCGACTTCCATGTTTTTTATTATACACTTTTTTGATAATATTCAGAAACATCTAAGATGTTGTTTTCTCTCAAAAGTTTTTGTATATTGTAATTGTACTCAACGTTTTGCGGATCTCTTTTTTGATGGCCGTCTTGGTCAATTTGAAGATATCCGAGTTGAGTACAACCAGGGCGGCCATTTAAGTTTTATAAAGTTCTTTAAAATTTTTGCGTTTTCTTTTGTCCTTCGACTCTGCTCAGGATTGTTCGAGCCAACACGTTCGGCTGTGCACCTCGTAGTTTGACGAAGTGGGGAAACGCGGCGGGTGAAGGAAATTAGATTACCGGTTTACCAAATTTTATCAAGTTCTCTTTCTTTTCTCTTCGCCAGCCTTTAATTTGTTTTTCTCTTCTTCTTGCTTCGAGTAGGGTTGAAAAATTTTCTCGATAGACCAATTCATCAGTTTTATTGCGAAAAGTAAAATCTGCTCCTTGTCCAGATTTATGACGATTCATTCGTTGATCTATGTCGTGGGTGCAGCCAATGTAGAGGTGATTTTTAGGACCACGAAGAATATAGACGATAAACATACATCAATGCCCTTCGGTAAACTCAGGGCTTTTTCTCCATGTTTAAAGGTCGAAGACTTTGAGCCTGTCGAAAAGTCGGGGTGACTCGACTTGAACGAGCAACCTTTCGCACCCCATGCGAATGCGCTAGCCAATTGCGCCACACCCCGCGTTTTTAGTGATGAGTAATATGTTAATGGGATATAAGTTAATGCGTGATGGGTGAACGAGAAAAGCAAAATTTTTGTTTACGCCCTATTTGCCCATTAACCCATTCACTCATTTACCCGTCATTCAATCTCCACCTTGCATTTTACCATAACCTGTAGCAGGATATTGATGTGGCGTCAGATTTTACTGACCTTGAGACTTGGAAATTAGCACATGAACTGATGCTTGATGTTTATCAATTTGTAAAACTCCTGGCCCCCGTCTGAGAAATTCAAGCGTGTTGACCAACTAGAAAGGTCGTCATCTTCAATTCCTGCAAATATTGCAGAAGGATATGGAAGATATTATTATCTCGAGAATATATCTTTTTGCAGGAAAGCGAGAGGATCTCTTACGGAAACGAAGGATCATATTATTGCTGCTAAAGATTTGAATCAAGCGCCCGTAGATACATGTCAAACATTAATCTCAAAGTGTGATACACTAAGAAAAATTTTAAATGGTTATATAAGGTATCTTAAAAAACAGAAGGTAGGAGATGATGAGTCTTGAGCAATGGTTATAACCCATTCACTCATTACCCATCACCCAGTAACTCATATGCCAGTTGATGCAAAACTTGCCGCCATTCGTCTTGCGATGGATCAAATCGAAAAACAGTACGGCAAGGGATCGATCATGAAATTCGGGGAACAGGCAGCGGGCAGGTTTGCCATAGACGTCATCTCCACAGGCATTCTCCCACTTGACCTCGCCCTTGGCGCCGGCGGGCTTCCGAGAGGCAGAATCGTTGAAATTTACGGGCCGGAAGCATCAGGAAAAACCACAGTATGCCTCTCGACGATTGCCGAAGCACAAAAATTAGGCGGGACTGCTGCGTTTATCGATGCAGAACATGCGCTTGATCCACAATGGGCAGAAAAGCTTGGAGTGAAGTTAGACAACCTCCTTATTTCCCAACCCGATACCGGGGAACAGGGACTGGAGATTGCAGAGACGCTTATTCGAAGCGGTGGGATAGACATAATCGTTATTGACTCCGTTGCAGCGCTTGTTCCTCGTGCTGAAATCGAAGGAGAAATGGGCGATAGCATGATGGGAGTCCACGCACGGCTTATGTCCCAGGCACTGCGAAAATTAACTGCTGTTATCTCTAAGTCAAAAACCATCGTAATTTTTACCAATCAACTCCGGCAAAAAATCGGTGTCATGTTTGGTAATCCTGAGACAACAACGGGGGGTATGGCGTTAAAATTTTACGCAAGTATTCGTATGGATTCACGAAAAATCGAAAGCCTCAAAGACGGCGACAAAGTGATCGGAAGCCGTCACCGCGTACGGGTCGTGAAGAATAAAATATCACCACCTTTTCGTGTCGCAGAGCTTGATGTTATGCATGATGGAATTTCCAAAGAAGGCGGGCTTATCGATGTAGGACTTGAATTAAACATTTTGACGAAATCAGGAGCATTTTTAAAATTTGGACAGCAAATGCTTGGACAAGGACGGGAGGCAGCAAAATTATTCTTGCGAGAAAATACAAAACTTTCTAAAGAAATTACTGATACAATTTGGAAAGCTGTGAAATCAGGTGTTGCCCGTCCTAAAGTCGCAATGGGTGTTGAAGAAGAAGAGTAATTCATGGAAGAACATGACGATGTGTATCAACAGCTTTTGAATGTTGCATTTCGCTATGTATCTGTTAGACCGAGAAGCGAAAAAGAATTACGAGATATTCTTCAAAAAAAACTTCATGTTTTAAAAACACATAATCCTATTGTTTTGGAAAAAACTATCAAGCGTCTACGAGAATTGGGATATGTTGACGATACAAAGTTTGTGCACTGGTGGATAGAGCAGCGACAGGCAAGAAAACCCATTGGATCTCCACTTATTATTTTTCAGCTCATGAGTAAAGGAATTGCGAAAGATCAAATTGAACAAATTTTATATTCAGAAACAGAAAACGAGCAAGCATTGGCATTTCGTGCCGTTGAAAAAAAACTCTTACTTTGGAAAAATATACCTCAACTTCAGTTAAAAAGAAAGATATACGATTTTTTAGGAAGAAGAGGTTTTCGTACAGGAGTAATATATAAAATAATTGACGAAGTAATACATAATAAAGTACAATAACAGAATAAAGATCGTTACTGAAGGAGTATTTTTGATCGTGTAGGATTATGATTGTACATCTATTTATACCAGTTCCTACAAGTAGAACCGCATAAAGCGGTGCTTCGTTATTCCTTCATTAGCGTACGTAAGAATACTATTATACTTATTCATATCATTTTTTCTTTTAAAAACAAGGAGGAAGTATGTTTGATGTTCTAAAAACATTATCAAGTCTAGTGCAGCCAAAACGAGGATCAGGTAAATCGCATGAATCTTCTATCAAAAAGATTCAGCTTAAACCTCAAGTTTCCATACAGCAACCCCAAAATCTTCCCAGTCAATCTGATATAGATGCAAAGCGAAAACTTGCTGAAGCACAGGCAAAAGAAATAGTACTTGAAGCTCGAGATGAGGCAATACGGATACGGAAAGAGACAGAAGAAGAATCAAGGAGAAAGATTGAACAAGTAGAACGCCGTGAACAATCATTAGCGGAACGTGACAGACGATTACAGGAGTTAGAAAATATAATTCAAAAAAATAAAGAAGAAATAGAAAAAATAAAACTTGAACAGCTTAGCAAGCTTGAACGTGTAGCGAATTTAACACGTGACGAAGCAAAGGATCTTATTATGTCAGCGGTAACTGACAAGCTAAAAGAAGAAATTGCAAAAGAAATAAGACAAGCACAGGAAAAGGCGCGTGATGAGTCCGAAGAAAAAGCTCGTGAAATTCTTGTTGATAGCATGCGACATGGTGCTACAGATTATGTTGCCGAGTATACCGTATCGATTGTAAAAGTCACCGATGAGGAAATGAAGGGAAGAATTATTGGAAAAGAAGGACGTAATATTCGTGCTTTTGAGACAGCTACTGGAGTTGATGTTGATCTTGACGAAGAAGGGGTTATTCGACTTTCTTGTTTTGATCCAGTGCGCCGGGAAACTGCGCGTGTAGCACTTGAGCGACTTCTTCGTGACGGGAGAGTTCAACCTGGACGCATAGAAGAAGTTGTTGAGTTAGTTAAAAAAGAACTTGAGAAGATTATGTTTGAAGAAGGACAAAAGCTTTGTCATGCGGTTGGGGTTTATAATCTTCCGACACCAATTGTTGCATTACTCGGGCATTTTAAATATAGATTTTCTTATGGTCAAAATATGATAGCGCATACGCTTGAAGAGACAAAAATAGGAGTAGCTTTAGCACAAGAGGTTGGCGCGGATGTAAATATAGTCCGATTAGGTTGTCTTTTGCATGACATAGGTAAGGTAATAACTGATCAAGAAGGAAGTCACGTCGAATTAGGTGTACAATTCTTAAAAAAATATGGAATCCCGCAAAAAGTTACTGATTGCGTCGCTCAACATCATGAAGATACACCTTTTTCCTCTCTTGAGTCAGTACTCGTGTATATAGCTGATGCAATTTCTGGAAGCAGGCCTGGAGCGAGATATGAAAACTATGAAGAATATGTGAAAAGACTGAAAAGTTTAGAGACAATAGCAAAATCAAAAGATGGAGTAAGAGAAACATTTGCATTTCAAGCAGGGAGAGAGCTACGTGTTATTGTTGATCCGGGGAAAGTAGATGATGCGAGTGCAACTATTATGGCTTCTCAATTGAAAGAAGAGATAGAAAAAAAACTTACCTACCCGGGTCAAATAAAAATAACTGTTATACGTGAACTTCGTGCAACAGAGATAGCAAAATAAATTGATATCTTGACAGAACAGTCCAAATTATCTACATTGCCTTGTAGAGATTGATAATACAATCCCCAAAAAAATTTATCTTGTTCTATCCATCTGTCCAAAGGGAGGTGAAGAGAAATTATGACAAAAGCAGATCTCGTAGAAGTTGTTGCAAAAAAGGCAAGTCTTACCGCGAAAGCATCTCGAGAGGCAGTTGCATCCGTATTTGGTGCAATTACAGACGCACTGAAGAAAGGTGACAAAGTAGTCGTGACGGGTTTTGGAACCTTTATGGTACGGTCAAGAAAATCACGAACTGGACGAAATCCACAGACAGGTGCCGCTATCAATATTCCAGCACGGAAAACTCCTGGATTTACCGCTGGAAAAGCACTTAAGAAAGTTGTGCGTTAATATTTTTTTGAATATATTTATAAGAACCTCCGGCGCCTAAGCGAGGAGGTTTCTTTTTTGATGTGTTGGTTAATGAGTAAATTCGTATTTGTGAATTTAGCAACCATCAATCCTTTGAAGCGAACATTCGTCTGCGAGGTCGTAGCCCTCGGGACGAATTTGAGCGAAGGAGGATCCATCATTGGTGATATACTTACCTTATGATAATTTCCCTATCTCATCTTAAAAAATATTATCAGGTCCATCAGAAAGACCCCGGGTTTATGGGATCGATCCGTTCGTTAATACATCGGAAATATCAAAATGTTAAAGCTGTCGATGATATATCTTTTGATATCGAACATGGTGAGCTTGTAGGATTTATTGGTCCAAATGGTGCCGGGAAAACAACGACACTGAAATGTCTATCCGGGCTTTTATATCCAACGAGTGGTGTTGTAAAAGTTTTGGGTTATACTCCCTTTGAACGAAAAAATAACTACCTTAAACAGATTTCCCTCGTCATGGGACAAAAAAATCAACTCTGGTGGGATTTGCCAGCGCAAGAATCTTTTCTCCTTAATAAAGAAATCTATGAAATTGCCGATAGCGAGTATAAGAGAACCCTATCGGAATTGGTTGATCTTCTGGAAGTAGAGAAACTCCTCAAAATTCAAGTGCGTAAACTTTCGTTAGGAGAGCGCATGAAAATGGAAATTATCGCAGCACTGATTCATTCACCGAAGGTTTTATTTTTGGATGAACCAACGATTGGACTTGATGTCGTCATGCAAAAGAATATGCGTGATTTTATCCGTTCATATAACGAAAAATACAAGGCTACGATTCTTCTTACCTCTCATTACATGGAGGATGTACGGCAGTTAGCAAAGCGAGTTATAATCATCGATCACGGAAAAATTTTGTATGATGGAAAACTTGAAAATCTGGTAAAAAAATTTGCAAAGTATAAAGTACTTTCTGTTGTGCTTGACGAATATGTATCTCCTGAAAAATTAAGTAAAATTGGTGAACTTACTAATTACAATTTTCCCAAGGCAACAATACGCGTCCCAAGAAGTGCTTCAAATGTCGCCGCATCTCAATTGCTTCAGGATTTTCCAGTTGATGACCTGAATATAGAAGAACCTGATATTGAAGATATCATTAGGGATGTATTCACAAAAAAATCTTCGTAAATGTATGCGCTATGTTCGAATATTTTTACTTTATTTTGAGCATGTATATCAGTACCGAAGTAGAATTTTTGTTTGGTTTCTCATAGCGCTTTTGAGTCCTCTCCTATTCCTTCTCTATTGGAAAGGTGCGTACGGAACTTCTGGCGAAATCTTTTTGGGTTGGACATTTTCGCGTGTTAGTCTATACTACTTTCTTTTTATTATAGCGGGAGGACTTCTCGTTGTTCATGTCGATGAGGATGCGCAAGGAGATATTCAAGAAGGTAATCTTTCGACCTATTTAGTGAAGCCATTTTCCTATTTCTGGATAAAATTTTGCAGCGAATTACCATGGAGATTGATTCAAGGACTTTTTGGGTTAATCGCTTTTTTAGTATTGATAGTTACATATGGAAGACATATTCAAATTCAAATTTCGATTGACCGCATACTACCAATTCTTCTTATTATTATATTAGGGTATATGGTATCGTTTCTATTTAAAATGATTATATTGTTATGTGCTTTATGGACTACTGATATATCTGGACTGAGACAACTCGTTGATATAATTCTTTTTATTTTTGCAGGATTTGTTGTACCGCTCCATTTTCTACCGAGTTGGTTATATCGGTTTGCATTATTTCTTCCGTTTCCATATATCATTTATGTTCCTATTCAAGCAATCATTGGCGATATGAGCCTTTTTGAACTAATGAAAAGTATCGGTATCCAGATAGCATGGATTGGCATATTGTTTATGGTCTATCGTTATTTGTGGTTTGTCGGGATGAAAAAATATTCTGCGGTAGGAGGATGATATGAAAAAGTATTTGAGGGTTTATTTACGACTTATTCAACTGAATTTTTCTGCCCTTGTGGTGTATAGAGGTAATTTCGCAAGCGATATATTCGCAAGTTTATTTTGGGGAATTTTTTCAGTTATTTCTATGTTCCTTTTGACATTACGGGTAACGACTGTATATACATGGAGCAAAGAAGAACTTATGGTATTAACAGGGGTATATAGTATCGTTATTGGTATTTTTCACATAATTTTTTCCGGAAATTTCAGGCGGTTTTCTCGCGTCGTTCATTTAGGTCAACTTGATGGAATATTACTTAAACCAATTGATTCTCAATTTTTATTAAGTTTTCATATCATAAATTACGCAACAATACCTCGATTTCTTGGTGGAATACTATTTGTCATATATTTTCTACGACGCATTGGTATTTCTTTAAATCTTTTCGATGTTGCGATGTTTAGTATATTTACTTGTATTGGTATTCTATTGCTCTATTCGGTGTGGTATTTACTCGTGACTATCACTATTTGGCAAAGTCACTTATCAAATATTACGGATTTTCTTTTTGATTTTACCAGTTCAGCGAAATATCCGAAAGAAATGTATCTAGATATAAAACAGATCGTTATTTTTGTATTTGTTCCTCTCACTCTCGTTGTCACGACCCCAACAAAGATATTTCTGCACAAAGTATCAATCTCAGATATGATCTGGACAAGTATATTGGCAGCGGTATTTTTTATAGCGTCAAGAAAGTTTTGGAAATTTGCACTGAAGTTTTATACAAGCGCAAGTAGTTGATATGCAGAAATATTTTCAGATTATGAAGGGGACGTGGGAGGAGTATATGACGTATCGGCTCAGTTTTATACTCTGGCGGGTACGGATGGTGATTCAACTTCTTGTTACGTATTTTTTGTGGATGGCGATATTTTCAGAGAAAAAGGAATTATTTGGATACAGTCAATCAATGATCCTTACATATATTCTTTTAAGTTCTTCGATGCGTACGCTAACGATGAGCACCCGCACACAAGATATTGGTATTCTTATTAATTCTGGTGATTTATCAAATTGGCTTATCCGACCAATCTCTTTTATAAAAAATTGCATAAGTCGTGAAATAGCCGATAAGAGTCTAAATTTTATTTTTTCTTTACTTGAATTAATTCTATTATTTATTCTTCTGCAAGCACCCTTTTTTGTTCAATCAAATTTTCTAGTACTTTTATTGACGACTTTTGCAATTTCTCTTGGGGTTTTACTATTTTTTTATTTCAGTACCATACTCTCATATCTAGCATTTTGGACTCAGGATATATGGGCACCACGGTTTCTTTCATTTATATTCATAGAATTTTTTGCTGGAATTCTTTTTCCGATAGACATCCTTCCTAAGCCTCTATTATTACTCAGTCAAAGTTTACCATTTCATTACTTTATTTATTTTCCTCTAAAGGTGTATCTTGGACAACTTTCAGCCCCAATGCTTTTACAGGGTTTTACAATTGGTATTATTTGGGTGTATGGATTGTGGTTTATCTCAAACACACTGTGGACAAAAGGATTACGTATCTATACAGCTCAGGGAAGATAATGTCATACATTGCATATGAAGGTGTTCATACGATATTTCCAGCTTTGGCGTACGTTAACGATCAATTCATTTCTCGTCTCATTAAATTCGAGACTGAATGCTATATTATTTCTTATCGGTAAAATATTACGTTTTGTTTTTTTTGTTGTATTTTTGTTTGCTCTGTTTCAACGGACACAATTTTTTGGGAACTATACCATACTTGAAACTCTCTTTTTCTTTCTAACATTTAATCTTCTGGATACGGTGACGCAGCTTTTTTATCGTGAAGTGTATCGATTTCGACCAATGATTGTGTCAGGAGATTTTGATCTTATTCTTGTCAAGCCCATCAGTCCATTGTTCCGTGCTCTTGCTGGAGGTGCAGATCCACTTGATTTATTCATGCTTATTCCATATGGTGCCGCAATTGTTATTGTTGCGTTTCGATTGGGAAACATGACTTTCGCTCACACGAGTCTTTACATGCTCTTCTTATTTAACGGTTTTTTGATTGCTACTGGATTTCATATTCTTGTTCTTGCGCTTGCTATTGTTACAACAGAAATAGATCATGCGGTAATGATCTACCGCGACTTAACCAGCATGGGTAGAGTACCTGTAGATATATATCATGAACCTCTTCGTAGTGTTATTACTTTTGTTATCCCTATCGGACTTATGATGACGTATCCAGCAAAAGCATATTTGGGTCTTTTGAAGCCTTCTCTTGTTATGGTTTCTTTGATAATTAGCGTTTCGTTCATATTTCTCTGTTTTAAAATATGGAAATATGCTTTAAGTAAATATTCTTCTGCATCAAGTTAATATACTCTTGATTCATTTTTGCAATACTGCCATACTTATCTTATGGCAGTACAGCGGAAAGGATCAGTAGTAAAGAAAATAAAATCGAGTAATGTTGCATCTAGCGAAACACCCAAACCAGTCGTCCAACAGGTAGTAGAAGTGGTTGCCGAAGATACAAAAGATCAAGTAGACGCTCTAGAGGAAATAAAACACGATGCGCAAAATATTGAAAAGACCGTTGAAGAACTTGAATTACAACATGAGGAGGAAAAAGCAGTTGACGAGCCAACTGAAGTAGAAACGCTTCAAAACGTGAAAGAAGAAGAGTCTGTCTCGGATGAAAAGGAACAGGAAAAAGAAGTCATTGAGGAACTATTTACAAAAGATGAGCATGGGATCGCACCAGAAATTACCGCATATAAAGAAAATAATACTAAGTCAATTATTGTTTGGATTTTTATGGTTATTGGTGTCGCCGTCCTTACCGGGTTTGGACTTCTGCTGATTGTTCAAGGGCCCTCAACGGTGACTTCTATATTTGTTAAACCTAAACCTACGCCTACTGCAACGCCTACTCCAGCTGCAACACCGACTCCGTTGACTGTAAAACGAGCTGATCTAGTCATACAAGTGCTCAACGGGAGCGGGAAAGCCGGGGCGGGAGCGAAGATGAAAAAATTATTAGAAGAGAAAGGATATACGGTCAAAGATGTTGGCAACGCTGATACAAGCGATTTTGATAAAACAGAAATTTTAGTGAAAAAAGATAAAGAATCCGCTTTATCCTTATTAAAGGAAGATCTTAGCAAAGACTATACAATTGGAAAAGCAGAAGCCACATTACCAGATAGTTCCTCCTACGATGTCCGCGTGACGGTTGGAAAAGAATAAATCTTCATGAAGTATAGAGCCCTCTTTCTTGATTTAGACGGAACGACAATTCCCAATTCTTCAAACAGTGTGCCAAGCGAGAAAGTTACCCAGGCGATAGCAAAAGCCAGAGATTACGTGCATATATGTGTAGTCACGGGACGACCGCTTCACTACGTTCAGTATATCCTTAATCATTTGAAGCTATCTGGGCTGTGCATTTTGGATCAAGGTGCGCAAATATACGATCCAGTAAAAAAAGAAATGATTCGGGAATTTCATTTAAATCGCTCACTTATATCTACATTATATAAAGTGCTTCAAGGTGTTGGAGAACCAATATATATTTTTGATGGTAAAAATGACATACTTTATAATGGCAAAACGGTACCCTCTACGACGATGAGCATGTACATACAAAATACTACGTTAGATAAGGCTGATACGGTTATAAAACAGATTGAAAAAATCCCTCACGTAGCTGTACACAAGATGGCTTCATGGAGAGGTAATAATATAAGCATTGAGGTAACTCATGAACAAGCAACGAAGCTACACGGTATTGTTGAGGTAGCAAAGATACTTGGAGTCAAATCGCACGAGCTCATTGGAGTTGGTGATAGCTACAATGATTTCCCACTTCTTATGGCATGTGGTCTTAAAATTGCTATGGGCAATGCGGTACCGGAGCTTAAGGCGATTGCTGATTTTATTGCTCCTACAGTAGAGGAAGATGGAGTGGCAACAGTCATAGAAAAATTTATCCTCTCTTCGTAACTTTTTTCTCATAGTAATTACTTTACTCGATATGCACGTGCGTTGCGAGTAGAGTAATAGTTTTTAGGAGGGATGGATGTCAAATAGAACTTTTGTTACAATCCGAACAGTGAAATACTTCATTGTTACTTTCGGCTGTGCTGCTAATGAAGCGGATAGCGAACGAATTGCTTCTTATTACCAGGCGCGTGGATATACAAAGGCCCGTTCTGTAAAATTTGCTGATGACGTCATAGTTAACACATGCATGATACGTCAAAAAGCTGAGGATCGCGTCTACGGACTTGTCCATAACCTTTCAAAATCGAAAATTGAAAATCGAAAATTGAAAATTATTGTAACTGGATGCATGGTGGGAATGGCAGCTCGTGAAAAGACAGGTAAAATGCTTGCTCTATTAAAAAAGAAAATGCCCGCTGTTGATGAATTTTTACCTATTGAAGAAGTCGGTTTTGATCATGCACCTATTAGGACTGATAAAAATCATGCATGGGTACCCATCGCAAATGGATGCAATAATTTTTGTACTTTTTGTGTCGTTCCTTTTACCAGAGGAAGAGAAATAAGCAGACCACTTGATGACATTCTTCTAGAATGCTTTGAGTTAGCAAGTGAAGGATATACACATATTACTTTAGTTGGTCAAAATGTAAACTCATATGGTGCTGATTTGATTCTTGGACCAGAAAACGTACAGGTTTTACGAGATATACCCGGGAAACAATATTTTCTTCATGATGTATCAAAGATCACTCCATATGCTAGCGGACAAAAAACAAAAATTCAATTTAAAGATCAAAAAGGGATAAAAAAGTCTGTAATGCCAACATATGTAAAACACTTAGGTCGATTGAGAATTCCAACATTATTCCCACAACTACTTAAAGAGATATGTAACATTGATGGAATAACTCACATTGATTTTATTTCCAGTAATCCGTGGGATTTTTCAGATGACCTTATAGACGTTATCGCAAAAAATCCTAAAATATCTCGACATATTCATCTACCGGTTCAGTCAGGCGATACAACCATGCTTCATAAAATGAATCGTTGGTACAGCCGGGAAGAATATCTTGCGCTTATCTCAAAACTCAAAACTCAAATCGCCAACGTAACCATAAGTACCGATATCATTGTCGGTTTTTGTGGTGAGACACAGGAACAATTTCAGAATACTGTCGACCTTGCAAAAAACGTTGGTTTCTCTAAAGCGTATGTTGCCATGTATTCAGATAGACAGATGACTGCAGCTCATAAAGTATATAAAGATGATATACCGCATAAAGAAAAAAAACGTCGATGGATGATACTAGAGGAACTAATAAATAAAACAAATCTTCGTGCAGGAACATATCAATAGAAAGTGAAAAGTCAAAAAACTCCGTCAAAGACGGATCTAGTCCAAAGGAACTATCATCCTCTGGATGAAGCCTATGGCTGAAAAAGTCAACAGTAATCGCGGAAAGAATAAACTTCTTATCATCTGTGGACCGACAGGGACGGGTAAGACAAAACTTGCTTTGTCGCTTGCCAAACAATTTCACGGTGAACTTGTTAGTGCTGATTCACGACAAGTCTATAAAGGTTTTGATGCATTGACAGGAAAAGACCGTTGTGCGGAGATTCCTATATGGCTTTATGATGTCATAGAAAAAGGAGAGTCGTTTAGTGTAGCAGATTTTCGTGCTCGTGCTCTTCCTGTCATTTATGATATCCGTAAACGTGGTAAATTGCCTATTGTAGTTGGTGGTACAGGATTTTACTTGAAAGCGCTTACAGAGCCGATGCATACCATCACCATTCCACCAAATAATCTGCTTCGTTTTACTCTTGCGTCGTTATCACGGGAAGATCTTCAAAAAAAATTGTCGATTATCGATTTTGATAAATTTAAAAAAATGAATCAGTCCGATATACATAATCCCCGTCGACTCATACGAGCGATAGAAGTAGCTACATGGAAGCAAAATAATACAACAAACACTCAATTGAAACAATTTAACAGTGATGTTTATTGGATTGGTTTAATGGATTCTATGGTTACGCTAAAAAATATAATACAAAAGAGAATAAAACATCGATGGAATAATGCAATGAATGAATTTGACAATAAGGAAATTGATGTTCTTGGGTATAGACATCTATCTCAATTCATGCACGGTCGTATAAGCAAGAAAGATGCAATAAACGGATGGACGAGAGCAGAGTATCAATATGCGAAAAGACAAATGACTTGGTTTCGTAAACAGAAAGATGTTCACTGGTTTACCGTAAGTGAACCACAGGTAAATAAAAATATTTCTATCGCTATAAAATCATGGTATACTTTATGATATGACATCAAAAATAGAGATATCTCATCGCACGATCATTTTTACCTTGCTTCTTATTGCAAGCGTTTGGATTGTCCTTCAGATACGAGATATTTTATTCCTTCTTTTTATCGCTTTTATTCTCATGTCAGCGCTTCGACCTTTCGTCGAATGGCTTTCGCGTTTGCATGTGCCAAGATTTATAGCGGTTTTAGGAATATATGGTATTGTTTTAGGTTTTCTTGGTATTTCTTTTTTAGGATCTATACCAACTATAGTTTTGCAATCAACGAGACTTGCACATGAACTTCCTCAGTTTGTCGAAAAAGTAATGCCGTATTGGAACATAGATACAGGCGCGCTCACACAACAAATTGCACCTATAGGGGAAAATATATTAAAGTTGACGGTCGGAATATTTTCAAATATGGTAACGACGGTTACTGTGCTCGTTTTTACCTTTTACTTTCTTATCGAACGAAGGCGTGTCGAGAATATTCTTTTGGATACCTTCGGTGACACCCAAGCTAAAACCGTATTAGTAGTACTGCGAGATATTGAACTCAGGCTTGGTGCATGGGTACGGGGTCAATTACTCCTTATGTTTTTAGTTGGAGGAGGCGTATATCTCGGATTAACATTATTAAGGGTTGAATTTGCTCTTCCTTTAGCAATCCTTGCGGGACTTTTAGAAATAGTTCCAATGATTGGACCTATTGTATCTGCGGTACTTGCAGTTCTTGTGGCTCTTGCGACATCTCCACTTCTTGCGCTTTCTGTTGTCGCGTTATATTTTATCATTCAGCAAGTGGAAAATGGAGTCATTGTGCCTTTTGTCATGAGAAAAAGTGTCGGTCTTGCTCCGGTTATTACAATATTATCTCTTTTGATTGGAAGCAGACTTGCAGGAGTAACAGGAGCGATATTGGCTGTGCCGATTGTTGTTGTGCTTCATATTGTATTGAGTGCTTTTTTGAATAAGCCTTCAAAGGATAAATTAACATAAAAAATCCGAGGCAACTCGGATATTTTATGCACCGTGAAATCTCATAAGCCAGATTCTGTTTTTATACTCTCATTTCTCTAATGCCCGTAAACTTTGTCCCGCATTCCGCTTGCGCGAAAATCATGAATGCATACTTATGGCGGGACTTTCGCCGGTTGCAGCGGGTGGGATTGTCAGCGTTTCATACACAATCCTTAGCCGTCAGGCTGTAGGACTATGATCGTCTCTGTGACTCTCTCATCCTGTCAATTCAGGAATCGTTCCATTTCCTTTCGGATTTAGACACCAGTCCCGACGAACGTCGGGATCAGTGCTTGCGCACAGTCCCCTGCATTCTGCTGTCTGGACTTTCCTCTCCGACGTTTCAGTCGGAGCGAGAGTTCGGATTCCAAGGTGCCCTATAATTATACACTGAAGACACAAGTCTTGTAAAAAGTATCAACCACTCATAGGATACATCTATGAACGTTATTCCCCTGCTTATTGCAATTATTGCAAGCTTTGCCGCGGTACTTCTGGGTATTGGCACAGCTTTTCACTATACGGTAAACCCATTTTTTCTAAAAACGCCACCATCGCAATCAGTTCGTCAGGGATTTCCGGTTGCCCAACTCTCATCAGTTGTCACCGTAACACCGACACCAGACCTTGGTATACCACCAATTCTATCGGGTGAAAAAGGGATAAAAGTACCTATACTTTTGTATCACTATATAAGCAGTAATCCGAATAAAGATGATAAAACAAGAACTGGTCTTTCGACGATTCCTAGTAATTTTGAGGCGCAGCTTCAATTATTAACTTTACAAGGATATACGACAATAACGCTTGATGAACTCGCTGCTACTTTTGGAGGTGGCGCGCTGCTTCCGAGTAAACCAGTTATATTAACTTTTGACGATGGATATGAAGACTTTTATACCAACGCATATCCGCTTCTTTCAAAATATCATATGAAAGGTATCGCATTTATCCCGACAGGACTTATGGGTGGAGGAAATTACATGACATGGCGACAGATAGAGGAGATGAGTAAGTCGTCCTATGTGGTTTTTGGCGCACACTCCATACATCATTATGCTCTTTCCAAAGTTAATCAACAGATATTAGAACAGGAAGTGACAGAAAGTAAACGGATTCTTGAGCAACACGTTGGATACCCCATCAACTGGATGGCATATCCGTATGGATCATTTAATGAAAATGTCGTAGGAGCAGCCAAAAAAGCAGGATACATAGGAAGCGTCACAACCATCCCTGGAAGTATGCAATACAGAAGCCGTTTCTTTTATATGCCCCGTTTTCGTGCAGGAAATCGCTTAGGTGCTGATTTTCTTAAACTTTTACAATAAACGTGTATACTAGAATTATCTTAATAAAAAGGAGGTGATATAAAATGTCATTTCTTCAAGCGTTTTTTGCAGGGATGTTTTTAGCAAATGGTGTGCCACATTTTGTCAAAGGCGTCATGGGCCAAACGCACATGACTCCGTTTAAGCGGGTTTCCGATGCGTATACCAACGTAGTCTGGGGATTTGTAAACTTTGTATTTGGCGTACTAATTTTAGGATTTAGTTCAGATACCGGGAGAGTGAATCAACCAACAGGAATGAGTTTTTGGGTGTTTGCATTGGGTGTTTTTGTTATGGCTATGATGGCAGCGTGGTTATTTTCTAATCCGAAAGCTAGGTTACCATGGCATAAAGATTAAAGACGTTATATAGAAAATAACAGTGCTTTGTCATCCCAAGGAACTCTCTGTGTGAAGCGATATATATCGTCCATAGTAGGAGTTTTTCCAGTTATTGCAGCAATGGAGCTGACAACTGAACTAGCAAGATACACTTTTGCATTCGGGTGACCCATGCGTCCATCGTGATTGCGGCTATCAGTGGTCATGCATACGTCAAATTTTTCTAGTGTTCCTGGTCCATTGCCAATGCAAGCTCCGCATCCAACTTCTTCAACTACTGTTCCACCAGCTTGTCGAATCCAATTTAGCCAACCTTGTTGCTTAGCATATTTTAGTGCAGCAAGAGAATGGGGATGAACGACAAGTTCAACACCGTCGGCTAATGATTGATCTTGGAGAATATGCGCTGTTATTCGAATATCTTCAATGCCTCCACCAACACATGCACCGATAATTACTTTATTAAATCGTACACTCGGCGCTAAACTTAAAGGAACACCAGACTCAGGATGACCAGGAAGAGCTATAGTGGGTTCAATTGACTGGAGATTTACATCAACTGAAGATGCATATCTTGCGTCGTTATCAGCTATTGGAAACATTTCTAACGCTTGTTTTACAGATTCTGCTCTTTTTGTTCTAACTAAATATTCCGCAATTGCATAAAGAGGCGGAAATGTTGCAGTTACTGCTCGAGCTTCTGCGGTCATATTTGCCATAATTGCTAAATCAAGAACAGAAAAATCAGATATAGATGGGCCATTAAATTCCATTACTCTTCCTATGAATTTTTTTTGTCCAGCATCAATTGCAGCAAGATGGAGCATGAGATCACGAGCAGTAACATACGGTTGGAATTTATCATAAAGATTTACCCGGACACTTTCCGGAACTATCGCCAATACGTTTCCGGTGAGCATAAGTCCCGCAAAATCTGTTGCACCTATTCCAAAGACAAATCCTCCCACCGGAGCAATCATTGGCGTATGAGAATCTGTACCAACATTTATTCCCGGTGTTACTTTGTCCATCATAACCACATGACAGATGCCCAGATTTCCTTGTGTCGTTGGTCGTGTACCTCCAAATGTATCGTACAAAGAAATATTGTGTCGTTCGGCAAATTTACGTGTCGTATTTTCTAGTAATGCAGAACGTGGGTCGGTGTCAAGCGCTAGATGATCATTAAATAATACGATCTGAGAAGGATTAGCTATCGTTATATCATCCCCTCGAAAGTCTCTAAGAAGTTGTTCGGATAATGGGAGTGTATATTCATAGCTATAGGCAGTGTCTGGGCTTACAAAACCGCCATCTCCCGGTTGCACAAACGGAACACCAAGGGATTGTGAAAGCCACTTTTCAGCGATCGTCATCGGTCGAGGGCCGGTTGATATTTTAGGAGCTTCGACTTTGCCTCCAGTGAGCGCTTGTAAATACGGAAGTAATCCTCCTTTTCGTAATATGTCTTGTGACAGAGGATCAAGTTCTTTGACAAGTTTATCAAGCGATATGGGTTCACCCCTTCCAATCTGATCAAGTAATTCAAAGTTTGTAGATGTGTAAAGGCCTAATGCCGTAGCGTTTCTTCGAAAAATTGGAGCGAATGACTCAGCTACCACCAGTCCACATCCGGCATGTTGCATGGCAACCGGAGCATGTTCTCTGCTTGAGCCAGATCCAAATGCAGCTCCCGCTACCCATACATTAGGAAATAATTCTTTGATGCTTCCAGGAGGTACTGCTCCATCTCTCCAACCTGTTAATACTTGTTCAGCAAGAAAATCTGGATCAGGAGTTTTGCATGCACCAGCAGGAATTATTGTGTCGGTATTGACACCTCCTGCAAGTTGATCGGGAGGAAATAAAAAAAATTCAGTGTCTTGAGATAGTTGTTGCCTTAGATCGTCAGGTGAATGATTTAGATAGAATGGTTTAGGAGTAAAATACACTGCGGAAGGGGATTCTGCGTTCATAAATTATTCGCCAAAAGTATAAATAGTTTGATCTACTTCATCAATTACTTGTCGAAATAATTCGTCTGTCAGTGGTTCTCCTATCTGTCTGGCACGTGCGAGCACAGCTGCAATATGTGCATTTGTTAGCTCGTCACGATGCCCTAAGCGTCTTGCAAGGGCATGAACATTTGTTGCCCCGGAAGCGGGTGTCACAATACCTAATTCAATATCAAGGCCTAAATCTGATGGAGCAACAGGAAAATACACAAGTTCTAATATTTTTCTCATATGAGGTCCTACTTCATCCATACGTCGAAATGCAGCAGCGTGTATACCGGATGGTACTAATCGAGAAGCAGGTGAAAAAATATTTCCAAATGGATTTGAGTCCTGAGTTATTCCTCGAGCGTTAAGCGCTGTGTCGACTAATGCACCAAGAGATGATATTGCTTCAGGTTCAGCAAGTGGCAACTGTCTTCTGTGTGATTCCAAAATAAATTGATCAATTGGCATGTTGCCACCGAGATCTCCGACACCACCGAGTGTCCCATGTACTCCAGTTGTTAAGCCTTCTTCGTATGCCAACAGTGCATTTTTCGTTGCTTGTCCCATCATATTATGCGTATGTACCTCCCATAATTTTTTTGGATATCTTGGTGCAATAGTATGTCCTAGATAGCGAATAAGATTGCTCGTCCATGCAGGATCCTGCCCTCTACTTGCGGTATCGCAAATGCATATGCCATCCGCACCGGATTCAAATGCTGCTGCAATAAGTACTTTTAGATCATCTGGATGGGAACCATATGTGTCCTCAAATGGGACAATGACCGGTCCAATATTTGTATCGCTTTTTAAAGCATCAACGGTCGTCGTGACCATACGAGTAAGATTCGCAAGACTCCATTTGTTCGTTCCTTGCGCAAGCATGCGGATACGGGAACTTCCTAAAAATGCATACACAACAGGTCTTATGTCAAAATGATTATGTGAATATTTGGCGAGTTCAGAAATAGCAGTAACGTCATCAGGATGAGTTCTACCTGCTACAGCGGAAAGAATGGGGAGTTGTTGCTCGCTGATAAATCGCATCATTGCCAAAATTTTGTCTCGTTCTTGTGATCCGGATAGAGGCATTCCCAAATCCGCGACTCGTACACCATAGCGAGGAAGAGCAATGAAAATTTTTTTCGCAGCATCAAGATTACTACTTAATCGATGGATTCCCGGAGCCCCAATTTGATCACCATCACGGAGTCCTTCATATTGTAAATAAGGAGAAGGTCGATCTGTAAGTGGTAATGGTCGGGATGAAGTATCGTCTTCGTGGTGAGCCCAGTCGTATATAAGTTGACGAGTGACCATTTCATGGGTAATCTCACCTTGTTCCAGAAGAGCTTCAAGTTGTACTAGTGAATCTGGAGTTTCTTCTTGTAATAAAATTGAAATTGTTTCTTCTGGGGGGAGCGTCTGAAGGTGATCAAGCATAATTAGTTGTAATAAACATTACAAAAAATGATTTATTTGAGAGTATACGTGCTTTATTCGTTATGAGCAAGACGAATAATATATAATATAGGATATGGTTTTACGTCCGGACGCTCGACCTTCGACATCAGATGGTAGTCAAATTGTTACAGGTATACCAGTTCCTTATGATAGGCTTGTTGCGCGTTTAAGCGAATATGTTGAGTCTAGATATATCGCAGAACATCTAGGTGATGGAACAAGTGGAGTAGATCGTAGGAAGGCAGCCAGAATATTATTAAATGGTGGGGTTATTGGATCGTTTATCGGGGATAAAGTTGGTGGTATTTTAGCAAATCCATTTTGTCCTGGTGCAGTTGATGCTGTAATAGAACTTAAAAGTAAGGGTGGTACTCCCCGGCATCCATTATTTCCTCTTGTCGCTCATGCAGATACGTTACCTCCTTTTATTGATGTGTCACATATGGGAGCATATGCATTAGGAGATCTTACAGGTCGTGGTTTTTTTCAATACCCTGCAACCCCTGAAGCACTTGCTACTTTTGAACAGAGGTTTTTTAGCTATGACGGTCAAACACCGATTATACAATTTTTTATTCCTGAAGTAGGTTCCTTGCTTGATCAATTGCTTGATATTGTAGATGGAGATCTTCCTGTGCCAACATTATTAGGTACTTCGGCGAATTTTACAGGAGCTGGGTCGATAAAAGATCCAGATACTGCTGCTCTCTTTGGTCTGGCAACAGATATTTATTGGCTGTACGGACATGAAGAGAGTACATTGTCAGGTTCATATCCGATTCAACGATTTGACAATGGTAGGCTTATATCAGTCCGATAACGATGATATACTGGTATGGCACGTATGCCGTATCAAACTGAACCCCAGACAAAAAATACTATCCAGTCGCTCTGGAAGTTAGAAAAAATTATCCTTGATACACTTCATTTTGATGATGTCGTACAGATTATTGTTGACAGTGTATTAAGTGAACTTGGATACCTCAACTTGGGCTACCGCGTTATCGTACTCATCCTTCATGATAAAGAAAAAAATATACTCAAACGCGTATCATTGTCACAAACAGATGAAGCAAAAAGACTTCTTGCTACGACCACCATTCCTTTTCCACAGATGGATATACCATTAAGCGCGACTGAAAATGTATGTATCAAATCATTTACAACACAAACTCCTCAATATACAACGCATTGGCCGGATATACTTAGTCCTCCATTTTCTCCAGAAGAAGCAACGAAATATCAACAATTAGTACAGATCAAATCGAGCATGGTGTTTCCGGTCGTCGTGCATGGAAAATCTTTGGGTGTGTTGATTTTTAGTTTGATTAAGTCTCGAGAAGAAGTTTCCGCAGACGAGGAGGATCTCATACGAGGATTTACGGATGTGGTAGGTATTGCTGTGCAAAATGCACGACTTTACTCAGACCTGGAGACAACAACAAGAAGTCTTGACGAGGCCAATAAAAAGCTTCAGGAACTGGATAAACTTAAAGATGAATTTGTGTCACTTGCCTCTCATGAACTGCGTACTCCGATGACTGCGATAAAAGGATCACTTTCTACTATCCTAGACGGTTACGCTGGAGATGTTGCACCTCAGGCAAAAGAATTTTTATCAGCAGCATATAACGAAAATGATCGATTGATTCGACTTGTTAATAATCTTCTTAACATATCGCGGATTGAGGCTGGACGATTTGTATTCACATTTTCACAAGTTCATGTAGATAGCTTGATTTCTGATGTAGTCGAAAAACTCGTCGGAGCTGCCAAAGAAAAGAATATAACGCTTATGTATGAGCGTAATCCATCGCTTCCTGTTATAAGCTTAGATGAAGATAAAATTCGGGAAGTTCTCATAAATCTTATAGGTAATGCGATAAAGTTTACCCATACTGGAGGAGTGACTATTGGTGCGCAGATGAAAGATGGGATGGTCGTTTTTTCAGTAACTGATACTGGATCAGGAATAGCGAAAGAAGACCAAGATTTATTATTTAAAAAATTTTCACAAGTTGGAGGAAATTATGCAAAACAAAGTGGCGGGACGGGTTTAGGTCTCTATATAAGTAAAAAAATTATCGAAGGACATAAAGGTACTATTTGGCTTGAATCGACTCTTGGTAAAGGAAGTACATTTTTCTTTTCATTGTCTGTAGTACAATAAAGCCATGAATGATGTAGTGCAAAATGATACGAGTGTTGCCGATTTACAAAAAGAACTTGAGAATACGAAACAGATTCAAGAGGAATTTATCTACAAAATTTCTCATGAACTTCGTACCCCTATAACTGCGATAAAAGGATCTTTGTCAACGGTTTTAGAAGGTTATACAGGGGAGTTACCTCAGGCGACCAAAGACATTCTCAAAACTGCCTATAATGAAAATGATCGGTTGATTCGACTTGTAAATAATCTTCTCGCGCTTTCTCGTATCGAGGGAGGACGATTTACCTATGCGATAAAAAATACTGATATTGACGCAGTGATCGTAAAAGTTGTGGATAGTTTAAAAATGGCGGTAAAGGAAAAAGATCTTTTCATAACATATGAACAGGCAGAAAAATTACCTCTTGTTGCTACCGATGAAGATAAAATTAGCGAAGTCATTATAAACCTTATAGGAAATGCGATAAAATATACCCAAAAAGGAGGAGTTACCGTAGCGACATCAATACAAGGCGAAACAGTCGTTGTTTCTATAACAGATACTGGTATAGGGATACGAAAAGAAGATGAACAGTATTTATTTAAAAAATTTTCTCAAGTTCAAGCTGCACACTCACAACAGCCAGGGACAGGACTTGGTCTTTTTGTATGCAAACAAATTATCGATGGACTGAATGGAAAAATTTGGGTTGAATCATCTGTCGGAATAGGAAGTACATTCTTTTTCTCGCTTCCTATAGTGAAATAACAGTATAATAGAATAGTTTCTAAACACTATGGCAAAAATTCTTATCATAGAAGATGATCCATTAATCGTAAAAATATACACGACACGTTTGAGCGCTGACGGGTATACAGTTGTATCAGCAGAAAATGGAGAAGATGGACTAAAACTTATTGAAGAGGACGGGATAGACTTGATCGTTCTAGATATTATGATGCCTAGAGTTGATGGGTTTGGAGTATTACAGAAAATTCGATCGATTGAAAAAACTAAAAATTTACCAGTACTTGTCTATTCAAACCTCGCACAAGAAGAAGAAGTAAATCGAGCTAAACAAGCTGGAGCTACAGAATTTATCGTAAAAGCCAATATATCACCAACGGAAATGGTAAATAAAATAAAAAGTTACCTCACACAAAAATAAAATGATGAATGCTCAATGATGAATGATGAATATAATAAATCCATAGGGTTTTTTTATTTAGCATTCAACATTTGGCATTTAGCATTGTAGATCATGATTCTGCCTGCAACGCTTCGTGAAATTATCCTCAAATCTGGCTTTATAAAGCAAGAAGATTTTGATGCCGCAATTAAATCGTCCAATGAGCTTGATAAAAATATCGCCGATATTTTAATTTACCGGGGACTCATAAGCGAAGATGTATTAGGTCAACTTGTAGCAGAATATTATAAAGTACCATATATTTCTCTTTCTAAAAAAGTAATTCCGTTTGATCTTCTCAAGCTTATTCCTGAAGAAGCCGCAACAACATTTAAAATACTGCCTTTTGCTAAAACAGAAGATACAGTATCACTTGCGATGGAAGACCCATCAGACTTAGAAGCGCGTGAATTTGTAAAGAGAAAAACGGGGAAGAAAATAGAAATGTTTTATGTGACAGCACCGGATTTTACTGTGGCGCTGGGTCAGTACAAGAAAAATATTCAAGAAGCTTTTACAAAGATTATAGAAGAGAACGTTGAGAAGAGCATAGGAAAAAGTGGTGCTACCGTAATACTCGGTGCAGATATTCCAGTGGTAAAAATTCTTGACACAATATTAGAATATGCTGTTGCAGAGCGCACATCTGATATTCATTTTGAAATAATGGAAAATGTATTTTTGATACGGTTTCGTATCGACGGGGTACTACGAGACATATTAAATCTTCCGGTTGATATACATCCTTCAATTGTCGCTCGTATAAAAATACTATCATATCTTAAAATTGATGAGCATCGTATACCGCAAGATGGTCGATTTAAGTTTAAAATTAAAGAAAATTACATAGCTCTTCGGGTATCTATTCTTCCTGGATTTTATGGAGAAAATATAGTTCTTCGTATTCTCCCTGAGTCAACACGACCCTTAGCGCTTGAAGAGCTCGGACTCATCGGACACAACCTCAATCTTGTCAAACACAATATCAGAAAACCCCACGGGATGATATTGGTTACGGGGCCCACAGGATCTGGAAAAACAACGACGTTATATAGCATTTTAAATATATTAAATACAACAGAGGTAAAAATTTGTACGGTAGAAGATCCAGTCGAGTACGGTATAAAACGAGTAAACCAGATTCAAATCAATCCTGCTGCAGGTCTAACGTTTGCAGCGGGGCTGCGATCTCTTCTTCGTCATGATCCAGATATAATCATGGTTGGTGAAATTCGTGATAAAGAAACTGCTGAAATGGCAATTCACTCATCGCTTACTGGACATTTAGTGCTATCTACTCTCCATACCAACGATGCTGCAAGCACAATCCCTCGTTTTCTAGACATGGGCGCTGAAGGATTTTTAGTTGCATCAACTATAAATCTTATTATTGCTCAGCGTCTTGTTCGAAAGATATGCACATCATGTATTGAAACATATAAACCAAGTGATGAGCAATTATCTTATCTAAAAAATTATTTAGGGGAGTCAGAAAGTTCGCATAATTTTTATAGAGGAAAAGGTTGTCTAGAGTGTGGGAATAAGGGATATAAAGGACGTGTAGGTATCTATGAAGTGCTTGAGATAAACGAATCCATGCGTGATCTTATCATAAAACGTGTATCCGCGGAAGATATATACAAGGAAGGTGTCGCTCATGGCATGATACCGCTTCTTCGAGACGGGATGGATAAAGCTCTTGGGGGAACAACAACGATAGAAGAAGTGCTAAGAGTTGTTCGAGAGTAAAGGTTGTATGGCACAGTTTTTTTACAAAGCGCTTACCAATGACAAAAAAATTACACAAGGAACGATTACTGGTAAATCTAAAGAAGAAGTTGCAAGTATTTTATCAAAACGCAGTCTGGTTCCTCTTACCATAAGGTCTTTTTCGCAGGGGGCAGTGACGAAAGGGACAATTCCGCAAATAGATAAAATCACATTTTGTCGATATATCTCAGTTATGCTAACTTCAGGGCTTCCATTGTCTGATGGAATTGAGGTGATGCGTGCTGAAACGAAACATCCATTTATGAGAAGAATTCTGGCAGATATGACGTATAGCTTAGAACAAGGGCAACAACTATCAACAATTTTTGAACGGTATCCAGATGTGTTTGAATCATATTTTTTAACTCTCACAAGAGCAGGAGAGGTAAGCGGAAAACTCGCTGAAGTATTTCATTATATTGAACTAGAACTTAAAGCAGAGTATTCATTGCAATCAAAAGTAAAAGGAGCACTTCTTTATCCTATGATTGTTTTTATTGCAATGCTTGGTATTGGATTTATGATGTTTTTCTTTGTATTGCCGCAAATTGGAAAAGTATTTTTGAATCTAAATTTACCTCTCCCGACAATTACTAAGATGTTATTTCAACTTAGTATCCTGCTTTCAAAATTCATGATACCAATACTTGTGTCGGTTGTAGCTTTAGCCATAGGAACATTCTTTTTACTCAAAAATAAGCATATTCGAACATTTCTATTTTTTGTGGTTTCTCCGATTCCTATAATTAAAAATTTACTTATAAAAGTTGACATGGCACGATTTACGAGAATATTTTCTACACTCATTCGAAGTGCTGTTCCAATAACAGAAGCATTGGAAATTTCGTTATTATCTTTATCGTGGCCTGATTTTCGACGAGGGGCAAAAACAATACCCAATGACATCAGAAAAGGAAAAACTCTTTCTTCAGCGTTGAAGGAACAACATATTTTTCCAACACTTATGATTCAAATGGTTGCAGCCGGAGAGAAATCTGCATCACTTGATACTACGCTTGCTGATTTGGCAACGTATTATGAGGGGGAAGTTGAAGAAGAGTTAAAAAGTTTAACACAAATACTTGAACCGGTGTTAATGCTACTGGTGGGAGTAGGAGTTGGAGCTATGATTCTTTCTGTCATTGCACCAATTTATAGCGTTGTTGGAAGTTTTCAAAACGCTGCATCTCCCGGTGGTCCACGGTAATTAAGTTACCTTTCTTCCCATGATATAAATTCGTACTCACCTTGAGATGGGAAATATGGTGGCGGGCTAAAGTATAAGTTTGTATCGTAGGTAACCTCACGGGTTACGAATCCGGACGTCGGACTCGTACCCCAGTTCCAGTACGACTTTTGATTGCTTATGACCGATCCATAAATTGTTAATTTTGTTCGCACCGCTGCAGCATAACTACTGCATGAGCCACTTTTGTAATTGTGCCTCATGATTCTTCCTTTTTGTGCAAGGAGTGCTGCGTTTATTTCAAAATTAGTCGGTATATTTAATGCATAATAAATATTATTCTGTGCGACAATCCCAAGTGAATTAGTTCCATCTTTGTCTACATACGAAATGGTGTTTGGTATCCAAATATTTATATTATTGACATCAAGCGGAAATTTCGCTCCAATGACACTGACGCGACCCTTTATCGTTCCTTCAACCCACAAAGTATCTTCAGCAAAAATTAGCGGTTTGGTAGCTATGGTATAGGTACCAATGGTAGTTTCTGCGGATATTTCTTGATAAAGATTTTCGCATCCGAGCTCGACACTTACACCTTTTCGATTAATGGCACTGGTTACTTTTTTCACCGTGTAGCTTCCATTTGACGCAAATAGGACATGGTATCCGTACGATCCTGAAGGTCCAAGGTACGTGCCGTTTGATTGAGCAGCCGTTTTCATGGCGCTAAAATCAACGGCGACGCTATTGAAATCAACAGCAGTGACCGGAAATTGCCATAAGTTTTGCGGTCCTCCGGCTCCCCAGACACCATTTTTTGTTTGCGAAGGACTGCATCCAGTCTCAGAGCCACACGTATAGGTAGCTTTTGCACTTTGAAATGTCGAATCATTGGTTCCGTCCATACGAATCCCCCCATTGGATAACACTTTTCCATGGACGGTGATACCTGACCCAAACCATACATTTGCGTTATGTAAAAATGCGTACTTAGCAAATGATGGTTTACCATATCGCGTGACAACTTTTCGTATGGTACCTGGACTATATGCAAGCCAACCTTCGGAAGTGATAGTGACAATCGATGAACCTGATGCCGGTGGATCTATAGTCAAACGAAATGAGCCATCGGTATTGCCGTATGGATCAGTTATGGTATGCGTGTAAGGCCCGGGACTAGTGGTGCCATCTTTAAAATCAGTGGGTGCATGAGCCAAATGCCATCGGTAATATTCAGCCCCAGCCTGGGCCAGAGAAAGTGCTCGTTCGTATGCATCGGATCTCACTGATGATGTGTACACCGTACCCGCGGTGACTGCTAAACCTCCAATGGTGATTGCCGTGACAACGCCGATAAGGAGAACAAGAATTGAGATACTTCCACGACTTTTTACTAAAGTTTTCATAGATTATCTTTTAGACTTCGTATCGCAACGCCGGAGTTAAGTTCATAGGGTGCAGCAGCATAATTGGCTTGAATATTGACTCGCACATATATTCCGACATAACGAGTATTTAATATTCGATTTGCTGGAGTAAGGGGATTATTTGTTATATCTGTAGGATAGTTACCATTATAGTAAGTGAACATAGCTTTTCCACCTTCATCGATTGAAGAAGCTATGGTTTTCGTTACTTCATTTGCGGGTGGATATGATACTGGTGCAGTGGTCGGTTCGATAACGCCTTTTTTTAGGTCAGTACCGCTTAAAAAATAGCGAACTCGATCTGCTCTGCCGTCATTGGTGACATCACTATAAAAGACGATGGTTGCATCATCTGTTTGTGCCATTGGCCAGGCACCGTTTTCTCCGCTTCGTGCTTCGCGAAGTTCCCGAAGCATTGTACCGATCGCATATTGTGCCTGATTTACTGACCGTAATTCTTCGAAAGAAAATGAAAAAGATTTAAGATAGTACAATATGAGTGCTGCTACCCCTGCCACGATACTCACAAAAAGAACACCTGCGATAAGTAGTTCAACGAGGGTAAATCCTTGATTTTTAAAGATTGTGTATTTCATGGTGCGATTGGATTGAGGATAAGTAATTCTTGTTTTGCTCCTATTAACGAAACAGACGAAGTTGCATCTTGGTATCCAGCAAGCGAAATCTTCAAGTCATAATTTCCCGATGTTAGCCCGCTAAAAAACGTTTGTCCAAAATCAGCAGAGCCTGTGGCTCCGGTAAATTTGGTTTGATCAAATGACAATGAACTGCTCGTCAAATGGGCACTTGCTGAAGCAAGGGGGGTATCACCACTTGTTTTTGCAACGACGAGAAGAGATGTACTTGTTTTAGGTATACCGACAACTTGAGCCGTCAGCGTAGTGTTTGGAGGAAGCGCAAATGGTGACACAGGATTTGATCCACCGAGATTATGATAGGAATTTGATAAATCAAAAATATACGTATCCCATTCAAGATCCGGTATAGAGACTGTACCACCACCGGTGTTTGTCGAGAAGGAATATTTGTAGACTGGCTCGTCAAGCGTATCCGTTCCAATCGTTTTTGATCCTCGAAGCGTAAAAAGCACATTGCCGAGGACAGGATAGCCCGATTCCCGGCTGCCAAAAGAGTTAACGATAAGCGTTGAGGTTCGGTCAATGGCAAAAGTAAGTTGCGTAATTTGTCCCTCAATCACCGTCGGATGTGGCTGAAGCGGGTTGGCAACTTCGCTACTTCCATATGTTCGGCTGGTGGAATAGCCAGTTTTAGTTACGGTAATCTTATAACAGGTGATACACGCAGGTGCCCCTGGTAGCGATACGAATCCATTTACATCCGTAAGCGTCTGAATATGAATTTCAGGGACCATAGATGTGTTATCGATAGAAACACTTGCATTTGATACGGGGAGACTATTGGCATCGAATACTTGAATAAATAGCGTCCCTCCTCCGGAAATTGTTTCTATGCCTTTTGGGACAATATTAGTAACCAGTGTTACCGGATACTTTGATGGAAATGCTCCAGACCACGATACTTCCACGCGCGTTCGTTTATAGTCGGCACTAATAATATCTGAAGGCGCTTTAGCATCGAATGGGTCATCAATATAGACGATGTTCGTTTTGACCGTAAATACTTGTCCGCTTATAGTGATTACTTCAGTTTGGAGCAGTGATCCTTGTGGAATGCCTCCGATGGTGCCCACACTTACATACGGGAGGTTTCGTATAGCCTCCATTTTTTGCTGAGCAAGAGAAAGCGAAGTCGTTCGAATTCGAGACGAGGCAACAGTATTTAAAATTGTGCGTAAAATAACAACGACTGAGAGAAAAAATATCGCAAGAACCCCGAGAGCAACGAGTGTCTCGACCATGGTGAAGCCCCTAGAAGGTTTTTTTGATAATGGCATTACATCTATAATAAAAATACTTATATGATTACACAAGTGAGCATTGTGATGTTACAATAATTACTATTACGTATGATATCACTGCCCGACCTCATTCTTCCAAAAGTTGACCATTTTGGTCTTTCTATAGATCGGACAACGATACGTGCTACAGAGCTTGATAGCGTGGGGAAAATTCGTGCTCTTGCTGAAGTTCGATTTCCGGAGGAGCTGTTTATCAGTGGTATCCTTGTAAAAACAGACATTTTTGTTACCGCATTAAAAAATCTCTACACTGCTGGAAAATTTACAACTCCATTTGTTACCGTGTGTTTTCCTGAGGCGTATGCGTTTACTCGAGAAACGTCTATGCCAGTAGTTCCCTTTGAAGAAGTACATGAAGCGATCGGTTGGCAAACAACAAATCTTTTTCCTTTTCCAAAAGAAGATATTTATTTTGACTGGAAAATACTCCGATCAGATGAAAAAGAATATCAATTAGCCGTTGTAGCGGTGCAAAAAATTATTCTTGATCCATTGGTTGATGCTCTTTTACGCGCAGGGCTTAAACCTCTTCGATTTGAACCAGATGCTTCAGCGATAGCAAGACTTGTTCATTTGCCAGATGATAAATATGCGTTAGTCACAGATATAAATCCTCGAGGTGCTTATGTAACGCTCGTCGAAGGGGAAAAGTCGATTTTTACAACAGCGATATCCATATCGCCAACGGATACTCATGATGTTTATTTAGCAAATATTGCTCAATCGATAAAAGAAATTGGTTCGTATTACAAACAGAAAAATATTATTTCCGATGGTATATCCGTCATTCTTACTGGTGAGTATGCTACCCAAGAACAAGTGAAACAGATGGCGGGATCTTTGCCATATGCTACGAAAGTGCTTAATACACAAATTCAAAATCCATCATTTAATAAAGCTTATGCTGCAGCAACAGCGTCATTTGCTCCACCCGTAGATGAACGGAGCATAAACCTTATTCCTGAAAATTTGCAAAAACAATATGATCAGGAACGAGAGTCGTTGCTTTATAAACGCTTACTTATTCGATTTATGATTATAATAGGTTTATTTTCAATAGTTGCCATAACTTCGTTTCTTGCAATCAAATTGGAAGAACAACAGTTGGCCAGTGATATAAAAATTCTACAAAATATTGTAAAACAAGAGGGTTCAAATCAACAAAATTTACTTCTTCTTAATGCTCAGGCAAAAACAATCGTTGGTTTAGCTCCACTTCGAGTAACACCGAAGCAAAAACTTATCACTATAGCAACGCTTTTGAATGACACGATAAAAATTACTCAATGGGAATATGATGATACGAAATTACAGTTTAATTTCATTGGTACTGCAAAAACCCGTCAAGAACTTCTCTCATTGAAAAATAAACTTGAAGAGTCAAAAGAATTTATAAAAGTGACACTTCCATTAGCATCACTTGAATCGAGTGAAAATGTTAAATTTTCTATGACGTTTGTCACAAAATAATACATATGGTTATTGCAACGCAATCACAAAAGACTAATCCAGTTATAGTACTTGCCTGCATAGGGCTTGCTCTTATAGTGGTACTTATTTTATTGCTTTATTTTATTTCTACGGAAACAAAGACTATACTTCTTATGCGCCAAGAGAAACAAGCTCTTGAGCGTGACCGGCAAATTCTCGTTTCGGCGCAAAATATCTATGATACGTATAAAAAGGAAATTCAAGTTATTACGAATGTCTTTCCCAATGAAGAAACTTTACCTCAATTTTTGCAAATTCTCGAAGAACGTGTGCGTGACGTGTCTGACAGTTACAGTGTGAAATTTAGTTCTCTTACTCCTCTTGTCGAGCAAGAAAAACTCTATCTTCTTCTTGTGGTCACGATGAAGACCGATTTACCAAGGCTAGAAAAATTTTTAGCGAGTCTTGAAACACTTCCCTATATGACGCATATTGTATCTATAAACGGGAAAACTCCCGATGGGTATATCAGTAATCAGGAAATATCAATTGGAATAAAAGTCTATGTTCAAAACCCGTTTACGAATTAATCGCGTACTTGTCATATCCTTCGCCCTGTTTTTTACTATAGGGATTCTTTTCGTCGTGTCTCTTTTGGTTCTTGTTCCATCATTAACGCAGATTTATTTTCCTAAACAAAATGCAAATAGATTGCAACCTATTGATACGAATGCAGTAAATACAGCTATCGAATTGTTGAATAAATAATTATCACATTGACAAGGTATATAAACCTTGTTACGCTTAAATTAATCACACAATGACGTGTGAATAAAATTTTTAAAGATTATAGAGAGGGGGTGAGAGAATGAATACGTTACTTCGTAAGCTCACAAATGCTAAAGGATTTACTCTTATTGAGTTATTGGTTGTAATCGGTATCATAGGAATTCTCGCCGCTGTTGTACTCGTGGCAGTCAATCCAGGTCGACAATTTTCATCAGCACGTGATGCACAACGCCGAAGTGATCTTTATAGCTTGACAAATGCTGTATACCAGTATGCTGCTGAAAACAATGGGAATCTCCCAACTGTGATCACGACATCTCCAACTCATGTAGGTACAGGTGGAGGTTTAGTGAACCTTTCAACGACATTGGTTCCGACATACATAGCTTCGCTTCCAAAGGATCCGACGAACGGAACAGATGCAGATACGCAATACACAATATATAAAGATGCCAACGGTCGTGTTGTTGCAACATCATCGAGTGAATTGACTCCTGGTACGATCATACAGGTTATTCGATAATTAGGTTTATTGTATTTGGAAGTTAATTTGACAAGCACTCCTTTTGTAAGGAGGCTTGTCATTTTTGGGAGCTATTTTATTGCATAAATGATAAACTCTCATTACAGTAGTACTATAAATCTGCCATGAAATTTTCCAAATCATCGCTACTATTTGTATCTGGAGGATTACTTGTCATAGTATTCCTTTTGATTATTTTAACTTCTTCTCGTTTTGGGAAAGCATATCAAAAAAATATCCGTACTGTTTCTGACGAACCAGAGCCAAAATCACTTACAATTTTTCGAAGAGATACTATAAAAAAAGTTACCATTCGTAAAAGTGGGGATCAGGGATGTATGGAGCTTACACCTGATGGAGCAGTACGGGTATACACGGTCTGCGGAAAACGATTAAAGCAAGCAGTCAGGCTTTCTGATAGCAAATATATAACCAAGCTTTTTAAACTCGTGACAGAAGAAGATCTATCTTTCTATCAACAAAAAAAAGATGATTCGATCTATGAAGTGACACTGGAAACGGATACAGGCATAAAAACGCTTTATCTGGTGCTTGATGTAGGGAGCGATTCCGTGGCTCAGGTTATAATTCAAACCATCATAAGTATTTCTCAAGATATGCCAAAGCCTTCGCCAGAATCTGGGCAAACACCTTTCCCGACAGAATCAGAAAACATTCAGCAGGGGACACTGACTCCAACAGCAATATTGGATATTGGATTTCCGACCCCAGGGCCAACTGGTACTGTCAATGCACAATCATTCACCTGTGGCTTTACTGAAGGCGGAAATATAAAAAAACCATTCAATATATCTAATATTATCTGTAGTACCGAGCCATCGCCTGCTCCATAATCAATATATGTTTGCCAAGATATTTTCCGGTGCTGTGGTCGGCCTTGATGCTGTTCCAGTATATGTAGAGGTTGATATTGCTTCGCAAGGACTTCCATCTTTTTCAATCGTAGGTCTTCCAGATAAAGCAGTTGAAGAAAGTAAAGAGCGAGTACGAGCAGCAATAAAAAACAGCGGTGCAGAATTTCCGGCAAAGCGAATTACCGTAAACCTAGCACCTGCAGATTTACCAAAAGCAGGTCCATCCTATGATTTACCTATTGCATTAGGAATTCTCATTGCTTCAGGGCAACTTCAACTTCCAAAAGAAAATGCCTACTATATGGGTGAATTATCTCTTGATGGATCACTCCGTCATACCAATGGTATTCTTCCGATTGCCATACTTGTCAAACAGGAAGGTATTGCAAGTCTATTTGTTCCTGCTGTCGATGCAAAAGAAGCTGCAATTATTGATACGGTGACCGTTTATCCAGTTTTATCGCTTCTTAGTCTTTTTCATCATATGAGTGGAAGCGAAACAATTAAACCTCAGAAATATATTCCGTTTGAACATATAACAGGTTTGCAACATTTTGATTTTGATCTAAGCGATATACATGGCCAAGAACATGTGAAACGAGGACTAGAAATTGCTGCAGCAGGTGGGCACAACATTTTCATGCAAGGACCACCGGGGGCAGGCAAAACTATGCTTGCTCGAACATTACCTTCAATTCTTCCAAAGCTTACAAAAACTGAAGCTTTTGAGGTAACAAAAATTTATTCAGTTACGGGCAATTTACCCAATGGGGAATCAATTATCAAATATCGTCCATTTCGTGCTCCACATCATACGACCAGTCGGATTGGTCTTATCGGTGGTGGCACTCACCCTGCTCCGGGAGAGATATCACTTGCTCACCGGGGAGTTTTATTTCTGGATGAATTTCCGGAATTTCCTCGTCATGTTCTTGAAGCTCTTCGTCAACCGATAGAAGACGGCATCGTCTCCATTTCTCGTGCAGCAGGTACGGTGAGTTATCCTGCAAAATTTATGCTTATAGCTGCAGCAAATCCCTGTCCATGCGGCAATTATGGCTCTGAGACGAAACGATGCACGTGTCTACCTGGTTCTATCATCCGCTATCAGAAACGCATTTCCGGTCCGATCATCGATCGCATCGATTTACATGCTCATGTGCCCGCTGTGGCAGTTGAAAAGCTTACCGGTGCAACATTTAATGCGGAAAGCTCGCGCGTGGTGCAACAGCGTGTCCAAGAGGCGCGCGATAGACAGCTTCATCGTTTAAAAAAATATAGTCTGTCTGCAAATACCGAGATGTCTACTAAAATAGTGAAAGATCTCTGTCTGCTTTCTCCTGAAGTGCATGCGTTTCTACGACAAGCAGTCTCACGCCTTGGACTTTCAGCAAGAAGTTATTATCGTGTCATCAAAGTAAGCCGGACCATAGCTGACCTTGCCGGTGATCATGAAATTACCTTGCCTCATGTTGCTGAATCGCTTCAATATCGTCCGAAAGAAGATAGCTAAAATAAACGTAATAAAAACCCCCCGAAAGATCGGGGGGTTTTCTTAGACAGAAATATTTCTTGCTAAGTAGTCTATTAACCACCGATTTTATACATTCCGGTACCACAGACAGGACATTTTCCTTTCATTGCTGGTTTACCGTTTTTCATGGTTACTTTTACTGCGCTTGGATCTTCGCGCTTTGCTCGACATTTTACACAATACATGCTTGCCATAATATTAGATTCACCTCCTCTCATTGTGTTTAAAACATATCCAAATTTATTTAACCTCTCGTATACCAGTATAGAGCGAATTCAAAAGCGATAGCTATAAAAGCGATAATAAGAGTTTTTTTTATGTCGTATCGTATGGCTATAAGACTATCTGTTTGTTCATTTTTTGACATTTTTAACAAAGATGGAGTAGCACCAGGGACAAATTGATATGAATTCTGCAAGATATTTTTTTGTTCAGTCGAGATAACTGTACGTGAGGAAGAATCTGTTTTGGCAACTATAGGAGTTCTCCGATGATATTCTGCAGCAATCTTTTCTTTTTTCGTTTTTTTCGGCATATCAAATAATTGAGGCTAATTAGCTTCGGTGAGCATGAGCGTAGCACAGCGCTATTGACCTTGTCAATCATTTGTAGGATTTGGAGATATAAAGAAGACATAAGTCATTGACAAATATTTATGTAGGATCGTAATATGGTGATTACAAATGGTATTGACAGACGTAGTATTTGGAGTACTTTTTTTATGGGTAAGTGTTTTAACTTTTTTTGTAGTTAGGATGCTTGGGCACTATAATAGATTGACGCAGGGCATAAACAGAAATGGACTTATAGATGTACTAGAATCACTACTTCAAGATAAACAGACAGGAGAAAGGAAGCTTAAAGAGATTCAAGAAGTTCTCGAGCATACAAAATATGAAGGGTTATTCCATGTACAACGAATTGGATTAGTGCGATTTAATCCTTTTTCTGATACGGGTGGTGCACAAAGTTTTACGATAGCCTTATTAGATGGAAAAAATAATGGACTTGTCATGACATCACTTTATGCACGTGCAGGAAACCGATGGTACATAAAAGAGATAATAGAATCAAAAGGAAAAGGTATTGAATTGTCAAAAGAAGAAGAGTCTGCTATACGAAAAGCTACCGTCAAATAGTAATTGACCATATGAATAAACAACAATTTATAACAACAGGAGTAATAGGACTTGCTCTGTATCTTATCGCAACAGGACTCGCATTTGCTCTTTTTAGTTTTATTGTAAAAGGAAAAATACAAACGGGATTACCATCTCCTCTTGGTAATAAAGATCAGCAACATTTTGTGGTTGATCCATCACTTCCAAAGACTGAGGCCTGTCCATTAAATGGAATGATGTACACAAAACCAGAAAAGGAACGATGGGACAAAGAGCGTCCGCTTGCAGTTATGATAGAAAATCACGAGGAATCGCGTCCCCAGTCCGGTCTTTCCAATGCTGATATTGTGTATGAGGCAGTTGCTGAAGGGGGAATAACGCGATTTATGGGAGTATTTTATTGTGGTATTGCTGCAAAACCTGTAACTCTTGCTCCGGTGAGGAGTGCACGAACGTATTTTCTTCCATGGGTACTTGAATATGATGCTTTATATAATCATGTCGGCGGAGCTGGGAGGTGTAACGATGACACAGTAGACGAACGCGCTAAAGCGCTTTGTCAAATTGATCAATATAAGATTAAAGATTTGGATCAATTTGGCATATCATTTCCAACATGTTACCGAAATTACGATAGGTTAGACCATCCAGTTGCTACGGAGCATACAATGGTATGTTTTACCGACAAACTTTACAAAGTAGCAAGCGAACGAGGATGGACAAATGTTGACGCCAAGGGAGTGAGCTGGGATAAGAATTTTCAAGCATGGAAATTTAAAGATGATGCACCGGTTTCTGAGCGTGGAGCGTCGTTTTCTGCCTCTTTTTCTGCGTGGAAGGGATATGAAGCAGGATATGGTGTGCGCTTTACATATGATCTGGCAACCAACTCGTACAAACGATTTAATGGTGGTGAGGCACTATTGGATCTAGAAACAAAACAGCAGCTACAGGCAAAAACAGTGGTTATTCTTTTTGCCAAAGAAACTGGTCCAGTTGACTCTCACGCGCATCTTTTATATACCAACGTTGGAAGCGGGAACGGTTTTGTGTGGCAGGATGGAAAAGTTATCAAAGCAACCTGGAAAAAGACACTGCGGACAGATCGAACAATGTTTTACGACGAGAAAGGAAATGAGATAAAATTTAATCGAGGTCAAATGTGGATTGAAATGCTACCTATCGGAACGCCAATTTCCCCGTAACGATAGCATGCGGATATATGGATTTCTGCCCCGGTATTCTTCGACTGTAATCGGGGAACAGAGATATCTATGATGTTAGAAGATATAATTATTTCTCGAGTTCGCGTAAAAATTCTTTCTTTGTTTCTTTCAAATCCTAAAGCGATATTTCATGTTCGCGATATTGTGAGAAAAGTCAGCGAAGAAATAAATGCAGTTAGAAGGGAGCTCTCTCACATGGAGAAAGCCGGAATGGTTTCAAAAGAACCACGTGCGAATAGGTTATTTTATACATTTCGTCGTGATTATCCTTTATACTTTGAACTTCTAGAGTTAATAGGAAAAACGACAGGGTTAGGGTTTGATATACTGAAAAATAAAGCGAAACTTGGCAAAATAAAATTTGCTATGATAGCAGGACGGTATCTTCGTGACCTACCGAAACGATCAAGTAACGACGTAGATGTGTTAGTAGTTGGTGCTATAGTTCTTCCTGAGCTTGCACAACTCGTAAAACAGGAAGAAGTTCGTCGAAATCGGGAGTTAAATTATACGGTCATGACTGAGGAAGAATTTTCGTTTCGAAAAAGCAGGAGAGATCCTTTTGTGCTATCGGTTCTGGAACGTTCGCGTGTTATGATCATCGGAGACGAAGAAGAATTGGTTTAATTAGTGCAGGACTTACGCAACCATGTCATTGCGAGACCGTTCTGACGGCGCGGCAATCTCGATCATTGCTTGAGATTGCTTCGTCGATGACTCCTCGCAATGACAAGAATCGTAGTATATAATATCCCCTTGTAACATTTCTTTATGTTTAAAAATCCAAAACGACTATTTATTCTTCTTATCCTATTTGCCTTTTTACTGGTTCTTATCGATCTTCCAGAAAGGTATCCAGTAAAGTTTTCATTATTTGGATATTCTGTGGATAAAACTATTTCCCCGGTTTCAATCAATTTATCAAAATTTGGTATCGCTTTTGAGAAAAAATTCTCGACACATTTGGGCCTGGATTTATCAGGCGGGACTCATATTGTTCTGTCAGCTGATATGAACGGTATTAAAGCTTCAGATAGAAATAATGCGCTTGAAAGCGCAAAGCAGATCATTGAAAGGCGCGTCAACTTTTTTGGTGTCAGTGAGCCAACAGTACAAACAGCAAAAAGTGGTGATAACTATAGAATAATCGTTGAATTGCCAGGGATAACTGATGTTGAATCGGCAGTTAGTGTCATCGGTCAAACGGCGAAATTAGAATTTAGGGAATATATAGTTGAACCAAGTGCGACTGAAAGCGGTTTATATATTCTTCCGACTTTTCAAACGACAAAATCGCTTGATATTACCGGGAAAGAGTTAAAGCGTGCTGAATTATCCTATAGCAGCGAAACAGGAGAGCCGCAAGTTGCAATAGAGTTTACCCCAGAAGGAGCAAAAAAGTTTGCACAAGCTACGACACGTCTCGTAGGTAAGCGTTTGCCAATTTTTCTTGACAACATGCCGCTTACATGGCCTACGGTACGCTCGGTTATAAGCGATGGACAAGGAGTGATAAGCGGAGGATTTAGCAGAGAAGGAGCCAAAATTTTAGCATTACAGCTGAATGCTGGAGCATTACCGGTTCCGGTCACTATTATTGAGAAACGTACAATAGGGGCTACTCTTGGAGCTATGTCCGTTGCTAAAAGCGTACAAGCTGGATTTATAGGTCTTATTATCGTCGCAATATTTATGATATTCCAATATGGGAAATTAGGATTGCTGGCAGATTTAGCACTCATTCTTTATGGACTTATAACTTTTGCAATTTTTCGATGGATTCCTATTACGCTTACTCTTTCAGGTATAGCAGGATTTATTCTTTCTATCGGTATGGCTGTAGATAGTAATATTCTTATTTTTGAACGATTTAAAGAAGAAAAACGATCCGGTAAACCATGGCACATCGCCATGGAGTTAGGATTTGGAAAAGCGTGGGACAGTATACGAGATGCAAACATTACCACCATACTGACGTGTATCATTCTTTATAATCCAAGTAATTGGACTTTTTTACCAAGTTCAGGACTCGTTCGTGGTTTTGCCGTGACTCTTTTTATAGGAGTACTTGTCAGTCTTTTTACCGGTATAGTCGTAACGAGAACATTTATAAGAGTTTTATATAAAGAAAATACAAAATCCTAATATGATACGATTTTCAAAATATATTTGGGTGTACTTTTTATTATCCTCGTTTGTCATACTTCCGGGAGTTGTATCTCTAGTATTTGGCGGATTACGACCAGCTATTGATTTTACCGGGGGAACACTCATTGAGTTAAAATTTAATTCGCCAGTTGATTCAACTTTAATAGATCAAATTGCGAAAAAAAGCAGCATAGAAATTGCAAGCAATCAATCTACGGGTAACAATACTCTATTGCTACGAATGAAGCCAATAGAAGACAGAGCTATTGCTTCTTTTCAAGGACAACTTGTCGCTCTTTCCTCTCCCTCAGCTGAGATACTTCGAGTTGAATCTGTTGGGCCGGTTTTAGGAAAAGAGTTACTTAGCAAAGCCACAATCGCTGCGATTCTTGCTATAGGAGCTATCTTGGGGTATGTTGCATATTCTTTTAAGAATATTAAATTTGGTGTGTCTGCAATTATAGCACTTATTCATGATCTACTGGTTGTGCTTGGTATTTTTTCAATACTAGGGGTTTTTGCAAAGGTCGAAGTAGATACACTTTTCGTTACTGCATTTCTCACAACAATGAGTTTTTCGGTACACGATACCATTGTCGTTTTTGACAGAATCAGGGAGTTTAAAAAACGAGGACAACGTGGATCATTTGAGGATTTATGCGATCAGGCACTAACAGAAACAATGGGAAGATCGCTTACAAATTCTTTGACGATTATATTTATGCTTCTTGCGCTTATACTTATGGGAGGAGAGAGCATCAAGTGGTTTGTCGTGGCGCTTCTTGTAGGAACTATCTCTGGAACATATTCATCTCCTTTTGTGGCAACTCCTATACTGATTTTGTGGAATCGCTGGGAAGAGAAGAATCGAATGAAACGCTAAGGGATCGTCCGTCCAGCATCTAGTGCTGGGCGGATACGGCCCTTTGTGCCGCACCTTTAGATGAATAAGGATGCAAGTTATTACCGGATGGTGGCCTAAGCTTGTAGAGAGTTTTCATCTTTTAACTCTTTTATTCTTTGTAATAATAGTTCTTTGTCGTTGGTAATTTTCCCAGTTTCTACTTCGGCAAAAAGATGATTAAGTACTTTTCCCACAATAGGTCCAGGTTGACAGTCAAACTGCTTCATCACGTCAAACCCGCTTACGTGTAAGTCTGTTACAGAAAAGGGCTGTTTTTGTACTTCGATGAGTCGTTTTTTGAAAAGTTCCAGTCGCCAGGAAGTTTCTAGCGCCCCTCCTCCCAAGCGATCTCCGATTCGAAGTGCGAGCATGTCATCAAGATTATCTATACCAACTCTACGGATAAATCGCCGTATCGCGCTATCTGTTTGACGCTCATCAACGCTAAACTGATGCCACCTAACTAGGGTATATATTTTTTCCGCGTCTTTTTTTGAAAATCGTAACCGTGCTGTAATAGCTTTTACTAAACGGGCACTGACTACTTCATGATTAAAAAATGTGATAAGTCCTGTGTCGTCCTTTTTATACGTTTGCACTTTTCCGATATCGTGAAGCAGTGTCGCAAACCGCACGACTGGATCAATGCTTGGACAATTTTTAAGAGCAAATACGGAATGTGTACCCACGTCGTACATATGATGGCGTTTTGGACTTTTTTGTTGTACCTGAAAAGATGCAGTGAATTCCGGAAGAATTTTTTCTAATAAACCACTATTTTTTAGAAGTAATATTCCATCGGCTGGAAATGTTGATGAAAGTATTCGAAATAATTCATCGCGGATGCGTTCATAAGAAATTTGTACTATTAACGATGTGTTTTGCTGTATTGCATGAAGAGTAGCGTCTTCGATCATAAATCCAAGTTCCGTACCAACCCTTACTGCTCGCATCATGCGGAGAGCATCTTCTTTAAAACGTTCATCGGGATTGCCAACAGATTTTATAATTTTTCTTTTTATATCATGTTGTCCATCATATGGGTCTACTAGTTTTTTTCCATTAAACGCAATTGCATTAATCGTAAAATCTCGCCTGGATAAATCTTCTTCAATCGTTTTTCCCCATAGGATTTTGTCTGGATGTCGATGATCACTGTGTCCCTGTTCGCTTCGGTAAGTGGTAACTTCATAAATATCTTCAATTTTTTCTTCGCTTGTCGCTTTTATTTTAATTCCAACTGTTCCAAACTGATTATCATAAAAACTATCTGGAAAAAGTTTAAGGATCTCTTCAGGTGTTGCATTAGTTGTAAAGTCCCATCCTTTTGTTGGTTTAGCCAGTAACATGTCCCGGACAGATCCTCCGACGGCATATGCTTCAAATGTAGCATTTTTGAGCGTATCAATGACATTCTGTGCTTGTTGCGGGAGGGAAATCATGACCTTATGATATCATAGACCACATGAAGAAATGGGAAATAAAGTCAAAACTTCCCTCGGAAAGACTCGGGACAGGCAAAAGTCAAAACTTCCCTCGGAAAGACTCGGGACAGGCAAAAGTCAAAAGTGAAGAAATTACGAAACAATTGTTAATTAATAGGGGACTTAAATCAAAGAAAGAGATAGATCTATTCCTCAATCCCCCTGATCCCTATGCTCTAGATTCTCACGATGTTGGAATTAATAGTCAAGAACTTAAAGAAGCGATTAAGCGAATTGGAAAAGCTATAGAGAATAAGGAGTCTGTCGTTGTTTATGCTGATTATGATGCAGATGGGATTACTGCTGGAGCGATAATGTGGGAAACGCTCCATCGTTTGGGAGCGACAGTAATGCCATATATTCCGCATCGGGTAGAGGAAGGGTATGGATTATCGATAAAGGGGATAGAAGCGGTACGTGAACAATTCGATCCCAGTTTAATAATTACCGTCGATCATGGGATTACGGCATGGGAAAAAGTAGCATACGCCAAAAAACTAGGTATTGAGATAATCGTAACTGATCATCACGTCAAACCCAATAAGCTTCCAGCATGTACCATCGTCCATACAACAAAACTCTCCGGGGCTGGTGTTTCATGGTTTTTATCTAAAGAACTTATAAAGCATTCATCATTCAGCATTCATCATTCAGCATTCGATGATTATATAGCTCTTGCTGCTATCGGTACGATTGCGGACATGGTGCCTCTTGTCGGACCAAATCGATCGATTGCAAAATACGGTCTTATCGGAATAAATAAGACCAATCGTGTTGGTCTTGAGTCACTTATAGAAGATGCGGGACTATCAAAAGGATCACTTGGTACGTATGAAATTTCTCATATGCTTGCTCCGAGGCTTAATGCTGCAGGGCGTATAGAGCATGCACTTGATGCGCTTCGACTTCTTTGTACGAAGCAAAAAGACAAAGCAATTCTTCTTGCTCAAAAACTAGGGATTACGAATAAAGAGAGGCAACAGATGACGATTGATACAACCGCGCATGCCTTGCAAGGTCTCTCCTTGCGTGCGCAAGGAGAGACCTTAAGGAAATTATTATTTGTGGTCCATGAATCTTACAATCAAGGAGTTATTGGTCTAGTCGCTGGTAAATTAGTCGAGGAATATTATCGGCCAGCGATCGTCGTTGCAAAAGGGGATATCGTTTCAAAAGCATCTGCCAGATCTATAGCAGGATTTAACATTGTCGAAGCAATACGAAGCTGCAGCGATATTTTGGTCGATGTGGGTGGACATCCGATGGCAGCAGGGTTTACTGTTGAGACAAAGCACCTTAAGAAACTTCAAGAAAGGCTTGAGGCTTTTGCAGAAAAGAAACTTGATGAAGCCTCCTTAACCAGAACTTTACGAATCGATGCAGAAATTCCGCTTGCCCTCGTCACCGAAGAACTATGGCAACAGCTTCGCGACTTCGAACCATTCGGCTTCGGCAATCCCGAGCCAGTCTTTGCAACACGTGATGTTAAAGTCGTCGATACCCGTCTCGTCGGTAATGAAGGAAAACACCTGAAGCTTCGTCTTCACTCCTCTGTCATTCCCGCGCAGGCGGGAATCCAGTCTTCCATCGATGCCATTGCCTTTAACCTTGGAAACCTCTCGGGTAAACTAAGGCCCGGCACCTCTATTGATATCGCTTACACAGTAGACATGAATGTATGGAATGGAGATAAGCGACTACAGTTAAAGATTAAAGATATACATGTTCTTCCATAATAGTCCTCCTCGTTTTAGCACTCGACTTTTCAGAACTATTCGTACACGCCTCGTGCTGCGACGTTAGGAGGATTGATGTTTACTAAGCTCTCCTTCGGCAAGCTCAGGATCGCAAAGTAACCATCAAAAAATCCCCATCTCTTTCTGGCGTTTACGCAGAAAATTTCTCTTAGAAATTATTCTGTGGTTCCGAGCCTTAAGAAAACGGGGATTCTTTGTATTAAATTCCGCAAAACGCCAAAATTGAAGATGTTAAAGGTTTAACACCTTCAGAATGGGCGTTTTGCGGTAGTGATGAAAATAAAAAGAAATTTTTTTGTTTCGCACGCTTTTGTGCAATTTTTCTTTTTATTTTTCATTTTGCTCATTCTGGGGAAGTTTTTTCTCGAAGTTTCGAGAAATGAAACATCCCCGGAGGGACTTGTCCCGAGTCTTCCCGATGGAGAGGCCCAGCGCCACGCGCTAGTCTGCTTGACGCAGGGCCTCAGAAAATGTCACGCGTCAACACCAGTAACGTGGTCAGGCCAATCGGCGCGAACTTGGCCGGTGACTGGGGTCGCCTTACTCGTCGGGAGAAATTGTCTCCATCCGTGAAACTCCGCATCCGCATGGGTGACGCAAAGATCCGCGCCTGCGAGATTCACGGCTGCTCTTCCAAGGCAGAGATGGCACTCTTCGCCCTGTGCCGGTTCGACATCAAAAGCTGTGTACATGACTTATCTCCTAGGTGAGTATTTTTTTAGATTATTGAATTCTTGAGAAAATACGAGATTCACGGTCCCATTGTCTATTCCTCCTAATTTTTTTTATTCCCACCTCCTCTTTCGGGTAGGGGAAAAGATGTGGCGGAGCCACACCTCATCTCCTACCCAGAAGTCGTTTTGTTGTTAAAGAGCCAAAATGGATTCGTCACTTCGTTCCTCACCATAAGTGTGACTAAATTTGAGGATTCATTAAGTCACACTAAAAAACCTCCTAATCTTTTAGGAGGTTCGGTTGGTTATGAAAAAATCCTTAGATAGTCACCAAACGACCTCCCTCCGCAACTCGGAGGTTAGTAAGGACGTTAATAAATTGGCGACACACTAATTGCATAGAGTAATAGTTTTTATAGCACGCAAACGTGCTCCTTGTCAATACTTCAAATGGGTAGTATACTAATTTTTAAGTTAGAGATGCGATGATGGCGTAACAGGCCGTTTACCCTGAGTTTGTCGAAGGGGAGCTGCGGGAAGAAAAGCTAACCACTTATTAGACCCCGACGGGTAAGCCCGTGATAGCAGGATTGAGAGTTATAAAGTGAAAAGTTCATAAAGTTTATAAAGTCAAAACAATTACTTTACAAACTTTCTAACTTTACAAACTTTCTAACAAAAAAAAGGTGGTACCACGGAGAGAGCCGTCCTTTGATACAATAATCAAGGACGGGTTTTTTATGAAAAGAACACTATCGATAGAGACGGTTCATAAAGTTGGCGAAGAAGTGATGCTTCAGGGTTGGGTTAACACTAGGCGTGATCACGGAAAAATCATGTTTCTCGATTTACGAGATCGCAGTGGAATCGTGCAGCTCGTCTTTTCCACCTCGCAGGAGTCCCCCTCGACTTCGCTCGGGACAGGCAAGCCCACCTCCGAGGTGTCCCAAATACGAGCAGAAGACGTTATTGAAGTCACTGGAATGGTCAAGGAGCGTCCGGCGACGATGGTTAACCCCAAGATACCAACTGGCTCCGTTGAGGTAGAAGTAAAAGAGCTTACCGTTATCAGCAAAGCAAAAGAATTGCCATTTCCGATTGATACTGATGGATATGATATCAATGAAGAAGTGCGCATGAAATACCGTTATCTCGATATCCGTCGACCCAGAATGGCGAGAAATCTGCGAATACGATCAAAAGTCACGACCTTCATACGAGATTACTTAACCGAGTTAGATTTTGTTGAAGTTGAAACACCGATGTTGACAAAAACAACTCCAGAAGGTGCTCGCGATTTCATCGTTCCTTCTCGATTGCAGAAGGGGAAATTTTATGCACTCCCTCAATCACCTCAGCAGTATAAACAGCTTTTGATGGTGGCAGGACTTGAGCGGTATTTTCAAATTGTTCGTTGTTTTCGTGATGAAGATCCAAGGAAAGACAGGGCATATGGAGAATTTACACAATTAGATCTAGAAATGTCATTTGTGACACAAGAAGATATATTGCAGCTTATTGAAAATATGTTTACAGCGCTTGTTATAAAGCTATTTCCAGAAAAACACATATCAACGTCTCCTTGGCCCCGGATACCTCACAAGGAAGCTATGGCTACATACGGTACTGACAAACCGGATATAAGAAAAGATAAAAACGATTCAAATGAGCTTGCGTTTTCCTGGACGATTGACTTTCCGCTTTTTACCCAACAGTCGGCTGAAGATTTTTATCACGGATCAGGGGCGGCAAAATTTGCACCGTCTCATCACATGTTCACCTCGCCTCATCCGGATGATATATCACTCTTGAACACTGATCCTATGAAAGTACGCGGGCTTCAGCATGATTTAGTGCTCAATGGATACGAAGTCGGCGGAGGAAGTATACGTATTCATCAGAAAGCTGTGCAAGAAAAAGTGTTTGATCTGATTGGTTTTAGCCAAAAACAAAAAGCACAGTTTGAACATATGTTGACAGCATTTACCTACGGTGTTCCACCACACGGTGGTATAGCCCCGGGGATAGACCGGTTAGTCATGACGCTTTTTGGTGAGCCAACGATTCGAGAAGTCATGGCGTTTCCTACATCTGCATCAGGTCAAACGAGTGTGATGGATGCGCCAAGTGAGGCTACTGACGAACAACTTAAAGAACTTGGGATCACATCTTCTAAATCTCCTGTTGGTCATTTCACCAAGAAGACATAAAATAAAAGAAATACCTATGGTCAAAAAGAAAGTTATTTACAAGCGACTTCCGTTGTGGTGGAGGAATATAGACAAGATACTATTTTTAATCTCATTGGGAATATTTGTGCTTTTTATACCTGGTCAAAATATATATACGCTATCATCCTATAGACAATCGTCAAAAATTAACAAATTGCCATTCGTTATTCCATCTCCTGCTCCATATCCTATGAATTCCACTGGAAATTATCCTGGTAGCGATATAAGCGCAACTGGCATAGTTATCCTTGATGTTCATTCAGGTGTGGTTCTATATCGACGAAACGATGATATATTATTGTCTCCTGCCTCAACGACGAAAATTATGACTGCGCTCGTTGCTCTTGATGCATATAAGCTTGATGATGTTATTACTGTTAAGAATCTGGTGAACAATGGCCAGTCTATGAAGCTTGTACCAGGAGAACGGATTACCGTCGAAAATTTATTGTATGGTGCTCTCATCCAATCTGGAAATGACGCAGCATATGCCTTAGCAGAGAATTATCCAGGAGGACTTGAAAAATTTATTGAGGCAATGAATGAAAAAGCACGAAATTTGAATTTAGAAAAAACGAATTTTACTAATCCGGTTGGATACGATGATCCCAATCACAAAACATCACCAATGGATTTAGCACGTCTGTCGCAAGTTGCACTTACAAATGTTGTTATTGCAAAAATGGTTGCAATTCCGCAAATTACAATTTCTGATGTCACGCATACCTATTTTCACGTTCTTACGAACGTCAACCAGTTGCTAGGGAAAATTCCGGGTGTTGGTGGGATTAAAACCGGTTGGACTGAGGAAGCAGGGGAAAATTTAGTGACGTTAATTGAAAGAAATAATCATAAAGTGATTGTCGTCGTTTTACATAGCAAGGATCGTTTTGGTGAAACGTCGAAATTAATTGATTGGGTATTTAGTACTATTACTTGGCAGGAGATAAAACCGACTTTAGCTACGTAGTAATTGTTCGTTAATTCTTTGCATTGTTTTTTCTTTGCCTAATATTTCCAATGATTGAAGAAGTGGTGGTCCAACAGTTTTTCCAGTTATGGCAAGTCGAAGTTCCATAAATACATCACGTGCTTTGGTTTTTGTTTCATCAGATTCTTGACGAATGCTTTGCTCCATAGTTTCATGATTCCATGGTGTTAACGAGAGAGCTGTACTAGCAATTTTAAGGAGACTTTTATCGGTTGAACGTTCAGGTATGTTTGGTGGTTCAAAGAAAAAACTGGATAAAGACCAAAAATCATCCAGTGTTCTCATGCGTTCTTTAACCAAAGGAATGATTTTTAGTAACATTGTTTTTTCAAGAGTTGATATTTTTGTTTCGAAATTTTGAAGTAAACGCAAAAGTTTTTCATCAGCTGTGGCTTTTATGTAGTGGCTATTTATCCAGTCAAGTTTATCTAAATCAAACCGTGGTGCTTGGGACGTGATTTGTGTGATATCAAATAATTGGATAAAGTCTTCTATGTCATAAATTTCCTTACCATCAGGATGATGCCATACGATATTAGAAAGGTAGTTTAAAATCGCTTCCGGGAAATAGCCTCGTTTTCTATAGTAATCGACTGATGCGTGTCCATGACGTTTTGATAGTTTTCCTTTACCATCTGCATTTAATATAAGAGGGAGATGCGCATGAACAGGCATCGTCCAACCAAAATATTTGTAAAGAAGAACATGTTTCGGCGTTGAAGATATCCATTCTTTTCCTCGAAAAACGTGTGTAATATCCATAAGATGATCATCTATGACGACTGCAAAATGATAGGTCGGATATCCATCTGATTTCATAATCACCTGGTGATCTATGACGTCACTGTTAAATTCTATGTCTCCCAAAATCGCATCTCTTACAAAAATTTTTTCCTGTTCTGGTACTTTCATTCTGATGACATGAGGAAGTGCGTGAAAAAGATTTACTTCAACATCTTCTTTTGAAAGTTTTAGGCATGTTTTATCATACATAGGCGGTTGACGATTGGCCTCTTGTAAGGCACGCATCTTTTCAAGTCGTTCCTTTGTGCAAAAACAGTAATATGCATGTCCCTTGCTAAGCAATTCTTGCGCATATTTTTTATAAATATCCAGACGTTCTGACTGGCGATATGGTGCATATGGACCGCCGATTTTTGGATTTTCGTCAGATTCTAAACCAAACCAGGACAAAGAGTCATATAAAACCTCCTCAGCATGTGCTACAAATCGTGCTCTGTCTGTATCTTCTAATCGGAGAATAAATTTTCCATTATATTTATGCGCGTAAGCAAAATCAATAAGTACCTGATAGATAGTTCCTATATGTGGAAATCCAGTTGGAGATGGAGCGATACGCGTTCGAACAGTATTCATAGAATATCCTTCACGTTGATTCTAACATCTAGGAACCGTATACTCAAAGAGATATATGGCGACACTTACTGAGACTGCCTATCAAACAAGACGAGCAATAAACTGGACTATACTTACCATAATATCCTATATTATATTGCGGATTTCTTGGGGAATTTTTGTTGCTATTTGGCTTTATTTTTTTCCACCCCAACCACCTCCGCCAAATCATGCTTTCGGAGTACTTCCTGCTTTAAAATTTCCTCAAGAAACGGCATCTGCATCTAGCGAGCTTACATTTAAACTAGAGACGATAGAAGGATCGGTACCAAAAGCATCTGAGTCGGCAACAGTATACTTTATGCCGAAATCATCGGCTAATTTATTGGCGCTGAATAAAACACAGGATTTTGCCAAACGACTCGGGTTTGATATAAATCCTATAGCAGAGACAAAAAATATTTATCGTTTTAACGATCCAGATTTTATATTGCGGACGCTTCGCTACGATATAGTATCCAACAATTTTCTGTTGCGATATGCGTTTGAAGAGGATATCGGTGTATTTAATGATAAGAATTTTTTAAGTAGCGACGCATTAGTTTCTGAAGCAAAAAATATACTACAAACGTACGATTTATATAGTGATGAGATTCAGTCTGGTAGCACAAAGGCATCATATCGAAAACTCGTAGGGAATACGCTTATTCCCACATCAAGTCTTTCTGTTGCTGACGCAGTGCGTATAGATTTTTTACGACATCCGATCGGAGATACTCCGATTGTTACACCAATACCAGAGGAAGGATCTATTTCGTTTATTTTTTCTGGATCAGTAAATGATAAAAAACGTCTTATCGAACTTCGATATACATTCTGGCCTATAGATTATCAAACAACAGCAACATACGCACTGAAATCCAGTAGTCAAGCATGGCAAGAACTTCAAAGCGGAAATGGGTATATTGCAAGGTATCCAAAAACTGGATCAAGCGCAGTAATTCGTAATGTATCTCTAGGGTATTATGACTCTTTAAGTCCGCAAACGTATTTGCAGCCAGTTTTTGTTTTTGAAGGTGATAATGGATTTATGGCCTATGTGCCAGCTGTCGCACCTCCGTGGACTGAGTAGCTTAAGATTAAACGAAGTCCATCCAATGTTTATCTGTTTCTACTGTTAATTCTAAAAACACTTTCTTATTTGTCGCGGTTTCTAGTTCTTTTCTTGCAGCCATACTAATCTCTTTTATCATTGCACCGTTTTTACCGATGATCATGGATTTATAACGATCGGCTGTTGTAAGGATACGTGCTTTTATATAAACAACGCCGTTGTCGCGTACGATCGTTTCATCAACAATAGAAGTGAGTGAGTATGGCACTTCGCGCCTGAGAAATAGAAATGCTTTTTCACGAATAATTTCAGATAGAAATGTTTTACTATTGAGGTTAAGTCCCGGTTGCGTTAAGCCTGCTACATCAACCATTGGTTTCCCTTCCGGAAGAAAATCGAATAAGACTTCTAGAAGATTTCCGAGGTTTTTTCGAGCAAATGCAGAAACCTCTACGACCGCGTTAAATTCCTCTTCCATAAACTTATATTGGACGATATGTGTGGGTTTTTTAACGTCTATTTTATTTATGACAAGGATTTTTGGTCCTTTAAATTTTCGTACTATACCTAATGCTTTATTTTCTTCAATATCCCGCTCTCTTGTATGGTCAACCAGGTGAATAACGAGGTCTACGTCATGACTTATAGACTCTTCAGCTTTTTTGTTAATTCTTTTTGCAAGAATATCTTCAACTTTTCCTATCATTCCCGGGGTATCTACAAAAATGATTTGACCACGATCGTCTTCATATACAGCTTGAATATTAAACCTGGTTGTTTGGGGTTTGGGTGAAGTTATAGACACCTTTTGTCCCAGGATATTATTTAGTAGCGTTGATTTGCCGACATTCGGTCGGCCGATAATACATACTATTCCAGCTTTCATAATGCGTATTGTACAATACCCACGATGAAGCTGTCGAAAAAAAGAATTTTATCCTTTCAGATGATGATATTTGCATGGTGGAAAAAAAATCAACGAGATTTACCCTGGAGACATACGCGTGATCCATATAAAATCCTTGTTTCTGAAGTCATGTTGCAACAAACACAAGTCACTCGGGTAGTATCGAAATACAAGGAATTCCTCAGGCAGTTTCCAGATATAGATACTTTAGCTAATGCAAGTCCGGCTCAAGTACTAAGAGCTTGGAAGGGGATGGGCTACAACCGGCGAGCGCTCTATCTACATAAGGCTGCTCAGATTGTTGGACAAGAATATCATGGCAAATTTCCAAAAGATGAGAAACTGCTCACTAAACTTCCCGGATTGGGGAAATATACTGCTCGAGCACTATTAGTATTCGCTTATAAGCAAGATATCAGTCTGGTCGATACTAATATACGACAGATCATTGCGCATTTCTTCTTTAGCGACAAACCGCAAAAGGAATCAATTATTCAGGATGTCGCTGATCAACTCCTGCCCAAGGGCAAAGCATGGGAATGGCACCAGGCACTGATGGATTATGGAGCCCTTCGACTTGCTCGCGCTCGCTCAGGGCAAGCTTTTGGCAATAAGGCTCTTCAACGACAAAAACCGTTTAAAGATTCAAATAGATTTTACAGAGGGAGAATTATAGATCGATTGCGCGAGGGAGAAATATCGGAAAAAAAGTTTCTCAATGAGCTAGAAAAAACATACACCAAGCCGGGAGCATTCCTTCGCTCTATTATCGCCTCGCTGGTCAAAGATGGCCTCATGCAACGGACCTCGCGCGGCGCTCTGCGCCTTCCAGTTTAATTACCATACCCTAACCATCACAAAATTATGCACGTGCATAATTTTGTGATACTCTGGGGTGTAATATGGCGAAGCGAAATTTTGCCAAAGAATCATCAATGTCTGATGAACAGTTTCAAAAAACGGCGTCTTTTTTGTATGAACGGTATAAGAAGAATGAACGCGAAAGAACGTACGCCTCGATAAAGCATATCCTTACATACCTCGGGATTGGGGCGACCATAGCAACTGCCTTTGTTGCGCCCAACGCAGCAGGGGCTATCGCAAAGATGTTCTATTCTCCGTCTTTTTCATATGACCCCGAAGGATGGAAGCGGTACAACAAAGGATACCTTCGGCAATCATTGCGGCGGCTTGAGGAGCAGAAATTCGTCAGGTATGCCGTTGTGGACGGACAAGACGTTGTCACGATTACCAAAGAAGGAAAAAAGAAAATTCTGAGATATTCACTTGAACATTTAGAAGTGAAGAAACCTGAAAGTTGGGATGGGAAGTGGCGCGTCGTCATCTACGATATCCCCGCAAGAGACAGGAGTCTGCAATGTGTTATTCGCGACGCGCTGAAAGCCATGGGGTTTTATCAGATGCAGGAGAGTGTCTATCTTTTTCCGTATCCGTGCTATGACGAAGTAGAGTTCTTGCGTTCATTTTACGGCGTGGGTGCCATGGTGAAGTATCTTCTCGTGACCAAGCTTGAAGATGACGCTTCATACCGACAGTATTTTGGAGTCTGAAAGCTTTCTGTAGACGTATCTTATATATCAACTAATGACATCAAAAACACCAAAGCATCACAAAATTATGCACGTGCATAATTTTGTGATGGGTTTCGCGGGTTGGTAGGGAGGCATTAGGTAGGATATAATCATGTCGTTGGAGCTTGAGCTGGGAGGTCGTATAACGGTAGTACGTCCCGCTCAGCGGGACTATCTTGGTGGAGTTTCTTGTTATTAGCGCTGCGGGATCGTATAACGGTAGTACACATCCCTCTGGAGGATGGTATCTTGGTTCGAATCCAAGTCCCGCAGCACTGCTAATAAAAGATATTTTGAAGCAAGGAGGAATCTTGGCTTTGAGCCGAAGTCTGATTTACTTGTTATTAACGTTTTTATGAAAGCTCTTCTTGTCATTGATCTTCAGAAATATTTTATAAACGAAAATACAGAATTCCTACCTGGAAAGATAGCGAATTTCATTGAAAAACATACATTTGATTACACAGTATTTTTTCAGTACGTTAATACTCCTGATTCTAACTTCGTTAAGATTCATAACTGGAATCATATGTTTGGCTCTCCCGAAACAGATATTGTGGATGAAGTGACTCAATATCTAACGGGAAATAATCTTTTTAAAAAACATTCCTTTTCTGTCTTTAGAGCTGAAGGGTTTAGTGAGTTTATGAAGAGTAAGTTGATTAATGAACTTTATCTGTGTGGCATAGACACGGACGCGTGTATCCTCTCATCTGAGATGGAGGCATTTGAAAAAGGATATGACGCAAAAGTTATAGAAGATCTATGTGCCTCTCACTGGGGCATAGAATACCATCGTAAGGCTATTGATTTGCTCAAAAAGAATTTAGGCAAGCAGGCTATAGTCAAAAGTAATTCTTTCCTTGAGATAAAATAAGGCATTAAGCCGATTCTGAGTCGTAGACCGATGCGCTCTGTAAAGCTTTAAAGCCAAATATATGAAATTAGTATTAATTGATGGTGGACCAGCATCGGGAAAAAATACCTTAGGAGTCTTGTTGGTTCAAGCACTTGAGAAGCAAGACAGTAAAGCCATTTTATTTGACTTGGACACTTATGTGGAAAAAATTAATCCTACTTGGACTTGGGAAGAGGAGCGAATAAAAAATATGGACCTGGAAAACGCGAGAGTGAATTTTGCTAAAGATATTGATAAATATCTCCAATTAGATTTTGAAGTTATTACAATTGGTGAGAGATTTTTGACCAAAGCAGATGTCGCCAATTTCATTAGTAGATTAAAAAGTTCTTCCCCAACATATTTATATCATTTGAGCGTTCCTTTCTCTTTGAGAACACAGAGACTGCGCGAAAGAGGTCCTCATTCTTTAATTGATCTTGATAAAGACCAAAGAGATCGAGATTCGAATATAAAATGGTATGGATATATTTACGAAAATATGAATTCCCCGGAGAAGGATGCAGTGAATATAATGAAATTAATTCAAAACAATAAGGGTTTGTTAGACAATCGGCTATACGGATGAAAGGGTCCTAGACCGGCCCGCTCAGCCAAGTAGCTTTAGAATACAAATTTATGGAACAAATTTTTTTACTCATAATGACCTTAGGTTATTTTTTCCTTCAAGTTTTTTGGTTCTTCATGGATGGCAGATCGATTAAGGAAAAGATTAAGTTTCATGTCTTTCTACAAGGGAATGTGTGTTCGAAAATTATCATTTTTGGCCTGGGAATATTTCTCTTTATAAAATACATAGATCCAAATTGGATGTTTTCATTACAGTCAGATTCAAAGCTATTGAATGTCATTTCTTCAACCGGAGGAGCGTTGTTGTATCTAGTTGGATTAATTTTGTGTGTCTGGGCTCGTATTACCATGCAGAGTGTATGGACTCCGGCTGAAGATAAGGCCGTTAAGCACAAGAAGGAGCTTATTACTTGGGGTCCATTTTCATACTCAAGGAATCCAATTTACTTAGGATTACTATTGATTTATTCAGGTTTTTTTATCTCTCTGAAAAGTTATTTAATCGTTATTGTGTTGTTTATTTCGTGGTTTTTCTATAAGAAAGTTTTGGAAGAAGAAAGAATCCTGGAGAAAGATTTTGGTCATAAATTTATAGAGTACAAATCGAAAATTCGCAGGTTTATATAACTTATTCAAGATTAGAACTATAAGGATAAAATGGGTCTAGACTGTTTTTCTTAGCATAGCTCCTAAAAATGTGAGAATATTTATTCCTTGCGATTATGGACATAAGATTACTAAAACAATTTCTTCTTGCCTCAAATAACGCCGGATATTCCGGTGGACAGGAAAAAAAGTGGGTGAAGGAGTCGGACGGATCAACGACGATTCGTTTTGCCAGTGGTGACTTCAAGTCTCATGACAACTTTTTTGGTGGAGAGCCGTATGGAGGACGGTTGGTTGTTTCCTACAAGAACAAGCCTGTGTGGATCATGGTCTACTATGGTTGGGTCACTGAGGGCATTGATCCTAACCCGGTTTATGAAATACTTCGAGAAGCATTAAAACAGATGCCACATGATTATCCCTACCGTGGACCTCGAAAATATATAAAAGGTGACTGGGCGTACAAAAACACGTGGCATGGAGAACTGGATCGATATGATGGTGAAGAAACTATTAAACAAGGAGATATGCTAATGTATAAAGCTCATTATCGTGGTGGATGGGTGGATACACGAGTCGGAGTGTGAGATTAAGAGTGACTTTGCCATCGAGCGAATATACCGCTTGGGAGAAGTCGACCGCGGCTTTTTTCTTGAAGAGCGAGTTCGCCAAAATGTTTTGTTCCTCCATGTCCTCCCATCAGCTCCTCAATCATGTTTCCTAAAACGACTGATGAAATATCGGCAGTGTACGCATTGATTAAAAAAAATACCGGATTTTTTGACAATATATTCTTACATGCAGAAATAAGATTTGGAAGATTTGTTTCGAGTTTCCAGACTTCGCCTTTTGTTCCCCGGCCAAATCGCGGTGGGTCCAAGATAATTCCGTCGTAGGTATTACCACGTCTTTGTTCCCGCAAAACAAATTTGTACGCATCATCTTCAATCCAGCGGATGCTCTTTTCTGGGATATGACTTAGCTTCGCATTTTCTTTAGCCCAGTTTATAACGCTTTTAACGCTATCTACGTGAGTTACATGGGCGCTAGCCAGAGCACTTGCTATTGTCGCGCCACCTGTATAAGCAAAGAGATTGAGGACGCGAAATGGTTTTCCATTTATTGTGTTTGTAAGCCATCGCCAATTAACTGCTTGTTCCGGAAATACTCCGATGTGTTTAAATTGAGTAGGCTGGAGCTTCATTGTAATGCGATCAAAATGAAGTAGCCAGAGTTGTGGTGGCGTTTTCCGTATATTCCAGTGTCCTTCTGTCAGACTTGAGCGAGCATATGAAGCATGGGCATTTTTCCATTCTTGTTCATTAAGTGACGGTTGCCATAAAATCCGCGGGTCAGGTCGAGAAATGGTATACCCGGCAAAATTTTCAAGTTTCAATCCATTTCCGCTATCGAGTAACTCGTATTCGTTTAGGTCAGTAGGATATTCTATTGGGATGGATACCATGCTATGATTGTATCATGACGCAAGAAGAAAAATTGTTTGCATTAAAAGAAAAATTGTCGATCTATGAAGGTAAGCTTGCATTTAAAATGAAGCGATATCGTGGAGTCATCCATGAAAGTGCAGCAAGCGAAATGAAACATCAGGAGGTCATGGTGCTAAAAGCTATGGTAGCTGGATTAAAAGAAGAAATTCGGACCTTAGAATCGGTATAATTCATTTATGCATTGCTGCATAAATATGACCAAGAGCGGATAGAACAAGAAGAGCAATACCCCAACGCAAAGGATGTTCTTGGGCAAGAGGATATGTAAGCAAGAATCCAACACCTATGCCACCAAGAAAATGGACGTATGCATTAAAACGAGAGTTTTTACTAAAATACTTGAGCATTTTTGATTGAAGTTTCATCATGTAAATGCCTCCACTATTATCAAATCATATTTTGGCAATAAATACAAATGATCAGACTTGACAGTTGGTATATTCTTCTTTTACGCTAGGATAAGGAAATATTTATGTATAAAGGTGGTGATACACAATGAAATTAAAAGAAGTAGATACTGTTGCACATGTACTTGTCACTGTAGGAGCTTTAAACTGGGGTCTTGTAGGGGCATTTAAGCTTGATTTGGTTCAAACTATACTCGGTACCAGTCCTGCGCTCGTACAGCTTACGTATATATTGATTGGTTTATCAGGACTTTATTCTCTGTATAAGATGACGACAAAAGGCAAAAAATAAGTCAAAGTTAAATCTGCTGTTTTCAGTAGGAAGACAACGTAAGTAACAAAAAGTTAGAGTTAATATTAATTTATAAAGAAACCTTCGCTAAGGAGGAAGGTTTCTTTTTTTCTATTTTGTAGGATACAATACAAATCATGAAAACGATGCTTTTCGCTTTTCCACATCCAGACGATGAATCGATATCTTGTGGTGGGAGCATATATAAATACTTTAAAAATGGATGGCAGATACATCTTGTCTGTGCGACAAATGGTGAAACAGGAAGCAAAGGATCTTACAGTAATGCGTCTTCAGAGCAGCTTGCGGTCATACGAAGAAAGGAATTAGAAAAAGCAGCGAGTACATTAGGTATATCTTCGATAACTTTTTTAGGTTGTAAAGATGGGAAGTTAGCTGAGCAAACACCTGGAGAACTTGAAGATATACTCTATAGAAAAATATCAGAACTTGCGCCTGATATTGTCATAACATATGAACCCAAAGGGGTAACAAATCACCCTGATCATGTGAAATTCACCACAGTTGTAACGTATGCATTTCAAAAGTACGCACAGGGACTGATAGATTTAAATAAAATTAACGAATTAAAAGGTGTACGAGTACGAGATCTCACTCGAGTATTCCGGAAAAGCTTCATGGAGTGTGTGGAAAAAGAAGATGATCCGAAGCTTTATTACGTATGTTTGCCGGAAAGAGTCGTAGTATACCTTCAAAAAATGAAAGCATTTTCAAAAGAGTCATATGGGAAACCTATGACAGGGGTTGCTGATGATCTTATCACTACTGTCATAGATATCAAAAAATATACATCTACTAAAATACGAGCTCTGAGAGAGCATGAATCGCAACGGGAAGATTTTGAAGCAGAAATCAATATGATAAATAATCCAGAATTTTTAAATGAATTTTATATCTTGCGAATGCATGGAGTAAGTGAGGTTTATATGGGAAAAAATGATCGTGTTTCAAGTAAATTTTAAGGAACGTGAAAAAGAATGAACAAGTCCAATGCTCTTATTATTCGAAATCTCTATGCGTCAGTTGAAAAAAAGATAATTCTTCAAGGAGTTTCTCTCACGATCTATCCTGGTCAAGTACATGCCATCATGGGGCCAAATGGCAGCGGAAAGTCCACGCTTGCCTATGTACTTATGGGACACCCGTCATATAAATGCCAAATGCCAAATGCCAAATGCCAAATAAAGTTAGGAAGCAAGAGTATAATCGATTTGCCTACGGAGGAACGGGCAAAATTAGGATTATTTTTAGCATTTCAATCGCCGATAGCGATAGCTGGTGTTACCGTTGTATCGCTTCTTCGAAGTGCATATCAAGCTTTACATGGAGATAAAAAAAACACAATAAAAACAGTTCAAAACCCTCTCCTAGCCAGAAGATGGAGTGGTGGAAATTTGTCATTATCTGATTTTACAAAGCGACTGAAAGAGTATGCCGATTTTCTTCATATTAACGAATCATTTTTACATCGTGGAATAAATGAAGCGTTTTCCGGTGGGGAAAGGAAAAAAATGGAAATGCTACAGGCACTTGTGCTCGCCCCTAAGTTTGCAATTTTTGATGAGATAGACACAGGACTTGATGTTGACGCGTTAAAAATTGTCGCATCAGCTATACAACGATTGAAACAACAAGGAAGCGCTGTGATAGTTATAACCCATTATCAGCGGATATTAAAATACATTAAGCCAGATGTTGTTTATATTTTTATCGATGGAAAAATAGTTGATCATGGGGATGCAACATTAGCAAAAAAAATAGAAGAGAAAGGATATAGTTCGTATGCAACAATCTCAAAACATCATTAATGATTCTTATAAATATGGTTTTCGTAAACCAGAAAATTACGTTTTTAAGTCAAAAAGAGGTCTTGATTCCGATGTTGTGTCAAATATTAGCTGGCATAAGAACGAGCCAGAATGGATGCGGAAATTTCGCCAGCGAAGTTTAATCATCTATGATCGAAAGTCGCTGCCTGTATGGGGAGGGGATCTGTCGACTATACCTTTTGATGACATATTTTATTACATAAAAGCAACAGAAAAAAAAGTAACTAGCTGGGAAGAATTACCTGCAGAAATAAAAGACACATATGACAGAATTGGTATTCCTGAGGCGGAAAAAAAATTCCTCTCAGGTGTTTCTGCTCAGTATGAGTCAGAAGTTGTATATAAAAGCATACAATCAATGCTAACCAAAAAGGGAGTGATATTTTTAGACATGGATAGCGGACTTCGGGAATACCCGGAGATGGTACGACAATATTTTGGAACTATAATACCACCTGGTGATAATAAATTTGCAGCTCTCAATAGTAGTGTCTGGTCAGGCGGATCTTTTGTTTATGTACCTAAAGGCGTACGAGTAGAATTACCACTTCAGGCCTATTTTCGAATAAATGCAGCGAATATGGGTCAATTTGAACGAACTCTTGTTATCGCTGATGAAGGAAGTTATGTTCATTATGTGGAAGGATGTACAGCGCCTATTTATACGACTGATTCGCTTCATAGCGCAGTTGTTGAAATTATCGTAAAAAAAGGTGCACGGGTGCGCTATACGACTATTCAAAATTGGAGTACGAATGTCTATAACCTTGTGACGAAACGAGCACGCGTAGAGGAAGAAGGAACGATGGAATGGGTGGACGGTAATTTAGGTTGTTTGGCAGAGGGCTCCACATTGACCACCCCTCAGGGAGTTAAACCAATTGAGGCAATTGAGGTAGGAGATAAGGTGCTTTCCTGGGATGAACACAATGAACGACTGTGTTTTCAAACAGTACGTGCAAAACGTTTTTCTGGTAAACAACCAATTCATACGGTGTCTGTTGGTGAGCGAAAATTGCAAGTTACAGCTAATCATCCTTTTTATTCGTATATATATGATCCAAATTCTCCAAAGAAGTTAGGGCGCTATCAACTAGGGTATGTTCGCGCCGATGGCTTACAGCGGGCAATTATTCCACGTACTTCGTACGTATATGGTGTGCCTTATGCACTTACACTGCCTTCTTTAACAACAGTATTTTCATCGATGAATCAATACGCTTCAAAATTACAGATGACTCGTGATCGGATTTCCAAAATGCATCAGATACAGCAGTCGAAGGATGGTCTCATGTGGCTATTTGGGTATTGGGTAGGGGATGGTGATATGGAAGTTGTGCAGGGAAAAACGGAAGGCGTGATACGGTATGCCAAGCTTGGATTTTCTACACCGGTTAGCGATCGTGCGCGCCAGCGACTGATTAAAACGATGACTACACTTGTTGATAATTCTCCCAGCGAGCGGGTAGACGGATACCATCTGGCTTGGAACAGTAAGGAACTTGTCGAGTTTTTTAGAATAAATGGTTTTACCGGTAACGCACAAACAAAACGGGTTCCACGATGGGTATGGTCTATCCCGGAATCACAAAGATTAGCTTTTATATCCGGTTATCTTGATGCCGATGGGACAGTGGCGAGAGGCAGGTTTTCATTGAAATCCGTTCAACGTCTATTATTGGAAGACATCGCTTCGCTTTTGGTTACTTTAGGCATTACTTCCAGGTTACACACGGAATTTGATCAGCCTAAGCGGGTAAGAATTATGGGTATCGAGTGCACAGCGCACGGTTCATATCGATTGGTATTTGACGCAGATGATAGATTGTATCCCTGGGTAAGTCCGCAGTTAAGAGAAAAAGCTAAGGCTAGTGCTTTACGAGTTATGGAAATGCATCGTAATGTAGGCCGATCCAATATTCGGCTTAGCAAGCAACTAGAAATTATTTCTGTCCGTGTTTCTAAAGCTTTCAAGCAGCATGTTCCCACATGGGATATTGAAGTGGAAGGTGCAGGTAATTTTGTGTCACAGGGCTTCATTGTTCATAATTCCAAACTTACCATGAAATATCCTAGTGTTTATCTTGTTGGACGAAAAGCCAGGGGTGAGATTCTCTCTATAGCATATGCAGGTCGTGGTCAGCATCAGGATGCTGGTGGTAAAGCAATTCATATTGCTCCTGAAACATCATCGCAAATTATTTCCAAATCTATTAGTCATGATGGTGGAAGAACGTCTTACAGAGGATTAGTCCAGGTATACCCAGGTGCAAAACAGGTAAAAAGTAACGTCGTATGCGATGCACTTCTTCTCGACCCGGCATCCCGATCTGATACGTACCCAACGATGAAAATAGATGAACAGAATGTTGAGATACAACATGAAGCAACGGTATCAAAGATTGGCGAAGAGCAGTTGTTTTATCTCATAAGCCGGGGTATTACGAAAGCACAAGCACAGTCTATGATTGTCAATGGATTTATTGAGCCAATCGTCAAAGAGCTGCCCCTGGAATACGCAGTCGAAATGAATAGGTTAATCCAACTACAGATGGAGGGTTCAGTTGGATAAAAAGATTGAGAATTATTAAATGAAAAAAAATATCAATCGAATAGTCATAAAAGAAAATACCCAAAAAACAATAATCGAAGATATTTCAACTATAGAAGATAAAGAGTATATAGTCGGAAAAGATGCGAAGCTTACACTTGTTCTTCTTGGTAAAAAGATGACGTATAGTTCAAGTATCACGGTTCGATTACATGGATCTGCCTCAAGCGCGCACATTATTGGTTGTATCATAGGAAATAAAAAAAATTCAGCGACACTCCATACGATGCAGCTACATGAAGCGTCTGATACGAAAAGTAATCTTTTAGTAAAAAGTATCCTTTTTGATGAGGCGACATTTACCTATGATGGGGGAATTTATGTCGATACCAAAGCTCAAAAAACAGATGCGTATCAAAGAAACGAAAATTTGCTTTTGTCTGGGAGTGCCCATGCGCAAAGTAGACCACGCTTGGAGATATTAGCAAATGATGTCCGCTGTACTCATGGCGCTACGGTCAGTACTGTTTCATCAGATCATCTTTGGTATTTAGCTACGCGCGGTATAAATCGCGATCAAGGGACTATGCTTATAACGCATGGATTTTTAGAACAAGCAATTTTAACTATTTCTGATACAATAGTAGAGCAAAAAGTGAGAAAGTCATTATGGCAAACTTTATAAAAGCAGCATCAATCACAGACGTAGCAATAGGCAGCATGAAGACCTTGAATATTTCAGGAAAACGTATAGCCATAGCAAATGTTGATGGAGAATTTTTTGCAGTTGATGATACCTGCAGTCATGAACAATGTTCACTTGGGACAGAAGGAATACTTGATGGATCTCTTATAACATGTGGTTGTCATGGGGCGCAATTTGAAGTAACTACAGGAAAAGTATTATCATTACCAGCGCCTACTGATATTGCTTCATATCAAGTAAAAGTAGAAGGAAGCGATATCTATGTGGCAATATAGATATGCTCGATGTCAAAGCAATTCGTAAAGATTTTCCAATACTTTTTCGAAGGATAAACAATAAACCCCTTGTCTACTTAGACTCAGCTGCAACGAGCCTAAAACCTCAGATTGTAATAAATAAAATCAACGGGTATTACTTGAAATACACGGCAAATATATTTCGCGGTATCTATACGCTTTCAGAAGAGGCAACTTTTGAGTATGAAAATGTTCGAGAAAAAGTCGCATCATTTATAAATGCTTCAAATAAAGACGAAATCGTTTTTACGCGAAATACGACTGAATCAATAAATCTTGTCATGTATTCGATTTCCCGTGCCCTGCTTCATACTGGTGAGTTTGTAGCGACCATCATGGAACATCATTCCAATTTTGTCCCATGGCAACAACTTGCAAAGGAACTTGGTATTCCATTTAAGATATGGAATTGTGATAGCAACGGAACTCTACCACTTAAAAATTTAGATTCGCTTATTATCTCCAAAACAAAACTTTTTGCTGTGACCGCAGTATCAAATGTATTAGGAGTTATTAATCCCATAAAGGAAATAGTATCAAATGTAAAACGACTAAATCCAAATTGTCTTGTGCTTGTCGATGCTGCACAAGCGGTTCCTCATATGAACATAGATGTTCAAGCTTGGAATGCTGATTTTGTCGCGTTTTCAAGTCATAAAATGCTTGGGCCCACAGGGGTCGGAGTGTTATGGGGAAAGATGAATGAACTGGAGAAATTGTCACCATATCAATATGGCGGAGAGATGATAGAAGAGGTCCATGTTGATAAGACGATATTTAAGAAACCGCCTCACAAATTTGAAGCAGGAACACCGCATATTGCAGGCGTTATTGGGCTTGGAGCAGCGATTGATTATCTCCAAGTACTTGGAATGAGCGCTGTTCGTCAACACGAGATTGAGATTACCGATTACGCGCTTAAAGCACTCACGAGAGTTGTAGGTGTGGCCGTTTGCGGACCAACCAGAGCCAGCGATCGCGGTGGTGTCATCGCATTTACCATAAAAGGCGTGCATGCACACGATATAGCTCAAGTATTAAATGAAGATAATATATGTATACGTGCCGGCCACCACTGCGCTATGCCTCTTCATGAATACCTGCGTTTCCCAGCAACTGCTCGTGCATCTTTTTATATCTACACCACGAAAGATGATATAGACGTATTGATTGATGGACTTGAAAAAGCGAATAAACTTTTCAACTAGGTATGGATCTCTATCGTGAACAGATTCTTGACCATTTTAAACACCCACGAAACTTCGGACATCTCAATAACCCAGATATTATCCAAGAAGAGGGAAATGTGACATGCGGAGATAGGATCATAATAGAAATCAAAAGGCAAAAGTTAAAAGGAAAAATTATTCTTGAAGAGATATCATTTAATGGGGAAGGGTGTGCAATTAGTCAGGCCTCTGCATCCATGCTTACTGAAAAAGCGATAGGTATGGATATAGAAGAGGTAAAAAAATTATCTTCTCAAGACATAATTGACTTGCTTGGTACAACTCTCACTCCTTCTCGTACAAAGTGTGCGCTTCTTTCTCTAGAAGTGCTCCAAAAGGCAGTATCTAGACAAGAGGAAAGTTAGTCTGATTGGGTCTTGTTATACCAGAAGAGCGAAGATAGAATAAAAATATGGATCCCAATGACCCTAAAGCGAAACGTAAAATTCGAACTCTTACGATGAGTATAGACAGAAGTCTTTGTATAGGTGCAGCTACTTGCGTTGCGATAGCTCCAAAAGCATGGGCGCTAGACGAAGAAGCAAAGGCCATAATACTTGACACAGCTAATCAGGAAACTGATGAATCACTTACGGAAGCTGCCAAAGGATGTCCAGTCATGGCGATTATTCTGACCGACGAAAATGGAAAACAGTTATTCCCTTAAAGTTTACTGAGTAGGTATTTTTGAAAATCTGCCGGTCGAGAGAAAGCAACCACATTTTGAATTCCATGTTCCTTTGCATAAAAAAGTGCATGCTCGATGAGATGGACGCTTGGGGAAGCGCTATTGCTTCGTACGATTTTGACCTCTTTTGTTATTTCCGGATATTTCATAAGGACGTTATAGCCCATGGATTCTTTGTCATCCGTTCTTCCGTTTTCGAGAATTTTCCAGACTTTAGCACCCGGAAGACCTCCTTTTGGTTTCCTATGAAATTCGAGGACATGATCGAGTTTTGAATTGACGTACGCCGTAATATGCAGTTTTGCAAGTTTTCTTAACGCTTTTTCTTGGTTTTGTGTAAAGGTCGGACCTTGTTTCTTGACAAGGTCCGACCTTAAGGCTACAGAGATAGCGATGCAGAGAAATGTGTCTCCATTCGGATCATTATTTGCTAATGTGCCATTTGCTGTTGCTTCATTCCAGTTTGTGAGCTTGTTCACCTTGATCATCGGCAGTCTGACGCAGCATAAAGATCCTACGAGGCCTTCCTTATCTTCAAAAATACCCAAAACGAGTCCATTTGTTGCTCGAGCAATAAATTCCCTCAATGTCGCAGAAAGGCCCAGCCACCGTTTGTTATTTATTTCAACTGCTTTCTGAAGTATGCTTGTTTCTTGGGGATCAATTATCCGTACGTAATAATGATTCTGAGTTTCCTTTTTCATAAGATCTGCAACCATTTTTTTGACTTCGACACGTTGCATTTTTCCTGTTGAAGTTTTAGGAAGACTGTCAACAAAAAATATTTTTTTCGGTGTTTCATAGGGAGAAAGACCGGGAATATTTGACAAGGTCGGACCTTTTAGCCTTAAAAGGTCCGACCTTTTTGGAACAACTACTGCTGCAATTTCTTCTCCCATGCGTTCATCCGGGTAACCGACGACGCTCACCTCATCAATTTCTGGAAATGCTTTCAGAAGTGCGTCTTCAATAGCAGATGGAGAAATATTTACTCCACCTTTAATAATAATTTCTTTGATGCGTCCAATAATATAAAAATACTTTACTCCTTTTGTCATTTTCCATTTTCCAAGATCGCCAGAATGAAACCAACCGTCTTTAAAGACTCGAGCTGTTTCATCAGGATTATTTAAATATCCGTCAGCGAGGATCGGCCCGGAAATACAAATTTCTCCTTCTTCATTTTCTTCTTTTTCGTTATTATTCTCATCCATGATCGCAAGATGATTATTGGCAAGTTCGTTTCCTATGGTATTATTTCTGGTAAATTCTTTATATGTTTTTTCATCGATATCTATCGGGACACCTGCAACACGAAGCGCTGTTTCGGTTTGTCCGTACCCTTGTACGACTCGGATATGAAACGTGTCGTAGAAACGGATGGTTTCTTCAGGCAGTACCGGCGCTGAGCCAATGCAGATTCGCTTAAGCGAGGAAATATCTGGATTGTGCTTATCAAATTCATCTTTTCGAACTAAAAGATCATGAAGGATCGTCGGTACAATGCTTGAATTTGTCGCTTTATACGTATCGATGATGTTCCAGAATTTACTTGCGCTATAACGGGTATTTAAAACAATAGTTCCACCGATTAAAAACATACTTAAACAAAATTCTGTTGAGTTTATATGATGGAGAGGAAGGACTATATTAAATATGTCATTTAATGTTAACTTCTGCCATTTTATTATTCCCATCGCATTAAGAAGACATGCTTTTGTTGTCAAAAGAACGCCTTTTGGTAGAGCAGTAGTGCCAGAAGTGTAGAGAATTACATAGTGGTTATCTATTGAAGTTCTCGGAATTTTTTTGATAGACAAAGGAAGGATTTTAATAAATTCATCAAAATTTTTCCATGATTTCATTTTTAATGAAGGAAAAGATGTTCGGATTTTTTGTATTTCATGCATATTTGATGAGTCCTCTGTCTTTATAAATAACGCTTTTGCAGTTGTGTCTGCGAGCTTAAATATTTTTCGGTCTACGGTGTCTCTTTTGATATCCAAGGGTACAGTTGCAGCACCAATGATCGCTCCAGCTAGTTCAAATATCAAAACTTCGGGAGTGTTTTGCATAAGAGTTGCAAAACGATCTCCTGTAGTAATACCGAGGTCTGTCAGGTAGAGAGCCGTTTTTTTGACGTAATTGTTGAGTTGTTTGTACGTAATTGTTCGTACGTCTTCTGAATCTGGATCGACATAGACTATAAAGGTTTTTTCTTGTAGTTCACGCGCATGACGAGTAAGGATATCATCGACAGATATACTGTCGATATTTTTTCCAAGAGATAATAGAGATGTCATATGGGATTTAGTCGTATAGGTAGAAAAAACCATGCGGCTATGATACGCTCATGAAATCTAGAATATGCTCAGTAGTATAACAATAAAAATTGGTGGAGAGGCTGGGTTTGGCATAATGTCTGCTGGAACCATGCTTGCAAAAGCTTTTTCCCGTCAGGGGTATTACACATTTACCACCAATGAATATCCGTCGCTTATACGCGGTGGACATAATCTTATTACCATTCGGATAGCGACGTCCACATTTGAATCCATGAATCGCGATGTGCATATCCTTGTTGCACTCAACAAAGAGACAATTGCTCTTCATAAAGATGAATTAAGTGATGGATGTATTGTTGTTTATGATGTAAAAGATGGACCTTTTGAAGCGAAAGATTTTCCGAAAGCGGTTCATCTTCTGTCCCTACCGCTTACTGACCTTGTACGTGCTCAAAATGGAGAGCAAGTCATGCGCAATACCATATGTTTAGGGGCAGTGATGGCAATTATTGGTGCACCATTTGAATTTTTGGAAAACGTCATTCGTGATCAATTTAAAAGAAAGGGAGATGAGGTGATTGCCAGTAACATTGCTATGGCAAAAGCAGGATTTGATGCAATCAAAAGAGATGAAGCTATAGAAGCTACGACACTTGGACTTGTTGTTGAGAAAAAAGATTATCTCCTTATAAATGGTAGCGAGGCACTCGGCGTAGGAGCAGTACGCGCGGGACTAAAATTTGCATCAATATATCCCATGACCCCAATAAATTCATTGATTTCCTATCTTGCTGATCATGCCTCTCTGTATAACCTTGTCTATAAACAGCCTGAAGATGAAATAGCAGGAATTAATATGGCTATAGGTGCAGCAGTTTGCGGTGTCCGTAGTATGGTTGCAACAAGTGGTGGTGGTTTTGCACTTATGGTAGAGAGTGTATCGCTTGCCGGGATGATAGAAGTACCCCTCGTTATAGATCTAGGTATGAGAGTTGGTCCTGCGACTGGTATGCCTACATGGACAGAACAAGGAGAGCTTCAATTTGCTATACATGCTGGTCACGGAGAATTTACTCGAATCGTTCTAGCTCCGGCAGACGCAATAGAAGCGTATGATTTTGCTATTCTAGCATTTAATCTCGCTGATCGTTATCAAATACCTGTATTTATTCTTACTGACAAGTACCTAAATGAAAGTCAGTGGTGTATCCCAACTGCCAAAATCAGAGAAAAGGTAAGTATAGACAGGGGAAAATTGATCATGGATTCGCAATTGCCACAGGATTACTCGTTTGAACGGTATAGCTTAAATGAACAAGATGGCGTTTCACCTCGAAGCGTTCCCGGGACGCCATATGGACAATATATTGCAAATTCTTATGAACATGACGGTAAAGGATTTGTCATTGAGGATGCAAAAAAAAGAAGTCTTATGGTAGAAAAACGACGTAAAAAGTTTACAACGATACAACGGGATATTCTCTCTCCTGTTGTTTATGGAAATCCTGACGCAGATATAACATTTGTGGCGTGGGGTACAACTAGAGGACCAATTTTAGAAGCAATACATATTGCTAAAAGTAATGCACATAGTGTCTCTATGAATCTCATTCAGTTTCCATGGTTATTCCCATTCCCAACAGATATGACATTGTCATTACTTAATAATGCGAAGCGTATAATTGACGTTGAACAAAACTCATCTGGTCAGCTTGCGTCTCTTATTCGTGAGCATACTGGTATAGAGATAAAAGAAAAATTTTTGAAGTATGACGGACGACCCTGGTATCCGGAGGAAATTTTGGAAAAAGTAAGAGCTTAGTAGCTTAGGCCGCATCCGATAATAACTTGATTACCTCGGTGCGGCACAAAGGGCCGTATTCGTTAATACCTATGAAGTTATTAACGAACGAGCCCTTAGCAGAAATAGTAGCTTAGGAAGATAGTAGCACCGTTAATTTTTTTAAGCTACTAATACCTAAGCTTCAAAGCTACTCATTTATGACTGCGATCACTGCTGATTCATTTAAAACAGGTTTTATGCCTACATGGTGTCCGGGATGCGGAGATTTTGGTATCTGGATGGCTCTGAAAGATGCCCTTGTAAAGCTTGGCATTGGACCTGATGATGCACTTATTGTCTATGGTGTAGGATGTCACGGTAATATGAACGACTGGATGAAGATATATGGATTTGCTGGGCTTCATGGACGCGGACTTCCAGTTGCTCAAGGAGCAAAGCTAGCCAATCACAATCTACCTGTCATATGTGTCGCAGGAGATGGAGATTGTCTCGGTGAAGGCGGAAATCATTTCTTACACGCTGCAAAACGAAATCCAAATATTACCGTAATCATTCATGACAATCAGGTATATGGACTGACGACTGGTCAAGCATCTCCGACAGCAAAACAGGGCTTTAAGACAAAATCTACTCCAGACGGAGTAACTGACGAACCGATTAATCCAGTTTCTCTCGCTCTTGTAGCAGGAGCAACATTTGTTGCCCGTGGATTTGCGGGTGATGCACCAGGACTTTCAAAACTTCTCGTCGATGCGATAACACATAAAGGATTTTCTGTTGTTGATGCGCTTCAACCGTGCGTTACCTTTGATAAGGTGCATACATATACCTGGTATAGACAAAGACTTTATCAATTGGAAAAAGAAGGGTATATCCCAGATAATAAACTCAAAGCTATTGCGAAAGCATTTGAATGGGGAGAGAAGATTCCCATGGGAATCTTTTATAAAGAAAGCCGAGAGACGAATGAAGACCGGGAAGTTGCGTTATCTGCAGGACCTTTGAACAAGCAACCTCTTGGAGTAATTGATGTCGAATCGATTGTAAATGAATTTAAATGACCTCTTGACTCGTATATTAGCACTTGTTATACTTGAGTGCCAAATACACTATGACTGACCTAATTGTTTCAAATAATCAAGCATATCCAGTTGTTCCAATTCGTGATGGTATCGTTTTTCCAGGAACAGAGATGATTCTCACCTTTGGTCGACAGCGATCTGTATCTGCTATTGAAGCAGCACACTCATCAGGCAAAAGGGTAGTACTTGTCATGCAAAGAAACGGCAATATAAATGACCCGACACCATCAGATCTTTATCAAATAGCAACTGTTGGCGAGATTGTTCAAATGATGAAAAATGAGGGAGAAATTAATGCTCTTGTCCGGGGCGTTTCAAAAGTTCAAGTACTTTCGTATGAATCCGTTGAGCCATTTTTTGTCGCACGGGTAAGTGCGATTGAAGATATTTCAGAAGATACTGATGAAGTAAAAGCTTTGGCAAGACATTTAATCAATGAACTTAGACGAGCTGTAAATCTTGGAAAATCCATGGATTTTCTAATGTTTATGAATATCATGTCTGGTGTCACCCATTTACAGCTTTCGCATCAGGTTGCAGGTGTTCTTGATATTAAGCCTAGCGAGAGACAAGAACTTCTCGAACTATCATCTGTGCGAGATAGATTAGAAAAAGAAATAGTTCATTTATCTCGAGAGCTAAAAGTATTAGAGCTAGAGAAAAAAATAGCTACTAAAACACAAGAAAAATTTGATAAAAGCATGCGCGAACAAGTGCTTAGGGAGCGAATGAAGACAATAGAAAAAGAGCTCGGAGAAGAAAGTGAAAATAAAGAAGTAAAAGAACTATCAGACAAAATAAAAAAAGCAAACATGCCAAGCGACGTACGTCAAAAGGCTGAGAAAGAGCTTTCAAGATTAGCTCAGATGTCACAATATAACCCGGAAGCTTCATATCTTCGCGCCTACCTAGATTGGCTCGTTGAGTTACCGTGGTCTATAGCCAGTCCAAACAATGTCGTTATTAAAGACGCGGAGAAAGTCCTTAATGAAGATCATTATGGTTTGAAAAAAATGAAAGAACGGATACTTGAATATCTAGCTGTTATGAAGCTTCGTTCCAATATAAGTGAAAGTGAAACCGAGAAAAAGACTGACGAGAAACTAGAACTCCCTTCAGACCTTGAAATAAAAAGAAAAAGTAAGTCTGCACCAACAATTCTTTGTTTCGTCGGTCCTCCGGGAGTCGGAAAAACATCAATCGGCAGATCTATTGCTCGATCGTTAGGAAGAAAATTTGTCAAAATATCGCTCGGAGGTATACGTGATGAAGCGGAGATACGCGGGCACAGGCGGACATACGTTGGTGCACTTCCTGGTCGGATTATCCAGGGAGTAAAACAAGCAGGGACTAAAAATCCTGTATTTATGCTTGATGAGATAGATAAAGTCGGTGCAGATTTCAGGGGAGATCCTTCAAGTGCTCTCCTTGAGGCTTTGGATCCTGAACAAAATTTTGCTTTTTCTGATCACTATCTGGAGGTACCGTTTGATTTGTCAGATGTCTTTTTTATAACTACATGCAATATCCTTGACACCATCCCACCAGCCCTTCGAGATCGTCTGGAAATAATCCATTTTCCTGGATATACGGAAGAGGAGAAATTTCATATAGCAAAGGACTTTCTTTTTGAAAAACAACGAGAGATTCATGGTATACCCGTAAGTACTGTTAAATTAACTGACCCCGCACTCTATGAAATTATTCGTCGGTATACGCGTGAAGCTGGGGTACGAAATCTTGAAAGACAAATTGCTACGGTTTTTCGAAAAGTAGCTAAAAAGATTGCAGACAATAACATCGCTCAAACGAAGCATTTACCCATTAGTCCCAAAGAGCTTCATACATATCTTGGTCCATATAGATTTACGTCTTATCTAGCTGAAAAAAAGGATGAAGTTGGTATGTCTACAGGTCTTGCTTGGACAGAAGCAGGCGGTGATATATTGTTTATCGAAGTGGCTCTTATGCCTGGACGAGGGAGCTTGACATTGACCGGACAACTTGGAGATGTCATGAAAGAATCTGGACAAGCCGCGCTATCTTATGTCAGAAGCAGATATAAGGTTTTAGGACTTAATGAAAAATTTTTTCAAAAACTCGATATTCACGTCCACGTACCAGAAGGAGCGGTTCCCAAAGATGGTCCTTCTGCTGGAGCAGCGATCGGAAGTGCAATTGTATCAGCGCTCACAAAAATACCCATCAGACGGACAGTCGCTATGACCGGAGAGATTACTCTACGCGGTAGAGTACTAGAAATTGGTGGGGTAAAAGAAAAAGTTATCGCAGCCCATAGAGCAGGGATAAAAACAATCATCTTACCTAAAAATAACAAGAAAGACCTAGAAGATATACCAAAAAACGTTCTTACTGATTTGTCTTTTCATTTTGTGGAACACATGGATGAAGTACTCAAAATTGCTTTAGCCAAACCTATCGTAACTGAAAAACATCTTTCTCACGTTTCCGCACATACGCATCTTACTGCGTAATTATTTCATGAAATCATACACTGCCTTGGAAATTTCAGCGATAATTTTTGTCGTTTCGTTATCATCGGTTATATCGCTCGTGAGTACCCCAATATAATATTTTATTTTTCCTTGCTCTATAATACCTACATCGTGAATCACTCCTTGTTCGGTACCTATTTTATGATAGACGATAACGTCTTTCGGTAGCAGTGCAGGGAGGCGGTCTTCAAAATCAGTTTCTTTTAAAAACGCGAGTATTTCTTGAGTATATGATTGGTTTGTTACTTTACCGTTATATATTTTTTCAAACAGTAGAGACATATCCTTATTTGATGTTTTATTGTTTGTCATATCTGTTTGCGTTAGTCCCCAGCTCTCAATAAGTTTTTGAATAGTATCAAGCCCTACGACATAATTGGCTAAAACATATGCTGCGGTATTATCACTTTGAGAGATCATAAGTTTTGCGAGAGTTTTTACCGTATACGTTGTTCCGGGATCGCTGTAACGGATGGATCCTGTGCCGTAATCTTGTATATCTGATGCCTGAATTGTGATACTTTTATCAAGATCAATGTTTCCATGTTGTACTTCATAATAGAGAGCTGCAAGAATAGGTATTTTATTGATCGAGGCTCCAGTATAAATAACAGATTCGTTTATCCCCATTGAAAAATCAGTAACGTAATCTATGACAAGCACAGAATAATTGACCCATCGGTTATCTATCACCGTTTGAATTCTTTTCTTCAGTTCGTCAGGATCTTTTTTTTTCGTAAAAATTTTAGCAATAATCGACGTATGTTTTTTCTGGGATTCCGGGAGAGGAGATATAATGACTGAATTTTTTGATTGACGAAATAAAACTACACCAATACTGATGCTACCAATAACAAAAAGTAAAAGCCCTATAAAACGATATGGTAAGCGACTCTTATTCATAGAGAATGTTTCAAATTGTATCACAAGGAAGTAAAAAACTACTGATAAGACGATTTATGTGAGTGGGGTATTCGTGAAGTGTACCTCTACTAAACCTTGTCAGAACTTATTTTATCAAAAACTCCTAGAAATTGCTGTCGCGAGAAAAAGGCCCCGTAACGAGTACGGGGTAAAGTCAAAGGGGAAAAAGGAATCGCGGCAGCAACTCTGTTATCCGAATAAAAAATATACTCGAACAACCCAATGTCTAAGGGCTCGTTCGTCCAGCTTTGCCGGACGATTACGGCCCTTTGTGGCGTTTATCCTGAGCCCCGAAGGGCATCGGTCAATGAAAAAATATCAAATTACTTTCGAATGCGCCCTCAACAACCACCGTTCGGAACCTTCCAACAAGAGAAAAGGTCAGGCGAGTCATTGACGGAGATACCATAGAACTCGCCAACGGACAGATCGTGCGATATGTGGGTGTCAATGCGCCGGACAACGGACAGCCATTTGAAGAAGAAGCCACAGAAGCCAATGTAATGCTGGTTCAAGGGAAAACAGCCACGTTTGAATATGACGGGTATACTTCGGATCGCTTCGGGAGAGTTCTCGCATATCCGATGATTGACGGGAAGAATGTTGTGGTGGAACTGGCAAGGCAGGGATTAGTAAAAGTTACGATTTATGAAGATCGGCGGAAGTTAAAATATCAGGATGAGTTATTAAAAGCACAAGAGGAGGCAAAACTGAAGAAACGTGGAATATGGAGTAAAAAGTGACGTGCTCCGACTTGTCGTTACTGTTTTTCACTCCTTATCTGTGGCGTGATGACATAAGAATAATCCCTAAAAAACAAGCTAAATACTATCGACTGGCTATGAGCAGAAGTGTATAATCCAGCTATGGCCAAAACTACGTTTATTCTTAATACTCCCTACGTTGAGCCGATTTATCATTTTAAATCCGACGATCGTGGGTTAACTCCCGAAATTAATGAATTCCGTCGCCCAAGCAGTTTTTATATTCCAGTTCCCAAAGCGAAAACAAAAAATAAACAAATGGAACTTAATGTGGCAGAGGGTGCCTATGGCAGCGAGATTCAGCGTGATAATATTTTCATTAATCGTATTCGAGAGAAGTTATCCGAATGGAGAAAACAGAATTATCCAGGGCTTACTAAAACGTCGCGTGACTTATTGTTTTACTGGAGCGATGAGGGTAGAACCAATAAATTATTTTTCTGTCAGATCGAAGCGCTAGAAACGCTCATGCATATAACAGAAGTTGCAGAAAAGCTAGGTGAGGGATGGATTATCAACGAAATTCGACAGAAGAATATAGATGCTAATCCTGGCCTCTATCGTTTGGCATTCAAAATGGCCACTGGTTCCGGCAAGACTGTGGTTATGGCAATGATGATTGCCTACAACACACTTAATAAAATTCGATATCCAATGGATACGCGATTTACTGATGCGTTTGTTGTGGTCACCCCAGGAATTACGATCCGTGATCGGTTAAATGTACTCCTTCCAAATGATCTTCACAATTATTATCTACAAAGAGATATTGTTTCATTCCAGGATTTTGATCTTTTACAACAAGCAGTCGTTCGTATTGTTAATTTTCAGCAACTAGAGCTTCGCAACAATCCGCGATATCAAATGGGTTCGGTGTTGAAAGCATCCGGGCTTATTGATGAAGCTGCTATCAAAGAAACACCGAGCTCTATGGTCAATAGGGTTTTTAAAAGTGTATTAGGAAAACCACGGGTGTTGGTTCTTAACGACGAAGCACATCACTGTTATCGCGAAAAACCGATGGAAGCTAAACTAACTGGAGATGATCGGGAAGAAGCAGATAAAAATAATAAAGCCGCGAGAGTTTGGATTAGTGGTTTGGAAGCGCTTGCTAAAAAAATTGAAGTCAACGCGATTGTTGACTTGTCCGCAACGCCGTATTTCCTTCGGGGATCAGGATATCCGGAGGGAGAGCTATTCTCGTGGGTGGTTTCTGATTTTTCACTTCTTGATGCACTTGAGTGCGGAATAGTTAAAATCCCTCGACTTCCAGTATCTGCGGACAATATTACAGAAAACGATGAGCCAGAGTTTCGAAACTTGTGGCTCAATGTCCGAGACGATTTACCAAAAAAGGGATTGCGTAAAGGCGATTATGATCTTACGAAAGGCTTACAGTCAACGAAGCTAGAAGAAGCGTTATTGTCTCTTTACCGAAGTTATGAGAAATACCACCAGGTGTATGAAGAATCTAAGCGCAATAATCCTGACACAATGCCACCAGTTATGATAGTGGTTTGTAACAATACTACGGTTTCAGAGCTTGTTTATAGATGGATTGCAGGATACGAACATGAGTTGCCAAGCGGTAAGGTAAAATTCGAAAAAGGAAATCTTGAAATATTCAGAAATGAAGATGGTGTCAATTTTCTTGATAAACCGAATTCTCTCATTATTGACAGCGAACAGTTAGAAAGTGGAGAAAAGATTGACGATGACTTTAAGCGAATATTTGCAAAAGAAATTGAAGATTTCCACAAGGAATACAGGAAACGTTTTCCGGGTCGTGATGATCCAACGGATGAGGAATTACTACGCGAGGTTATGAATACGGTAGGAAAGCCTGGCAAATTGGGAGAAAATATTAAATGTGTCGTGAGCGTATCCATGCTTACAGAGGGATGGGATGTAAACACGGTAACTCACATTCTTGGTCTTCGCGCTTTTTCTACTCAATTGCTTTGTGAACAAGTAGTCGGACGAGCGCTTCGAAGAATTGACTATTCTGTGGATGAGGAAACGGGATTGATGGGAGAAGAATATGCCGAGGTGTACGGGGTACCATTTAGTTTTCTACGTGTTGAGGGTGAGGCGGGACCACAGCCGCCAAAAGTTATCCATCGGGTTCACTCACTCCCGGAGCGGGAGCAGTATAAAATTATATTTCCAAGAGTTCATGGATATCGGTATGAGCTAAATGAAGAATCTCTTGCTGCACATTTTACAGAAGATTCTCGAACGATTATAGAAAACGAACCGACACAAGTGACTTTGGAGGGCATGATAGGCGAAGAAGTCACTGAGACCATGGAAAAGATTAAAGAACGACGACAAGGAGAAGTGATTGCCCGACTCTCAGAAGCATTATTAAAACGGTATTACAGCGCAGCAGACGGACAAGAAAAATATTGGTTGTTTCCACAAATTAAGCGAATCGTTGAAGAGTACGTGACCAAATATGTAGTTTTGAAAGATAAGATGGTGATTGGGTATTTAAGCGTCGGTGAATATTTTGCTGGCGCACTTACTAAAATACAGCACGCTATTATTGCTGAGAATATATCACGAACAGATAATAAAAAAATATTACCAATATTAGCCCCGTATGATTCTGAGGGATCAACTCAGTACGTAGATTTTCTTACAACGAAAGCTATAAGAGAAACAGTAAAGAGTCATATTAATTACGTTGTTGCCGATACAGAAGAATGGGAACAAGGCGTGGCAAAAAAACTTGAAGATATGCCCGAAGTATTGGCTTACGTCAAAAATCAAAATTTAGGTTTTACAATTCCCTATGAATACGAAGGAATAAGCAGGCAGTATATTACAGATTTTATCGTGAAACTCCAGATGCCAGAAAAATCCGTGCTCAATCTGCTTATAGAAGTTACCGGTTTAAAAAAAGACAAAAAAGCAACAAAAGTAAAAACCGCGAGAGAAATGTGGATTCCCGCCGTTAACAACGCAGAACGGTTTGGTAAATGGGCAATTATTGAAATACAGGATATCCACGAAACTCAACAGCTCATTCGAGCAGGTATGGCGCAAGGGTTTAAAAACAATGTACACTAGAAGTTATGAGGAAGACCAAGATTAAGCCGCCAACGGACGCGGCGCCAGTTACGTCATATAAGCATAAAGATACTCGCGTGCGCATCCCCACACAGGAAGAGTCACAGGTGCTGACTCCTCGCGAAAAACGTCCGATAAAGAAAGTCTATCAATACGATCCATCGCTAGATCCACAACTAAATTGGGCAGGTAAGGCAGAACAAGGATCGCAATTTGGTGTTTCTACTGTTCCAATTTATCAGCAGGAAAAAATCGCGCCGGAAGCAATAATTGCCCGGTTAAAGCAAGGCGCCACACTGGACACACAGCTGACATTTTTAGGTACTACTGCAACAGAGCAATTTGAGAAAGCTGTGTCATTTTATGAACATGAAGATAATTGGCAGAATCGAATGATTCTTGGTGATAGTCTGCTAGTGATGAATAGTTTACTTGAAAAAGAGCGTATGCGTGGGAAAGTACAATGTATTTATATCGATCCCCCATACGGAATTAAATTTGGTTCTAATTGGCAGGTAAGCACAAGAAAAAATGATGTTCAAGATAATAAAATTGATGACTTCGTTCGACAACCAGAACAGGTAAAAGCGTTCCGAGATACTTGGGAGTTGGGAATTCATTCATATCTTTCATATTTAAGAGATAGATTGATGATTTCAAGAGAATTATTAACAGAAAGTGGTTCTTGTTTTGTTCAAATTAATGGTGAAAATCAACATTTAATTAGAATAGTAATGGATGAAGTGTTTGGATCACAAAATTTTATTTCATTTATCCCATTTCGTAAAAAAACAATGCCACTTGGATCAAAATATATTGAAGAAATGCATGACTATTTAGTTTGGTACGGTAAAGATAAGGAACAATTAAAGTATCATCAGCTTTATCAAAAACAAGATGTTCAAGGGGATATTCATTGGGGGTGGTTAGAGTCGTCAGATGGTAAACGGAGAAAGATGACATCGGAAGAAATTAATAACCATAAATTATTACCATTAGGGTCAAAAATTTTTCGTTTAGTTCCTTTATGGCCCGCGAGTTTTAGTCAAAATACTGTATATACGATTGAGTTTCGTGGAAAAAAGTATGATCCCCCTAAGGGACTATGTTGGGTCACTGGAAGAGATGGAATTAATAAATTAATCGAGATAAATAGAATAGAGCCGGAAGGAGCTGGTAATCTTAGGTACGTGTACTATTTAGATGATTTTGATCTAAAGAAAATGACAGGTATGTGGGATGATACCGCGGGTGCGAGAAATAAATCCTACGTTGTGCAAACAACTGAAACAGTTTTAAAAAGATGCTTATCAATGACAACAGATCCAGGCGATTTGGTAATAGATCCAACTTGCGGAAGCGGAACTACTGCGCATGTAGCAGAAGAATTGGGAAGACGTTGGATAACAATAGACACTTCAAGAGTCGCATTAGCTCTTACTAGAACAAGATTAATGTCAGCTAAGTACCCATACTATAAATTAAAAGAGGATCAAAGTATACGTTCAGGTTTTATTTATAAATCAGTTTCACACATATCGCTAAAATCACTTTCAAATGACGAACCTGCAGAAATGGAAGTTCTATACGATCAACCAGAAGAACAAAGAAGCATTATACGAGCAGCAGGACCTCTAACCGTAGAGAGTCTGTCGCCTCATAGAGTATCGGACGCACAAGAAATGTTGTCATCAGAAAATTTTGTTGAAACGGTCGTGACTAACTTGTTGAAGTCCGGCGTGCAAACTGGTAAACGTGAAGAGCGTATGGAATTTGTTAATCTCGATATTCTCCCAAGTGGTCCCGAGGTGCAAGCGGTGGGTGAATATAAGTCTGCCGATGGATTAAAGAAAGTAGCGATCTCAATTGGTCCAGAGTTTGGGAGTATTGACGATGATTTTATTCGGGATGCAGCCAATGTTGCGAAGCGATTTGCAAATGTACTGGTGGTCGCAGGTACATCGTTTGAAGCATCAGCATTTTCCGAGTTGTCGGACCTAAGTGGTTTGCGAGTCATGAAAGTGAAAATCAATCCAGATTTATCAATGGGCGATTTACTTAAAAAGACCGGATCGGGAAATCTGTTTTTAGCTTTTGGTGATCCTGATGTTCGCGTGCGCGAGAGTAAAGATGGATATGTGGTCGAAGTCATGGGTGTGGATGTGTATGATCCTGTAAAAAGTGAAATTCGCTCAAGTGGAACAGGTGATCCAGAACATGAGATCGCTGCCTGGTTTATTGATGTCAATTACGATGAAAGAGCGTTCTTTGTGACCCAAGCATATTTTCCTGGAGGCAATAATCCGTTTGAAAAACTCAAGAAGGCTCTAAAGGTAGATATCAATGAAGAAGTCTGGGAATCGCTGTGTTCAACGGTTTCTCGTCCGTTTGCCAAGCCCCCAACCGGTAAGATCGCCGTCAAAGTCATTAACCACTACGGTGATGAAGCCATGAGAGTAATTTCAATTACCTAAATAATATTTTCGCAAACAGTCGACTGATTGAACTAATCGAGGAAGAGAATGGCCACTACTTTAAAGGAAATAGAGCCAAAATAGGCCTAAAATACTAATTTTACTGGATTATCTACAAAATATTGTGGAAATGCTTGCAATATTATCTAATATCTGCTAGTATATAAAAATATGATTCATTCATTCTCTTGTAAAAACTTTTATTCATTTGGAGAATTAGTAACCCTTGATTTTGAAGTAAATAACAATGCCCCCGAAAACAATGGGTATTTTATTGCTAAATCCGGTGCTCGTCTTTCGAAAGTAGAGACAGTTATTGGGCCGAATGCATCTGGAAAGACAAATTTTCTCAAAGTCCTACCCTTATTAAAATGGCTTATCGTAGAATCGTTTAATGTAAAGCCTGAAGCAAATCTTCCAATACAGTCTTTTGCTTTTGGTGAAGTAAAAGATCAACCCACAGAGCTTTCTGTCGTATTTGAGATTGACGGTAAGGTGTACTCATATACATTCATGCTTACGAAGGAAAGGATTCTTACTGAAGAACTCAAGTTAACTAGTTTCGTTAAAGAGAAGAAATCAAGCAAAAAGATTTTTTCACGAACGTGGAATAACGAAACAAGTCATTATGATTTCGATGGTGAGAATTTCGATTTGCCAAAAGGTTTTGAAAATCTTCTTCGTTTAAATGCAAGTGTCATTGGTACTGCAGCTCGACTAAATCATGCAGAAAGTCAAGAAATTGCCAAATTTTGGCAACAGATTGAAACAAACGTTATCGAGGCGGGATGGATTGGCGATCACCTACTTCCAAATTCAATTGCACAATTGGGTGAAGCATTTGATTTTTTTAGTGAAAACAGTGCGTTAAAGCTAGAAGCAGAGAAACTTCTTTGTCGCTTTGATTTGGGTTTGAGTGGATTTGAAATAACAAAGGAAAAAAAAGAAAATGGTTTTTCTCTCAACGTTCGGGCAGCTCACATGTTTAATGGGCAGAAACAGTATTTGCCAGTTCAATATGAATCATCTGGAACCAAGCAACTGTTTGTACTTTTGAAGAGTGTGTTGTTGGCTTTAGCAAAAGGGAGCGTTGCGATTGTTGACGAATTTGATGTCAATCTTCATCCTGAAATGGTGATGGCACTTTTTGATTTGTTTATCCAGCCAGAAACTAATCCAAAGAATGCTCAATTATTCTTGAGTACCCATAGCCATATGCTTTTGAGCAAACTTGATAAATATCAAATTGTTTTAGTTGAAAAAAATGAGAAAGGCATAAGTGAAGCTTGGCGTTTGGACGAAGTTTCTGATGTGCGATCCGATGAAAATTATTATACAAAATATATTGCCGGTGCTTATGGGGCTGTTCCGAAGATGTAAGTTCACCAAAATATATGTCGAGAACAAACCCAACCAAGAAAAAGCGTCGTAGCGCCAGTAGAACTTTGTTGATGTATGGAGAGGGTTTTGGTGAAGAGATGTTCTTAAAATATCTACGAGGGTTGTATTCTCGTGACAGTGGAGTCGCCGTAACAATACGCAATGGCAAGGGAGGCACAGCTGCCAATATTATCATCAGCGCAGTAAATGAACCTGGCGCTTTTGATCGAAGGATTGTGATCTTAGATAATGACAAAAGTGAGCGGGAAATGAAACAGGCGCGGACAGAGGCGCGAAAAAGACGGGTAGAGCTTTTAGAAAATTCCCCTTGCTTGGAGGCAACTCTTTTAGCAATTTTGAGGCCAGGAAAAACTTTTTCGAATAAAACCTCAGAGTGGTGTAAAAGTGAATTTGAATCAAACTATCTCGACAAGAGAGCGCGAACTGAGCTTGGCGGGTATGCAAAAATTTTTCCTAAAAAATTACTTGAAACTCGACGAGTAACCGTTTCTGAGCTTAATGCGATAATTTCACTGATGAAGCGACAATGATTCATCAGATTTTGTGAATATACATAGACGTAAGAAATTATGATATATACGCCCCTTATCAATAAAGCTATTGCGCTAGCAATTAAGGTTCATGAATTAGATACTAAAAAGAAACGAAAGGGTAAGGATATTCCGTATATTACTCATCCGCTTACTGTGGGGATGATATTGGCGAGGGTGACGAAAGATGAAAACATCATCGTCGCCGGTATATTGCATGACACTGTTGAAGATTGTGAGCCGTACGGGTCGATCACTAAAGAGTTTTTGATGAAAGAGTTTAATAGTGAAGTTGCGCAGATGGTGGACGATGTAACGGAGCAAGACAAGTTATTGCCGTGGGTAGAACGTAAACGGTTAGCTTTTGAGCATATCAAAGTCATGCCACATGACTCGCTACTGGTTAAATCCGCTGACGTACTTCATAACCTTTCAGAATTAAATGATGATTTGGATAAGAATGGACAGAGTGTATTCGAAAAGTTTAATGCCTTCAAAGAAGATACATTACTTCGATATGAACGCCTAATTCCGGAAATCAAGAAGGCATGGAATGAAAATCCTTTATTAGCCGATTTAGAAGCAGGATTATCAACATTGATGAAATATAAATAAGATATGTATAAATTATCACCATCCGACTTTGCCTACCTTTATGAAGAATGCAAGCATTGTTATTACCTCAAAATTCGCAAAGGAATTGGACGGCCGCAGTTACCATTCCCCGGCGTGTTTTCTGCTATTAATACGAGATTACAGGGAAACATGATCGGAAAAAATTTGCGCGAGTTTTCCAGTGCGTTGCCAGAGGGAATTGTTGAAAGTCAGGAGGGGTTTGTGGGATCTCAACCTGTAGACGGAACTAAGGTATATGTGAAAGGAAAATATGATCTCCTCGTTCGTCTCCCGGATAATACATACATGATCATAGATTTGAAACTGAGTTCTCCGTCAGAAGAAAAAATAGCCAAGTATCAGTCTCAGCTGTGGTCGTATGTGTATGCGTTTGAACATCCTGCCCAAGGTGAGCCCAAAAAAATTACGAGAGGCGGACTGCTCATTTTTTACCCTGACACCGTATCGTTTGCCGATGGCGTCGCTTCGCTTACATTCCCACCGACGTGGCTTGAAGTGCCGATTGATCGCAATGCATTCTCCAATTTTATTGCCGAAGTAAGTGGATTATTGGAAGGCCCTACGCCGCCGGAAAACCCAAATTGTAACTGGTGTAAATATCGCCATCTTGGCGAGGCTTTAGCCCATCCGCAGACATCAGATATACCGTTCTAGTTATAGAAAGGTGGTGACATATGAAAAAGGAAGTCTTCACCCTTCGGGTGAACTAGCTTCACACCCTTTCCTGCATAGGAAATCAACCCGACGGGGTAGATTAGCTCCAAACATCTTCTTTTTTTATTGCGGGAAGGGTATGAATGAGGAGTAGAGCAGAGTCAATGTTGGAGATATTGAGTGATTGACTTTCGGGTTATTTTCGGTATAAAGTTATCTTATGAAAACGAGTAATAAACAAATCATTCCAAATAGTAGCTTCACCGAGTTTTTGCTTTACACCGATCCGAACGGGAAAGTGAAAGTGGAGATATTTTTGAAAGATGAGAATATCTGGCTGACCCAAGAAAGAATTGCCGAACTTTTCGGCATTCAACGACCAGCCGTAACGAAACATTTAAAAAATATTTTTGAAAGCGGAGAATTGTATGAAAAATCAGTTAGTTCCATTTTGGAACATACTGCCCAAGACGGCAAAAAGTATAAAACAAAATTTTATGATCTTGATGCCATTATTTCCGTAGGATACAGAGTAAACAGCGCGATGGCGACCCGTTTCAGGATTTGGGCGACCGAAAGGTTGAAGGAGTACATCATCAAAGGATTCACGATGAACGACGAGAAGCTCAAAGACCCCTACAACATTTTTGGGAAAGATTATCTTGAGGAACAGCTTGCGCGAATACGGGATATACGGTCTAGCGAAAGGCGCATGTATCAAAAAATTACTGATATATATTCTCAATGCAGCGCAGACTATACGTTGGACAGCGACATCACCAAGCAATTTTTTGCTACGGTACAAAATAAACTCCATTTTGCCATTACTGGAAAAACCGCGGCGGAAATAATCCACGAAAGAGTGGACAGCTCCAAAGAGCATATGGGTCTGACTGTCTGGAAAAATTCTCCAAAAGGCGACATTCGTGAATCAGATGTTGTTATTGCAAAAAACTATCTGAATGAAAAAGAGCTGGATCATCTCAACAGAATCGTGACGATGTATCTTGATTACGCCGAAATGCAGGCGCAAGGGGGGGTTGTGATGTATATGAAGGATTGGGTTGCGCGACTTGATGCGTTTTTAAAATTTAACGAAAGAGATATTTTGGACAATGTCGGAAAGATCAGCCATGAAGTCGCCGAAGCGCTTGCATTAAAAGAGTACGAAAAATTCAGGATAGAACTGGATAAAAATTATATCTCCGATTTTGACCGCGAAGTGAAAAAGCTGTTACACGGCAAAAAAAGAAGTAGAAAATGAGATGGTACCCAAACAAACACTTTTGAAGATCATCGGCAGTGCGGTAGTTGCGATAGCTGTCGCGGTGGGAGGGTGGTTGCTCCTTGGTCCGGTGAGCCGCGAAAGCCAGACGGGAGTGTTTGCTGTGCCGGAGCAAAAGGAAAGCGTGGACGTTATCAAAAAACTTAAGAAAGAAGGCTTCATCCGAAATGCTCCCGCGTTCCGGCTGCTGCTGTGGATTTTTGCCCGGGACAAAAAAATTGCCTCCGGCGGGTATCGACTGGATCCGGCGATGAGCGCGTGGGCCGTGATGAAAAAGATGACCGGTGAACCGCAGCTCGTGTGGGTGACGACGTGGGGGTGTCTGCGCAAAGAACAGGTGGGCGAGATGATCGCACCGAAACTCGGATGGACCGGTGACCAACTGACTTCATGGAACGCTGTGTATACCGAGGACAAGCAGGAGTGGACCGAAGGAGTATTTTTTCCTGATACATATTTACTGCCCAAAGATGAACCGGTGCAGGCAGTCGCGAAACGCTTTATCGATAACTTTAATACAAAGCTTTCACCGCTTCTTGGAGAGTTCGTCAAACAAAACATCAAGTGGACCACGGGGTTGAAAATCGCCTCTCTCATCCAGCGGGAAGCCGCCGGACCTGCAGATATGAATATTATCTCCGGCATCATTTGGAATCGGCTCAACACGGGCATGAAGCTCGAGATTGACGCGACCATGCAGTATACCAAAGGCAAAAAGCCGGATGGCAGTTGGTGGGGAGGGGTGGATATCGCCGAGAAACGGAAAGACTCACCCTACAACACATATCTTCACAAAGGCCTGCCGCCCACGCCGATTTGCAGTCCGGGGATGGACGCAATACGGGCAGTGATTACACAGGAAGAAACCGACTGCCTCTTTTATCTTCACGACCGGAACCGGCAGATCCACTGCGCGGTGAATTACGAAGGGCATCTGAAAAATATTCGTACATATCTGCGCTAAGCTCGAGAGCGCCGTGATACAATCAACGTAACGTATGAAGTTCGGCCGCATCGTTCGTTTTCCGTTTTTTCTATTGTTTCGGCTGATCCGTTGGTTTTTTCACCCGTGGGTAGTTGCTGTTCTCCATGTTTTATTTCTTCTTTTTCTCTATTTTTTTGTCGCTACGGGCGATGGACTGGAGACCGTATCGTTTGCAACCGTTCCGGCTTTGACGGCCGATATCATCGTCATCTTCACCATCATTTTTCTCCATGCGGTCACGTTGGGATCGCTGTGGCTTCGGATCGCCAAATCCGTACCTGCGATCTTGCAGGCGTGGCTGTATGTCATCGGTGGAGCCGGTGCGTATGTTTTGTTTTCTCAATACACGAAACCCGACGTTATGAACGTCAATATTTCTTTTGCGGTCATCATCGAAAGTATTGTACTTATTATTTCTTTCGTTACCGCTTTGGTCATCTATAGCCTCAAGTATCTTCTCTCTAAGAAACCATCCGCCCTTATCCCCGGCAAACGGGAACTCCGCGCGTTGCCCTTCCGCATCCGTTCGTTCATGCGGTCGCGGGAGTTCCTCGCCTTGGGATTATTTGGATTGATTGTGATCAATACTGCGGGTCTTTTGTTTGTTTGGTATCGCATCAGCCGCATTGAAGAGCATCTGGGAGGTAAACGGGCACTCGCCTGCAGTGAACGGCAGACACTCGAGAGTAAAAAGCAAGCGATCGTGCGCATCCTGACCGGACAGGGAGAAGGCACGGGCATGATTATCCGTGATGACGGGGTGGTCCTGACCAATGCCCACGTGGTGGATGGGGAGCCCGCGCCTAAGGTGATTCTTTCTGATTATTCGTTTAAGACGGCAACAGTCGTTATGGTCGATAAAGATGCCGATGTAGCCCTTCTCAAAATCGACGGCACGTATACGGCGCTTTCGCTTGCCCATCCGGAGGGGCTGGTCAAACTTGATCCGCTACTGGCCGTTGGGTACCCCCTCGGCACGGGACTTAAAGGCGACGCCACGACGACCCGCGGCACATACGTTGCGATCCGCTCAACGCGCCGGTTGCCGGTCTCCCATATCCATTTTGACGGAACGATCAACGCCGGTAATAGCGGCGGGCCGCTCATGACATTATGCGGCAATGTTGTGGGCATGGTGACGTACGGCGGCCCGGGGATCGGCCTTGCCATCTCCTCCGATGATCTCATCAAGCGCGTTGGGTTTCTTGCCGACCGTTCCACGAAACTCCCGACGGTGGAAGTGCTCAAACTGGAGCCGGAAAAAGGCTCGCTGGAAACTGTGACCGCTTTCTACGCCTATATCAAAATGCGCAATTTCCAAAAAGCATACAACTTCGTGTCCAAAGCGCGCCTCTCCGGCATGCCGCTCTCCACATGGGTGCAAGGGTATGACCGGACGCTGGACGTGACGCTTCTGGTGAGTGCGCCGGTAGAAAAAGAAAAAGACACGATTCGGGTAAAGCTAACGGCCCTTGATCTGGTCGGCGATGAGGTGGAGGAAACGTATTTTGAAGGAAAATGGCAGGTGACCCAGGAAGACGGATCGTGGCGGCTCGGCGATTCCAACATCAAAAAGATTGAAAACCCACCGTTTTACTGGTTTTGGGAACGATGAGATTGATTAGCAAAAAAATAAAAACTGCGGCGTGCGAGCCCCGCGCAGCGGGGCGAGAGTAAGAATAGCGGAGCTGGCCGAGCAGAGCGAGGCTACAATAGTTTTTGCGCGACGGCCGTTAGGCCGGAGCGCTACCTTTTTAGCAACGTAGAGCGGGGTGGCGGCAATTCATTTTTCCCCTTTACCCCTTTTTCTCGCAACAGCAATTTTTATGAGTTTTTGATAAAATAGGTTCGAACGTAGTTATATAGACGTACAAGATTCCGACTTGTCGGAAACTAGTAGCCCTAACGGATTACGTCAGAACCTTCTTCATGAAAAACGCGTAAATGTGGCGGCAAGAAAAAAGGGGTAAAGGGGAAAAATGAATTGCCGCCAGTCTTCCCAAATTGTGGCGCTTCGCGCTTTTATTTTATTCACTCTCACTTCTCTCGCCCCGCTGCGCGGGGCTCGCACGCCGCAAGGAAGGGGAAAATTATTTATAGTTTTGCTTGCCCCACCGCCCATGCGCGCAAAACAGAAAAACACTCCCGTAAGATTTTGATTCCGTATCATCCCTCCAGCCCAGTAATATTGACGGCGGCGCCCCCTCCTCGTTCGCAGGCGCTCCTAGGGTCGCGCTTGCCAGAGGCAGGGTGATTTACTTTCTCTTCCACTCTCTTCCGCGCTACGCGATGAGAATCTTGATCTACGATCTCCGCTCACTGCGGGTGGGCACTCCGCACCCCCTCCGGTCCAGAAGATTAATGTGCTGGCCGGTTTCCCCCACATGGGAAGACCTCACGCGGGGGAGCCCCCACCTTCTTTATTTTACCCCTGATCCAGCGTTCGACTGGCTTGCGCGCCCGCTTATAGGTACGCGCTTCGCGCAAAGACAATTATTTGAGCGCCCTGCGCATCTACCTCGGTTGTCCTTGAGCGCGCGTAAGAACGCGCACTTCTTTAGCTCGTACTCTCCGGGGGGTGGGGGCGCGGAGCCGCCAAGATATTTGAATCGGCCTTTTTCTATAGATTCCGGCCGATTGAGTTCCAAAGCGTGAATATAATCCGCTCGTATCTGGCCGATTCGGGTGTATACTAAATTTATGGGAGATTATACGCTTCCCTCAACTCCGCCGGCCGATCCCGTGGCCACAGCTTCCGCTCAGCCGGATGCTCCAGCTTTTGATCCCAATCGGCCTGTTTCTACCATTCCGGCCGATTCCAAACCGTCAGAATCTCCTAAATCTTCCTCATTTGGTGATCTCATAGGTACTCCCGACTTGTCGAAAGAACCGGCAATCCATATTGATCCTATTGCACCTAAACATATACCATTCGAGACTACACTTTCATTTTTCTCTACGATGTACTCATATTACTCCTTCAGATCAGCAGGGACAGCAAGTATCAATTCAATGCAGGCTTCACGCGAACTAAATACGGAAACAAAAAAGAGATGATAACCTGGCGAAGATTTTTAAATTCGTCCAAAAAAAGGAACTATCAACAATCTCGGCGTTCGCGATTTTCTCCGTATTTCTCAAACTGCTGTAAATCACCGCAACTAGCGCAACTTTGATCACTTGACAGTTTTCATTACTCCAGGCTATCCTACAGGCAGGACTTGAGTAGTGCCTTTTATTATGAGGTATTACTTATTTTTTCAATATTATTTCTGATTTGCCGCGCTCTTGCGCGGTTTTTATGCATATGAGTGCTGAAATCGGAGAAAAATGTGCAGTTGTGGGGCTCTATGATGTAGGGCTGGCGGCAGCCAGATTGGCCGTTCCAGCTTTATGGTCTCTTCAACATCGCGGACAGGAAAGTTCCGGAATTGTTGTGTCAGATGGAGAGATGCTTCGCGCACATCGAGGCATGGGTTTGGTTGCACGTGTTTATGAAGAGAAAGATATAGATGCCCTACCGGGCTCCATTGCTTTGGGGCACAATAGATACTCAACGGATGGAGGGTCTACCGTCGATCATGTGCAACCTGTAGTTCGCGAAGATATGCTTGTTGCCTCTGCTCATAATGGAAATCTTCCGGTGACTGATGCGCTACGAGATTTCTTGATGGAGCATGACGCGCTTATATCCGGAAGCAACGACTCCGAAATGATGACTGATGCAATTCGTTATCACATGAGTCGCGGTGCATCGCTCGAAGAAGCCATCATCGAAAGTTTTCCGCTGTTTACCGGGGCTTTTTCGTTTCTCGTGATGACAAAAGATAAAATTGCGGCCGTACGTGATCAGTTTGGTATCCGACCACTTTCGATTGGCAGAATAAATGGAGGATATATGTTTGCATCCGAAACCTGCGCACTCAATACGCTTCAAGCAAAGCATCTTCGTGATGTGCAACCCGGAGAGTTGGTTATTGCCGGACAGGATGGTCTGCGTTCATTTGAAATAGCTACCGGAAAGCAAAAATTAGATATTTTTGAACTTGTCTATTTTGCTCGCCCCGATAGTGTACTATTGGGGAAACGTGTTAACGAAGTCCGCCGCAATTTTGGTTTTCATCTGGCCGATGAACATTCGATAAAAGCAGATGTCGTCATACCTATCCCAGATTCAGCCATACCTGCCGCTGAAGGATATTCTGAGAAAACAGGCATTCCTCTTAGGCATGGATTCGCAAAAAATCGATATATTCATCGAACATTTATACAACCCGATCAACGACTTCGGGAAATGGGTGTTCGTCTTAAATTGGATATTATTCCAGAAGTAGTTGCAGGCAAGCGCGTTGTGATTGTAGATGATTCAATTGTCAGGGCAACCACTGCGCGTGATCTGGTGTCGATGCTTCGGGGAGCAGGGGCAATTGAGGTGCATTTTATGGTGAGTTCTCCTCCGGTTAAATATCCCGATTTTTATGGTATAGACACACCGAATCAATCTAAGTTAGCAGCCGCACATATGAGTATAGAAGAAATACGTAAAAGCATCGGGGCCAATTCGTTACATTATTTATCCTATGAAGGTCTGATCAAAGCAACTGGTTTGCCGGAAGATGTATTTTGCACGTCATGTTTTACCGGGAACTACCCGATCGATATTGGAGTTAAGCGAGAGGGAATTATTTTTCACGTATGAACGTAGAAATTAAAACGGCACTACTTATATCCGGGAGCGGGTCTACCGCAGAGGCGGTACTTGAGGCACGCCATAAGGGCGAACTTGATGGTATTTATCCCGTTGCGGTTATCGCAAGCCGCTCTGATGCGCCAGGGCTTGAAAAAGCGAGACGATATCACGTTGACACGTATGTCGTAGATCGGAAAATGTATCAAACGAGTAAACAGTTTGGTGATGATTTGTTGACGCTCTTGAAAACTCTGGGTGTAGAGTTTGTTTCACAAAACGGATGGTTACCAAAGACTCCTGATAGTGTCATTGAAATGTATGCCGGTCGCATTATTAACCAACATCCCGGTCCGTTGGATCCCGGACGGGTTGATTTTGGAGGGAAAGGGATGTATGGATCGCGGGTTTCGGCGGCGCGACTGGGATATGCGTGGCTTTCCCATGATCCAAACGAGCATTGGACCGAAGCGACGATACATAATGTAACGCAGGAATACGATAAAGGAGGATTAATTGCTGTCTCCCGTCAGAGTTTTTCTGAGCTTGGTCGACCTGTTACGGTAGCCGATCTTACGACATCTCTGGCGCAGGCATTTATAGAAGGTGCGTGTGATCTACAAGACTCGCTTATTAGGCGGGAACACCAGCTTGTCATTGAAACACTTCGGACCATTGGAGCGACTCAGAGTATTCCGATATATCAAAGAGATCGACCGCTTATTCCCGCTGTCTATATACTTTTTGTAGAAGAAGCAAAATCAGCAGCAATACAAACATTCCCGCAAGGGTGAAAGGAAAATTATATGGCAGTTACGGATGAAATGGAAACTAAAGCAGTAATTAGTGTATACGACAAGACCGGAATTGTAGACTTTACTCGAGCATTACACGAGATATTGCCAGACATGCGAATAATATCGACCGGCAATACAGCAAAAGTCTTGCAGGGGGCTAGCATTGACGTAATGAGCATCGAGGAGGTTACTGGTTTTCCTGAAATTCTCGGTGGACGTGTCAAGACGTTACAGCCGGAAATTCACGGCGGCATCCTTGCAAATCTTGAAATTTCAAGTCATGTTTATGATTTAAAAACTCATGGAATATCGCCGATAGATATCGTTGTGGTTAATCTCTATCCATTCAGCGAAACGGTTGCAAAAGAAGGAGTTACCCGTGCAGAAGCGATAGAACAGATAGATATTGGTGGGGTAACCCTTATTCGGGCAGCCGCAAAAAACGCAGATCGGGTAGCCATAATTTTTGATCCGCAGGATTACGACGCAGTGCTGACAGAATTACGCGAGCGAAATGGCACGCTTTCATCTGGAACACGTGCACGGCTGGCCTTGAGAGCGTTTGATTTTACGAGTCAATATGATGGTGCGATAGCGGAATATTTGGAAAAACTTGAAGGAAAAAAATTTCTAGATCATTTGCGTTTACATGGAGAACGACGCGGGGAGTTACGATACGGGGAAAATCCACAGCAGGGCGCCGTTGTCTATGCTCTGGATACTGATGACACACTTGCCTTTTTCCGATTTGATGTTGTTGCCGGAAAACCGATGTCGTTTAACAACTGGTTGGATCTTACGGCCGGAGTTAATGCAGTGTCTTATATGGGTGGAGAAAAGCCGGCCTGTATTGTTGTCAAACATACCAATCCGTGTGGCGGCGCATATGGACAAAGGATTGAAGAAGCATTTGAAAGGGCGTGGGAAGGAGATGCCCTGGCCGCATTTGGCGGAATTGTCGTTGTGAATCGTCCTATTGATGTTCAACTGGCACAACGGATGACAGAGAGAAAATTTATAGAAATAGTAGCGGCGCCGGAGATTACCCCGGAGGCTCTAGAGATTTTTCGAAAGAAACCGGACATGCGTGTTTTGGTTAATTCGGCACTTATACATCCACTTCCCTCTGTCGATAAAAATATTAAGCCGATACGCGGAGGGTTGCTGGTGCAAGAGCCTGATACCATTGAGATTGATCCCACGAGATGGGAGATATTGACTGAAGTAGCCCCGACGCCGGATCAGATTCCAGATTTATTGCTCGCGTGGCAGCTTTGCAGAACGTCTAAATCCAATACTATTGCACTTGTTCGCAATGGGATGCTCGTGGGATCCGGTGTAGGACAACAGGATAGAAAACGATGTTGTGAGCTGGCTGTTAGCAAAGCAGTTGATGGAAAAACAGGAGAACAACGGGCACAAGGAGCGGTAGCTGCTTCGGACGCATTTTTCCCTTTTCCTGATGGTCCGGAGGCGTTAATTTTAGCGGGGGTGAAAGCGATTATTCAGCCTGCCGGATCCAAGCGTGATAAAGAAACGATAGATCTATGTAATAAATATGGCATTGCTATGGTAACAACGGGTACAGACAGCAATGGGAACCGTATACGAGGATTTAATCATTAACTAGAGGGTTATATATGGCTGCAGTGGGACAAGAAAAAGAACATACATTAACTCCGTTAACGGCAATTTCGCCGCTGGACGGAAGATATTGGAGCCGGGTGGAAGATTTGGTGCCATTTACATCAGAGATGGCGCTTATCCAAACGCGGGTTGAAGTAGAGGCGAGGTATTTGGTTGCTCTTTCAGAAGCGGGAATTGTGAGGCCATTACAAGATCAGGAAAGAGATATACTTATGAGTCTTGGCCCGAACATGACGCTGGAACAGACGGAAGAAGTGAAAGTAATTGAACAAACGACACATCATGATGTGAAAGCTATGGAACGAGCTTTTCGCGGGTGGCTTACCGGAACGAGTCTCGCGGACATCACGGAAATGATTCATTTTGGGTTAACCAGCGAGGATGTCAATAATCTCGCTCACCGCTTGATGCTTGATCGCGCAAGAAAAGAGGTGTGTATTCCGGCGTTGGACATGATCGTTGACGGGTTTGTTGATTTGGCAAGAAAAAATAGGGATATTCCTATGCTTGCCAGAACGCACGGACAATCTGCAGTTCCCACGACGCTCGGTAAAGAAATGGCCAATATGGCGGTGCGATTACACACACAAATACGAAAACTACAGGAAGTGAAACTTACCGGGAAACTGAATGGTGCCGTCGGAAACTTTAATGCTCACGCGCTTGCCGCCCCTGAGGTAGATTGGATTGAGTTTTCTAACACATTTGTGAGAAGTTTGGGATTAGAACCAAGTCTCTTCACCACTCAGATAAATCCATACGATGACATGATTGAAGTATTCCAGGCGCTTCAGCGGGTAAATGGAATCCTCCTTGATATCGCTCAGGATATGTGGCGTTACATAAGTGATGAATGGTTTGTTCAGGATGTGAGACAGGGCGAAGTCGGATCATCCACGATGCCTCAAAAAGTAAACCCCATAGATTTTGAAAACGCAGAAGGAAATGTACAAATGGCCAATAGTATATGGGAGGGAATGTGCCGTAAGCTTGCTGTTTCCAGATTGCAGCGGGACTTATCAGACAGTACAACCGTACGAAATGTCGGCGTAGGATTAGGATACGTATTAGTTGCATATCGCAGTATGCTTGCGGGTTTAGACAGAGTTCGCCCGAATACCGGGCGAATACATGAAGCACTGAATGAAAATTGGATGATTTTATCAGAAGGGGTTCAAACCGTATTACGGAAAACCGGCGCGCCTGATCCGTATTCTACCGTTGCGAGCCTCTCAAGAGGCCAGAAAATAGGACGTGATGGATGGCAAGCGTGGGTGAGCGGCTTACAAATAGACGACGATGTCAGAAGTGTATTAATGGATTTAACTCCGCAGATGTATATCGGGTATGCGGCAGAGCTGACCGATACAGCACTGGAGGAAATCAGAAAATCCAGAGAGGAGGCAAGAGATGACCGTAATTGAAGGCGACCGGGTGCTTATTGTCGGTTCCGGCGGACGCGAGCATGCTCTTGTATGGAAACTGGCTCAATCACCTGGAATTGAGGCGATTTATATCGCCCCGGGAAACGGTGGGACGGATTGGGTCGGAACAAATGTGGATATTGCTGCTGACGATGTGAGTGCACTGGCCCAATTTGCAAGCGATCAGAAGGTGAGTCTTACGGTCGTTGGCCCGGAGGTGCCGCTTGCCGCAGGTATCGTTGACGCATTTAAAGAAGACGGACTTTCTATTTTCGGTCCTTCAAAAGAAGCTGCGAAACTTGAAACCGATAAAGCGTGGGCTACGGGATTTATGGAGCGTCACGGAATTCCGCATCCTATGTCACAAATATTTCAAAGCTACGAAAAAGCCCGTGAATATGTTACACACGCTGATCCGAATAACATTGTGATTAAAGCATCTGGTTTGGCTCAAGGGAAGGGAGTGGAATTGCCAGAAACGCACGAGGCAGCCGTCAGTTCACTGCGAAGTATGATGGTTGATGGTGCTTTTGGAGAATCAGGACGAGAGGTCGTTATCCAGGCGCGTTTGACCGGACCGGAAGTATCGATGCTCGCTGTTAGCGACGGAATGACCGTTGTGCCGCTTCTTCCGGCTCAGGATCACAAACGAATATTTGATAATGATAGTGGGCCAAATACCGGAGGCATGGGAGCGTACGCGCCGGTTCCGTTTGTAACACCGGAAGTGATAGCGGATATCCACCGGACGATTCTTCAGCCAACTATTGATGGCATGCAGGAAGAAGGATACCCGTTTAGAGGAATTCTGTTTGCGGGGCTTATGCTTACGACAACCGGCCCGAAAGTACTGGAATATAATGTACGATTCGGTGATCCCGAAACGCAGCCACTTATGAAACTGTTGGAATCCGATCTTGTTCCGATACTTATATCCAGTATTCGCGGTACGTTATCACATGATCACGTACGATTCCGAAATGGATTTGCCGTTTGTGTCGTAGCGGCTGCCGGTGGTTATCCTGGCACGTATGAAAAACGAAATGAAATTCATGGATTTCCTCGTGTAAAACAATTAGGTGTTGAAATATTTCATGCCGGGACGTTGATGAAGGATAATACGTTAGTCACAAATGGCGGAAGAGTTCTGGGTGTTACTGCATACGGACTCACATTGCCTGTTGCAATACAACGTGCGTATGAAGTGATGAATAGTATTTCGTTTGACGGTATGCAGTATAGAAAAGATATTGGAGCAAAGGGAATATAATGCAAGACGCCTATAAACAAACGGGTGTCGATTATGAACAACTAGACGTGCTCAAGCGTTTCGCTCAACTTGCAGCCAGAGAGACAAGTAAGAATTTGCCGGTCGGAATGACGGGTATTGAAGAGTCCCGTGGAGAATCGGCATATGTGGTTGATGTAGGGCCGTTTTACCTTGCTTCCGTTCCCGAAGGATTAGGGACAAAAAATCTTGTTGCAGAAAGCCAAGGTTCGTCGGAGGAAACAACACATTATGGCGGTCTTGCAAAGGATACGGTCGCAATGATTGTAAACGATCTCATTACCGTTGGAGCTCGGCCACTTCTGGTAAACGCTCATTGGTCTTTTGGAAGCCCTCAATTTCTTGAGAGTCATCCAAAGATTGGACCTGATATCGCAAAAGGGTGGGCAGATGCATGTACGGAAGCAGGTGCGCTGTATGCAGCCGGAGAAACACCTATATTAAAAGGTATTATTTTCCCTGGTGCCATGGAATTATCCGGGTCAGCTGTAGGAATTATTACTCCGAAAGAGCGATTAACACTTGGAGATAGGTTAACAGCCGGTGATCGAATAATATTAATTGAGAGTAGTGGTGTACATGCAAACGGTATTACGTTGATTCGCGATATTGCAGAATCTCATTTACCGAACGGGTATCAAGCCTTGCTTCCTGGCGGACGGGAATTTGGGGAAGCCATACTTACCCCGACACTCATATACGTACAGCTTCAACAGGCCCTCTTTGAGGCGGGCGTTGATATACATTATATGGTAAATATTACGGGCCACGGGTGGAGGAAACTCATGCGCGCAAGACATGCGTTTACCTATCGAATGCATACTGTCCCAAGAGCGCAAGAGGAGTTTGAGCTGATTCAACAGACGCGGAATTTGTCGGATCAGACGATGTATGAAATTTTTAACATGGGTGCGGGATTTGCGTTTATGGTACCTCAAAAAGACGTGGAGATTGTGTTGAAGCAAGCAGAAACTTCTGGATTTCAAGCATGGAATGCCGGAATTGTTGAAGATGGACCAAAACGGGTGATTATTGAGCCTAAAGATATTATCTATTCAGCCGAAAGTTTGAATATTCGATAACTATGTCAATACAAGAAATACGGGTAGCAAATAAAAACGGAAGTGGCGATAGGGCTACGGTCTATCGATTTGAAGGAATTAGTGAAGAAGAAGCACAACAATTAGCGGATCAGGTATTAACCGATCCGATTACGCAACAATCTTCGGTAAATACATCAAGGGGTGCAGCAACGCTTGAAGTTGGATATAAGCCCGGTGTTATGAATCCTGTTTCTGATTCACTTATGCTTTCGGCTTTGATATTAGGTATTCATCCAGATGCAGCTACTTCATCAAAAGAATATAGAATTATAGAAGGTATTGAAAAACCTACGGTTAGTCAGGTGGAAACGATTATTTGGCAAACCCCTGAGACTCTCTTTGTGTCTGGAAATGTGGGAAAGGTAGAGCAGGTACCGATTAGTTTGTTAAATGATGCTGAGTTAGAACAGTTATCTTATACCCGCCGGTTATTTTTAAATCTTATCGAAATGAAAGTAATACAGAGGTATTTTCAATCTCAAAATCGGGAGCCAACTGATGCTGAAGTTGAAACGCTTGCACAGACATGGAGTGAACATTGCGGGCATAAGACGTTTAAAGCGAAACTCATAGGTGAATCCGGTCAGGAGAAAGATCCGCTTATGACCCGATTGAAGCGAACTGCCGAGAAATATTTTGAAAGAGTCGGAGTAGTGAGTGCATTCAAAGATAATGCCGGCGGATTTCGTTTTTATGATGGTCAGGTGATTATCGCCAAAGGCGAAACGCATAATAGTCCAGTTGCTGTTGAGCCGTATGGAGGCGCAATGACTAAAAATGGTGGCGTCTATAGAGATATCGCAGGATGCGGGTTAGGCGGAGAAAATATTCTTGCACTCATGGTAAATTGTTTCGGCGAGCCGGATACAAAACCTGAAGACGTATTTCCGGGAAGTCTTCAGCCGAAGTATTTGCTTAAGGAAAATTTCCGTGGTGAACGTGAGTACGGAAATCCAATGGGTATACCCACGCATGCAACATCACTTCATTTTCATCCGGATTTTGGTCCAAAACCAACATCTATGGGCGTGGTGCTTGGAATTATTCCTGAAGAGAAAAGTCAAAAAGGTCAAGCACGAAGCGGAGATTATATCGTAACGGTTGGCGGGAAAACCGGTAAAGACGGCATCCACGGAGCGACATTTTCAAGCGGTGCCATGAGCGAGGTAACCAGTGCCATAGATGCAACAGCAGTGCAAATAGGAAATCCCATAGAAGAAAAGCGTGCATTTGACGCTCTTATTGCGTGTCGCGATGCTGGTCTTATTCACGCGATTACTGATTGCGGAGCAGGAGGATACTCTTCAGCGATAGGAGAGATGGGTGAGCACATAGGTGCGAGTGTCAATTTGAACAGGATTCCTTTGAAGTACAATGGCATGGCTCCGTGGGAAATGTGGATATCGGAATCGCAGGAGCGTATGGTTGTAGCGGTGATTCCCGATAAATGGAATGCGTTTAAACGTATGTGTGATGCATATGAATCTCCAGCTACCGTGATCGGTCAATTTACCGGTGACCGACAGCTACGGGTTTCATATAAAAATACCTCTGTTGTCGATATGCCAATGGATTTTCTCCATAACGGATTGCCGCAACGGGAAATGCATATGCAACATATTCCAATTCCTGAAAATAACGATCTTCCGCCGTTGCCAAGTAATTGGACAGAAACATACAAGCGTGTGCTTGGACATCTGAATGTTGCTTCTACGGAAGAAATGCTTCGTCAGTTTGATACGACGGTGCAAGGAAGAACCGCACTGCATCCATTTTCCGGAGTATTTCAGGATGCCCCCAATGACGCATCAGTGCTGGCTCCTATCTATGGAAAACCATATGGCGTGGTTACGGCTCATGCGGTGAATCCACTATTGAATCGGTTAGATCCCTCAAGAGGAACCAAATGGGCGGTTGCAATGGCAGCTTCCAAGTTAACTGCGGTAGGAGGAAACATACGAGGGGCAGCGATGATAGATAATTTTGTCTGGCCGAAGCCAAATCCAAAGTTTTTAGGAGATTTAGATAGTTCAATTGATGCGTTATGTGGCATGATGGATGTGTTGCAAATTCCCTGCGTGTCCGGAAAAGACAGTCTTTCGAGTACCTATATCAATGGCGAAATAGAAATCAACATTCCTCCTGTTTTAAATATGACAATATTTGGGAAAATTCCGGATGTGGAAAAAACAGTGAGCTGCGACATAAAAGAACCAGGTTCTACGCTAGTTCTTGTAGGATCCCCGGATGTAGTGAATCTGGGCGGATCGATTTACTTTCAAACACAGGGAATAGAAAATTCTCATGTATCAGACGTACATACGAGCGAATTGCCACAAGTGCTCGCGAGTATTCATGGAGCGATTCAAACGGGAAATGTAAAAGCATGTAAGGCGGTTGGAGAAGGGGGGCTCGCGACTATGCTTGCGCAGATGTGTTTTGGAGGTGATTGCGGTGCTACAGTCGATATTGCAGAACTTGGTGCGATACGTCCTGATTTAACGTTATTTAACGAAACTGCGGGTACATTTATTGTAGAAATAGCAAATGATCAACTTGCAGATGCTCTATTTGCCAGAGTGCCACACGTCATTCTTGGAAAAACCATACAAGATAAAACAATACATGTTTGTGATGATGATAGAGAATTATTCGCTGCGGATCTCTATGAGTTGAAAGATGCGTGGCAACGACCGATGAAGGAGGTGTTATCAAATGATTGAAGCGCCTCGATTTGCGGTGCTGAAAGCATCCGGTATAAACCGTGATGAAGCAACCAAAGCCGCTCTTGAGCTTGCAGGAGCACGTGCTGAAATTTTGCTTATCGGTGCTTTGACGGAAAAGCCAGAGACCTTACGTAATTTCCAGGGACTCATTATTCCTGGCGGATTCAGCTACGGAGATCATATTCAATCCGGCGTGATATTAGCGCTTCGCATGCAGCAGATGAAACACGAGTTGGAGGAGTTTGCTTTCCATTACAAGCGGCCGATTGTCGGAGTGTGTAACGGTTTTCAGGCGCTCGTTCAGAGTGGTCTGTTGCCTTTTGGTGAAATGGTGCCGCGACATAAGCTTGTGGCGACTCTAACGAATAATGTAAGCGGAAGATTCGAAAGCAGGTGGGTACGATTAGCCTTGCAGAAAAGCGCCAGTCGGTTCGTTCAGCAGGGAGAGCCCGTTATGTTTCCCGTTGATCACGGTGAAGGAAATTTCACGGCCTCCGACGCCGTTATCGACCGCATTGAGGGACAGGGTCAGGTTGTGTACCGCTATAGCGAAGATGATGGGCAGATAACGATGGAATATCCCGCAAACCCCAACGGAGCGGTCAACGCCATTGCAGGCATTACCGATCCAGGTGGCACTGTCTTTGGGATGATGCCGCATCCTGAGGATTTTGTTCGACGGGAGCATCATCCAAATTGGCGAAGAGGCGCAGCCGAGGGTAAACTTGATGGACTCAAGTTTTTTGAGCACGTCGTATTATACGCATCAGAAGTATAAGTATGAAGATGCAGCATAAAAGGAGGTGCTATGCACGATCAGTTACATGATGTTTCAGAAATAAAGGCGATGCCGGTGCTTTCAAGTATAACTCTTGAGGGAGTGCCCGGTGTCAAACCATTTTATACGGGGAAAGTGCGTGATGTTTTTGCTTTGCCGGATGAAACGCTTGCGTTTGTTGCCACGGATCGTGTTTCAGCATTTGATCAGGTGCTTGGTGAGATTCCGGGAAAAGGGCAGGTATGTAATCGTCTTTCTGCATGGTGGTTTCGACAAATGGAAGATATAGTACAGAGCCATCTGATTTCGGTCCCTGATTCTAATGTCATGATTGGTAGAAAACTCACGCGCGTCCCTATCGAAGTCGTTGTACGCGGGTATATGACCGGCGTGACGGATACGTCTATTTGGGGAAGTTATTCGCAAGGAGAACGACAGATTTACGGAATTGATTTTCGGGACGGATACTCAAAAAATGATCCGCTGGACGAACCGATTATAACGCCGACCACGAAGGCAGATAAGGGACACGACGAGCGGCTGACTGAACAGGAAATTCTCGACGGCAACGTGCCCGGAGTTTCAAAAGAGCAATGGCAAAACGTGCGGGATGCGGCCATGGCGATGTTTGCGCGGGCGCAACACATTGCTAAAGAACGTGGGTATATCCTGGTAGACACAAAGATGGAGTTTGGAGTAGATGAAGAGGGGAGCGTACATGTGATTGATGAACTTTTTACACCGGATAGCAGTAGATTTTGGCGGGCCGAAACATATGAAACCCGTCATGCAGCAGACGAAGAGCCGGATAATTATGATAAAGAATATCTACGGATTACACTTAAAAATCTGCAAAAGGATGGGCTGTGGCAGCCCGGTGACCCGATTCCGCAAGAACTGCGCCTGGAAACGGCACAACGGTACATTGCGCTGTATGAGGGGTTGACCACAGAACCGTTTCAGTGGTCAGGTACATCGCCGGAAGTACGAATTATTACGTCGATCCGTCATTGGGTTGAGGCGAAGGATCAAGAGGAGGTGGAAGGTATGCCATGGGGAGCTGTTATTCTCATGGGATCACCATCTGATAGCGAGCATGTACAAAAAGTCACTGCCGCACTTGATGCCCTTGGCGTCCCATATAGAAGCAGGGTTGGTTCGGTACACAAAACACTTGATCACCTGATCGGCGTTTTGAGCTCGTATCAATTATCCCAAAGGCAGCTTGTTTTTATTACGGTAGCCGGAGGGCTTGATGCCCTCAGCGGTACCGTAGATGGCTATTTGCCATTTCCAGTAATTTCCGCTCCACCGGAAGGACAGTCGGATACGATATATGCTGCTAATTTGCGTACTCCCCAGGGTATAGCGCCAGCGCATGTGATCCGACCGGAAAATGCCGCGCTTGCGGCTGCAAAAATTTTAGGCAATGTGCGGCCAGAAATACGAGAACGGATTCGGCAATATCAGGAAAAGATGCGTGCGCGTGTGATAGATGCGGATGTAATAGTAACAATAGTTAGACAAACAAAAAGAAAGGAAATTAAATAAATCCGCGCCCGACGAGCCCCGCGCAGCGGGGCGAGAGTAAGAATAGCGGAGCTGGCCGAGCAGAGCGAGGCTACAATAGTTTTTGCGCGACGGCCGTTAGGCCGGAGCGCTACCTTTTTAGCAACGTAGAGCGGGGTGGCGGCAATTCATTTTTCCCCTTTACCCCTTTTTCTCGCAACAGCAATTTTTATGAGTTTTTGATAAAATAGGTTCGAACGTAGTTATATAGACGTACAAGATTCCGACTTGTCGGAAACTAGTAGCGCGTATGGGATTCGAACCCATGATTTGTTGATTGAGAATCAACCGTCCTAGGCCACTAGACGAACGCGCCTACCCTAGAGTGATGATATCAGTTTCCTCTTGACAGGACAAGATAAGTTCGATAGACTCAAACCCTGTACTTATCCTCATTTTGAGGATGAATTTATTAATTTTTGCTCCCTCTATCCTATAATAATTGGGGGAGGTTTTTTTAGGACTTTTATGGATAATAATCATCATATGATGCTTACAAAAGACGGTTTAGATGAGCTAAAAAAGGAACACGATGGGCTTGTCAATACAAAGCGACCTGACGCGGTGAGGCGACTTTCTGATGCTCGAGATCTTGGAGATCTTTCTGAAAATAGCGAGTATGCAGCAGCAAAACAAGATCTCGCCTTTATCGATGGAAGAATCGCTGAACTTGAAGAGATAATTCACAGTGCCAAAATAATCACAAATCACACAAAAGGGCATGTGGATGTAGGTTGTAAGGTGACATTGACCGTCAATGGAAAAAAGGAAATGTTTACTGTTGTCGGCGAGTGGGAAGCTGATCCAATGCAAAAAAAGATTTCCCATGAGTCACCTCTCGGAAAAGCTTTATTAGGAAAGAAAGTTGGAGAAAAAGTTGAGGTAGAAGCACCGGCGGGTAAGCTCCTCTACAAAATATTGCATATTGAATAACGATCGTATATACTTAAAAATTCATATATGACTTTTGAAATCATAGTAAAGAAAGAAAACAAAAAAGCCCATCTCTCGAGGGGTATTTTTGGTTGTACATAAAAGTAACACGATACCAGAATAACCCCTCACAGGAGGGGTTTTTTTATGGTGAATGATTTATGAGGGTAACAACGACTACAAATTATCTTTTATTTTTTATCATATGACAAATAATGAAGCACCCAGTATAGGTGGAATTGAGCTTAATTTTGATCCTATCGGCAATCGCGTCCGACAGATAGCAAGTGACGTGATCGAACAACCTTCTAATCTATTACCTATATTACGTGAGGCGCATATATTTGCAGAGCAACACGGCGCTACTAGACGGGTGGTTCGTGCAGTTACCAGATCAGAGGCACTTGAAGAAGCACAAGGAGTTGCACATGCGATGGGGTGGACTACTGAGGCTGCTATTCCTTTGAGCGATTGGTTTTCTGGATATCATTTTGTTTATTATGGGAGAAACGACGCTACTCGAGCGTCTCAATCTAAAGTGTTAGAGCAAGAACAACTATTTGTTCAGCAGGCAAGTAGTCGTGAAAGAAGACAGTTACATACATATCTTAGAGAAGCCCAGATCTCGTTTACGCTTGAGCGGTTACATGCACCATTGTCTGATGATGACTATAGGAGATTAATAGAAATGTACACGTCCTCATTTTCTGCATATCCATTTAATATTCAAGCTGAAATTCCAGCTATGGTTGCTAATCCGAATACTCATGTATATGCAGCTCGATTAAGAAGTGATGGACAGTTATATGCAGTTACAGCTACTGAACAAGTTGAAGTACTACTTGATAACGGGCGCACATTGACGATGAGAGAAATGGGAGATTCAGCAAAAATGCCTAATATGAATGGATTAAATAGACCCTTGAAGCTAGCACTTGTTATGGAAGCCGCATTGCCGGAAAAAGTTGATCTTCTTTTTTGTGAAACTCGAGCAGCATTAATAGCGGTAAATAGGGTAAATAGTGCATTTATGGGTTGTCGTGGTATGCTGCCAAAGCATACTGTCATAAGTGGACCGCAGGATGTAGATGAAGTGGGACTTGACGGAGAGACAAATGGCAGGTATGGAAATATGAATGTATGGGCGCTAAATAGACAAGATATTCGTCACGTGGCGCAAGAGTGTAGTGAGGTAATAGCATGAAACAACATTTACTACAAGAACTAGTGCGTTTGTCATCAATTTTCCCCAAAGAGGAAAAAATATCAAATTATGTAGCACAAATTCTTTCCCGTATGAATTTTTCCGTGACCCGCCAACCAGTCGGATATAGACGAGTAAATATTTTAGCGCAAATGGGATCTGGTCCTTCTTTACTGTTATTTGGTCACTTGGATACCGTACCAATTGTGCCAGGATGGAAAACTGATCCGTTTGCCCTTTCCGCAAAGGGAGATCGACTCTATGGACTCGGCACTTGGGATATGAAAGGAGGACTTGCAGCGATATTATCTGCAGTCCATGATTTTTCTCCACATGGTTTTACTCTCAAGCTTGCATTTGTAGTAGACGAGGAAAATATATCTGTAGGAATGCATACATTAGTTAAGAGCGGATGGTTGTCAGATGTAGTTGGTGCGGTAAGTACCGAGCCGAGTTTTAAAAACGGACATCAAGGTATTGCACTTGGAAGAATAGGGAGAACAGTTTATCTTGTAAGAATTCAAACCACTGGAGGACATGTGTATTTATCTCAAAAACGATCAAATGCCATAGAGCAAGCTATGAAGTTTCTGCAGGCACTCAAACGATTGCCCATTGTGCGTCACAAGAACCTCGGAGAGTTTGTTGTATTTACTCGCTTTATACATGGAGGTGCCAATGCTATGTCTATACCTCAAGAAGTAGAATTAGAACTTGAGGCACAGCTTGTTCTGCCGCAGACTACTGATTCTGTATTGTTGCTGTTAAAATCTGTTGCCATTAAAGCTCATCTTCAGGCTAAAATCTCTATTGAACCAGTAAAACGACAAACACCTTTCTGCCAGCCTTTTATTGTTTCAAAAAGTGACCCTTTTGTAGGGCGCGTAACATCTTTACTGCAGGAAGTAACACACAAAAAACCAGTTCATTATTATCGTAGATCAGTTGCTGACGAAAATCGTATAGCTGCTCTCGGTATCCCTGTCGTAACAGTTGGTCCACAGGGAGGAAATGCTCATGAACCAAATGAGTGGGTTTCTAAAAATAGTCTCAATGTAATCGAACTGTTTTTAAAGCGACTTCTTTCGTCATACAATGCGTCTGGAGTACAATAAGAATATATGGCAACGATAGATGAACTGACTAAAGTCCGGTTGGAAAAACTTGTAGCCCTTCGCAAGATGGGTGTTGATCCATACCCTTCAGTCGTAAAACGCGATCACACTATCTTGCAAGCTCTGCAAATGGATGGGAGCAAGGTTGCTATTGTTGGTCGGATCATGGGGTTACGAGGTCACGGAAAAATTTTCTTTATAGATCTTTTTGATGGAAGTGGAAAAATTCAAGCAGTAATTAAAACTGATACATGTTCACCGGATGACTTTAAGATTATAGAACTTCTTGATCTTGCTGATTTTATCGCAGTCCAGGGATTGGTTGGTAAAACACAGGCAGGTGAGGTGTCTGTATTTGTAGAAAATCTTCAGATTCTCACAAAAGCTATTCGTCCTTTGCCAGATAAGTGGTACGGGCTTAAAGACGTCGAAGAGCGATTTCGAAAACGATACTTAGATATTCTTCTAAATGATGAAGTTCGATCACGCATGATCGCGCGTAGCCGCATCATTGATGCGATTGCGGATTTTTTGACGGACCGGGGGTATTTGCAAGTCGAAACACCGACCTTGCAGCCGGTCTATGGCGGGGGATTTGCCCGGCCGTTTTCTACACACCATAATTCTCTTGATACAAATTTTTACCTTCGAATTTCGGACGAAATGTATCTCAAGCGACTCATTGTTGCTGGCATTGAAAAAGTATTCGAAATCACGAAAGTCTTTCGAAACGAAGGTGTTGACCACGATCATAATCCGGAATTTACCATGTTTGAAGCGCAGATTGCTTATGAGGACTATTCGTTTGGTATGAACCTTATAGAGGAAATTATCGAGCATGTTGCGCTGAGCGTTTTTGGCAAGACGAAATTTAGTTATCAGGGTGTCGAGTTAAATTTCGGGCGCCCGTGGACGCGATACAAAGTTGTTGAGGCAATCAAACAATTTACTGGGGTTAATCCGCTTGCGTGGAAATCGGTCGATGATGCAAAAGAAGCTATTCAGAAAATAGAAGGGATAGCCGAGGACAAATTTGTAGAGCTCAAAAAAATGCGAACGGTCGGTGAATGCATCGCGTTTGTGTTTGAAGAAGTCGTGGAAGAAAAATTAATTCAGCCGACGATTATTTACGACTACCCGGTAGAAATTTCACCACTTGCGAAAAAATGCGATGACCCGCGATATACCCAGCGATTTGAAATGTTTGCGTTTGGCTCCGAGCTTGGAAACAATTACACAGAACTTAATGACCCGATTGACCTTAAACAACGATTTATTGAAGAGAAAAAACGTGAGGAATCAGGGTTTGATGAAGCGCACCAAACCGATTATGATTATCTTGAAGCTATCGAGCATGGATTCCCGCCGACCTGTGGCATAGCCATCGGTATTGATCGCCTTGTCATGCTTCTCACAGATGCCAAATCCATAAAGGAAGTCATTCCGTTCCCAACTCTTAGACCAGAGAAGCAAGTAAAAAAGATGGATAAATATGACTACAGGGAGAAAAAGATAATTGTTGTGGTAGATGAAGCTTTAGAAAAAGGAAAAATGAGTAATGCACTCGGACATATAGCTTTTTCTGCGGGAAGATACCTCGATAATTCATGGATGGGTCAAGAGATACTTTTTGATGCAGATGGTGTTACGCATCGAGGAATTGCAAAATATCCATTTATAGTTTTGTCTGCATCACAGGATCAGCTTAAAAATATCGTAGAAAAGGCTAGATTAAAAAGTATATTTTCTGTTGAATTTCCAATGGAAATGCTTGAAACAGGAAATGATGAAGCTTTAGTAAAGGCGGTTTCAAAATTGAAAAAAAATTTTGCCGTATATCAAGCTGTATTATTGGCAGGAAAAACTTATGAACTTGCCGATTTCACCGTAGGTCTGCCTCTCTATTAATGGATTATGACACGAGATGAAGCATTTCAGTTGGTTACCGAGTGGACGAAGAATCAAAATCTCGTCAAACATATGCTGGCCGTTGAGACGATCATGAGGGCTTTGGCTAGATATTTCCATGAAGATGAAGAGCTATGGGCAGTTACGGGTCTTGTGCATGACGCTGATTATGAGATGTTCAAAGATTCAGATCCCAAAAAACATCCATCAAAAATATTTGAAGAACTTGAAAAACAACAAGCTGACCCGCGAATTATTGACGCGATAAAATCGCACGCATGGGGATGGCGCGAAGACTTGCCTGAACCAAAAACCAAGATGGAATGGTCACTCTATTGCTGTGATGATTTATCCGGATACATAATTGCATGTGCATTAGTCAGGCCAGACCCTTCGGCAAGCTCAGGGCAAGTCAAAAGCAAACTTCAATCTTTAACAGTAGTGTCGTTGCAAAAGAAATGGGGACAAAAATCATTTGCTGCCGGAGCCAAGCGGGAACATGCTGAGCTTTGTAAGAAAAAACTAGATATAAATCTTCCCGAATTCATGCAAATTGCTCTCACAGCGATGCAAAGCATATCAGATAGACTCGGAATTTAAGCTGAAAATATTTACGGTGTATGGCTACAAAGAGAGTATAGATTTTAATTAGTAGGTAAATATACTGACCATGTCATTTTTAAATACCGTTTGAAGAAAAGGATAGTCCTTTTCTATCTGACGTACATCTCCATCGTACTTAGTCCACATAACATACCGTATGCTATTTGACAGAAGGAAATTTTTTGCGACAGACGGGTCGGTCCAATTATAGAAAAAATCCATTACGATTTTATCTTTTTCTTTGTTGTTGGGTGTCATTAACAGATGTCCTGAATACGTTTTTTTTCCGGTCAAACCAGGCAATATCATATCCAGTGAGGAGTCGGGAGTTGCGATTGCTACCGCATTTTCTGGTTGAGCATTTCGTAAATACATAAAGCCTTTATATAAATTGTTTGGTATATACGCGAAATGATATAAGGGTTCTTTGAGTGGCTGGACTGCTCTCCTTAAGGAATTACTGTACGTTATTATACTTGGAATGAAATACAAAGATAGAATAATGTAAATAATTTTTCCGCCAAATAACTTGTTTATTGTGGTAATTCCTGTGTATGCGATGATTGCGAAAAATATATAAGTAGAAGAAAAAATAAAACGAAATCCTGGGATCGGCGCTATAAGATAGATAGGAGAAAAAAATCCGATAATACTTACAAAAATTATAGTTAAAATATATTTATCGATAAGCGAATTGATTCGTTTTATAAATGGGATTAATCCTATAAAAAAGAATATACCTAAAGTGCCAACGGAGGCGAATGTGTACAATGGATTGTTTTCTAGTATATTTAATTGTTTTATATGTTCGGAGATGTCCCACTGAAGTGCATTCACATATACCGGATTGCTATTAATAAATGAGTTCAAATAGAGAAGCAGAAAAAGAGAAGGAATGAACAAAATAGCTAGGCAATAAAGCCATGTAATAAAATATTGAAATCTATTTTGTTTTGGTAGGCATAATGCAGTAAGTAATGTTGTGGAACTGAGCATGATGACAGATTTTGTTGCGTCGTCCAGCGTCAGGAAGAATAATACAATAGTCAATGGTGCTAGTAATCGGAGAAAATAATTTTTCGGAATTTTTGTAAACGATATTTTTTCAGTATTTTGGAACAAATCGTGAATATAGAGAGAGAGTTTATAAAATAATATAAAAGAAAGTAAAAAGAGTATATTCCGAATCATTCCATCTGGTAGGTTACCAAATCGTGCAAATATCGTGTTTTCTGATCTGAAAACACGTGCAGTTTGTATCGTTAGCGATCCTTCGGTGCTGGTGTTAAACAACGGGAATGTAGTAGAAAACAAAAAGATTAGAAAGATAGCGAAACGCGAGAACCGTTTCTTTATAATTAATGATATTACGTAATAGGATAAAATAATAAATAAAAATTTTAGAACAATTGTAGAAACATGAAATGAGGTGTACGGTTCCAGTCCAAAAAATCCTCCGATTTTTCCAAGTAACAAATTAAAAAAGTATAGTAACGATGGTGTTTGATGCTCTACGCTAAATTTATTGGTTACCAGCCATTGCCCATGCGCGCCTTGAAAAAATTGATCCAGGTAGAAATAATAATCTTCCCAATAGAGCGGTAGTCCCACAAATACGGAGTCGTTTGGTTTTCGAAGTAGCTGGGCAAATAGTTGTATACTGGTGATAAACGTTGCAAATACACTTATGCATACGACAAGTACTCTTTCAGAATTTTTTCCCAAATAGTTTAATACTCTTTTCATGATTTAGTCTTTACTCACAGAAACCCCTCAATGCTTAGATCGAGGGATTATAAACAAATAGGAGACCTTGAAAGTAAATGCGTAATGTATTTGTACTATAATACTAATTTGTACCGGTGACTAGTATGAGGTCAATTACCATTTTTGAAGTAAGCTGAATAATATTATGGAAACACCACAGTGGATTAAGGAGATTGTTACGCCTCATTTACGAACGAAGCATATCATACCAATTTATGCTCCTTCCATAACTGATATTGAGCGTACGTATATTCTCCAATGTCTCGACACAAAATGGATTTCTTCAAAAGGGCCATTTGTGAATAAATTTGAATCATCATTTAGTGATTATTGTAATGCACCATATGCCGTGAGCTGTAGTTCTGGTACATCAGCACTTTTTTTAGCACTAAAAATGCTCAACATAAAGCCCAACGACGAGGTGATAGTCCCAACCTTTACTATGATTTCTACTGCATTTGCTGTTTCCTACAATGGTGCAACGCCGGTTTTCGTAGATTGCGAACCGGAAACCGGAAATATTCTCGTTGACCAGATAGAGAGACATATCACGAAAAGGACAAAAGCGATTATTCCGGTTCATATATATGGATGTCCATGTCGTATGGATCGTATTTATGAAATCGCAAAACACTATGGCATTGCTGTCGTGGAAGATGCTGCAGAAGCATTTGGGTCAGAATACAAAAATCGTAAGGTCGGCAGCTTCGGTGATGCTGCATGCTTTAGTTTATATGTAAACAAAGTCATAACGAGTGGCGAAGGAGGTATGATCACTGTGGGATCAAAAAAAGCGTACGATACACTAAAGAAACTCAATAATTATTATTTTACTCAAAAACGACACTTCTGGCATCAGAAAATAGGATACAATTTTCGGATGTCCAACATGCAGGCAGCAATAGGATGTGCGCAGATTGAGAGAGCAGAGGAACTTTTGAGGAAGAAGCGACTCGTTGCTTCGTATTACACAGAAACACTGTCTGACTTAGGGGAAAAATTTACTCCTTTACAGGTTCCCAACGTGTGTAAAAGCAACTACTGGCATATCGCCTATATGGTAAACCGGCCGTTCTCTAATAGAATGAAGTTGCGTCACCACCTTGCACGTTATGGTATAGAAACGAGAGGATTTTTCATCCCTTTGCACCTTCAGCCAGTATATCGAAAAAGAGAGTATATCGGACTATATCCTAATTCTGAGGAGCTTTCACAATCTGGTATTAATCTTCCATCCGGGCCAGACCTTACGAGAGATCAAATAGAATATATATCCTCAGTAATACACAAATTTTTTCTAAACATTAAAAGCAATGGATAAAGAAGAGTACTCTTTACTGTATGAACTCGAGAATACTCATTGGTGGTTTTTGGCCAAGAGAATATTTATCGAAACAATATTGCCCCAAAAAGAAAGGAAATATCAGATACTTGATATGGGCAGTGGTACAGGTGGGTTAAGCAAGTTTTTGCAAGCGTGGGGACATGTTGATTGCGTTGAGAGTTCAAAGTATGCCTTCCCGTTTTTACGGAAAAGAAAGCTCAGAGCTATCGATGAAGATATAATGAGATATACATGCAAGAGGAATGCATATGATATAGTCTGTCTTTTTGACGTTTTGTATCATAAGGATATTACCGATGATGCTGCAATAATTCAAAAAGTCTTTACGGGATTAGTGCCAGGAGGTGTTTTCTGTATTACAGACTGCGCGATTCCTTTCTTATATAGCTCTCATGATAAACGAATGCACGCGAGGAAACGATATTATCTATCTGAGTTAGTAAAACTTCTTGAGAAGCAGGGCTTTATCGTAGCAAAACGAACGTATATCTTCTTTTTTGTTTTTCCGATATTTTTCGTTTCCAGATTGTTAAATAAAATAATTCCATTTTCTACAGTTGGTCATATTTCTCCATTAATTAATTCATTATTAATCCAAATGTGTACGTTAGAAGCAGCAATGCTTAAATATGTTCAGTTTCCGATTGGCTCTTCGGTTCTTATTAAAGCGATAAAACCATCATGAGTTGTAACCTTTCTGTTATACTTCCAACTTACAATGAGCGTGAGAATATAGGACCATTAATAGTTGAAATTATGCGCTATGTAAATCCGAAAGAAATTATCGTCATTGACGACGCTTCTCCGGATGGAACTGCAAGAGTTGCGCAGTCTTTGAAAAAACGTATACCATGTATAAAAGTAAAAAATAATTCTTTTCGGAATGGACTTACTGCGTCGATTCAGCAAGGAATAGATCTCGCACAGTCAAAATATGTTGCATGGTTAGATGCGGATTTTTCTCATCCGCCTTATCTATTGAGACGTATGTACCATGAGATTCAACGCGCAGATATCCTTATATGATCATGGCTCTGCTATGGGGGAAAGGATCGAAGGAGCGAAACTCTTGCAGGACAATGTAGTTTCTATATTAATTTACTATGTCAAGTCGCATTTGGTAGACGTGTACACGCATACACATCGGGATATGTGCTTGCCAGAAAGTCCATTGTACAGAGATTTAGGTTGAATGGTAATTATGGAGAATATTGCATAGATTTACTTGTAAGAAATTTAGCGGCAGGAGCAGTTATAAAAGAAATTCCATTTATCTGTACCTCTCGTGTGTCTGGAGTGTCAAAAACAGGGACTAATGTGATTGATTACATAGGAAAAGGATCGTTATATATTAAACTCATAACCGAACTGATAATTCAGGGATACTGGTACACTGCACGTAGACATAAGACTTGAAATTTTGTATGAATAAAAGAAATATACTTCTTATTGCTACAACTAACCCAGGAAAACTCGAAGAAATAAGACGGTTTCTCTCCGACCTACCATTTAAATTAGTGGGGCTTAAGGATCTTGGGATAGTTGATGTAGTAAAAGAAACTGGTCAAACATTTGAAGAAAACGCAATTTTGAAGGCAAAGTACTATTGTCTGAAGTCCGGATTGCCAACGCTTGCTGATGACGGAGGGTTTGAAATAGATGCACTTGGCGGTGAACCCGGGGTTAAATCTCACCGGTGGATTCATGGTGATCGTGAGGATACTGACGAAGAGCTAATTGCATATACGCTTGAGAAATTGAGG
>Ga0082335_1000401_pt1 | contig 111676 bp, 109 predicted proteins | sample Subgrocontami58m_FD_72375 | JGI IMG/M metagenome (GOLD analysis project Ga0082335, IMG submission 72375) | Subsurface groundwater microbial communities from S. Glens Falls, New York, USA - GMW37 contaminated, 5.8 m (SPADES assembly) (version 2) ... | reverse complement strand
GAGAATGAGCGAACATTTGAATATTATGTGAGAATTAAAAAGAACCGATAAAAAATAACATGATAAACGAAGTGTTACACAAAGGATCGAGTAAAAAACGTTAATTTTTCAACAGTCTCACAAGGGGACACCCTGCAAGATGGGTAGGGGTTAGGGTAAGGGAAGGGATTAAATGATAATTATACGAATTATTTTGATTGGGTTTCTGCTTGGCATTGGGATATATCTTGGTTTCATCTTTAGCAGGGCGATAATAGTGTGGTTCAATGGAAAGTGGAGAATGAGGTAGGTATGGGCAAAGAGGCGGAATTGAAGGCGAAGATGGCCTTTTTGGGAGTACGGGAATCGGACATTAAAGAGCTCTTCATCCTCTCGAGCAAGAAGGGCGGGCAAAAGGTCAACAAGACGTCCGCATGCGTCTATCTAAAACATAACCCCACAGGCATCGAGGTCAAGTGCCAGCAAGAACGTTCTCAAGCTTTGAATCGATTTCTTGCCAGGAGGATACTCGTTAATAAGATCGAATCGCTCGTTCTGGGCAGAGAGGCGGAAGAGCAAAAGAATATAGAAAAGATAAGGCGGCAAAAACGAAAACGTTCGCGCAGGGCTAAAGAAAAGATGCTCAGGTATAAGAAAATACGTTCCGAAAATAAAGCGCTGCGAAAACGCCCCACTGTAGAATGAAGAAAAATAATATGGTCAGAATATGATGAAAATAGGATTATTGTTACTGGCGAGTCTCCTGGCGCTGTCATATGGCGTTTCTACGGCTGAGGTGCCAAGCCATCCTTTACTCGAACAGGCAAAAAGACAGTGTGCCGATAGGTTGAATTATGCCTTAGAAAACAATGCCCGCGTCGAGCTTACTCAGGATGGGAAAAGTTTTTACGTCCTTTGGCTTCCCGAGGGCGTAAACCCTGCCAATCCGCCCCCTATGATCGTTACGCTTCATGGGCATGGGAGTTGGGCGTTTGATGAGTTTTATCTTTGGCATCAGGCGGCTAAGGATCGCGGGTACGGGATCCTGGCGATCCAATGGTGGTTGGGAGAAGGGGAGAGCTTTCAGGATTATTTAGCCCCACAGGAGATATATCGAGTTATTGATCAAGTATTATTGCGGGAACATGCAAGATCAGGGACAGTCCTCTTTCACGGCTTTAGCCGAGGATCGGCCAACTCTTATGCGGTTGCCGCGTTGGATCGCGCAGCGGGTAAGGATTATTTTACGCTGATTGTGGCCAATGCAGGGAAGTTTGAACTTGATTTTCCGCCAAACCGCGATATAGAGCAAGGCCGATTTGGCCAAAAACCGCTTCAAGGAACGCATTGGGTAACATTTGCGGGTGGCCGCGATCCCTACCCGGAAAAAACCGGTATTTATGGTATGCGTGAAGCGGCTGAATGGATCCGCAAATACGGTGGTGTCGTAGACAGCGTGATCGAAGATTATAATGGAGGCCATGGGGGTTTTCACCAAAACCCTGATAACATGCGTTCTACCCTTAGGATCTTCGAGGAGCGGCTTAAGAAAACTTTATTGAATACTATGAATACTAGGGACAGCGCCCGTTTTTCCGGAAAATAAATAGCCGCTGACTCTATTTATACGCTGAAAAGTTCAATCCGCTGCCTTGACAACACATAGTTACATGCTATACTTATTTCACAGATAGATTCCGTCCCGAGTTAGGAAGGGGTAAATCCCGGACGTTAAAAAAGTAAAACCTTCGTAGGTCATATTATCTTATGGCCTGCGGAGGTTTTTTGTCTTTAGGACATTTACGGCGAAGAAACTATATCTGACGGAAAGGAGGATGCTAAGGTTATATCGTTAAATAGCCGATAAAGGGTTTGTTTGTATATATAGAAGCGAACGGTTTTTAAAAAGGGAGAAACGAACATGGAACGCGGGAGCTTTTTAAAGAATTCACAGATCATTGTTTTAGGTATCTGTATTGCGGTAGCGACGATCGTTTCAAGCGTTATCTTATCGGGCGGTTTCTTGAAGGTTATGAAGTTTACGAGAGAGCAGATCAGCGTCACGGGTTCGGCAACAAAAGAGATCAGAAGCGATTTCATTGTGTGGAAAGGCGATTTTTCAAGAAGGGAAATAGATCTTAAGACAGCCTACACTAACCTTAGATCGGATCTTGATAAGGTTAAGGCTTATCTAAGCTCAAAAGGTGTAAAGGTGGACGAGCTTACGATATGCCAGGTTGCCACAGAGACAGTCTACAAGAAGAATGAAAAAGGCAATGATACCAACGATATCCAGGGCTACCGTTTAAGCCAGGGCCTTGAGATACGATCTAATAATGTCGGCAAGATAGACAAAGTTGCGCGCGAAGTAACGGAACTGATAGATCAAGGTATTGAATTTACCTCCCCGGCCCCGGAGTATTTTTATACGAAGCTTGATGAGCTTAAGGTAGAGATGCTGGCTAAGGCCACAGAGAATGCCAAGCTGAGGGCGGAGAGCATGGTTAAAGCCACAGGTAATAAGATAGGCTTCATGAGGTCTGCCAGGATGGGCGTATTTCAGATCACTCCCGTTACTTCTACCGATGTCTCCGATTGGGGCGTGAACGATACCACATCGCTTGATAAGAAAGTGATGGCTGTTGTAACGGTGAGTTTTGCGATAGAATAAACTTGCTTACGAAAATTGTTATTGGTAATCAATAAATGATATAATATTAAAACGAGAATAACAGACGTCCTATTAAGGAGGTATGAGATGAAAAGGAAATTAGCGTTAGCGTTAGTATTATTGTTTGTCTTAGGAACTTTTTCTGCGATCGCTGCTGAAGCAAAGGATCTTTCTCCATGGTGCACGCCGCCGATAGCCTTAGGTAAAAGTAAGGCAGAGGTTGAGGATACATGGGGAGAGCCGGATAGTAAAAAGGATGCCGGAACTGACGAGACTGGATTAACGAAAGAAGTATGGATATATCGCAGCAAGCCTCTTTCGGATGTGCTGGCAAAACATAGCTATGTATGCAATACCTTTAAATTAACCTTCTCCGGAGAAGCGTTATCAGGTTATGAAGCGGTGCAGGATGATGAGGGAAAGAGTAATAGGTAAGGGTTGTGAAAAGATTACTTCGCTTTGCTCCAATGACGAAAGTAACTGAGGCGATAGATCCATGAGCGTATACGTTTACTGCATAAAAGAAGATTACCCTTATAAGTCCTCGATCGCCGGCCGGCAATTCGAGAACGACTGGGTCAGGCTGGACCCGGACGGAACGATCACGATCAAGGGTAAGCATGACCGCGGCTACGCCTGGGACGGCTGCAGCCCGAAGATGAAGATTGGGGATCTCTATTTCGGGACATCGGAAGCGGTCCTTAACGATATCACCAGGCAGCCTAAGACTTATTATGCCTCCCTGGTCCATGACGTATTCTATCAATTCAATAAGGATGTAAGATCGTTTATAAGGCGCGAGGAGATCGATAAGGAGTTTTATAATATTTTAAAGAGGGATGGATTCAAATTTGCCAAGTTATATCACCGGTTCGTGCGCGCGTTTGGATGGTATTGGTGGTATTTCAGGTGAAATCTAATAGTGACAATAATAACTGGAATGAGCGGTATGGAACGGGCGATCTTCCGTGGGATACCGGAAGATCCGATTTCAACCTTCGTGAGATCGTAGACAAAAGAGGGGTGACGCCCTGCAAGGCCCTGGAAGTCGGATGCGGAACAGGCAGTAACGCTATATGGCTTGCCGAGCAAGGCTTCTCGGTAACGGCCGTTGACATCGCCGAAAAGGCCATAGAACGGGCGAAAGAGAACGCGGCGAGAGCCGGGGTCCGATGCGATTTCTTTGCCGCAGATTTCATGATAGAGAAAATAAACGCTGGACCTTTCGGATTTATTTTTGACAGGGGATGCTTTCACAGTTTTGAACTTGCCGAAGAGAGAACGAGATACGCCGATAAAGCGCACTCTTATTTATCGGAAGACGGTCTGTGGCTCTCGCTCGTCGGCAGTACCGATGAGCCTCCCCGGGATCCGGGTCCGCCCCGGCTCAGCGCGCTAAACATAGTTACAGCCGTAGAGCCGTATTTTCAAATCCTCTCGCTATACGCAAGCCATTTTGATTCCACTATGGAAAAAGCACCCATGGCATGGGTTTGTCTCATGCGGAGGCGATAGATTCGTGAAATAATAATAAATAGCGGCCATATTTTTCTGTAATTCCAATTTTTATTGACTTTTAGAGCCCGTTAATATATCGTATATCTTACACGAAGCTGTGTAACTGAATAAAGAACGAACATTGGCGTTCAATTTGGTAGAATGGATCTACCGGATGAACGCTATTTTTTTGCTCAATTATTACTCATTTGCGTACACAATTGAGGGATACTTAAAAGGAGGATGCGATGATAGATTCAGGCGATACGGCATGGATCCTGATGTCCACCGCTCTTGTAATGCTTATGACCATCCCCGGACTCGCGCTTTTTTACGGAGGCCTGGTGAGAAGGAAGAATGTCCTTGCCACGATGATGCAGTCTTTCTTTGTATTGTGCCTGATAAGCCTGCAATGGGTATTGTTCGGTTACAGCCTGTCATTCGGCCCGGATAAAGCGCATTTTATAGGTAACCTGTCATGGTTTGCCTTAAATGGCGTAGGCGCCCAACCGAACGCCGCCTATGCGGCGACCATTCCTCATATCCTTTTTATGGCATTTCAAATGATGTTCGCGGTGATCACCCCTGGGCTTATAACGGGCGCGTTCGCCGAGAGGATGAAATTTTCGACATACGTAGTCTTTACTTTGTTGTGGGCGACCCTGGTATATAATCCCGTATGCCATTGGATCTGGGGGGATGGCGGATGGCTCAGGCAGATGGGTGTTATGGATTTTGCCGGAGGCGTTGTAGTCCATATTACATCGGGTTTTTCGGCGCTTATCTGCGCTCTTTATATGGGCTCGAGAAGAGGGTACGGGAGGGAGCCTATGCCGCCTCATAATCTTCCTTTGACCATCGTTGGCGCCGGGCTATTATGGTTCGGATGGTTCGGATTCAATGCAGGCAGCGCGTTGGGCGCAAACGCCCTTGCGGCAACGACTTTTGTGACGACCAACATGTCCGCCGCGACCGCCGGGCTCGTGTGGATGTTCATTGAATGGAAGGTCACCGGGAAACCCACTCTCCTCGGCGGCGCTACAGGCGCGGTAGCGGGACTTGCCACTATAACTCCGGCATCCGGTTTTGTTTCTCCGCTATCGGCTATTGTCATCGGCATTATTGCCGCTGTCATATGCTACATCGCCGTAGCGGTAATAAAATTGAAATTCTCTTACGACGACAGCCTTGACGTATTCGGAGTGCATGGTATCGGCGGGCTGATAGGAACTCTTGCAACAGGTCTATTTGCCCAAAAGGCGTTAAACCCCGCCGGTAATAACGGCCTTTTTTTCGGGAACGCCGCGCAATTTGGCGTTCAGGCATTCGGCGCAGCGGTCGTTGTCATCTATTCTGTCGCCTTGACGTTCGTATTGCTGAAGATACTCGACGCAACCATGGGGCTCAGGGTAAGCGACGAAGAAGAAGTTATCGGCCTTGATATCAGTCAGCATGAAGAGAGCGCGTACACGCTGTTAGACTAAAAAAGGGGGACGCATGAAACTTATTGTAGCCGTAATCCAGCCGCACAAGCTCGAGGATGTTTTACTGGAACTCGACAAGGAAGAGATACATCTAAAGACCGTCTCCAACGTTCTCGGATGCGGGAGACAAAAAGGCAGAACAGAGGTTTACAGGGGCAGGAAAGAGACCGGCAACCTGTTAAAGAAAATCCGTCTCGAGATCGCCGTAAATGAAGAATACGTCGAACGTACGATATCTGCTATCACTAGAGGCGCGAAGACCGGCAATATCGGGGACGGGAAGGTATTCGTTCTTGATCTCGCGCAATGCATCAGGATAAGGACCGGCGAAAGAGGGCCGGAGGCGATAGGGTAGCAGTAATCGATCTGAAGTTCGATCCCCGCTTTTTTTCTAATTAATCTTGATTATTTTCCCTATAATTATTACAATATACACAAAGACATGGCTAGCGGCATAAGCCGTTCCTGAATATAATTTGAACATTAAGGAGGATTTTAATGGCAAAGCGGATAAAAAGTTACATATCGCATCTGCTGGTATTATGTACCGCAATTTGTTTTAACGTAACTTTTGTTTATTCTATTTACGCGCAGACAGTTGATCAGCCGCGGCCCGAAATAAAACCGGGACAGGATATACAAAAGTCCGGCAGGGCCGATATTATGAGCGAAATAATAATGCTGAGACAGCTCAATAGTCAGCTTGAATCGTATGTTCCAAGCCTGAGACAGCAGAACGACCAGCTTAACACGCGGGTGAAACAGCTTGAAAAAAGGATAGCCGCCATTGAGGGGCGTTCCGAGAACGACCCGTCATCGATCGGCGTTTCTGTTTCGCAGGCGGAGAAGGACAATATGGCAAAAGAGCTCGCCAGCATGAGGCGGTACGCGAAGGACCTGGAAGGGACGATATCGAAATTGAGGGCATCCGCGCCCGACGGGACCGGGGCATTCGATAACGTTGTCAAAGAAAGAGACTCTCTGCGCGCCGAGGTCGAGAAGCTGAGGAGCGCCAGCCGCGCCGGAGGCGGAGCGGAGGAGTTTGAGGCAATGAAGCGCGCGAGGGACAGCGCCGCCAATGATCTGGCGCATTTGACAAAATATACCCGCGAGCTGGAAGCGAAGATCTCCAGGAATAAAGAGATGGACTCCACCACCCAGGCAAGATTGGATGGCTTGGGGAAGGTGCTGGAGGAGAGAGATTATTACAGGAGCGAGGCGGAGAGGCTGAGGCGGGAGGCCGATTCCACGCCTAGAGTCGATAATACGGAACTCGGCAAGATAACTAAAGAGAAGGAGTCGCTGTCCAGGGAAGTGAACAGGCTTAAGTCCTATTCCCAGCAGTTGGAGACGAGGATCTCCGACATGAAGGATAGCAGTGTTCAGACGGCTTCCAGGATGGATGATCTTGGAAAGGCCGTACAGGAAAGAGATCTTCTCCGCTCCGAAGTGGATAGGCTGAAGAGAGAGGCACAGTCCGCCATTAGCATGGACGATTATTTTAAGATTAAACAGGAAAAGGAAAGCCTGGCCTCCGAGATCAGCAAGGCCAAACAGGCCAACGAACAGGCGGATTCATATAACGCCTCTCAGCTTAATGAATTGAGCCAGAGGCTTTCTTACGCGATGAAGACCCAGGCCGCTCTCATGGCGGACCTTAATAAGACAAAACAGGAAAAAGATTCCGCGGCCGGTGAGGCCCAGGAGCTGAAGCAATCCGTCCGCGACATGGATAAGCTGGCGGCGGAGAACGCCGAATTGAGGTCGCGGGTGAGCATGCAGACCCAGGCCATAGTAAATATCGGCAAGGAAAAAGACTCTTTGAGTTATGAATTAACAAGGATGAGGAATGATAATCAGACGCTGGTGAAGCCGGAGGATTACGAGAGGCTCAGGATCGAAAACGAATCGATCGGCCAGCAGAACGCGAATCTCGCCAGGTATAAAACAGCGCTAGAAGCCTCGATCGCAAGGATGAAAGATACAAACGCCATACTCGAAGCCAAGGCCCGTGATTACGACAGGATCGCGATGGATATTGAGAAGGCCAGGAAAGACCTGGACGGCCTTAAGAAAGAAACGATGACTTTGGTAAGGCCTGAGGTCCATGCCAGGCTGAGCAGGGAAAAAGACGTTTTGGCGGGTGAATTGGTCTCGGCAAAGGAGAATGTCGCGATACTTGAAAATAACCTTGGGAAGCTGACAGAGGCCAGAGTGGGTCTTGAATCCACCGTTCAATATCAATCCGAAAAACTGAATACGCTGTCGAATATCGCCGTTGAAAGGGACGATCTCCATAAAGAACTGGAGAGGGTCAAGCAGGATAATATTGATCTGGAGGACGCGGTGACAGGGCTGCAAAAGTCGAATCTGCTCCTTGAGGCAAAGGCGAAAGACCTCGAGAAGATAACCAGCATTATCCTTAAGAAGTAATGACGAAAAAACTGCCTTTTTTGAAAGTGCATGGCACCGACATTGTCGATGCCGGAGGAAGGCCGGTCCTGTTGAAGGGCGCGGCGCTCGGCGGCTGGCTGATGATGGAAGGGTACATGCTCGGCGGGCGCAATATACCCGAGAAGGTATTTAAGCAGGCCTTTGAAAAGGCGCTGGGCAAGGAAGCCCTGGATGAATTCACGGATTCCTTCAGGAGCGCCTTCATCAGGGAAGAAGATATAGCCCTGATAAAAGAATGGGGCGCCAATTGCATAAGGGTGCCTTTTAATTACAGGCTGGTGGAATTTGAGGAACGGCCGTTCAGCCTGAATGAGAGGGGCCTGTCGTACCTCGATAAAGTGGTGAAGTGGTGCGGGGACTACGGAGTGTATTGCATCCTTGACATGCATGCCGCCCCGGGCGCCCAGAACCCGGATTGGCACGCCGACTGCGTCGATAAGCCGGAATTGTTCTCCGACGAATTCAATAAGGAACGCTATTTCAGGTTATGGCATTTTCTCGCGGCGAGATATAAGGATTCAAGCGCGGTCGCCGGTTATGACGTATTGAATGAACCCGTAGTGAAGATAAGCCAGGAGGGGAGCTTGAGAGACCTGTACGAGCGCGTCACCAAAGAGATACGGGACGCGGGCGATAACCATATAATATTCCTTGAAGGGAACCTGTGGGGCCAGCGTCTGCGGTGCCTTGGCAGGCCAGCCGATAAAAATACCGCATTCAGCGCGCATGCCTACGTGCCGCTCGATTTTGTGCTCGATTTCGAGAAGGACCTTACTTACCCCGGAAGGATCTACAATATCAAGTGGGATAAGCATACCCTGGAGATGATGGCAAGGCCATACATCGCTCTCAAGGAGAAGCTGAATATTCCTTTTTATATAGGCGAATTCGGCGTCCATTTCAGAGGAGGGTATTTCGGCGAATTGAAATGGGTCGACGATATCCTGAATATCTTTGAGAAGCACAAGATAAGTTGGACATACTGGACATATAAGAGCGTCGTCAATTCAGTGCATCCCGACGGGGTCTTCAGGTACGTCAAGAATCCCTGCTGGGTGAACCATAAGGGGCCGGTAACCGGATGGGAGACCTATAGTTCCATTTGGAAGAAGGAGAAGGGTAAGATCGAGTTCTCCTGGCGTACCGAGAACTTTAAGCGGAATGACGAGCTTTATTCGATATTAAAAAAACATTTTTGAGGTAAGGTCCCGCCATGACACGGGAAATGGATGAGGCGGGATCGCTTGCCTGACTGAGATCACATCAAGCGGAGAGATGGCAGAGCGGTTGAATGCGCACGCTTGGAGAGCGTGTGACGGCTGAAAGGCTGTCCTAGGGTTCGAATCCCTATCTCTCCGCCAGTTTGTTTTAGTATAGTGCATTTTTTAGCTTCAAACCAGGCAGAGCCCATAAAAGCTCTGCCTTTTCCATCGACAATCAAACACATTAATAAACATATACTGTCAGTTATCAGCAGATGTGTCTTTGATGATTTTGGTGGTTTTGGTGGTAAAGTGGTGGTAAGAAATATGCAAATTGTTCAGACAGGGGTGAGCAGGTTAATTCCTATCTTGGGTGAGGGGGGGAGCTTAGGGCCCAGGTGCTATAATTGCCGCACTGAGCCTGGCTTTAGTGGAATGGGCCTGTTGTATTATTGGTCGGGGTGATAAAATAGGGTCTGTTAGGTCAAAAGGTAGATACGGAAATAATCTTTGACAAGTCGTAACGTTTGCGGTATAGTTATGTCACTCCAAAATAGAAGGTTTACAGATGGGGGAGTCAACAAAATCCAAACGATTCATTTTAATACAGAGTTCCTGCCCTTATCTCCATCGAACTATTACATTATTTGATGACATATGGCGTCACAAGATCAGTAGGGAGCATAAAGAAGTAAGCGATCGCGCTGATCTTGTTAAAAAAATATTAGAAAGCCCGTTAGATAATACAATCGCTGTGTATCAAAAACAACGCGATCCAAATCGGGTAGCAATATTTAAGAAATGTCCGCACCTGCTACCGTATTATAATTATATAAAGATAACAATCCAGTTGATTAACGACAAAGAAGCCAGGGTGACGAGTTGCTACGGGCAAGATAATGTTCCTGGTTTTGATATGGAGGTTTATGATGGGCGCTAAAGATATAGACATTAATCGAGACTTAGAAAACGACGTCCTATACGTTATGAGGAAGGATGCTGATAGGTCTAATACGGTCAATGTAAGCATGTCCGCGGATATCCTCGTTAGATTAGATCGTTCGACTAAGGAGGTTGTGGGTGTTACCATAGAGGATTTTGGCGTGGTATTACCACAGCTTGCGGGACGGACCAATTATGAATTAAGTGAAGAGTTTGATTCTATTTTAAGATTTCTTGAGGCACCTAATTTAGTTTCGAGTTAATCCCTACTGGGGATGTGTATTAGGCGCAGGACTTAAGCAACTCCATGAGGGGGTTGCTTTTTTATTGAAGGAGACTGTATGGATGGACGATTCGATAAGTATCCAGACGTGACATGGGACGCGTGTGCGGCCGCGCAATTTATAGGCATGGGTGACGAAATACAAACAAAGCCTGATCTTGAGCACTTTAGGCTCAAACGATTCAAAGACCTCAGAAAGCACCACATAGCCAGTGAAAAACGAAGTAGCAAGATTATGATGATAGACGATCGTAGTAAAACAAACATTTTTATAGATGGGCCCGATAACCCTATCGATAGAATGCTCGAAAGGCTCCCACATTATAAAGATAGATCTTGGGTAGAAATAAGAATGATGAGCCTTGAAAAGGATTCGAGTAGCTGCGAAAACGCACATATGAGCGAATGCGATCCTCAGATACGAGAGATGATCGGCTGGAAGAGCCTCGGAGAAACGGACAAGCCGCATAATGAGGAAGAGGAGAGAAGGATTTGCGCAGCGTGCGAAAACTATAAATATAAGGGTGGATCATAAGCGAGTGGGGCTATATACGACGAATAAGTTTAGACTGAGGAAGGAATAATGAAATCATTGGAGCGTGTTCCGGGAAGACTTTTTAGAGACATGATTGAAGATGTGGGCCAACGCCATTATTGCTTGTACGAAAAGGGCGAGCATCTCCCGGGAGATGCTCTTAAGCCGTCTCTGGATATAGATTATTATAGTAGCGTTATTGCCGGTACGGGTTGTTCAGGCGATTCCTACATTATTACACACGGCAAAAATAATCCTGACATAGTCATTCCTAAGGGGTCGCCCCTTATAGTGCTACGCCTTTTAAGGTATGATGACAGCGGACATAATGGTTATGGGCCCCACTATAATGCTAATGATCAATTATATTTTCCATCAAAATCAGGTGATATTTATCGGCTTCTCCGTAACGATGCCCCTGATCATTTCAAAACTATCACTGGGAGTTCGACTTTAATATCAGTCGCAGACGCATATAATCTTCCAGATCAAAAACGCGGGCCAGTTGAGTTATATTTGGCTAAAGGGGCGAAGCTACATATTGAATTCGTTCCGATAGATGATCAATGAGGGTATATATGGCTGACTGTGACAGATGTGGTTATTGGGTCACGGACAACTCAAAAAAAATGTGCGGCTTATGGCGTAGCTTAAGAGAGAGTTGGTTTTATGGATAGTTTAGTCTTCAAAAAATACGATTTAAACAAAAAGCGCGTTCTGGATCAGCTTGAGCGTGATATTACATCAAAGAGGAACGAATTTGCTGCGCGGGGTGTTCTTCGGTCATCCTCAGTAATAAATACCGTAGGCGATTTAATGGTAAGATCTGCGCATGATAATGTTGAGCTTCTACTAAAGACATATGAGGAAGTGGGCCAATTGATAAATGACGAAGCCTTCATTATAGAAAAAGAATCTGAAATACGTGCCGAGGTTGATAAGCTCGTAGCTTCCGAAGGTCAACGTGTTAGCGAAGGAGTTAATGAGCTGGTCAAAAGTATAGGTATCGGACAGCCGCGCGCAGCCGGTAATTTCTATATCAATTTACAAAATGAGGCGCGTGATCGAGCCGAGATCCTTATTGAGATAACCAAGAGGCGTATAATTAATAGCCGTCCCAAGAAGTCGTTCACCGATCATGTGTTTGTTATCATGCAAATAGGTGATCCCCAGCTCGATAAAATATGGAAAGATGTATATGCTCCGGTTATTGGAGATTTTAAGCTGAATCCGAAGCGTATCGATAAACATAATGAAGGCCGGTTCCTAATGAGCGAAGTGGCCGGCTATCTTAATAACAGCAAGCTTGTTATTGCCGATCTTACTAATGCTCGACCTAATTGCTATCTCGAGGTAGGCTACACCCTGGGGATCGATAAGAATAGCCACTTAATATTATGCGCTCGTGATGACCATCGCGCAGATAGCCCGAAATTCAAACCGGGAGGGCCCAAGGTGCATTTTGATATAGGAGGCTATGATATCATATGGTGGGATGAGGCTAAGATCGATGATTTCAAGTTGGACCTGGCTAAGAAGATCAGATACCGGTTGACCGTTATAGAAAAGTAGGTCCCTCCCATGGCATGCCGAGTCCCCGATTCTGCTATATAACCTCATATAGCGCATGATCCCTCCGCTATTCTTCGCACAATCGGTCCACAATCGATAATTTCCGGGTCCTGGCTATGTTACCGTGCAATGGGGTTTATTCGTGGCGCCGGCCGGGGATCTTATGAGAAAGGCGGTAGGGTTTAAAGACCCTCGACATCTCTTGTGGCCCTAACACAAAAGGCGCCATAGATCAGCGCCTTACTCATTTTTTATGGCCACTCAGTAGGACCACATAAGATTATTACCTATTTATTCGCATCTACCAGATCCTCCAGGGCTCCGGGCGCCATGAGCGCGCCATCCTCCCGCAGCTTCTCGATCACCTGCCGGCCCAAGGTGCGCCGGTCGTGGATGCTTTTAAGCCAATCACGGATGAATCGCGCGATGTTCGGATTCGGCGTAGCCTCTGAATACGCCGCCAGGGCCGTGCGCGCAGCTGAGTCAACCTCGGGTAATAATACGAAGGCCCCGGAAATATCGAGGCCTGTTTTGCGATTAATGACGCGGAAGGTGCCCTTACTGCTTCCATCGCTGTGCTCTTGCGGAGTATCGTTAGGCATTATTTATCACCGTTCGCAACGCTACTTCTTTCGAAATTTATCCATAGAAATCTTGGGAAGGCGATCAAATAGTACCCCCACAACTCGCATCATCTTAACTATGTCGCTGTGAGCGATTGAGATCTCGCTATTTGGGTCCTTGTGGCCGGTAAGAATAATCCGCTCAGACCTATCGTTATATGATTTAACGATGCCAAAAAGGTATTCCTCGCCTATCTTCGTTATAATAAGCGGTCCCCTTGAATTTTGTCGCTTAAATTCGGATACTGACGCTCCATAATTACTCTTAGTGCAGCGAAACTGAATAAACAGATAATCATTCGCGCGAAGTTCGTGTGGATCCGTTGCCTCCAAGGTTAATATTTGCTGGTGATCCTTGAACAATGGAGAGAAAAAATCACCGGAGATGACAAAGATAATACATTCTGTGAGTTTTATTGCGTGCCATGAATATGAGGACGAAGTTTTTGGTAGGGCTAAGATATCAAAAGGGTTGGTTATTATGCCGAGAATGGGAGCGCCTGTTAAAAGAAGATCTTGATACTTCTTTAGCTGGGGAGGGGTTCTATCCTCAATCCCAAGGTCAAAAAGCCTCTTTTTTTCATCCGGCGTAAGATTGAGGGCTCGAGATATTTGCTCAAGACGTAAGAAGGTAGGGGTGTGGCCACCTCTAATTATTAAACCTATATAGGACTGATGTTTTAATTTAAGCGTTCTTGCCAATTGAGACTTTGTAACCCGATGCCTCTTAAGTAACTCATTTAAGTACTCTCCAAAAACGCTCATCGAATTTTCCTTTTTGCCTACCAGTATAACACAATCTTAAAAGCCAGGTTACAAAAAATTGATAAAATACTTGACAATGCGCACAAAATCATTATAATTGAAGTAAAGTACTTCACTTCAATATAGGGGATTCACCAATGTTTAAATTTGCATTGATCAAAAAACTTCGTGAACAACGTAATCTATCTCCTAATGATTTGTCTCTTGAGCTTTACAAAAAATCGGGTGTAAAAATTTCACGAAACACATTGGTGAATTGGGAGCAGGGATGTCATCAGCCACGTGCTAACGAATTATTCGCCATTGCGACATATTTTCGGATCCCAATGGACCGTATGTTCAAGAGTTAATGCGAAAACCGCCGGTCGTAAGCCGGCGGTTAAAAAAGTAAAACATCTATGAAAAAGAATATACCACAAAAACATAAATCCGTACATCCACAATCTCCATCCTTGATTGCCCCACCCACATTCGAAGATGCTCTTATGCAAACTGGACATAAAGGTAAGCTCCCTCTTAAGGTAATAGCTGAAAAGGAGCACATATCCTATTGGCACCTGGCTCATGGCATCAGTTCGCGGCCACCAAGCCTTTCATGCCGCCACCTCACCGGCTTCATGGAATATGGCGGCCCGGATCCTATATTACAATACCTCGCCTGGCGCTTTTCATATACCCTGATTCCTCCTCCGAAACACGTCGGCGATCTCATTGACGAGGTTTTTAAAACCACCGATGCTTGGCTGGCGTTATCGCGATGCATTCAAGGATCGGCTACGCGTGCAAGAAAAAACAGCACCAATATTGCCATTGCCTGTGACGATCTTATTGCGGCAACTATTCGCCTGAAAATGGCGGCTCGAGGCATTAAAAAATGACAGAAGGGCAGGTGAGACGGATGCTGGAATTAAGAGCTCGGGCCGATCGAGCGCTTTATGAATTTCACAGAAAACATGGCGCAACAATTCAACAGGCGGCCGATCAGATGGCACGGGAATTTTCCAAAGTCGAGCCCGAAGTATTGCGGGCCTCTTTGTATATTGGAACCGCTGCGGCGGTTTCGCTTATTGATGGTGTAACAAGCGGCAAATAACAGGCCCTACGGGGCCGGAAAGGAACTTGTGTTTGAGAATAACTTGAAGGCGTGCATAAATTCCGAAGTAAAAAGAGCCAAATTGGTGGAAGGGCGTGAAGGTAAAAAAGGAGCAAATTTGGATCTTCACGAGCGTAAGGTGTCCGGGGAAATTCTAAACGAGGGGGATATTGAATTATCCGATCGACAGTTGATGACATTTGATCGCGACATAGAAGCCATTGACAGGGTAATTAATAAACAGCGGGCGCAGCTTATACATGAAATCGCGGATGCCCGGGAACGGCGCCGGATCGATCTCGAAAAGATATTACACAATGCTGAGAAAGGTGATGAGGTCAAGGAAGTGTTTGTCTCCTTGGCGCGGGCGCTTGGAATTTATACCCACATCAAAGGCTTCTTCCCCAGTCAAGAAGTTCAGGCGCTTTGCGGATCTGTCGGGATCAATTTAATAGACCTTGAAAAAGAAGCGCAGCAAATAGTAGGCGATATTACAAAAAAACGGGGACCAGGTGCAGCGGTCCTACAGAGTGAGCTTAGTTATCTGACAGGCGGCGTCATTTTAACACCCGAGCTGGAGGCCGACGACCTGCTTAGGCGAGCGCGCGCCACGGCCGGAATACCGGCAGAAAGTGGAGCATAACGTGGAAAAAGAGAAATTAGTAGCGATTCCAGACTCGGGCGGCTATGCCGCATTCTTTTGCAGATGTGCCAGTATTTTGGGATTTGTCACGCCGGCATCTGCGTTCGAATTGAAGTGTTCCTCATGCGGAGCCACATATACGTATGGCGATAAAGAGACCGGCGTATCAAAATCCGGCCATATTATTGTTAAAGAAAAATAATCGTTTCGAATAAATTTAACGGAGGAAGGGAAACGCAGACGACGCCAATACTAAAAAAGGAGAAAACGATGGACCTTAAAAATCTTACAGTTAAATCCCTTGTCGCTCACCGGCCGGACCTTGTGGAATCAATCGCAAAATGCGAACAGAATCGTATTCTGACGATCCAGGCGATAGCGCTCGATGGGATGGAATTTCTTGTCGCAGATGCGATCAATCATTATCTATCTGTCGAGGATGCACACAAGCGCTTTATGACGACGGGGCCGATCGAAAGACGCGCCCGTTATATTTGGAAAAATTCGCCTGAGGTTCGTGCGGAATATCAGACAGAGGCCGCTTTCGTTGCATTCTGCAAGGCCGACGAAAAGGGCATGATAAAAATCAGTATGGATAAAAGATAAAATTACATCTGATCAACAAAAACCCATGGCTAAAGTCATTAAAATCACTGGGATACGAGACTCGAACGGCTGCCGGCTCTTTCTTGATGGCATGCCGGTCAAGCATATTGTGCGCCACAGCCCTACGGGAATCGAATGGGGCTATGCCGGATCCGGACCGGCTGATGCTGCGCGCTCTATCCTTCGCGCGATCTATCCTCCCGAATATGCCGATCGGTATTATCATGACTTCAAATGGGAGCACGTTGCACACTGGCCGGAGCACCAGGACCGGATTGCAGTTGATGTGAATTTCGAGGCCTGGGAGCGAACCCTGGAGGGTGCAGGTAAATAAACATGGATTCAAAAAACATTAAACTTCGAGGGGTGTCATTAGCTGCCGCTGTTCTTTCGTTGGTAAAAGGATCATATGCGATCGGCTATGGCCGCATAGAAGGGGTGAGGCCGGAGATCAATATTAATTTCCCTCCAGAGAAGGAAGTTGAAATCGAAAAAATACGCACAGATTATAAAAACGGAATCTTACATGTAAACGTTCGCGAATACAACGAGAAATTTAGCATGCTAATTCGAGACATCAGAGGCGTGCACAAAATTCGAAAGAGTAATGCGAAGTCGGAGACATATCATAAAGATACCGATATCGTATTATTAGAGGATGGAACAAAATAAATGGCGCGCATAAGATATCTAAAACCAGACTTTTTCAAGGATGACGACTTGTGCCAGCATCCGCACTGGATCCGGCTTTTATATCAGGGCCTTTGGACCCTGGCAGACAAAGAGGGTCGGCTTGAAGATCGCGTGATGAGGATTAAAGCTGAGATATTCCCGTACGAAAGTGCGAACGTAGATGAGGGCCTTGGAATACTCTCACAGCCCAAAAAGGGAAGTGGGACACCATTTATTATTAGATATATTGTTAATGATCAGAAATATATACAGATCGTTAAGTGGACAGAGCACCAGAAGCCGCACCACACCGAAAAAGACAGCGTTATCCCCTCCATACCTCCCCTAAATACTAAAGGGAATAGAAAAGGGGACTATAAAGATAAAGATAAACCAGCTCGAAGCAAGTCGGAGGTTAAGCAACCGTTAAGTAACGGTGATTTAACGGTTAAAGAACCGTTAAAGGTAAAACATCAGGACTATGTGCTACTGACAAAAGCTGAGCACAATAAACTCATTGAGCACTTCGGTGAAGAGGGAACAAAAAAGCGTATTGAGGCGCTTAATCATTACATCGGATCAAAGGGAAAAAAGTATAGGAACCACTATCATACAATCCTAAGCTGGGAGAATTCAAAAACCACAGGGGACGCGAATGGAAGGCACGCAGGAAGCACTGAAAAAAATGAAGGATCAAAATATACCAGGATCCCAGAGACCGTCATCGCCTAACCAGGTATGTCGGTTTTGTAAAGCGGAAATTGATCCATCATATGATCGGCCAGATGCGACGTTTTGCAAAAAGGCGGAGTGCCTTAAGAAAGCTAAGCTCGAATACGCGCATGAGCACATAGAAGACATTATGATCAGGGCGCAATTCCCTATCCATTTTCGCAAGATAACGACAGACCGTGACTTATCAAAATATAGAGATCTTAACCGCGGGCTCTATATTCACGGTACCGTGGGGTCTGGTAAGAGTATCTTCGCATGTTCGCTTGGACGGCAGCTTCTTCTCGGGGGCCGGTCTGTTCGTTTCTTTTCTACGATCGCACTAATCTTGCAGCTGTATGACATGTGGCGCAGGCCGGACGAACAGATCAAGAAGTTTATGGATGAGGCTATATTAAAGCCGGAGGTAATCATACTCGATGATCTCGGCTCGGAAAAGGTTACCGATTATGTGAGGACAACTTTCTTCTACTTGATAAACGAGATCGAGATGCGAGAGCAGATGGTAATCATAACAAGTAACTTTTCCCTGGATGATCTGGATAAGCATCTTGGCTGCCGGATTGCCTCGAGGATTGCTGGTATGTGCGATGTTCTCAGGTTCGCGGGAAAAGACAGAAGAATCCACAATGAACAATTATAGTATAAGAACAATCAAGCGTCTGAATAAGGTCCTCACCTTGGTGTGCGCCTCGAGAGCTTCGAGAGCACTCTTAAGGATTACCAACCTTGTTCGATGTTTGACGTTAACGGCGGGAACTCCATCGCAGGCCAATCCTGCGATAAGCGGCGCGGGTTTGGTGATATCTTTCCTGCACCCTCCCGCCGTTACTCTTTATAGACAGCGGGTCCTTCCCCGGCCGGCCCCCTATGCGGGTCTAAAGACGCGCGGGCGATTAACGAGTGAAAACTTTTTTAGGGGTGGTTCCGCCTCCTCTTTTTAATAAGAACATAAGATAAAAGGACATAAAATGAACAAAAAAAACACGAAGAAGATACGGGGGCAGGTTGTTAAAACTCAACGAGAAGTGGCGCAACACTTCAAGATTTCAATTCGCACGGTCCGAGATCGTCTCGCAAATGGTTGCCCAGGACGGAAGGGGGCCTATAATCTTAATGAGATGCAGACATGGCTTGATGAACGAAATAAACCAACTTCGGCTATGCTTGCGAAAGAAGTGCAAGATTTCAAGCTGAGAGAAATCAAGATCAAGCGAGAGGAATCTAAGTTAAGAAAAGAACTAAGCGAATTAATGCCGAAACGGGAAGTCGAGAACGCCCTGGTCCAGCTCATATTAACCTTTAAGAGATCTTTCATGTCTCTCGGCCGTAACCTGGCGCCGCAGCTTGCAGGCCGTGAGCCGCGAGAGATCGATGCGATGATCACCGGACGTATCCGGCGGATCATTGAGGACTTCTCACAAGGGAAGAGGATATTCAAAAAATGAACACAGCCATGGTGCACTTAAAACCGGTTATCCTGGAGGCCTTTAAGCTGCCCAAGAATAAAGCCCGGGCAGCCAGCCATGGCTGTATACCTATGCCCCGGGCCAGAAAGAAGATCCTGGGGTCACCGGTAATTAAATTCGACCGGTTTCATGCCGGTTTAAGAAGGGGGTGAATAAAAATGCCAGTACCAGAAGTTACATTATTTAAAGAATACGATATGTTAGCGGACCAGCGTCCCATTATGCGCAAGCTTAACGATCTCATCCTCGCCTTGGATAAGGCCGGTATTATTAAGGCCGTGATACCAGCGAAGGCGAAAAATATCCCCGACGCGATGGGTGTGGGGAAAAACAATATCGAAAGCGGCGTATAACCAAACAGGAGTGAGGTGTCTACATGTCGAAGAATTGGCGCCGCTGTGATATTTGTGCCGCTCAAATGTCCGCGGTGCCAAGGCAGACGCGTTAAGTGTTATGGGTCGCAGCGGCCGATCCGGTACCATCAGTGTAAGGCATGCAGGCTCAAGTTTAAGTCGATCGAAAAGGAGTGGCCAGAAACGTGATTCGGGTGCATTTTATGGGTGAAATGATTTTGGGAAACAATGGCGGGGTATAAAAAGGAGGATTAAAATGGGTAAAAAAAGCAGACATGACCTGATTGATTTATCAGACGCCGTAGATGATGAGTTATACCCTATAGAGGTATTGAACGATTATGTTGGCGAGCTTTGTGAAAAAGCGGGATCCGAAAAGCCATATAAAGTTATAGAAATAAAGTACAGTCAGTTATTCAACATTGCAGGAACGCTGGAAAATAGCATCAAGAACATCAAGCGTGTTATGGGAGAGTGTGTCAAAAATACCAATGTATCGAAAAAAAGATATAGGGCGGCTCGAGTCCGGCCCCCGCTACCAAATAAAAAAAGGGGGGGCACATAGTGGAGAATAAAGTTCTATCGTTTAAGGGCGCAAAAGGCATTAAGGTTAATACAGATGACTTGGCGCCGTTTGTGTTGAAGGACCAGGTTATTTTATATTCCGAATTTGATGATGTAAGAGATGGCGACTATGTTTTTTGTAGGTTTAAGGATAAACCCGGAGCAACCGTTAAACAATATAAGCTGGATCCGGATAGCAAGAAGAACTGTTTGGCCCCAGTGTCTCTAATAGACAAAGAAACAATATCGTTCGATAGAAAGAATTTAAAATTTATGTACCGCGTAGTAGGCATAATCACCAGGTATTGGTAAGTGCGCTACGATCGGAGAGGTCAGAAATAAAAAAAGAGGAGCAAAACATGATCACCCTATTAGACATTAACGCACGCGTTTCATTTACACTGACAAGAGATATCTCGGAGCCCAAGACGGAGTTTATCCTTCGGCCGCTTACCGGCCCCGAGAAGCTCGATCTCACAAGATTTTTCAAGATAGAAACCGGCCCGGACAAGAAGCCCCGGGCTTTTCTTTCCATAACCGGCGATTATGCGCGCACCATACTTACGCGCGCGATCGTGGAGATTAAGAACATCGGAGAAGGAAAGGCTATCCCGGAAGTAGTAGACAGTCTCTCTCCGGATGACCTTATAGAGCTTGTAAAGAAGATAGGCGAGATGAATTCGTTGACGGAGCAAGAAGTAAAAAACTAACCCTGGCCGTGAATCTGGGAGAGTTTAACCTTGATTGCACGGCCTGTACAGATGCGATGAAGATAGAGCGGGGATGTGAGCGCGATAGCCCCATCCCCGGAAAGTGGCAGATAGGTGAATATGTATTTCAGCGGTGCCCGAAAAAAGAAATATGCGCGGACGTGGGGATATACATCCAGGCTTACAACTTTTATAAAAACGGAATATTACCGAATGCCGGCGGATGGCTTAATCAGACGGCAAAGTTTATAGAGGCGATTAATCTGATCGATTCCGAGATGAATGATATCACGCGAAGCCAGCTCGATGACATAAAAAAACCGGAGGTTAAATATGGCAAACGACCTATTAATTAAACTGTTGCTTAAAGACGAAGCGACAAAGCAGATTACTACCGTCGAAGGCAAAATCCTGCACCTGCAAAACACCGCAAAACAGTTATATGGCGTATTCGCCGGATCCGCAGCCATTGCCGGCCTTGCCATGTTCACAAAGCAAGCGGTAGACGCGGCCATGGAGGAAGAGGACGCGATAAACCGGCTCAACGCATCCCTCGAACTTCAAGGAGTATATACCGAACGGTTATCACAGAAATATCAGGATCTCGCGCTGTCTCTGCAGCGTAATTCAAGATTCGCGGATGATGCGGTCATGGGCGTTATGCAAACGCTAATAACCATGGGTAACATTGGCCCATCCAGCATGGACCGGGTAACTAAAGCCGTCCTGGATTTTGCCACAGCAACACATAAGGACCTTAAGTCAAGCGCTGAGGTCATTGCGAAGGCCTCTGAAGGATCTGTTACAGCTTTTACCAAGCTCGGATTAAAATTCGAGGACAACATGACATCGGCCCAGAAATTTGAGCGAGTCCTTGGGTTCATTGAGGACCGGATGGGCGGCGCGGCTCAGGCGGATGTGAATACATATGCCGGCGCAACAAGTCAACTTGCCAACGAGTGGAATAACTTACTCGAGAAGCTCGGATCATTTATTACGCAAAACCCCTCGGTCGTGGATGGTATTAAAACAACGACAAAAGCGCTGCAGGACCTGCAAAATATCCTCGAACAAATACGGAAGGAGAAAGAGAAAAAGAATCCCCTGTTTGATATGGAGCAGCTTCAAATGATAGGGACGCTTATAAGTACCGCATATTCAATCCCCGCACTGGCGGGTTCAATGGCCTTCAAGGCTGGGGCGGGGATTGTGAGCGCGGCTAAATCAGCTAACGACGCGGCTGCCGCCCAGGGAAGTGCCGGACCCGGGCCGGCTACTATGGAGGAATATCTACAACAGGAAGCAGTTATTTGGCAGGAAAAGGCGCGTATCACGATCGAGGGCAACGAAATTATAAGATCAATACAAAGCCAATACGCTAACATATCCAAAGAGTTGACTCTCCAGGATAAGCTCTTTTTTGTTCAGAACGAAGCGGAGCACATCAACATCATATTGAAATCAGCGCAAATAGACAAGGCTACTCAAGAGCAGCTTCATGATAGAAAGACTCAACTGAAACTCGCGGAGGCTAATCTCGAGAAGGCTATTTTTAAAGAGACTCTTGGCTATCAGATACAGATGATGAATTCATTCGGTCAGATAACGGCAAATCTGGCCCAGCTGACCGGCCAAGCATGGCTCGACACAGCCTCTATAATGATCACCAGTTTCGCTGAAGCTCTTAAAATTATTGTCGAAATGGAGATCGTCACAGCCGCTGTTATGGGCGATTGGTGGAAGGTGGCCATGGGCGGCGCGGCCCTCGCAGCGATCGCCACAAGGGCAACGGTCGGCATCGTCAATATTCAAAAGCAGCAGGAGGCTCTTAATGAGGACTGGACGGCAACGATCCCGGCCATGGCAGAGGGTGGATCTGGCGTTGTGACCAGGCCGACATTATTTCTGGCCGGTGAAGCCGGGCCGGAAAGATTTTCGTTTACTCCGTTAAACAGGATGAACAATCAAACGAGTAACAATCAGATTATTAATAATAACATAACGATCAATGCCAGCATCCGTGACGATCGCGATATTGATGCCCTGGCCGAGGAAATATCCCGGAGGATCGCGCGCGGGACGTCGAGGTAATAATGGCGAATGAGATAGAAAGGACCTATGATTAAAAATATATTCGAGAAAAGTATTGTAACTATGAATTTTTCAACCATCAATGAAGCTGTTTTATTTATGGTAGAAGGATATAACCGGCTCGCGGAGCATTCTCAGGCGATCTACAGAGCCACAGAGGAGGAGAGATATAAATCAAATCTGATACAGGTAACTCGAATCCGGCTCTTATGCGATAAGCTTGAGACTTATGGATATAAAATATCGTCGGAAGAATTAGAAAAAGAATCAAGGAAGATTATCGAGCGGGACTGGCTACACATAAAAAAAGAAGTGGCTGAAATGCTCAAAGAGCGGGAAAAAGCCGTCGAGGATTTATTGAGGTCTGCTAACGATAATGATCAAAAGGACGACAGTAGTTCAAAGAGTCCTGAATAAAAGCGGTGCAGCCATAATCACATCGGAGATCTATGTTACACGTCGAAATTGATACCAGTAAAGTTCAGAAGGCGCTCCGAGTTGCTCCGATGCAGCTGAGGGCCGAGCTCGCCGACACGATCGATCACACGGCAAGAAGCTTCATGAAAACACTCTATAGAACCAGGCTTCAGGGGTCGCCCGGGATCCGGAATCGGCCCAGCGGACTTGGCAGGGGCATTTTCTCGAGCTTTTACAAGCGCATTATAGGAGCGCCAAATTATCTTAGCAATACGGCTAAATCCGGGGGCACGATCTCCGGGATGATAGGGTCTAACATGGCTACTATGGACATGGGGCTGGAGATCCGTACCCGGTCCACAGCGGCGCGCATGCACGAATTCGGGGGCACGATCTCGGGGCGCATGGTAATTCCATTATCCCAAAAGGCCTCTAATAGGAGGCTATTGAAGGGTGGAAAGCTTACATATGTTCTATTAGGCGGAAAGCCGTACCTGGCCAAGGTCGACAGGAGAGCGCACAAGCTCGAGCCGGTCTTTATTATCAAGAATAGCATTAAGATACGGCCCCGCCTCGGCTTTTATTCGACATGGGGATCCATGCAGAATAAGACAATAAGCCGGCTAAATACAGCGGTTCAGAAGGCGCTGAGTAAGGTTTAAACAGACAATAAGAAAGGAATGGACGCAATATGGCAAATTCTAATTTCTACGAAATCGAATTAAGAGATAAGGCAGGATATCTTAAGAAAAAACTTACTCCTTGGGCACAAAACCCAACATGGGAATGGAATCGGATAGGTGGATGTGGTCGATGCAGGATTACCTTAGGTATGGAATATCGCAAGATTGAAATTAGCGCGGGAGACGACATACAGATATGGGTTCGTAGTAACTCTGCGGGAAAGCTTGTATATCGTGGATGGGTTTCATGCGTGACGCCTATTTTAAAGACACCTCAGGAAATAATCCTTGATGTGCGAGGGTACTTTGATAGGTTGGAATTTTTGGCAGTGCATGACGCCGGTGATAAAAAAACCTACACTAATCAAATCGTGTCGGCTATCGTAGAAAACATTATAGATACTTACGTCACGCCGAATACGGTTATCACAAAGGGCACAATTGATAACGCTATATTCAGCCCTGATAGTTTGCAATTTAAAGCCAAGGTTTCAGAGGCTCTTAAAACATTGGCGGAGCTTGAAGGTAAGGTCGAATACGGGGTTGATGCAAATCTCGTATTTTTCTGGAGGACTCAAAGCGACGCCCTTCGAGAAAAGTTTTTCGTCGGTAACAATGTTGAAAGGTTTGAACGCCGCGTAGATTGGAATAGGCTATTAAATCGGATTTGTTTTGAGGGTGGCGATGTTGCTGGCAGTCCGTATATAAAAATCGCTGAGGCGGTTGACAGTCAATTGACGTATTTTCTCTCCGAAGGATTCATATCGAATTCATCGATAGTAACATCTGCCGTTGCGGATCAGTATCTAAGTTCTCTACTTCGAGATGGGTCATCGCCCAAAATTATCATGAGGGCCAAGATCCCCAATATTGAGTTACGGTTAGAAGACACTCTCCCAATAGGCGCAATCGCCGTATATGACGCGGATCATGACGAAAGTGAATATATTGTCGGCGAGGTGGGCGATGGTGGTAGCGACCTAATCGTCGGCCTGACACCTGATGGAGGATCGAACGCTACGATCGGTGGCGTATATTCAGGGCAGGTGGACCGGATCACATATACGCTTTCTAACACCGAGGAGCGTTTTAATATCGAAATATCTACAGGCGGTTCGGTAGATGAAACATATGCGAAGATTAAACAGATCGAACTGTTATTATCGAGCTTGAGACAGAATCAATAATGATAGAGAAACAGAAGGGAGCGTGATCGGGCATGACCAAAGAGGATGTCTTAACGGCGGATCGAATAGCCGATATCTTGAATGTTTCGAAAAATACAATACAGCGTAGAGCTTGGCGTGAAAAGACCGGTTGTCCGCTTAGGAAGAAGGGTAAGCGGTTATACTGTCTCACCACTGAGTTTAATAACTGGATGAAGCAGTAATGCTCGGGAGATCATTTTTATATGGCTAAGAAGTATGAAGGCATACGAGAAAGAGTGCCCGGTAAGCGCTATGAGGTGTCTTGGAGGCCTTATAAGGGCGCTGACAGGATATTCCGTAACATAGAGGCGCCTTCCCTTTCCGAGGCCTACTACAAGCGACAGCAGCTCATTTCTGAGCATTCCAGAAGCCTATCAGTGCCGGAAGAAGATAGAAAACGCCTTACGACAAGCTTTGCCGACATGTTAGAGGCCCTTGAAAGAGACGTACGGGCCGATAATAGAGCGAAGAAGACTCTGGGGCGATATAAAAATACTTATCAACGTATATTTGGAAAATTCAGAGAAGAGCGTTATCCTCACATATTAAGCCTCGGGCAAACAAGACTTCCATTCTTTCGAGAATATAAAAATTACTATGCTACAGAACTTGCCTCAGCAGGTGGCGCGGATATGGAGATGGGTGTTGTTAAGGCAATCGTTAAACGCCTGAAGGCGTTGGGATATTGTGGACAGGGGTTAATTGATGAGCTTAAAGATATCAAGAAGGGAAAGAAGGTAAAGAAGGCCTATCCTAATATACCCGATAGTAAATTAAAGGACCTATTCGATTACATCAGACGCGACAGGCCTGATTACTATCGGCCACTTTATTTTATGTTCCGTACCGGCCGCCGGCGCGAAGAGACGACTTTAATAGAGAAGAAGGATGTTATATTGAACGGCGTTGAGCCGGTATCAATTAATATTAGGGCCGAGACTACAAAGACAGGAGAAAAGGCGCCACTTAATTACTTAGATCAGGATCTCAAGAAATTGATACAAAGTGCTCTAAGTAATAATAAGACGAAATGGCTCTTTTCGAATAGGCTTGATAATAAGTGCACCGCAAATAAGCTATATGAATATCTTAAAAGGACCAGTAAGGAAATCATAGGCGTTGAGATCACGCCCCATTACTTTAGGCACCATTTCTGCACAAAAGCTGGGTCAATGAACATGTCAATCCCAGACGTAAAGGCAGTATCCGGCATTAAAGACAATGACACGCTATTGAATTACTACTCACACTCGACTCAAGAAGGGGAGCTAAAGGTCTTAAGCATAACAAGGTTGTAATGTATGATAAATGGTGGTAATATTGGTGGTGAAAAGGCGGATTTAATCGGGAATGATGTAGTATCCCTATCTCTCCGCCAGTTTTGATAGGGAGCGCCTGAGAGGTAATGTCGGAGAATAAGGGGTTAGTCAAAAAGACCAAGCAATTATTTTCCTAACAAATAGTGTTAAAAGGTGATTTAATTGCTAAAATGGCAATTAAAGAAAAAGCTTGATTTCTTTAAAAGTCTAATGTATACTTAAAGCCGGGTCTAATTACCTATCATCGTTGAGGTGTAATATATCAGGAAAACATGGATATAATCAGGTTTAAAAATAGCAAGGCCGGGAAAGTAATAAAAACAGAGCGTGATTATTGGGCTTTTGTGCCCAACCCCCTTCCACCAGCTATTGTCTATGGCAAAGAAATGGTTGGTTTGCTTTCTGAAGCCGATCGTCAATTAGGCAATCTTTCAGGCGTTGGCGCGTTACTACCCAACCCCAGCCTTCTTATAACACCCTATATTAAAAGAGAAGCTGTTCTCAGTTCGAAAATTGAGGGTACTCAGGCATCCCTGTCGGATCTTTTTTATTTTGAAGCAGCGAATAAGGAAGAAAAGCAAAAAGAGGTTAAAAAAACAGATGTCCTCGAGGTAGTTAATTATGTAAAAGCAATGAGCTATGGAATACAAAGACTAAAAGAACTTCCGCTTTCTCTTCGCCTTATTAGAGAGATCCACAGAGAGTTAATGCGAGGGGTAAGAGGAGAACATTTAACTCCGGGCGAGTTTAGGCGCAGTCAAAATTGGATAGGATCCGCAGGGTGCACTCTAAACGAGGCAAAATATGTACCACCGCCTGTACGTGAAATGAACGATGCGTTAGGGCATTTTGAAAAGTTCTTGCACGATAGAGATAATTTCCCAGGTCTTATACAATGCGCTTTGATCCATTATCAATTTGAAGCAATTCACCCATTTTTAGATGGTAACGGAAGAATAGGCAGGTTGCTTACCACTCTATTCTTATGTGAAAGAGAATATTTGGTCTATCCCATGCTTTATCTCAGCGCTTTTTTCGAAAAATATCGTAGTGAATATTATGAAAGACTATTAGCTGTAAGTGAGAATGGCGAATGGGAAGGATGGACTAAGTTTTTCTTACGGGCAGTGGCGGCCCAATCGAAGGACGCCGTAGAAAATTCTAAATCGATACTTAAACTGCTGGATAAATATCGTAAGCTTATTCAAAAAGATAGAGGATCAACATATGTAGCAAAATTACTGGATGAAGTCTTCTTAAATCCGTTTGTTACGATTCCATATGCGGCTAAAAAAATAGAAACTAGCTACCCCACCGCTAAGGCCGCGGTTAAGAAGCTGCAAGAGGTGAAAATACTTTTTGAAGCAAGCAATAAACGGTGGGGGAAAGTTTATTGCGCCAAAGAATTGCTAGATTTATTAGGCGAGAAGTAGCTTGTTAAAAGGAAGGTCTTTTTTAACCAAAATCTACCCATTGGGCATTTTTTAATATTTTCAGTCATTGGGCGAAAGGCAAATTTTGGGGCGCGGCAAAATTTGCCTTTCGCCCTCGAGTCTTTTTGCGTGAGGGCTCGGCACACACCGCCATTGTTGACGCTCAGGCGAACCCCGGTTGGTGTAATAAGCCAGGGTCGCCATGAGCTGAAATGAGGAAACATGAGCAAAGAAATAACCACAACTAAAATAGCGATTTTCCGGAAACGAGAGATTCGAAAGACCATCTATAACAATGAATGGTGGTTTGTGGTTAATGATGTCGTATTCGCGCTTACCGACTCGCCTAATGTTCAGGATTATATAAAGAAGATGCGTAAGCGTGATGATGAGCTTAGCAAAGGGTGGGGACAATTTGTCACCCCCCTTTCGGTAAAGACATCCGGGGGCATCCAAAAGCTTAATTGTGCTAATACGGAAGGTATATTTCGTATTATTCAGTCTATACCATCCCCAAAGGCCGAGCCGTTTAAGCGTTGGTTAGCCAGGGTCGGGTATGAACGAATTCAGGAAATCGAAAATCCGGAGCTTGCCACAAAAAGGACAAGGGTTTTATATAAAGCCAAAGGCTATAGTGACGAGTGGATCGAGAAACGGATGCGAGGGATCGCTATCCGTGAAGAATTAACCGACCAGTGGCAAAAGCGTGGTATCAAAGAACGAAAGGAATACGAAATATTGACCGCTGAAATATCGAAAGCAACATTCGGCATGACCCCATCTGCTTACAAGAAACATAAGGGACTCAAGCGTGAAAATTTGCGGGACCACCTGACCGATTTGGAGCTTATCTTTTCGATGCTTGGCGAAGCATCAACGAAGGAGATAGTCGTCAATAAAAACGCTCAGGGATTTGCAGAAAATAAACAAGCCGCGTTTGAGGGTGGTGCTGTTGCCGGCAACGCGAGAAAAGAGTTGGAACACAAAAGCGGCAAGAAGGTTATCAGTAAAGAAAACTATAAAAAATTACCACAGGATAAAAAGTTGTTAACATGAAAATGCGTTATGTTATGAATCAGAGGATGACAAATCAGAGTTTAAAAGAGCGATTTAAATTGCCGGAAAATAAAATCGCAACTGTTTCTCAGGTTATTGCAGAATCTGTCGATGCGCACCTTGTTAAATTAGATGATACGGCGACCGCTTCGCGGAGATACGCGCGATACCTACCTTTTTGGGCTTAGTTTCATTTAATTGTAATGGCGTATTAGATTGGTTTAAGTGGTGTAACTCATTGCAAATGAAAGAGTTAGTTATTTAAAAGCAAAGCAATATTATCTCTAAAAAGGCCAAGAAGTTCGGAGTGAGTGAATTCTCTATCCGAAAGGGTTTAAGAAAGATACAAGAGCCTTTCAATAATGCAGGAAATAAAGTATAGTATTACCAAAATTTGCCTTTCGCCCTCGAGTTTTTTGCAGTGGCGGCTCGGCAGCCCGCCGCCCACGAGATCATTTTAGGTCGTAGCAGGCGGGGGCGGACGAGCCTGTAGGAGAGATTACTTCGTCCGCCTTCGGCCTCCTCGCAATGACGGAGGGTAGGGCGAGGACGCAAGAGCGCCTGCTGTAGCCGTTACGCTACCTGTTATAACTACAGTGTGTAGGCAGACGCGATGCCGAGCCGGGCGTTAATTACTTTTGAGATTGCTTCGCCCTTCGGGGCTCGCAATGACAGAATTTTTTACTTCAGGGGAACCCCTGAAATATGTTCGAACTGAGTTGAGAACACACCGCCATTGTTTTTGTAAAGAGCAGCCTTCCCTCTCATAGATATCTTCAACTTCAAATAAAAAGGACATATGCCTTTAGTAAGTTTACAGGAGATCGCGCTTGCCTTTGGCGGCCCTCCCATATTTGACCGGTTGAGCCTTCAGGTGGAATCGGGCGAGCGGATAGCTCTGCTCGGCCGTAATGGCGCGGGTAAGACAACGCTTATGAAGGTCATAGCCGGCCAGCTCGGCGTCGATGAGGGCATAGTCTTCGTCCGAAAGGAGATCGGAGTGGCCTACCTACCCCAGGAGGTGCCATCCGATATGAAAGGAAACGTATACGAAATCGTCCTTTCGGGTCTTGGCAAGCGCGCGAAGCTCTTGAGCGATTACCATCATCTAGCGCAACTCCTCCAGACAGACCATGCCCCTGGATTGATCCGGAAACTCGATGCCCTCCAGTCGGAGCTTGACCATACGGGCGGCTGGGACATAAGCCACGAGGTAGATAATGTTATTACCCGGATGAAGCTGGATCCGGACAGTGACTTTGCGGCGCTATCGGGCGGGCAGAAGCGGCGTGTCCTGCTCGCCAGGGCGCTGGTCATGAAGCCCGAGCTTCTTCTCCTTGACGAACCCACAAACCACCTGGATGTCGATTCTATGATCTGGCTTGAAGATTTTATGAGAAACTATCCGGGCGCCGTATTTTTTGTCACCCATGACAGGATGTTTATGTCCCATCTGGCTACAAGGATCATCGAGCTGGACCGGGGCAAGATCTATAGCTGGGCGTGTGATTATAAGACGTTCCTGGAGCGCAAGCAGGCGATGCTTGATAATGAGGCGGCCCGGCGGGAAGAGTTCGAAAAAAAACTGGCCCAGGAAGAGGTCTGGATACGAAGAGGCATTGAGGCAAGGCGTTGCCGTAGCGAGGGCCGGGTCAAGGCGCTGGAACGGTTACGCGAAGAGAAGGCGTCCGAGCGCAAGGAGATCGGCAGGGTCAGGATGAGCTCGCAAAAAGCGGCTATCTCGGGACACCTGGTGATAAAGGCATTCGGGCTCGGCTTTAGCTATGGGGATAATTGCCTCATTCGCGATTATACGACCCAGATCATGCGCGGCGATAAGATAGGTGTGATAGGGCCGAACGGCAGCGGTAAGACGACATTGTTGAGGCTCCTCTTAAGACAGCTTGCCCCGCAAAAAGGGAAGGTGAGGCTGGGGACCAATCTTGAGATCGCGTATTATGACCAGCTGCGCGAGCAGTTAGATGAAGAGAAGACGGTTGCGCAAAATATAAGCGGCGAGAGCGATATGATCACGATAAACGGCAAGCCCAGGCACATAATCGGATACCTGCAAGAGTTTCTATTCTCCCCGAGCCGCGCCCGGACTCCGATCAAGGTTCTCTCGGGAGGCGAGCGTAACCGTCTCCTGCTGGCGCGGCTCTTTACCAGGCCCTCCAATGTGCTCGTGATGGATGAGCCTACCAACGACCTGGATATCGAGACCCTGGAGCTTCTGGAGGAGCTATTGCTCGCGTATCAGGGGACGCTCCTCCTGGTCAGCCACGACAGGGCATTCCTTAATAATGTCGTTACCTCTACGATCGTTTTGGAGGGTGACGGGGTAATCAATGAATATCCCGGCGGCTATGATGACTGGTTGCGGCAGCGGCCTGCAAGAGTTCCGCCGGTAAAGACCAGGGAAAAAACGGTAAAAGAGACACCTGTTCCAAAAAAGAAGGTTATAGCGCCAAAGCTCTCCTTTAAAGAGGAGCGTGAGTTGGCAGGCATACCGTCCAGGATAGTTGAGATGGAAACCGAACTGAAAGAGCTGCAGGGTCTATTCGCGGATAGCGGTTTCTACAAAACAGATCCCGCCCGGATCGCCCAGGCTAAAGACAGGGCACAGTTTTTACCGGATGAGATAGCAAAGGCATACGAGCGTTGGAATTATCTCGAGGGCCTGAGCTGATGCCAAACCAGAAAAGAAGGAAGGATGTCCGGAACATCGCGATAGTCGCGCATGTCGACCACGGGAAGACAACGCTTGTCGATACGCTCCTGAAATATACGGGTGCCCATAAGTTCGAGGAAGGCGAAACGACTATCATGGATTCGAACCCTCTCGAGAAAGAGAGGGGGATCACGATCTTTTCAAAGAACGCCTCATTTAATTACAAGGGCGTGCAATGCAATATTGTCGACACGCCGGGACACGCCGATTTTGGGAGTGAGGTGGAGCGTATCCTGGAGATGGTCGACGGCGTGCTTCTTCTTGTCGACGCGGTGGATGGGCCCATGCCCCAGACAAAATTTGTGTTGAAAAAATCCCTTGAATTGCATCTAAAACCCATACTGGTCATAAATAAGATCGACCGGCCCAACGCGCGAGCGCATGAAGTCGCCGGCATGACGTTCGATCTTTTCTGCGAGCTTAACGCGTCCGATGAGCAGCTCGATTTTCCCATAGTCTATGCCTCCGGCAGGGACGGGTATGCCACGATCGACCTCGATGAACCGAGCGACAGCATAAAACCTCTCCTGGATACGATACTGCACAGGGTGTTGCCCCCGATAGCGAATCCGGATTTTCCTTTTCAGATGCTGGTGACGATGCTTGACCATAATTCATATTTTGGACGCATGGCGATAGGGCGCATATTCCATGGCGCTATACGAGTCGGAGATCCCGTCGCACTTGTGAAACGGGACGGCACTATTACTACGAACAAGGTAACCAAGATCATGAAGTATCAGGGCCTGAAGCGCGTGGAGGTGGCCGAGGCAATGGCGGGCGATATTATCCTGATGACCGGCATTGAGGACGTGTCGGTCGGCGAAACACTCGCGTGTATCGACGATCCGAAAGCTCTGCCGGCGGTTAAGATAGACGAACCTACGGTATCCATGAATTTTTCCCATAACACGAGCCCCCTCGCGGGTAAGGACGGAGGCCTCTTTTTAACATCGCGACATATCCGTGAACGCCTTGAGCATGAGGCGATGGTCAATGTCGGCATAAAGGTCGAGGAGGTCGACCGGGGCGAGAGGTTCAAGGTCTCGGGAAGGGGTGAGCTCCATCTCGAGATCCTTATAGAGACGATGCGCCGGGAAGGGTATGAACTGGAAGTTTCCAGGCCGCAGGTTATATTAAAGAAGATGGGCGAACAGGTCCTTGAGCCGGTAGAGGTGGTGGTCATCGAAGTGGACAGCGTGTATCAGGGCGCGGTTATGCAAGCGCTCGGAGAACGCAAGGCCCAGATGAAAGACATGAAGGTTACATCCTCCGGCGGCATGCGGATGGAATTTGTCATCACCTCAAGAGCGCTGATAGGGTTCAGGAGTGAATTTTTGTTGATGACGCGCGGAAGCGGCGTTATGTGCCAGAACTTCCTGGAATATCAGACATATAAAGGCGATCTTCCCTCGCGCCAAAGAGGCGTCCAGGTCTCGAACGGCGACGGAAAGGTGGTCGCGTTCGCGCTCTGGAACCTGCAGGAGCGCGGAGAGATGTTTGTCGCGCCCGGAGATGTTGTGTACGAGGGCATGGTCGTAGGCATATATAATAAGGGAGTCGATATAGTTGTGAATCCGCAGAAGGAGAAGAAGTTGACCAATATGCGCTCGTCGACCTGCGACATGGCGATCCAGCTGATACCGCCGCGGAAGATCAATCTTGAATTCGCCCTTGTCTTTATTGACGACGATGAGCTGGTAGAGATCACCCCTCTTAATATACGGCTCAGGAAAATGCAATTAAAAGAAATAGATAGAACGCGCACGGGCCGGAAATCCAGGGCCGAGGCGTGACATAAAAATACGTTCAAAATAATGGGCCGCAAGGGCAAGGCGCTTCAACCCCTCTAAAGTATAAAATTCGCTTGTTTATGCCCTTAATTCGGCTATAATAAATACCTGTATATAGAGGCTCCTCCTGTGCTCATAAGAGAGGGATCCCAGCAACATACTTCTCCTTATATTTAAGTTGTAACTATCCCGGGAGGTTTATTTATAAACAAACTTAGACCGCCGACTGAAGAAATTGTTTATATCCTAAGGAGATAAAGCGATGGTAAGGAATGTAAATAATAGGAGTGTTTTAGTTACAGGCGGCGCAGGTTATATTGGCTCAATATTAGTTCCCGAGTTGTTAAAATCAGGTTATAAAGTTACAGTATTAGATAATTTTATATATCATCAGAATTCATTACTTGATTGTTGTACCAACGAAGATTTTAATGTGGTAAGAGGAGATACGAGGGACGAATCAATCGTAAAACCGCTTTTAAAAAATGCCGATTACATTATTCCCCTGGCAGCTTTAGTCGGAGCCCCCTTATGCAACCGGGATAAAGCCGGAGCCGTCACTATTAACAGAGATGCTGTAGCTTTAATCACGAAACTTGCTTCTAAAGAGCAGAGAATTATTATTCCTATAACTAATAGCGGCTATGGGATTGGCCAAAAAGGCGTGTATTGCACAGAAGAAACACCTGTTAAGCCAATTACGCTGTATGGCAAAGTAAAGATGGAAGCCGAAAAGATTGTTTTAGATAGAGGAAATTCAATTAGTTTTCGTCTTGCCACTGTTTTTGGGATGTCCCCCAGAATGAGGGTTGACCTATTAGTAAATGATTTTGTTTACAGGGCAGTTAAAGATAGATTTGTGGTGGTTTTCGAGGGACATTTCAAAAGGAACTATATCCATGTCCGCGATGTCGCGAGGGGTTTTGTTCATGCGATGAATAACTTTAATAAAATGAAAAACGAGCCTTACAATGTCGGGCTCTCAGGAGCGAATATTTCCAAACTGGAGCTTTGCGCAAAGATCAAAGAGCAGATCCCGGATTTTGTTTATTTAGAGTCGCCTATCGGTGAAGATCCCGATAAGAGAGATTACATTGTATCAAACGAGAAGATTGAAAAAACAGGCTTTAAGCCTGTATATTCGCTCGAGATGGGAATAAAAGAGCTGATCAAAGGTTATAAAATCATAACAAATGGCAAGTATGGCAATGTCTAAGGATAAAAAAATTACAAATGATTTATTCGATAGACTGAAACAGCGAGCGAATTGGGTAAGAATAGAAACAATAAAAATCCATAAAACCGCGCCTGAAACCAGGCTCGCCTCATCATTATCTGCCGTCGAAATCCTTACAGTCCTGTATTACGGCAAATTAATCAAATTTAACCCGAAAGTCATCAATTCGGAAAAGAGAGACCGTTTTATCATTAGTAAAGGGCATGGAGCTATTTCATTTTATCCCATCCTTGCGGATTGCGGTTATTTCCATGAAGAAGAATTGCTAAAGGTTTGCAAGGAAGGCTCTATCTTAGGGAGCATTCCCGATTCCATAATCCCGGGTTTTGAGACGATCAATGGTTCGCTTGGCTATGGTTTGGGGGTAGGCTGCGGCTTGGCGGTTGCGCTAAAAAGAAAAAAACGTAAAGAAAAAGTCTTTGTTTTAATGGGGGATGGCGAACTTTACGAAGGATCTGTTTGGGAAGCAGTGATGTTTGCCGGAGAGCACAAGCTCGACAATCTGATCCTTATTGTTGATAACAATAAGGTTTGCATGCTTGATTATTGCGAAAAAATCCTGGACTTAACCCCGCTTTGCGATAAGTTCAAGGTTTTTAAATGGGATGTTAAAGAAATAAACGGACATAATGTCAGGCAGCTGTATAATTCTTTAGAAACTTTTAAGAAATCCGTTAATAACCGGCCAAAAGTTTTGATCGCAAATACGATAAAGGGAAAAGGTGTTCCGCGGCTTGAAACAGATCCATTAAGCCATATTAAAAACTTAAGTGCCGATGAGGCAGATCTGCTGATTGCGAGCCTATGATGATATGCGAAAAGAAAACGATGCGAGATTGTTTTATTGAGAGGCTCTGCCGGAGGATGGCGCGGAATAAAAGTATCTTCTTCTTATGCGCTGATTTTGGTTCGCCAAAACTTGATAAATTAAGAGAGAAATTTTCGGATAGATTTATAAATGTTGGTATTGCGGAGCAAAATTTAATTAATGTCGCCACAGGGCTTGCGCTAGAAGGGTTTACGGTTTATGCTTACGCTATCGCGCCATTTCTAGTGATGAGGGCGTATGAGCAGATAAGAATTAATCTCTCCTTGCGCGCCCAGCTTAAGGAAATAAATATAAACGTAGTCGGAGTGGGAGCGGGGCTAAGTTATGATGTCTCGGGCCCTACTCATCATTGCCTCGAAGATATTACAATTATGCGAGCTTTGCCCAATATCGAGGTGATCTCTCCGAGTGATTGGGTGCTTGCCGAAAAGTGCGTAGATTATTCTATTAAAATAAAGAAGCCAAAATACCTGCGTTTTGACGGCAAACCATTACCGAGGATTTACGACGACACCATGTCCGTAAATATCGAAGACGGATTCTACGAATTGAAAAAAGGAAATAAAATTTGTTTTGTTTCAACCGGGATAATGACACATAAAGCGCTTAATGCCTCAGATGTGCTTAGCAAGCATGGTATTAACGCGGGAGTAATAGATCTATTTCTGCTTAAGCCGGTTGATGTCGATCGGCTATATGAAGCGCTTAAGAAATATGAAAAGCTTGTTGTGCTTGAAGAGGCCTTTGTAAATAAAGGCGGGCTTGATAGTTTGATTTTAGGAATTTTACGTTCAAAGGGCTCAAAAATCAAAGTAAATAATATGGGATTCGGCGATAGGCATGTTTTTGATATTGGAAGCAGGGACTACCTCCATAAATTAAACAAGCTTGATGAGGAGAGCATTATTAAAAATGCGAAGGAACTGTCAGGACAATGAGCGGCCAATTAGATATTTTATTAATAAATCCGGGAGACGGAGAACAGGTTTATCAGTCTCTGTGGGAAAATTATTCCGCCACTGAGCCGCCATTTTGGATTGCCGCGATTGCGGCGTATTTGAGAAATAAAAAATACAGAGTTGCTGTTATCGACGCAAACGCGGAACATATTACGCTGGGTGAAATCTCGCAAAAAGTAAATGAATTAAATCCGAGATTATCCGCGGTATTTGTTTATGGCTCGCAGCCTTCCGCTTCTACCCAAAATATGACTATAGCTGGGAAAATTTGCAAAGCTATTAAGGAAGAAACAGCTGGCAAAGTTGCCATTGGAGGCCTTCATCCGTCAAGTCTTCCTCGCCAGACGATGGAAGATGAGCGCGTAGATTTTGTGATAGAAGGAGAAGGTCCATATACTTTGACTAACCTGATTGATGTGCTTAGATCAGGCAAGGAGAATTATTCTAAAGTCCCCGGCCTTTGGTATCGTAAGGATAAAGATATAATCAATAATCCAAGGGCGCCCCTTATTTCAAATTTGGATGAAGTTTTACCGGTTGCGGCATGGGATTTACTCCCGATGCGGAAATATAAAGCGCATAACTGGCATTGCTTTGACCATATAGACGCGCGTAAGCCCTATGCGGCAATATACACAAGCCTTGGATGCCCCTACAATTGTGTTTTTTGCTGTATAAACGCGCTCTTTGGGAAACGGGCGGGCGTAAGATACAGAAGCCCTAAATTGGTCGTTGAAGAAATAAGTTTATTAGCGGAGAAGTACGGCGTAAAGAATATTAAAATAGTTGATGAGCTTTTTGCTTTGAATGAAAAGCACTACATGAAGATAGTGGATTTGCTTTTTGAAAAACGGCTTGATCTTAATCTTTGGGTTTATGCCAGGGTAGATACCATTAAGCCAAAAAATTTAATTAAAATGAAAAAGGCAGGGATAAATTGGCTTGCCTTAGGAATTGAATCGGCAAACCCTGATGTAAGAGATAACGCGCACAAGAGAATGGATGTAAAAAGTATAAAAAGAGTCGTTAAGTTAATTCAGGACGCGGGTATTCGAGTAATTGGTAATTTTATTTTTGGTCTGCCATCTGATACGTTAGAGACTATGCGCCAGACGCTGGATTTAGCAAAAGAGCTTAATTGTGAATTTGTTAATTTCTATTCCGCTATGGCATATCCCGGATCTAAATTGTATGAAATAGCAGTTAAGAAAAATTGGCAGCTGCCTAAGGCCTGGCATGCTTTTTCCCAGCATTCTTACGAGACCCTGCCGCTGCCGACTAATTATATTAGCGCAAAAGAAGTTTTAAGGTTTAGGGATGACGCGTTTCATGAATATTTTCAAAATCCTGTTTATTTAAACATGCTTCAAGATAAATTTGGCAGCAAAGTTAAAACACATATCGAAGAAATAGCAAAAGTAAGATTAAAAAGAAGGCTCTTGGAATGATAATAAGCAAAACTCCTTTCAGAATTTCATTTTTCGGCGGAGGCACGGATTATCCGGCTTACTACGAGGAACATGGCGGAGCGGTGTTATCCACAAGTATTGATAAATATTGTTATATCAGTGTTCGATATTTACCGCCTTTTTTCGAGCACAAGCATAGGATTGTTTATTCGAACATTGAAAACGCGAGATCTATTGATGAAATTCAGCATCCCGTAGTAAGAGCGCTCCTGAAACATTTTAATATAGAAAATGGGATGGAGATCCATCATGATGGAGATCTACCTGCTCGCTCAGGCTTAGGCTCAAGTTCCGCTTTTACTGTCGGAATGTTGAATTCGCTGTATGCCCTAAAGGGGTGTATGATCTCGAAATCTGAATTAGCTAAACAGGCAATTAATATCGAAAGGAATATCCTTAAAGAGAGCGTCGGTTCTCAGGATCAGATTACGGTTGCATACGGAGGTTTTAATAAAATAACTTTCCATAAAGACCATAATTTCCATATTGAGCCTATGACTTTGCGGAAAGAAAGAATTGCCCAGCTGGAACAACATTTGATGCTTATATTTACGGGATTTTCACGTTTTGCTTCTGAGGTAGCGGGGGAACAGATTAAAAATACCGTAGACAAGAAGAGCGAATTAACCGCGATAAAGCAAATGGTCGACCATGCCATAGAAATTCTTAATAGCGGCCAGGACATAATTGAATTTGGTAAATTGCTTCATGAATCATGGCAGCTTAAGAAACGCCTGTCACATAAGATTTCTAACCGCATATTGGATGATTTATATCAAAAAGCCTTAAACCATGGCGCTGTAGGCGGAAAGCTTTTAGGGGCAGGCGGCGGCGGCTTCATGCTTTTGTTCGTATCTCCTGAAAACAGGGAAAAGCTAAAAGAAGGCCTGAAGGGTTATCTCGAAGTGAACTTTTCTTTTGACAATGACGGAAGCCAGATCGTCTACTACAATCCATAGAGGGAACTTGCGTGAAAATTCCATTTGGCACAATTACAATTACAAAAGAATCCAGGGAATTGCTGGATAAAGCGCTTGACTCAGGGAGAGTCTCGAATGGTAAATATGTAAGAGAGTTTGAAGAGCTATTCGCGAAGTTAACCGGCGCCAAAGAAGCAGCGGCGGTCTCAAGCGGTACCGATGCCGATATCCTGGCGCTTGCCGTGCTTTATGATTTTGGAGCAAAGCGAGGCGATGAGATAATCGTCCCCGCCCTATCGTTTGTCGCTACAGGAAGCGCCGTGCTTCATGCCGGGTTTACGCCGGTATTCGTGGATGTAGAAAAGGAGAGTTTTAATATCGATACCAGCCTTATTGAAAAAGCGGTTACTCCCCGCACACGTGCCATTATGCCTGTACATCTGATGGGTAAACCCGCAAAGATGGATGCGATCCTAAAGATCGCGAAAAAGCATAAATTATTTGTAATTGAGGATGCCGCGGAGGCGCACGGCGCTGAGTATAAGGGGAAGAATATAGGCGCTATCGGAGATATGGCCGCCTATAGCCTATACTTAGCGCATATTATTACTACCATTGAAGGCGGTATAGTCACGACTAACAGGGAAGATTTAGCGGAAATACTTCGTTCGCTTCGCTGCCATGGCCGCGCCTGCAAATGTAAGGTCTGTGTCGTTAATACAAGATCAGAATACTGCAAAAAACGTTTTAGCCATGGGAAAGATATCCGTTTTATTTTTGAGCGCGTGGGTTATTCTTCCAAGATGAATGAACTTGAGGCGGCAGTTGGCATCGGCAGCCTTAAGATGTATCATGAGATTATAAGTAAACGCAGAGAGAACCTCTATTCTATGATTGAACGTCTTAAGGAATTTGAAAGATATTTCTTCACATTTCATGAAGAAAAAGATGAGAAGATCGGTCCGCACGCGTTTCCTTTTGTTGTAAAAGAAGGAAACGGTTTTACGCGTGATCAGTTAGCGGATTATCTTGATAAGCGCGGCATAGATACGCGGGACCTATTCTCCTCAATGCCAACGCAGTGCGCGGGGTTTGAGTACTTAGGATATAAGCCGGGCGAATTTCCCAACGCGGAATATCTCGGTAACAACGGCCTGCATATAGGCGTACATCAGGGTGTCGGGAAAGACCACATAGATTATCTTTTTAATACATTAAAGAGTTTTCTTAAAACTCACGCAAAATGAAGAAGAATTCACGCATATATGTAGCAGGCCATATGGGTTTTATCGGCTCGGCCGTTTTGGCAGCCTTAAAAAATAGGGGATATGGGAATTTAATTCACAAAACCCATAAAGAGCTCGATCTTATCAACCAGGGAAAGGTAAACGCGTTTTTTAGGTGCACGAGGCCTGAGTACGTATTTCTGCTTGCCGCGCGCGTAGGTGGAATTTACGCCAACAGCGCTTACCCGGCGGAGTTTATTTATCAGAACCTAGAGATTCAGTCAAATGTAATACATGCCGCGCATATATATGGAGTAAAAAAGCTTATTTTCCCCGGAAGCGCCTGCATGTATCCCAAGACCTGTCCGCAACCGATGAAAGAAGAATATCTGCTAAGTGGACCAATGGAGCCTACAAACGAGCCTTTCGCTATAGCAAAGATCGCTGGTATCAAGATGTGCCAGGCGTATAATCGCCAGTATAAGACTAAGTATATATGCTGTGTCCCTGCAGCCGTATATGGGCCAGGGGACCACTCTGGCTTAAGCGGGCATGTCGTATCATCTCTTATCGCGCGGATCCATAATGCTAAGGTTTCCGGACAAAAGGAAGCAGTGGTTTGGGGAACCGGTAAGCCAAAGCGGGAATTTATATATATTGATGATGCGGCCGATGCCCTTATTTTTTTAATGCAAAACCACAAAGAGATCGGCATAGTAAACATTGGCGCAGGGGAAGAAATTTCAATAAAGGGCTTAGCTTTTCTGATCAAATCCATCGCGGGTTTTAAGGGTTCGTTAGCCTTTGATACTACAAAACCTGATGGTAATGCCAGAAGACTTCTTGATTTAACAAAGATAAATGCTATGGGCTGGAGGCCAAAGGTTAGCTTAAAAGCAGGATTATCGCAGGCCTACAATTGGTTTAGGCAAGACAAAGGAAACCGTGTTTATATTTAATTTTCTAAGAAAGATTTATCGCTACAAATCGATGATCTGGGCTATGTCCATTCGGGAAGTTCAATCACGCTATATAGGCACCATAGGGGGTATGCTGTGGTCTATAATAAACCCTCTTATGATGATATTGGTTTACTGGTTTGTTTTCTCGATCGGTTTTAAGGTCCAGCCAGCCGGAGGCATACCTTTCATCGCAGTATTTTTATGTGGTTTAATACCATGGTCCATGCTTACCGAGGCTTTAACAGCCAGTACAGGTTCAATTCGTTCCAACGCCCATTTGGTTACAAAAACAGTATTTCCCACAGAGATTCTGCCTATTATCAATATTACAGCCAGCCTGATCACACATTCTATAATGTTAGTGATTTTTATTATAGTTATGATATTTAATAAAATCCCTTTTTCTTTTTATAATTTCCAGTCCATATACTATCTTTTTGCCTTGGTAATCTTTATCCTCGGGCTTGGATGGTTTTTGTCGGCAATAAACGTTTTTTATAAAGATGTCGGTCAAGCCTTAAGCGTTGTGCTTAATATATGGTTTTGGTTTACGCCCATAGTGTGGCTACCGGATATGATCCCGCACAAATACCAGTATATTCTGAAATTAAATCCCATGTTTTACATTATCGACGGATATAAATCTTCTTTTATTTATCATTCGCCGGTATGGCATAATCCTGTTGGGTGTATATATTTTTGGGTTGTTTCTCTTGTCGTGTTTATAATAGGTGCCGTTACTTTTAAGAAATTGAAGCCAGAATTTGCCGAGGTCTTATAACGATGAAACAAGTCGCAGTTTCCGTTAATAACGTATCTAAAAAGTTCCGTTTGTTTAATTCTCCCAAGGAGAGGTTGTTTGAAGCGCTACATCCTTTTAATAAGAAATATCATAAGGAATTTTGGGCATTAAAAGACATTAATTTTGAAGTACTTAACGGGCAAACGCTTGGAATAATAGGGCGAAACGGTTCAGGCAAATCCACCTTGCTTCAGATTATTTGTTCCATTTTAAGGCCGACTACAGGCAATGTAAAGGTTTCGGGAAGGGTTTCATCGATTCTTGAGCTGGGCGCGGGATTTAACCCTGAATTTACGGGAAGAAGCAATGTGCTGCTTAACGGCTCCTTAATGGGTTTGTCTGAAAGAGAAATCAAGGATAGGATGCCACAAATAGAAGCGTTTGCGGATATTGGCGAATTTATAGACCAACCGTTAAAAATTTATTCTTCCGGGATGTTTGTACGTTTGGCTTTTGCTGCGGCGGTGAATGTGGATCCTGACATCCTGGTTATCGATGAAGCACTTGCTGTCGGTGATGCCAAATTCCAGCATAAATGTTATCAGAAGTTTATTGAGTTTCAAAAATCCGGAAAGACAATCATGTTCGTTACCCATGATTTAAACGCCATTACCAGGTATTGCCATCAGGCTATTTTGCTTGAAAACGGAAAAATTATAAAAAGCGGCCATCCTAATGATGTGGTAAATAACTATTTTAAAATGATGTTTACCGATGGTTATTTGGACAATGAAGTAAGTAAACCGGAGATTTCTTCGCCGAAAATACCTGTTCCTAAGGGGGACTTCAAATCGGATACACATGTTGCTGTGGAACTGGACAGGTTTTTAAAAGAGCTTCCTGACAGGGATTCCTGCTTTGTCAGGAAAAGTTATAATAAAAATGAATTCAGGTTCGGGGATAAGCGGGCTGAGATTGTTGACTATCTCGTAGTATCCGGCAACGAATATGACCCGGCAGACATAGATCCGGGTATTTCGGTAGATATATATTTCAAGGTACTTGCCCATGATAATATAGATTCACCGCTTTTTGGCTACGGCGTAAAGACAAAAGACGGGGTGTACATTTATGCGACTAATACAGAACTTATGAAAGTTGACGTTTTGTCCCTGAAGAAAGCAGATATGGCTATTTTTAAGTTTTCTACAACATTGAATTTAAAAGGAGGGGATTATTTTATTTCTCTCGGCATCGCGGAAAATCGCGGCAAAATTTCCGGGGATAAAAAGTCAATGATGGATTCCAGGACTGATTTTATACATTTGTCTGTAAAGGAAAAACGCTGCTTTGACGGCCTTGTGGAGCTTAAAACATCGTTTAACAAAATATCAAACGCAGGCGCTTTATCGATGAATTAAGATGAGAATACTTTTGGTTCCGCCCAAGAACAATTATCCTAATCCCGAGCCGCAAGTTGATTTTGGGCTGGGGCAAGGGATGCCGTATTTAGCAGGTGCTTTAAAGTCAGCAGGCCATGAAGTATTTGGGGTCAATATATACCATCGCTGGTGCCATGGTTCAGTTCCTTTAACCTTAGAGAGGATGTTGCAGGAGGCGATAGATAAGTATCAGCCGCATTTAATAGGGGTGGGGGGCTTGGCGCCCCATTATTTCTTTATGCGGGATGCGATATTCTTTTGCAGGAAGATATCAGCGGATATACCCGTAGTATGCGGCGGCGGCATCGTTACGTATGACCCTGAGTATGTTTTCTCAAGTCTTCGCCCGGATTTTGCCGTGATGGGAGAAGGAGAAATTTCATTAGTTAAGTTGGCCGAATATCTGGAAAAGGGAGGGAGCTTGGAATCTATCCCCGGCCTTATCTACGAGAAAGGCGGCAGGATAATGGTTAATGGAATGCATTACCCTCAAGACTTAGACAGTCTCCCGTATCCTGACTACGCACCGTTTGAGTATGAAGCCTATTTATCGTTATATAACCAGATGAATAATTCCTTTGCTTACAGCAGGTACCGCCCAAGGATATTGCCGCTAACTCTCGGCCGTTCCTGTCCGTACAGGTGCACGTTTTGTTCAAAAAGTTCGGAATATAGGACACGTTCCGTAGACAATGCCATGAAAGAAATAGCGCATTTTCATGAAAAATACCGCTTCAATATCCTCTACGTGACGGATGAGCTTTTTTCCGTAAAAGACGGGAAAGCCAGGGAGTTCTGCGCTAAAATAAAGAGGTTAAAGAAAGAGCTGAAGGCTGATTTTGGCTGGAGTTGCCATGTGAGGGTCAGCGACGTAGATATGGATATCTTGAAGGAAATGAAAGATGCCGGTTGCGTATTCATAGGATACGGTTTTGAAAGCGCCAGTAATGCCGTCTTAAAAAGCATGAAAAAAGGCATAACCTCTGAACAGATATTACAGGCTATCAGGTTGACCGAAGAAGCTAATATAGGTATTCAGGCTAATTTTATTTTTGGAGATACCGCTGAGACTCCCGAAACAATAGAAGAAACCGTAAATTTTTATAATAAACATTGCAAAAATCATTGCGTCTCCTTTTTCTACATAACTCCTTATCCTGGGAGCGAACTGTTCCAATATTGCCTCGATAGGTCGCTTATCCCTGACAGGCAGAAATTCTATGAAAACATAATGCATAATAGAGGTAGCCTTAACATGACAGGCATGCCGAATGAAGTTTTTTATAATCTCACTAAACCTGTTATTGACGGACAGTATTACAACTGCGAGGTGGCTGCTGTGGTATCCTGCGAGAAAGAAGACTTCGAAACGGCTGATCGTAATGCCCCGTTTGAACTGCGCAGGGACTTTTATAAAATAAGCGCCGTTTGTCCACATTGCTCAAATAATGTAGAATATTGTTATCCTCTGCGTTTTGTCCAGGGTAAGACTACCAGGGTTCCGGTCCTCCACTATTGCAGTAAGTGTCACAAAAAGATTATTCTGAATATCTCTCCAGCACAGGTTTCGAGTAAGCCCGAAGAGGATCCGTATTTAAGGTTTTATAGCCAAACCCCATATTCTGGCTACTACCCGTTTAATAGCGATAATTCAACAAGGCAATCTTCGGCTACGCCGCAGTTACTGGAATCGTATAAAGGTTATAATATTGTTCGTTACGCACAGATGGTCTATGGGATAGCACAGGCATTGGGCAAGCTGGATATCGCCGAACTTGATCCAAAAAAGATTGATGAGTATCAAAAAAAGGGCAGGTGGTTTACCGGCAGTTCCGTTGACGAAATAAAAAGGTTTATAAATGGAAGGCAAAATTAATCAAATGAAAAACCGGCCACTCAAGGAAAAACTAAACCGGCTCGGACCCTGGAATTTCTTGATTGAAGTTGAAGAAGGTGTTTTTACCATCCCTCGGGAATGCTGGGGAGGTTTCGCTAAGAATATCGTAGCGCAGGATTACGTATCCAGGGTCCTGCCGAGGTATCTGGAAATGCTCAACGATAAAGCTAAATCCGAAACCACGGTCATAGATATCGGTTGTAATGAAGGATGGTTTACGCTTTTTTTGCACCGCATTGGTTATAAGAAAATCGTAGGTATCGACTCGAATAAAGAGAATATCGAGAAGGCATTTTTTCTTAAAGAATATTTTAATCTGAAGAACGTAGAATTTTACCGCGCAGATATCAACAATTATAAGTCTAAAGAAACTTTTGATTTTTCGCTTATGCTCGGGGTAATCAATCATACTCATAACCCGGTAGGAATACTGCAAAATATTTATGAATTCACCAATAAATATCTCTTGCTGGATTTTGATTCCCTTGGTGACGACGATGGCAAAGAAAAAGGCACCATGAGCTGCCAGATAGAGCAGTCAAGCCAGGTAACGAGTACAACCGATAACAACCTCGTATTTCAATATTCAAAGCAGGCAATAGCATTGATGATGAACCAGGCGGGTTTCGGAAACATTTTACAGTTGTTACCCGGCGCGGCGTATCCAGTGCATTACAAGGAAAGAAAACGGGTTTGTCTTCTGGGTAAGAAGAACACCGATGAAAGCGGTGCCGGATACGATGCCGCATTGGATGAATCCTACAAGAACGCAGAGAAACTTTTGGAATATCCGGTTCCTCTCCTAAAAGAAGAGGGGTATAAAGGGTTCAATATAGTTCTCTATGGGAATAGATTTTTCGGGATTCCCCATGGCGCTATGGATAAGTTCGAGATAAGGGAAGTCCTGGATAACAAGAAATGTTTAATTGCTGATTCGGTTGAAGACGTCAAGGCGTTTATCGATAAATCCCAGGACAAGGCATCCGATCCGGATGAGCGTTTACGTGACCAGATAAGGTATGATGCCGCCTATGAGTTAGTCTTAGAATCAAAGTTCGCAAAAGCCAGGGAGATACTTGAGCCCTTGGGCGGCACGTATGCAAAAGATCCCGGAGTAATGTCTGAGAAAATTATTCAACTTCTTGGTTTAATTGCGGGAAAAACAAAAACCGAAGCAAAACTCAATTGTCACAGGATATTCTGATATGGCAAAGATTGCATTAATAAGTCTTTACGATAACTGGGCTTTAGGGTTGAGGGCTCTTTCCAACGCGCTCATTGATAACGGGCATGAGGTTTTTGTAATTCATTTTAAATTGCCATCCTCGAAAAGGGAAGAGACTTTTATGAAGCATCCGCTGAATTATGAAAATCTGCATTCTGGCCAGTGTCAAACGGAGATGGTGATCACCGGTAATAACATAGACATCAATATGTGGACTAATAACGAACTTTGGCTCTTAGGGGATCTGCTGGAAGATCTTTCGCTCGATATTATTGGATTGAGCACAAGGAGCGTGTACGAAGAGTATATAAACCAAATAATAGGGCAGATAAAAAAGGTCAAAGGCCCCGTAACAGTTGCCGGAGGATTTGGCGTTACCTTTGAGCCTGAGTTTTACTTGAAACATTTTGATTATGTTTGTATCGGAGAAGGAGAAGAGGCATTGGTGAAGATGGCAGATGCTATAGACAATAAAAGCGAATTATTCGGTATAAACAACCTATGCTTTATGAAAGACGGAAAGCAGGTGTTGAACAAGCTCGCCAAGCCGGATGACACAAAGGATTATTTCTTTAGTAAGAACATGGAAAGGGTCCCGCACTATTTTATCGAGAATAATACCTTGAGAAGAACTGACTCTTTCTTGGAATATATCCGTGATTTAGACCTGGTGTACGGAGGAATTTATTTTACCATGTGCGGACGGGGGTGCATCTTAAACTGCACGTTCTGTTCTGCAGGACAATTCTATCAATTATACGAAAAACATGGCACACCGGTAAAAATGAGGCGTACGCGAGAAATCAATAAAATCATTGAAGAATTAAAATGCTTAAAAAAATACAGATATAGGAAAATAAATTTTATGGATTCTTTTTTTATCGGAAGTAATGAATTTTTGTTAAATCTGTTCGAGCGGTATAGGAAAGAAGTGGGCATTCCTTTTTTTGCTCAGTTTTATCCAGAACAGATATTAAAATCCCCGGAGATTCTGGAGGGTGCGGTCAAGGCAGGTTTAGTGCACACGGTAGTAGGCATCCAATCCGGAAGCGAAAGAATAAGCAATAAGATTTTCAATCGAAAGACTTCTAATCAAAACCTTATTGCATTTTCAAAGCTGATTTCTAAATATGATAATATTCTGCTCGATTATCATTTGATCACGCATAATCCTTTTGAGGATGATTTTGATTTTAATGAGAATCTGGGCTTACTGGCTCAACTTCCCAAAAAAAATGCTCAGCTTGTGCTGCAACGCCTGAGGCCGTTTCCTGCAACAGAAATTGACAAGATGATAAAAAAAGAAGATTTTGGCAAAGTCGACCGGGCAGAGCAAAACAAGAAATTTGCCTTGTACCTGATACGTTTTTTTACTGAAGACGCTGAATTCGAAAAGATTTGTAAAGACACAAAGGCCAAGAGCCTTGAGGATTTGAAGAAAATATATTCTGAAATCCGTAGAATCCCTCGCGATGCTAACAGCTGGGCAGAGTCAGGCTGGCAGCAATACGCCCTAAAGCATTACGATGACGCCATTAACGCATTTAATAAAGCATTGCAATTTAATCCAAAGAATATTCTGGCATTAAAAGGCTTGGGTTGGACCTATCAGCAGAAAAAGGAATACGATAGGGCCATAGAACAATTTAAAGAAACGCTCAAATACGCTTCTGTTTTTGAAAGAGATACAATCCAGGAGACTCAGCGCGGGCTTGCCTGGGCGTATTATTCGATAAAGAAATACACGGAAGCGATCCAGTCTTTCAACGAGGCATTTAACAATACGGATACTAAAGCCAAGCAGGTGCTTCAGGATATTTTCCGAGGGTTAGGCTGGTCGTATTTTCAGTCAGGCAAGAATGATAAAGTGGCAGAATTTTTTAAGAAAGCACTTGAAAATATTGAGCAAAACGATACAGAAGCCTTGCAGGATGCTTTGCACGGTATGGAAGCTGCAAAAAACATTAACCAATAAAATGGACTTAAGGCCTTTTATAAAAAATGATTCACAACGGGAGACAGCCAAAGAGCTTGTGAAGCGGGGTTTATTTAACTATCAGCCGTTTATTTTTGCAGACGATCTTCAAACCGGAGTGGGTTTGGAATTTATGATTGACCATGAAGGTAATGGCTTGGTATACTGGCCGACTATCCCAAATGAATTATTAAAAAGCCCTGAGATGAAAAGATTCATAATAGATAATTCAGACGCGAAAAGTTTTATTGAAGCCAACGAGAGATTGAGAGCCGCTTATGATGGTTTTATAAATGAGATATGCGGGCGCGTTACAGATATAAGGCAGTTTACTTTCGCCGACATGGGCTGTAATTCCGGATATTTTCCGGTAAATTTTTCATTAAGAGGGGCCAGGTTATCAGTAGGGTATGACAGGCAGGACTATTCGGAGTCTTTTAGCCTGTTAAATGATATTTTAAAAACGAACGCGGTTTTTCAAAATAATTATTATAACGGATCACGTAGTTTCATGGAGGAGCACAAAAAATATGACGTGGCAATCTCTATGATGGTCTTATGCCATTTAAGCGACCCGTTAAATTATTTAAGTTTTCTCGGCAATATTTCAAAAAAAATGATATTCATATGGACTTTAGTTACAGATGACGATGACTACACTATAAGATTCGGCGAACCGAATAAGTATTATAAAAACGATATTTTCCCTTTCTGTTTCGATAATATGGTGAGGCCTTCTCTGAAGCTTATTTATAAATCTTTGGAACTGATGGGCTTTACCGAAATATATGAATTACCAAATAAGGGTGGATTTCCAGAAGTTTTCCATAATGTTCGTAATAAGGCGATACTTGCCATAAAGCCTTAATAAAAGGAATAAACTGTGAACTTAAAAGAAAAACAATTAGCGTCAGGAGAGCAAGAAATAGTTTTACGGACGCTTGCCGAGTCTGTCGCGGCTCCAAATTGTAAATTTCTTGAAGTCGGCAGCTGGCTTGGAGATTCTACGGTCATTCTCGCAAAAGTCGCGAAGAAACATGGCGGACATCTTTTTTGCGTGGATTGGTGGAAAGGTAATGTGGGAACCGACCTTGTTGACATCGCCTCCAAAGCGGACGTCTTTTCCGTTTTTTGGTCAAGGATCTGCATGGAGGGTCTCGAAGATGCGGTTGTCCCCATACGATCAAGATCTGATTTAGCGGCGAAGATTATCAGAGAGAACAGTTTTGATCTTGTTTTTCTCGATGCCGACCACCGATATGTGGATGTATTAAACGATATTAAGCAATATGCCCCCGCGGTGGATCGGAAGCATGGAATCCTTTGCGGGCATGATTGTGAAGGCAGAATTTCTGACTATGAAGAGAGTTTTTTAAAGGAAGGAGCGGCCGTAGATTACTATGAAACAGTACATTGTGGTGTTGTTCTAGCCGTTGGGGAAATGTTTCCGAACTGTTCGATTAATTACGGTATTTGGAGTGTTCTATTTTCTTCTGAACAGAATGCCTGGGTTCCCACGAATGTTAGATTAAAGGAGATTCAGAACGAGAGGCAAACCATGCCGCCTCCTTTGGGTTATAGTAAGGAATATTTTTTGATGAGGTATGGCAAATCTGTGTACGCGCTTCCCAGGATGGATAATCCGCCCGATATAAAGAATGAAAAAGACCTGACAAAATCAATGACCGCCGTTGCGGATTCCTGGCAGGAGCTGGAAAAAAAAATCAAGGAACCCGTTATCCTATGGCTGGAGCTATACAAAGATTATAATATTTTTCAATCGGAACAGATTTTTTACGCGTTATTAATGTCCGTAGACGTAACAGTGCTTCCGCAGGGCGATCAAATTATCCTTAAAAAACATCAGGATAGTCACTCTCTCTTTACCGCGAAGGCGCTTAACGAATTAAAATATCTAGTCGATCAGTGTGATGCTTCGGTTGAAAAACCGGTTCCTTCGCCCATTCCTGTATTGGTCGAAGAAGGATATGAGGGGCATAACATTGTTAAATTGGGGACGCGTTACTGGGCTTTATTGCAGAGTCTCGGTCCGGTCGATCTCTCGGAGCCGGGCATTAATGTCTTCCTGGAAAGATGTGTTGACCAAGGCAAATGTTTTTCGGGAAACTCCCTGTTTGAGGTCAAATATCTTATTAGCAAATCCAAGAATAACTCCTTACAAGCGGATGTTATTACGCGAGAGCAAAATATCGGCGCCCTAAAGCAGGATATCTCTCATCGGGACGAGAGTATCGCGAAGCTGAGCGCGGAGATTCAAGCCCACAGCAAGAAGAGAGAGGTTCTGCAAGCGGATGCTATTACGCGAGAGCAAAATATCGGCGCCCTAAAGCAGGATATCTCTCATCGGGACGAGAGTATCGCGAAGCTGAGCGCGGAGATTCAAGCCCACAGCAAGAAGATAGAGGCTCTGCAAGCGGATGTTATTATGCGAGAGCGGGATATCGAGAGCCTAAAAACGGAATTGGCCCTTATAAAACATAAATGGTGGTTTAGGCTTTTTGGGAAAAAATTGTAGTTTTCTAACAATACGTTAAAGAAATGTAATTATGAAAATATTATTTAGAAACGATAAAATAGAACCTATTGTTAGCCTGGTCCTTCTGGATTGGTCCTGCCGGGAGAGCTTTCATATACTTCATTATTTGGCAAATCAAACTGTGCCTCGTGACCAGTATGAAATAATCTGGATAGAATATTACAGTAGGCGTTCTGTGGAAATAGCCGCTGGTTTAAAAGAATGCGGAGATTCGGGCAAGCCGCCGATACTGGATAATTGGATAGTTATGAATATGCCCGATGGCGTCTATTATCATAAGCATTTAATGTATAATATTGGCATCGCCTTCAGCCGAGGCAGGATTGTCACAGTTTGTGATTCCGATGCCATCGTAAGACCCACCTTTGTCGAAAGCATTATCAACACTTTCGAAAAAAGCAAAAACATTGTTTTGCATCTGGATGAAGTAAGAAACGTAAACAGAAAATTTTACCCTTTTAACTTTCCTTCAATAGAAGAGGTTGCAAAAGACGGCTGCATAAATTGGAGGGGCAAAAAGACCACAGGAATACTTGAGCGTAAAGATCCTATTCATAGCCGTAATTATGGAGCCTGTATGTGTGCCTTACGAGAAGACCTCATAACTATAGGCGGCGCGGATGAACACATAGATTATCTTGGCCATATTTGCGGGCCCTACGAGATGACCTTCAGGTTAGTTAACGCCGGCAAGAAAGAACTTTGGCATCAGAAAGATTTTCTTTATCATGTCTGGCATCCCGGCACAGACGGCCTGAATAATTATCTCGGCCCGCATGACGGAAAGAATGTCTCCAGCAGAGCCCTTGAGGCAAGAGCTGCCGGCCGAATATTGCCGTGGTTGGAGAATGCGGCCATAAAAGAGATGAGACTAAACAAAAAGACGATTGACAGGGAATCATTATCGGCTCAAGTCATTAATCAGGATTTCTTAAGTGAATGGCAGGTGGATAAAAATAAATTTCTGATATCATTTGGTAGAATAGCCTATCACAGAAAAGAGTTCGCTGAGGCCCTGAAGAATTGGCAGGAGGTTTCGGGCCCTATGGCTCTGGATGATAATTTCTTAAGCGAATTCGGCTGGGCATATTACTTTCAATCGGAATATGCCAAAGCGATAGAGATATTTAATAAGACTCTGAGGATAAACGAGGAGAATCAGTTTGCTCGTGTTGGTTTAGGTTGGGCACATATACAAAATAAATCGTTCAGTCAGGCCAAGGAGCATTTTGATAATGCGCTTAAGATTAAGGCCCATAAAGATCCGGCTCTGTTAAAAGATGCTGCGCGCGGCTTGGAGATGTTGCGCAGGATAGCCCCTGACGGGGTCAATATCAGCAAGAAAGGCCTAAGCCGTTCTTTAAGCAGTCATATAGTTGTCATGATTGCCCGAAGTACTTTTATACACCAGTATTATCGGGATAAGATCATCGGAAGAATAATAAATAGGGATTTCAGAATGCCCGAAAGCTTAAAATATAAAATAAAAAAGCTTGCCATATTGCGGCCTTTCTTGAATAATGACCATGCGGCTGTCCGGGGCGGTTATAAGAGCCCGGAGATAAAAGGGTTGCGGGAGCATATAACATACGGCGGTTACCCCTGCGATATACCTATTTTCAATATCAAACCCAACCTGGATTTTCTTCTTCTGGAGCTTCCGCCCAGATATATGCCGATGATGCCCAATGGATTAGGGTACGTCCATAACATCCTTACAAAATGCGGGATAAATTTTCAGACCATAGACGCGAATATAGCCGCCTATCATAAATACCATGAGCGAAGGATACGGCAAAGGTTATATCCCATTATAACCTCCTCTGGCTACAAAATGGTTGAGGATCCATGGGATAATACCAATACAACGGAATGGGACAGGGAAGAGGTTATAGAGTACTTTATGCGGGATTTGAAAGAAATAATTTTTCAGATCTCTCAACAAAAACCTAAAGCAGTCGGGATCTCTCTCAATGGATGCAACCGTAGCCTGGTAAAAAGTTTTGTAAAAGAACTTCGCGAGGTTTCTCCTGAAACAACCATAGTGGTCGGTGGTTACGATTGTGTTTATTACGGAATGGCTCAGTATCTTTTCTTCGATTTTGATTACATGGTAATTGGAGAAGCAGAACTTACCCTGGCAGCTTTAATAAATGAATTAGCGAAAGGTAAGCAACCGAAAGATTTGCCGGGAATAGTCTCGCGCAATGACACTCCGAAGCGTCTTTGGACAAAACCACCGCTATTGCAAGATCTTGATTCGGTTGATTTCCCCAGATATCAGTGGGCATCCCATATTTGGTATCAAACTTATGATAGGAAACATCTGATTCCGATAGCGGCCAGCAGGGGCTGCAATTGGGCCAGATGCAGATTCTGCGGAGAATGTTTTGCTTTTAGAAGGCGTGAGCCTAAAAAAGTTGTTGATGAAATAGAATATCATACTAAATTAGGATTCCATACGTTTCACTTCAATGAAAGCGACGTAAACGGAGACCCTCAAACTTTGTATGATTTATGCTCTGAAGTGATTCGAAGAAAATTAGATGTTAAGTTTGTAGCTCAACTACGTATTGACAAAAGAAATACCGCGGAATATTTCCGGCATTTAAAAAAAGCGGGTTTTATGCATTTGCGTTTTGGTGTAGATGGATGGACAGATAATCTTATTCACCTGCAAAACAAAGGCTATAATATAGAGTTAGTTTTTCAAAATTTAAGAGATTGCCATAAGACAGGTATTACTACTACAGTCAATATGGTAATCGGTGTGCCGGGTGAAACCGAAAGCGATATCGATGAAGCGATTAGGAATATTATAAGATGCGGAGATTGCATATCATTAATAGAAAGCTTTAATACTCTGTTGTTGGTATGCGGAAGTGAGTATTATCGCAATCCTGAAAAGTATAAAATCCATTTCAGGGAAAATAAAGAAGAGATTTACCAAAAATATGTAAATTTTATTCCGCCAGATCTTTGGTATAGTGAAGATCCTTATATAGATCAAAACGTAAGAATGAAAAGGCTGGAAAAAATTCTTTCTGCCTTACATAAGAATGGAGTAAATATTGGGGGATTTGCCGCAAAAGTTGTCGAGGATCTTAGAGAAGCGCGCGTGTTATCACAGTGCGGCTAACTTAAATTATGCTAAATCAGAAAATATCAAGAAAGGATGTTGTAAATTGGGAAAAACACCTCTTTGGAATTTCTAAAGAGAAGTGGGATAGCCTGAAAAGCAAAAGTTTTTGGGTTACAGGAGCCGGCACCGGTTACGGTAGATGCTTAGCCGTAGTTTTAGCCGCCGCGGGAGCTAAAGTCTTCCTGACCGGGCGCAGAAAGGAAAAGCTTTGGGAAACTATTATAGAAATAGAAGAGTTGAATATCCCAACAGAAAATTGCTATCCCATCACCGCGGATATTACTGATCTTAATCAGGTAAAGATGGCCTGTAACATTGTTTCTGACAATTGTGAGAGTTTATATGGTTTAATCAATAACGCGGCTGTCCCTGCCCGAGGAGATGTGCCCATGCCATTGCTTTGTGGTTCAGTTGAAGACTGGGACCGCATAATGAATACGAATGTCCGCGCACCCTGGCTGTTGACAAAAACTATTTTTCCTCACATGATAAAAGGATCGGCTTTGCGTATGCTATTTATAAGCTCGGAAGCAGGCTGGGCTTTTACACCCGGTTATGGACCTTACAATATTTCTAAAGCGGCGCTTAATAGTCTTGGGGCTAGCATGGCAGCCGAATGTGCTGTAAATTATCCCGACATAGATGCGCAAGTGAATGTTTTGGTTCCCGGTGAAGCGCGCACAGAAATGAATCGAGGCTCCGGAGAAAGCCCTTATAATATTGTATGCATGGCTTTGGCGCTATTGTCTCATCCTAAGGACGGGCCTAACGGTAAGTTTTTTTATTGGGACGGCCGTTCCAGCTCTTTTTGTTCATCTTTGCCATATGAAGTTTCTGTTCTGGAATAATCATTTTCGCGTATTTGTATAGCGGGGATAAGCTTGGAAAAAGAGGGAAAAGTATGAAAAAAGCTATGATTACCGGCATCACAGGTCAAGATGGATCCTATCTTACTGAATTTTTGCTTTCAAAAGGCTATATAGTGCATGGCATTATCAGAAGGGCAAGCACTTTCAATACCGGGCGCATCGATCATGTTTACGTGGATCCACATGTAAGAGGGGCCAGGCTTTTTTTGCATTATGGCGATCTGTCGGATGCCGAGCAGATCAATCATATGATCTACAATATCAAGCCGCACGAGGTTTATCATTTGGGTGCCCAGAGTCACGTACGGGTTAGTTTCGATATTCCTGAATACACGGGTAACATTACGGCCTTGAGTACAACGCGTCTTTTGGAAGCCATCAAACGAAGTAAAAAAAATATCAAATTCTATCAGGCTTCTTCCAGCGAAATGTTCGGCGCGGCTCCTTCGCCTCAGTCGGAGAATACCTTTTTCCAGCCTCGCAGCCCTTACGCGTGCGCCAAGGCCTACGCGTATTGGATGGTTAAAAATTACAGGGAAGGGTATAATATTTTTGCCTGTAACGGGATTTTGTTTAATCACGAAAGCCCTCGCAGAGGCGAAACTTTTGTGACGCGCAAGATCACCCGGGCTATAGCCAATATCCTGACAGGACAGCAGAAAAAGCTTTTTTTAGGGAATCTGGAGGTTAAAAGGGATTGGGGATTTGCTCCGGAGTATGTAGAGATGATGTGGTTTATGCTTCAGCAGGATACTCCCGATGACTATGTTATCGGCACAGGCGAGAGCCATACAGTCATGGAGTTCTTGAATGTTGCTTTTTCCTATGTGGGCATCACGCTCGAATGGAAAGGGAAGGGATTAAAGACAAAAGGCATAGTGAAGAGATTGGATCTGACTTCAGTTCCATCAGCGAGCGGGATATTAAAACCAGGTGATGTTATAATAGAGATTGACGCTCGTTATTTTCGGCCTATGGAAATAGATCATTTAAGGGCGGATATCACTAAAGCTAGAAAACGGCTTCATTGGAGGCCGCGCGTGACGTTTAATGAACTCGTCAAAATAATGGTCGATCATGATATGAGAGCGGCCGGTCTTAGTCCCGTAGGAGAGGGTATAAAGATATGTAAAGAAAAGCGCTTTTCTTACATCAAGCATGATTTTTCAGCATTAACGAATAAAATTTAGTCATAGGTGAAAAACTTGGTAGGCTTAGAACAAAAACGAATTCTGATAACGGGAGGAGCAGGGTTCCTCGGTTCTTTTGTTGTGAAAGAATTTCGGGAGCATGGCTGCAAAAAGCTTTTTATTTGCCGTAGTAAAGATTATGACTTGGTGGATATAAGAGCTGTCCGGAGATTAATAAATGAGGCCAGGCCTGAGGTTGTCATCCATTTGGCCGGCAAGGTGGGTGGTATCGGGGCTAACAGGGAAAATCCCGGAAAATTTTTATATGACAACCTGATGATGGGCATACAGTTGATGGAATGCGCGCGGCAGAGCCATATTGAAAAATTCGTTGCCATCGGGACTGTCTGTTCTTATCCGAAATATACACCAGTCCCTTTTAAAGAGAAAGATCTATGGGGTGGATATCCTGAGGAGACCAACGCGCCTTATGGCTTGGCCAAGAAAATGCTGCTGGTCCAATCTCAGGCCTATCGTCAGCAGTATGGCTTTAATTCCATCTTCATCCTCCCGGTAAATTTATATGGACCGGGGGATAACTTCAACTCGAATAGCTCGCACGTCATTCCGGCATTGATAAAAAAGTGCTGCGACGCGATAAATGAAAATAAAAATGAGATTGTTGTCTGGGGGTCGGGCCGGGTTACGCGGGAATTTTTATATGTTGAGGATGCCGCGCGCGGGATCTTCCTGGCAACAAAGTTTTACGACAAGCCTGACCCGATAAATCTGGGGACAGGTTTTGAGATATCTATCAAAGACCTGACCGCGATCATAAAACGTTTGACCGGATATAAAGGAAGGATCGTCTGGGACAAGACAAAGCCGGATGGACAGCCAAGACGATGTCTGGATATCTCGAAGGCAAAAAAAGAGATTGGTTTCAAGGCAAACGTCTCTTTTGAAGAGGGGATCAAAAAGACAATACGTTGGTATCGTAGATCTACAAAAGCTTAAATCTCGGAATCAAAATAATGAAAGTAAGCCTGGTCTTTACTCCCAACAAATTAAATACGAATTTTAGTGAATTGTCGTTTAGGGAAGACAGCATCGGCTATATACCGCCCTTAAGCTTGCTTTCGGTAGCGGCCATATTGGAAAAAGAAGGCGTCGATGTCCAATTGCTTGATATGGAGGCCGAAGGCCTCACATATTCTGAGGCGAAAGAAATAATAATTAAATACTCACCTGATTTATTGGGTTTTACGCTGTCCACATCCAGTTTCCATCCGATCTTGAGATGGATCAAGAAATTCAAGCAGGATCTATGCATACCCGTTATAGCAGGAGGGGTGCATGTCGCTTCTTACCCGGAAGAGACCATGTCTCATCCTGAGATAGATTATTTGGTCATAGGAGAGGCGGAAATCCCTCTCCCTGAATTCATACGCGCTTTTCAGAAAAAAGACAAGAAATTTAATGGTATAAAATCTATCGGATACAGGGAGAATGGGCGTGTATTTATAGACAGGACCCGTCAATATATAAAAGAGATAGATTCCATACCGCTCCCACCACGCCACTTAATAAAAAATGAGCTTTATGCTAATATTCTTACCCGCAGAAAAAATTTTACCGCTATGTTATCTTCTCGAGGATGCCCTTACAGATGCGCGTTTTGTGACCAAAAGATGCCGCTATATAGGGCAAGGAGTCCTCAAAATTTTATTGAGGAGATTAAATACAACTATGAAAGATTTAATATCCGAGAATTCGATATTTACGATTCTACTTTTACAGCTGACAAGAAGAGAGTAATCGATATTTGTGAGTTAATAAGAAAAAATGGGATAGATGTCAACTGGACAATCAGAAGCAGGGTTGATTCTGTTAACGAAAATGTTCTAGATGCTTTAAAAAGTGCCGGCTGCCATACTATCATGTATGGAATCGAATCCAGTGATCCTGAGATATTGAAGCGTATGAGAAAAGGCATTTCTCCCGACCTCGTAAGAAAAATAGTTTCTTATACAAAAAAAATAGGTATGGAAATATTAGGATTTTTTATGTTTGGTTTTCCTGGAGAAACAAAACAAACAATAGAAAAAACAATTCAATTTTCACTGGATCTTCCGCTTGATTATGTCCAGTATTCGGTTCTGGTTCCTTTTGCCGATACCGAGATATATGAGTATTATATAAAGAATGGCTTAGGGGACTATTGGTCCAAATATACGCTTGATCCTACTCAGGAACATAAGATCGAACTTATCGGAACAGGCATATCAAGAAAAGAGGTAGCGGAGTATGTCAGTCTGGCTTATCGAAAATTTTATTTCAGGCCGAGGATAATCTGGAAAAGGGCCGTAAATATCGCCTCCTTAAGCGAGTTCGGAAGGTTGCTGAAAGGGGCATATGGCATATTAAATAATTCGTTTTCGGATTCAAGGCGGAGAGTTAAATAATGTTTACGCGGGAATTTAAGGAATTCTACAGGACCAATCGAGAAAATGCTAAGAAGAAACAGCTGGGTCGATATATTCATCTTGTGAATTTTAGCATGATCGAGTCCATTGTCGCGTCGGACACCAAGTTTTTAGCCATAGGCCCATGGGTCTCCCGTTCGTTGGTCGCGCTCAAGGATTCCGAAGGCGTTGTCATAGACCCTTATTTTGAAGGCTCGGACGCATCTTCGATGCCTCGTATCCGTTTCTTTTCCGACTTTGAGCAATTTCAAGACCGCGATGAAAAATTTGATTATATCATTCTTTCGTTTTCCATTGGCATGATGGAGGATATTTTATATTCTTTGACGGATTTGAGGCGTTTTTGCCATCCCGGCACGCGTATCATTACCACGTATTATAGCAGGGCGTGGCAACCCATGATCAAGGCGGCAGAATCATTCGGTCTCAAATTTAAATCTCCCGAGATGAACTGGGTGCCTATTGAAGAGATCGAAAACCTTATGTTCTTAGCGGATTTTCAGACTATTAAAAGATCGATGTTCTGCCTTGTTCCCATATACATACCTTTCGTTTCGAATTTCATTAATAAATTTATTTCAAACCTGCCTCTTATCAGTCTTGCGGGCATCATCACGTTGGAGGTGGGCCGTCCGATAAATCTTTCCGATGATAAGAACGGCAATGCTTCTCCAAAGGTATCTATTGTTGTGCCGGCCAGAAATGAGTCAGGCAATATCTCCGAGATCGTAAGACGCATGCCGTGTTTTTCTGGAGGAGAAGAGGTAATTTTTGTTGAGGGCGGGTCAACGGATAATACCTGTGAGGCGATCAGGCAGGTTATCAGGGACAATCCGAACAGGAACATTTCATTATTAATTCAGGATGGCAAAGGGAAGAAGGATGCGGTAGAAAAGGGTTTTAACCACGCCAAGGGAGATATCCTGGCTATTTTAGACGCGGATATCACCGTTCCGCCGGAGTCGCTGCCGAGGTTTGTCGAGGTATTAATAAGCGGAAAAGGTGAGTTTGTCAACGGCAGCCGGATGGTCTATCCCATGAGGGGGAAAGCCATGAGATTCTTGAACCTCCTGGCCAATATTTTTTTCAGTTGGATTTTTTCATATCTCCTGAACCAGCCGGTCAGGGATACGTTGTGCGGCACAAAAGTATTGCGAAAAAAGGACTACGGGCGCATTGTTGACAATCGTTCTTATTTCGGAGATTTTGATCCATTCGGTGATTTCTACCTTTTGTTCGGGGCCGCACATATTAATTTAAAGATCATCGACCTGCCTGTGCGTTACGAGGAGAGGCGCTACGGCGATACGAATATCAGGAGATGGAGAGACGGTTTCTACCTCCTGAGGATGGTGTTGTTCGGGATGCGCAAATTGAAATTCCATTGGCTGTCTATGCGCGCCAAGCCTGGGTGTACATGAAAAAATTATTGGATTATCTGAGATTAGGGGAAGTCAAGGACATGGAGGGCCTCGATAGCGCCGTAGTTTCTTTGTTGCAGGCGAATATCATCCGAAAGAAACCTTTTCTTAAACGGTTGTATGTCGATTTTTACAAACAGCTGAAACTGTCGATACCAGGCGATATTAATTCAAAATCTATTGTGGAATTGGGCTCCGGACCCGGTTTTATAAAGGCGTTGATCCCTCATGCCGTTACTTCGGATGTAATCCCTTTGCCGCATGTAGATAAACAATTTTCCGCGTTCGATATGCCTTTTAAAAACAATACAGTAGATGTTTTTTTAATGTTGAATGTCTTCCATCATATCAGTGACGCGAGCTCTTTTTTGAAAGAGATCGATAGGTGTCTGAAGAGCCATGGCCGTGTTATTATGATTGAGCCGGCGAATACTTTCTGGGGCCGGATAATCTGGAAGAACTTTCATCATGAGCCATTTGATCCAAAGGGGGGGTGGTTTTTTGAAGGGTCTGATCCGATTTTTTCAGCCAACGAAGCGCTGCCGTGGATTGTATTTTGTCGTGACAGAGAAAGGCTGCATACGGAATTTCCATCCCTGAAGGTCTTGAGCATAAGACCACATTCCCCGTTGAGTTATATAGTCAGCGGAGGCGTTTCCATGAAGCAGTTGTTGCCATCCTGCCTCTATCATGCGGTAAAGGGGGTCGAGATGATTTTGAGCCCGTTCAACAGATATCTTGGCATGTTCATGACGATCGAGATAGAAAAGACGAAGGTCTTCTCATGCTGATAGAATTTATAAAACGACATAAGCCCGGACAGATCTGGGTCCTTTTTTTAGAAGAATATCTTGGACCGATGGTTCGCTGGATACCCGGATATGAAGGTATGTTTATTAGGTGGTTGTTTTATAAAATGACGTTCAAGCATCTCGGCAAAAAAGCCCTGATCTGGCCCTCCGTTTATATTACGCACAGTTACAACATGGTTGTTGGAAGATACCTGGCCATTAACAGGGGGGCCCACATTGACGGGAGGGGCGGTATAGAAATAGGGGATTATGTGTTGATCGGCCCTAACGTATTTATCGGTTCATCAAACCATATCGTTCCTCCGGTTAAAGATAGGCCGAGGATATTTCTGGGGCATACGCCGGAACCGGTCAAGATCGGTAATAATGTCTGGATAGGCGCCAATGCGATCATTTGCCCGGGAGTCAGCATAGGAGACAACAGTGTTATCGGCGCGGGAAGTGTTGTGGTAACGAATGTGCCCGCGTCTGTTGCCGCGGCCGGTTCACCGGCGCGCGTTATAAAAGAATTCTAATGAGGATCCCAATGCTTAATAACGATAGGGACAGGAAGAGAACGGTTGCATTCGCCGGCTTGTTACTTTTTGTATTCAATCTGATAGGATTTGTGGCTTTTAGATATTATATTTCAGACGATCTATACGGCGGAGACGTCATCAACTTTGCGGTAAACAAAAGTTCATATTTTTTACAGTGGAGCGATATTCAAAATTACGGCGATTTTTTTTCGAGGGTATTGTCTGGAAAAAACAAGGACCCTCATACGGATCCAGGCGCTTTTGTGTGGAGACAATTGAGCGGCAGGGGCCGGCAGGCCATGGAGAGGCTGTCCAGCGGTCCGTATATCGAGAAAGATAAAGACCTGTTTATCCTGGAATTTAATAAGTGCCTGATCGATCCTGAAATTGATTGGCCCGCGCAGTTGATCCCGGACGCAAAAAAGATATTGGCCGAAAAACAATTTGTTTCTAACAGGGAATATAACGGTCGTATCCTGACAAGGCTATTTCCACAAATCAATTATCCGGCCCAATTTAATAAGATTAGCCTGTCGTCCCTTATGAGGACTACATGGAAAAGCATCCCAATTCTTTTTACAATAAAACAACCCACCCGGTATTCCCCATTAACGAACTTATATGTAGGCACTATGCAGCTTTTTCTAGATAACAGTCCCGAAAGGATCATGGTTGCGACTATTATAAATGGAATTTTTTACGCATTATTGATGACCCTGGCGTATTTTCTAGCCATGGAAGTTTTTACATCTATCCGATGGGCGTTCTTTTCAGTCCTGTTGTTCCAAGCCTCTGTTCCCGCCATCATCTCGGTTTATAGCATATTCAGTCTTCCTTATTTATTTGTACCGTTGGTGATGGTAGCAGCCTTTGTTTGTTATCTCAGATATAAAAAAACCGGCCAGGTTATATTTTTTATACTCTTTGTAGTTTTGTCCATTTTTGGTCCGTGGTTCAGGGAATTTTCAGGCTTGATACCTTTTATAGTATTGGTTAACGAGATCGTAAATTTTAAAAATAAGCGCTCCAATATAGTCATAGGTGCCTCTCTTTTGCTTATCGCGCACAGCATTTATCCCTCGCTTCTTACGCGATTGGTCGGATTAAACAAAGGGGATTTTTTTGGTGTTTATGCCCAAAATAACGGCCAACAACTCGTGACTTCCAAAATACGATGGATGACGCCGGGGATGGTCTTAGTAGAAATACCGTTTATCATCTGGATACTTTCCTGGGTATCAATGGGATTTTGGGTATCAAGAGAGATTTTCTTGCCCAGGGCGCTCAAGTTTCTTAAGACCGCGTTTATCGCTTTACTTTTTTTGGTACCGCTGGGCGTTGCTTGTTTTTTCTTCGCGCATTTCCAGGACCAGAGATGGCAATGGCCCGGCGAAGGCGCCGCCGCCGGAGTTTTTATTTTTTCCGCTATTTTTATTTTGACAACGGCATCTTTAAGATTTAATACGTTAATGCCGCTCTATTTTATGATAGTTTTTATCCCGTTCATGAGAATTAGCGGCAATACAGAAGTGCATATGAGTTTTGCCCTGCTGCCGTTATCTATCATGTTGGTCTTGTGGATTAGAGAAGCATATCGCGCGTTTTCAATACGTTTAAGCGGGGTTGTAAAGAATATATGTTTGACCTGTTTGTCTTTTTTCTTTATATGGGGCATGACAGACCAGATTTTGAATGTTCGAGCCTGCGCTACTTCTCAAAAAGCCGTGGTCAGGACAAACAAAGAAATGGCTGAGTGGATAAAGACTCATCTTGAGCGTCATTGCGTCATTGTCTGCAACTTTTATAATTTTCCCGATATATTCTATTATTCAGGATATTATTTTGATCCCTACGAAACCGTCGAGAACTGCCCTTTGGGCCCTTCTTATGTGGTGCACAAAGACCGGGACTTTCAGGATCTGCTGCAAAAAAAGTACGATTTGACGCCCGTGTACTTATTGTCGGCCCAGCTTAAATTGTTTGACTATCAGAGGGATTATCACGAGCATAAGTATGTAAAAAGTCCTCCCGGTCGGCTGGAGTGGTTAGCGTCTTTTGAGGCTAAAAATATTTACTATTATATCGATCCCCTGAAGTATTTTGTCATGCGGCGTTATCAACCGCTCCCGCTTTATATGGATTGGAGTATCGATTTCTATTATAACAATGAACCGTCTGTGTTCAAGCGCGTTGTTAAGGCGGATTACACCCTGTATCGATTAAGTGACCTTTCTATAGGTTTCCCAGAGCCCGAAGTTAAGAACGCTTCGTTAGCGCCTAAGCTCGTTGATCAATTGAACGGTTATAATATTACTGGAAAAACCCGCGAAGAGATCGATAAATCCATCCATGGAGCTGTTCAAGATACGCCCAAAACCATAGATGCGCCGCGGCTCGTAACCGATTATAAGAAGTACAACATCGTGTATTACAACGAGCTTTTTTACGCGGTCCCGCAGTCTCTAGGCCCCCTGGACCTGTCCCAAGAAAAAGATAGAGTCCGGCCGGGTATTATTGTAGATAAAAAGCTCAAAAAGATCAAAAAAGCCATCAATAATGTTGAAATATCGCGGATTTTGGTGAAGGCCAAATGGTATTTTTATAGGATGCTTCAAAAATTACATAAAATATTATTTGTTTTGGCGCTTTATGCCGCCACATAAATCTTTCTTGCTAAAACTGAAATTGTTCCTAAACATGGTATTTATAACAATAAGGCAATTGCGGTTAAAGTCGAAACGCAATAGCGGCAATAAAGCAGTTCAAAAAAGTTTGTTTTTGAAACTTATTATGGCATTTGTTTTTTTAAAGAGGATGTGTAAAAACAATGTCTATACTATTCGCGCCTGCCGCCAGGCCATAAGAGAGCTTAGGCGCAGCGGAGCAAAAGAAGCTGTTTTTTACGGCGCGGGAAATTTGACAAAAATTTTATATATACTCGCGAAAGAATGTAGTATAGAAGTGAAGGGCATATACGATCCATTGCTTGCGGGCAAAAGATTTTTAGGCTTTGAAATAAAGAATGATGACGCAATCAAGGATTATGAGGGGAAAGTTATTATAAACTACTTTAGCGGTATAAGCGAAAAGATAAGAAGGCTTCAAAGTTTGGGCATTCAAAGAAATAATATTGTGAGATTGCAATAATGGCCGCGAAAGAATTTTCACTGATTCTACCGACAAAAGATCGTCCAAAATTAGCGTATAGGCTGCTTGAGAGCATAGCTGTGACTACTTCCAATATAGATAAGATCGAAGTTGTCTTATGTATCGATGAAGATGACGTCGATAGCCAACAGATCGATTATCCCGGGATACTATTATTAAAGATTATCGGCAACAATAAAAATATGGGGGCCATAATTAATAAGTGTTATGATAAAAGCCGGGGAAAATTCATAATGCTGCTTAATGATGATATGATTTTTCGCACAGAAAATTGGGATGAGAAAATTCTTAAAGAATTTGCCCTTTTTCAAGATGGGATAGCCCTTATATACGGTGATGACTTATATTACGGCAAAAAAGTGCCTACTTTTCCGATTCTGTCCCGCGTTGCCTGTGAAATCATGGGCCATGTTTGCCCTGCTGAGTATAAAAAACATTGCATCGACCCCCATCTGTTTGATATTTTCTCCAGATTAGCCGATTTAGGTCATAACCGCCTTATATACTTGCCGAAAGTAATCTTTGAACACATGCATTATGGGCTTTCTACCGCTGCCTATGATACCGAAGGGCGGTTTATGGATGATAGAGACGATCAGGAAGTTTTTTCCGCATACGCGATAAACCGCCAAAATACCGCGATAAAGCTGGCAAGGCATATAGAATCCTATTGTAGCGGAGTCAAGCGCGAGCCATGAGAATCGCTCTGGTGCATGATTGGTTGACCGGCATGCGCGGCGGGGAAAAGGTGTTGGAGGTGTTATGCGCGATCTTTCCCCGCGCCGATCTCTACACTTTGCTGCATGCGCGAGGAAGCGTTTCTCCCCGGATCGAAGATCGTACTATTTTTACCTCTTTTCTGCAAAATGCCCCCGGCATAGAAAAGTATTACCGGTATTATCTGCCGTTAATGCCCATGGCCATCGAGTCGTTTGATTTTTCGAGATACGATTTGGTCATCTCGTCGAGCCATTGTGTGGCGAAAGGGGTGCGTTCTCCTCGCAAGACTCCGCATATTTGCTACTGTCATACGCCGATGCGGTATATCTGGCACATGTACGACGCTTATTTTGGCGGCAAGGACAAAATATTTTCAAAAAAATTATACATGCCCATGATAAGGGCCTATTTACAATCGTGGGATGTGAAAAGTTCCAGGCGTGTGAGCTATTTTATTGCCAATTCGAAAAACGTCCAAAAAAGGATAAAGGAATGCTACAATAGAGAGGCGTATGTCATCTATCCGCCGGTCGACACAGAGAAGTTCGCCATCAGCGGTGAATTAGGCGATTTTTATCTGATCGTAAGCGCGTTGGTTTCCTATAAGAGGGTTGATCTGGCGATCGAAGCGTTTAACAAACTGAAGCTGCCGCTAAAAGTTATCGGCTCAGGCCCGGAAGAAAAAAGACTTAAGAAGATCGCGTTGCCGAATATTGAATTCCTGGGATGGCAGCCGGATGAGAAATTGGCAGAATACTATTCTCGATGCCGGGCCGTGATCTTTGCCGGAGAAGAGGACGCCGGGATCGTTCCCCTGGAAGCGATGTCATCAGGCAGGCCTGTCATAGCGTATGCCAAAGGCGGGGTGGTTGAGACAGTGATACCAGCGCAGGATGCGCGCGAACCAGCGTATGCGACAGGAGTCTTTTTTAATAAACAGACATCGGAAGATATGATCGAAGCGGTCTATCGATTTCAGAAGCTCAAGGATATTTTTGATCCGTTCATGATACGCCGCCGCGCCCTTCTTTTCGATAAGAAAAATTTTACCGATAATCTCAAAAGGTTTATAGAGGAAAAGATAGAAGATGCTAAAAAAGCATAGCCAAATCTTCAAAACACTTTTTTTTCTAATGGACATGGCAATAGTTTTTGGGTGCTGGGTATCCGCGTATTTTTTGCGATATTATGTGTACACCGCTTTACCGCCGATCCAGATACCGGCTTTCAGCGCGCACCTGGTCGTTTTAATTTTTATATTCCCTTTGTATTGGCTTGCTTTTAAACAAGCAGGTCTCTATAAGCCCCAACGGACTGCCCGGATCAGATCAGAGCTATTAAATATCGCCAGGGCTTCCAACTTCTGCTTATTTGCCATTATTTTCTTCGTCTATTTTTTTAGAAGTCGTTATCAATATTCACGGTCGATATTTATTTATTTTTGGGTTCTGTCTACGGCTAGTTTCATATTATATCATTTGATACTGAGAAAGCTTTTAAGGTATTTACGTAAAAAAGGTTACAATCTGCGCCATATCCTGATCGTAGGGACCGGTTCTCTAGCTGAAGAGGCGCAGCGCAAGATCGGTGAACATCCGGAGTTCGGGCTTAAAATCGAAGGGTTTTTGAGCAGATCTCCCGCTGATACAGGCAGATCAATAAATGGCGTGAAAATCATGGGTACCTATAACGAGCTTAAAGATATTGTCAAGGACAAAGATATTGATCAGGTCATCTTTGTTTTATCGGCCGGTGAGGATAGGTTTATCCGCCCGCTTTTGGGATATATTAAGGATGAGACTGTCGATATCAAAATAATCCCCGATCTGGGTGATTTCTTTACCTTACGGAAAAATCTGGAAGATATTGGCGGTTTGTCGGTTATCACCCTCAGAGAAAGCCCTTTGGGCGGATGGGCGAGGATAACCAAAAGGACGTTTGACATAATCGGGGCATCTCTGGGAATAGTTATCTTTTCACCATTGATGTTTCTCATCGCCATCCTTATTAAATTGACATCTAAAGGGCCGGTTTTTTACAGACAAAAACGGCTTAGCCTCGATGGAATACCTTTTGAGCTTATTAAATTCAGAACGATGGTAGAGACCGCGGAGGATTCTTTCTCTCCTGGCTGGACGAATGAGTCGGATAAGCGTAGAACATGGATAGGCAAAATGCTGAGGAGGTTTAGCCTGGATGAGCTTCCTCAGTTTTTAAATATTTTAAAAGGAGAGATGAGCATAGTGGGGCCGCGGCCGGAGAGACGGTTTTTTGTGGAGCAATTTTCTAAGCGCGTTCCCAAATACACGCTTAGGCATATGACAAAGTCTGGAATAACCGGCTGGGCACAGATACACGGCTGGCGGGGTAACACCGCTATTGATAAACGCATCGAATACGATTTATATTATATTGAAAACTGGTCGATATGGCTGGATATCAAGATTGTTCTTTTAACTATTCTAGCGATTATAAAAGGAAAAGGGGCTTATTAAGCAGATGAGGGATAAGTTCATAATTACATTTGAGCTGATCTGTGAATATTGTTTGTATGGGCTGATTTTCTTTCTACCGATATCAAAGTCAGCGTGCGAAATATTTTTTTGGATAGCACTGCTGTCTTTCATTTGTGAAAAAGCTTTAAAGCCGGATTTTAAATTTTTGAAAGATAATTTGTATTTTTTTCTTTTGTTGTTTATATGTTTTAACGCGTTATCATTGTTAAACAGCGGGCCGTTATTAGCAAAAAGTCTCGGTACGCTGTTTGGAAAATGGCTAAAGTTCGCTCTCGTTTTTGTAGTAGCGGCGGCCGTCCTCAGCAATGAAAGACGCATTGCCAGATTTGTAACGATAAGCGTACTCTCGGGAATATTGGTTTGTCTGGACGGGATCTTCCAGAGCATGTTCAAATATGATTTATTTTGGCATAATGCTGTTATTCCAATAAAGGGCTGCGGAGAAGGCATTGGAGGCATAACCTCTGTTTTTGATCATTATAATGACCTCGGCGGTTATCTTGTCGTACTCTTTTTTATTTATACAGGCCTATTTTTAACAATGAAATCAAAAAACGCGCCTTATCGTATATTAATGTTTATGCCCATACCTCTGTTTTTCTTTTGTCTTTCTCTTACGTTTTCACGCGGGGCTTTGGTAAGTCTCGTCTTCGCGTTATTAATTATGATAGTAATTTTATACAGGGCCAAAAAAGTTGCCGTCTCATTTATTATTCTTTCGATAGCGTTTATCGCTATGCTGCCCCTGAAAGAAAGGCTGCTTTATATGCTTGAAAAAGGAGGTGATTCCGTTAGATTTATTGTGTGGAAAGGAACATGGCTGATGATAAAGGAGAATATGTTTTTAGGTAAAGGTGTCGGGACCTATATGGATCATTTCCCAGAATTTATTCCCGGCCTGAGCGCCCGTTATGCGCATAATTGCTATTTGCAGATTTGGGCGGAAACCGGAATATTTGCCCTGTTGAGTTTTTCACTTTTCATAGGTTTGGTTTTGAAAAAAGGGCTCTTACTAATAAACATACGCGGGGATTATTTATTATTAGGGTTATTTTGCGGCATAACCGGATTTCTGGTCCATAGTTTTTTTGATACGCATTTTTATTCCCTGCAATTATCTTATCTATTTTGGATTAATTTAGGAGTATTGCATGCTATCGTAAAGATGTTTAGATGATCAGACTATTTGTTAAGGCGCAAAGAACGACGGGAGATGCCGCGAAAATGGATAATAATTAAGTGTCGTATTTAAAAGTATGTGTGCTCAGGAGCAGTTCCAGGGGTAATTGCACCGCTATCTGGACGGAAAGATCGGGTATTTTGATCGATTGCGCGGGTATTGGCCTGAAGGAGATCGAAAGTGACTTAAGAGATATCGGGCTGGATCAGTCGCGGATAAACGGCATCGTCATAACGCATGGACATGAAGACCATATCTGTAAAAATACGTTCAAAATAGCGGGCCATTACGGTGTCCCGATCTATATACACCGCGATACGTATCAAGTAGTCAAGGAGCGGTATCACATGAAAAACCATCCATTTAAAGTAGTGCATCATACGGAAAAGTCATTTATAATAAATAACCTGAAGATCATGCCATTTAAAACGTTCCATGGCGGCGGCTATGTAGGTAAACCGTTCGGTTTTTGCGTAGAATACGAAGATAAGCTCTCGCGCCGCAAGGTTGGCCTTTTAACGGATACGAGCAAGGTAACCGACAGCATGGTCAGGATGCTGTATGATTGCAAGTGCCTGATACTTGAATGTAACCATGACGCGGAGTTGGCGTGGGAAATATCGCCGAATCAGGCGACATGGCGAGAACACCTTAACAATGACGCCGCGGCCGAAGCGCTGGTAAAGATCAAGAATGGATCTGTTGATAGAGTGGCCCTAAAGCATGTCTTTCTGGCGCATATCAGCGAAAGGCATAATAAACCCAGGACCCTTATCAGCCGGATATCAAATGATATTCGTAAAGAGAATATTACGGATTGCGATCTAATGCTGACCTACCGCGAAAAAAGGACCCAGGTCAAAGAGATCATATGAAACTACATACCGATCGAACGATTGTCCCCGACCAGCTGCCGGCGAATCTTGACATAAATGATGAATTCAAGTCGGCGTTCGATCTTATGGAGAATACAAGGGAGTGCCTTTTTATCACAGGCAAGGCGGGCACCGGTAAATCGACCCTCCTGAAATATTTCAAGGCCCATACGGGTAAAAAGATAATCGTGCTGGCCCCGACAGGCGTCGCGGCGATCAATATAGGCGGCCAGACCATCCATTCATTCTTCAGGCTGCCTCCGAAGATCATTCAAAAAGATGCCATAAAGCGCCTTAAGAACAGGGACCTGATCGGGAATCTGGACATGGTGATAATCGACGAGGTATCGATGGTCCGCTCGGACCTTATGGACGGGATCGATCACGCATTGCGTCTTAACCGCGGTAGGATGAAGACGCCGTTCGGGGGAGTACAAATGGTATTTTTTGGAGATCTTTTCCAGTTATCGCCGGTCGTTGAGAATGAAGCGAGGCAGTTGCTGGAGGAGCGGTATTCAAGTCCATACTTTTTCAGCGCCGCCGTGTTTAACGATTGCAATATAAGGTCCATCGAGCTGTCGACCATATATAGACAAAAAGACAGTTCGTTCATGGAGCTCTTAAACAGGGTCAGGAACGAAGAGTATACCGAAGAGGACCTGGAGACATTGAATAAGAGGACCCAAGAGGATACCGCCCCTTCCAAAAAAGACGAGACGGTGATCCTGACGACGACGAACAGCCTTGCAAACGCGATAAATCAGGCCCGCTTATCAAAACTCCCCGGCAAAGAGATAACCTATAAGGCCGCCGCATCCGGGAAATTCGAAGAATCGGCATATCCGGCCGACCCGTTCTTAAGACTCAAAAAAGGCGCTCAGGTAATACTGATAAAAAATGATCCCGCCAAACAATGGGTAAACGGCACGCTTGCAAAGGTCGTAGGCCTGTCGAACGATTCGATACTCGTGGATATCAACGGGCGCACATGCGATGTGCCTGTTGTCAAGTGGCAGAAGATCGAGTATAGTTATAACGAGGACAAAGACAAGATAGAAGATGAGGTCGTGGGAGCCTTCGCGCAATATCCCATAAAGCTGGCCTGGGCCATCACTATTCATAAAAGCCAGGGGCAGACTTTTGATAAGGTCATGATCGACCTGGGGAATGGCGCGTTTACTCACGGCCAATTGTATGTCGCATTGAGCAGGTGCACCTGTCTGGACGGCATAAGACTCAAGCGGCCGGTGAGTCCCGGCGACGTCATATTTGACCGGCGTATCTATGAGATCAAGGACCGGTTCGCCGGGTTATTTTAAACCGAAAGGAGAAGAGCGTGAGCCAGGAAGAGCATATTCTTCATCAATTAAAGGCATTACACGATTGGACGTTACACGCAAATAAGCAGATAATCAGGATCGTATGGATGCAATGCATATTGGCGGTTATTACGTTGATAGCCCTTTTAACGGTAATATTCAAATAGGTAATGTAGCATTTGGCGTGTTATAATTGAAGCCAGGGAAAGAGTAGAATTGTCAATAGAAGGGCTTAATATCAATATGGGGGGTTACAGTGGGGATTTATAAGGATTTTTGTGGATTCGGCAAAAGAAAGACTAGCGTAACGGGAAATAAGATCATCAAACGGAATATGGTGAAGGCGATAGTAAAAAAACTTAAAGCAGAGGGCAAGCCGATAGACCGGCAGGCGATCAATAAAGAAGTCTTCGATAAAGTCCGCAGAAGGCATCAGTAATAGAAGGAGATGATACGATGAGCGATATCAAGGTCCAAAGGCTTGGTAAGGCGGAACTGGATAAGATGAAGGTATTCTCCTGGCCGACATGGGAGAAAGAGGCCTCGGTATTCGATTGGCAATATGACTCTATCGAAGAGTGCTATTTTCTGGAGGGGAAGGTCTCCGTAGAAACGGCCGACGGCAAGATAGTGACGTTTGGTAAGGGAGACTTTGTGACGTTCCCTAAGGGGCTATCGTGCGTCTGGAAGATCGCGGAACCCGTCAGGAAGCATTATAATTTCAGATAACGAGATTGCTTCTCCCGCCATCTGTCATGCTATGGGCGGGATCGCAATGACAAATACCCGCAGTGAAGGCCATTCTTAGATTATTTCATGGTATAATACCGGAAAGACTATGTTATCAGTTAAAAACATATCCAAAAGATACGGTACGCGGGTACTATTCTCGGACGTGAGTTTTGACGTGCTTGCCGGTGAAAAAGTCGGCCTCGTCGGCCGCAACGGCCACGGTAAGACCACGCTATTTCGGATCATAACAGGCGAAGAAGAGCCGGAGCATGGCAAGATCTTCAAACCAAACAATTATTCCATAGGGTATCTCGGACAGCATCTGTCATTTTCCAAGCCTACTGTGCTGGAGGAAGGGTGCCAGGGGTTGGGCCCCGAGGAGATAGGCGCCGAATGGAAAGTGGAGAAGGTCCTCTGCGGGCTCGGTTTTCGCGAAGATGACTTAAGCCGCAACCCTTCGGAGTTTTCCGGAGGGTTCCAGATGCGCATCGCCCTGGCCAAGGTGCTCGTCTCCGAGCCTGACATGCTCCTTCTCGACGAACCTACGAACTTCCTCGATATAGTTTCTATACGGTGGCTGGAGAAGTTCCTGCGTTCGTGGAAGGGCGAGCTGATCGTCATTAGTCACGACAGGGACCTTGTCGACAGCGTGACGACGCATATAGTAGGCATACACCGCGGGAAGGTAAGGAAGATAAAGGGTGCGACCGCGAAATATTACGCCCAGCTATATGCGGACGAGGAGCTGCACGAGAAGAGGCGTGTGCAGGATGAGAAGAAGCGCAAAGAGATTATGGAGTATGTGAACACGTTCCGCTCGAAGGCCAGCCACGCCAAGGGCGTCCAGTCGAGCATCAAGAAGCTCGAGAAGATGGAGAAGCTGGACAAGCTCGAGGAGATCCGCACGCTGTCGTTCTCGTTTAATTATGAGCCGTTCCGCGCCGGGCAGGTGATGGATGTCAATGACCTCACGTTCTCATACGACGGCAGGGGACCTTACCTGATAAGCGGTTTGAACCTTACCGTGAACAGTCACGACAAGATATGCATCATAGGAAAGAACGGCATGGGCAAGACGACGCTCCTGAGGCTCCTTTCCGGCAAGCTGAAGGCCGTAAGCGGGAATGTAAAGATGCATACGGCGGCGCTTCCGGCTTATTACGAGCAGGCTAATACGGCCGAACTTAACGATGAACGTACCGTGGAGGAAGAGATATCCGCCGGCAGGGCCTTCATCGACAAGACGCGGGTGCGCGGGATATGCGGCGCCATGATGTTTTCGGGGGACGACGCCGAAAAGAAGGTCAAGGTCCTTTCCGGCGGGGAGCGCAGCCGTTTACTTCTCGGGAAGCTCCTCGTGGCGCCCTCCAATATCCTTTTCCTGGATGAGCCTACCCACCATCTTGATATCGAATCATGCCAGGCGATGATGGATGCCGTCAGAGACTTCGATGGGGCGGCGCTGGTGGTAGCGCATGACGAACATTTCCTGAATGCGGTAGCGACAAAGCTCGTAGTCTTTAAGAACGATAAGGTATTTTTATACCCGGGCAATTACCGGGAGTTCCTGGAAAATATCGGGTGGGAAGATGACGAGTGTGCGGCGTCCGCAGCGGAAGCCGTTTCCGGCCCCCACGGCGCGACGGGGGCGATACAGCATGAACCGCCGCCAGGCTCTCCCAAGGGCGGGATCGGCCGCGGCGCGGCGGGATCCGACAAGAAAAAGTCAAGAAAGGCCCGCGCGGAGTTTATCGCTATGAGATCAAAATGCCTAAAACCTCTCGAAGAAAAAATCAAAGGCCTTGAGGATGAGATAGTTTCTGCCGAAGCGAAGGTTGGGGTAGTGAACGAGGAGCTGGCGAAGGGTTCCAGCAGGTGGGGCATCGGGGCCATACGAAGGAGTCAGCTTTCCAGGGAGCTGAAAGAGCTGGCGGAAAAGATAGACTCCTCTTATTCCCAGCTCGACGCGGCGATGAAGGCATACGATGCCGAGAAGCTGAAATATAGCGATGGATGATAGGCGAGGGGCGGAGTTGGCCATATTTAAAAATATATTTATAATAGTTACCCTTTCGGGCTGTATGGTATCGGGCTGGCTAGACCTGGCCTTTAGTCACGTTGTGCAGGAAGACGGCGAGTGGAACCCCGTTTCGGTAGGGCCGTTGACAACTTGGACCGCGCCTCACTGCGGCCGCGGGAGACTTGGGGTCCAGCCCTTCTTTTTTTATAATCGGACCCGTGGCGTCTTTGACGGCGAGGGGCGCTACAAGTCATTTACCGGCAAAGAGACGAGGTCCCAGTACCAGGAACAGCTTTTTCTTCAATACGGCGTCACCGACTGTCTTGAGATCGCCGGACAAGGTGTATATCAACAGAATCTCCGGCACTTTGAAGGCGATAGCGCCGCTTCGACGGGATTCGGCGATTCGTATTTATTTGTACGCTATTGCGCCCTGGAAGAGACAGCATGGCTGCCTCATGCGACGGCCATATTTCAATTGAAGCTTCCCACGGGAAAATACGAGAAGGCGGATGACGGAAAGCTAGGCACGGATCTCATGGGCGCTACATCGGGAGGCGGCTCCTACGACCATGGTTACGGCATCAACTTCACGAAGAAACTGAAGCCATTCATCCTTCACGCGGATCTCATTTATACTCTGCCGATCCTCACCAGGGTGGATGGCGTAAAGACCAGATACGGCAATTATATCAACTATGATCTCGGCGTAGAATATTTCTTGCCACATGGATTTAACCTGATAGTCGAGTGTAATGGCTTCATCCAGGGCGATAGGAAAGAGGATGGCGAGTTTGTGCCGGCGTCGGATGTGGGTTTTCTCAACATAGCCCCCGGGATAGGATGGTCCTGCGACAAGATCCAGACGTTACTGGCTTATCAGCGGACCCTTGCCGGGACCAATGCCGATGTGAACGATTCGGTAATATTCACTTTCGTATATACGTTTTGAGGAGGGCATTTGAGCGCCAGATCCCGAGCGAGCATCGTGACGATAAAAGACCCGGCCGACCCGCGTCTGTCGGCCTACCGTTCTCTAAAGGGTAAAGAGCTGGAAAAAGACGGCATATTCGTGGCGGAGGGCGAGAAGGTAGTTAAGAGCTTGCTTGAGAGCGGGTGCCGGATGGCATCCTGCCTTACGGCAAGCGACGCGATAAAAAGATACAGGCCTGTTCTTTCGGCTATGACGAAAAGAGGGGTACCTGTTTACGTTACGGATGGCCGGTCGATAGAGAGTATAATAGGTTTCCGTTTTCATAAGGGGATCATGGCTGTCGGTTATTGCCCCAAAAAGTTTACGGTCCGGGAAGCCCTGAGGCCGGGCAAGCGGCCTTTGCTCCTTGTCGCGCTAAATGGTGTTAACGACCCCCAAAACGTCGGCCTTATAGCGCGCAACGCCGCCGCCTTCGGAGCGGATGCGCTCATAGTTGATCACGCCACGTATGATCCGTATTATCGAAAAGCGATCCGCGTCTCGATGGGGACGATCTTCAGATTGCCGGTCTTCTACGAAAAAGATCTTATATCAAGCCTGTCCCGGCTAAAGATTGATCATGATACCCGTATAATAGCCGCCACGCCGGGCAGGGGAACCAACGATATCGCCAAAGCCGATCTCTCGGGCAATATTTGTATTGTTTTCGGCAATGAGGATAAGGGCATATCGCCCGGAGTGTTAAGTATTACCGACGCCAGGATCCGCATCCCGGTCTCAAATACCGTCGATTCCTTGAATGTCGCCAGCGCCAGCGCCGTATGTCTCTATGAAGCGTCGCGTAAAACGAAGCCGCGGAAAAAGATAGGGACAGAGAACGTTTTTAGAGGTAAAATATGTATAATATGAAATTTATAGTCAAACACAGGGAAATAATAGTTTTGACTTTCGTCGGCGCCACGATAGGGTACTTTACGCTCTCGCCGTTCGCCATAGTCGTGACTCATGCCATAAATGGCGGAGTAACGCTGGACAGCATATACGCGGCCTATTCGCATCCCTGGCGCTCGGTGATCGAGTTATTCAAACCCTACCTGGTGGTGTGGGGATTGATATTCTCGGTCCTGAGAGATCATATATTTACGGTCTTTGTGGGCTCATTGGGATTCCTGATAGGCCTGTACCTAGAGACCAGAAGGAAGTATTCCGAAAGGCTTGCCGAAAGCTACGCGAAGCTGAAGAAGCTCGAGGAGATGAAAGACTCGCTGACCCACATGATAATCCATGATCTCGGTAATCCCCTGGCTCTCATACTTGGCCGTCTTCAATTTCTTGAAGAGGGTATCCCGAACATAACGGATACGCAAAAAGACCATATCCAGGCCGCATATAAGGCTGGGCAGGAGATGAAGGATATGATATCCAACCTGCTTGATATCATCAAGATGGAGGAGGGTAAATTCAGATTGAAACAGGTAGAAATAGATCTGAATGTCCTGCTCGGCGAGATCGTATCTTCTATGAAGGTCTTTTCCCAGAAGCAGGAAAAGACCATATCCGCCAGGGCAATATCCGATCTTCCGAAGCTGCATGCGGACAGGGATGTCCTGAAGCGCATCGTCCTGAACCTGATATGGAATGCCATGAAATTCTCCCCTCCTAAATCGAATATCGAAGTTTCGGTATTTTATAAAAAAGAGGAGCAGATCGCGGAGATAGTGGTGGAGGACCACGGCAAGGGTATCCCGAAAAAATACCAGGAGCTTATCTTCGATAAATTCGCGCAGGTGGAAGGCGCCGAGAGCGTGGAGGGCGCCGGGAAAGGGTTGGGGCTGCATTTCTGCAAGCTGGCTGTTGAGGCCCACGGCGGTAGAATATGGGTTGAGAGCGAGCCGGGTAAGGGCAGCGTATTCTACTTTACGATACCGGTGCGGTGAGTTTTCTTATCCGGTAAACTAAAAAAGGAGGGAAGCAATGGCAAGATATAAGGCGGCGCATCTTTTTATTGTCCTTTTGGCGGGATTTATTATGTCTAAAGGCGCTTATTGCCTGGAGGGTGATGGCATGGCAGGGCAGGGTCAATTTGAAAAGATATCGAATGAGGCTTCCGTTAAAGATGGCGTCAAAGAGATAACATATGAACAGTTCGTGAGGATAAGGAATTCCGGCGAGGAATATCTGCTCCTGGATGTCCTGTCCCTGGATAGTTACGAGAGCGGTCATATCGGAGGCGCGATATCGTTTCCCGAGGGGTCGATCGATAATGATAGCGCGAATATTATGATCCCTAAAGGATCGCGTATTATAGTTTATTGCGGAAATTTCAAGTGCGGCGCGAGCACTTCCGCGGCTAAGAAGCTTTCGGGGATGGGATATGATGTGCTGGATTACAAAGGCGGATTGAAGGACTGGCAGGATAAAGGGAACGAGCTCTCAAAATAGCGGACCTTCCTCTGTAAATCATTGACTGGAAGTAAGATATAATGTAGCATATTAAAATACGCAAAAGCGAACGGATTTTTATCCCGCCGCCGAACACCCCGCTCTTTAGAGCGGGGATGGACAGGGCGGGATGTCGCAACAACAGAAAGGAACCCCGGGCTTTAGCCCGGGTGGGCTCCATGTCAAAGCGCGAAGATCCCTCTCCAGGGATGGCCAGGGAAAAGAGGACCATCGAAGTGATGGTAAAAATGTATTGTTCCAGCCATCATGCGGCAAATAAAAGCCTTTGCCGTGAATGCGGCGATCTTCTGTCCTATGCCCTCCAGCGCCTTCTAAAATGTCCTTTTGGGGAAAAGAAACGCGCCTGCTCGAAATGCAAGATCCACTGTTACGAGCCATCTATGAGGCAGAAGATCACATCCGTCATGAGATATGCGGGTCCGCGAATGATATCGAGGCATCCTGTTTTAGCTCTGGCTCATGGGATCAAGAGCCTGTAATATTATAATGAGTCTGTAAATATTGGGAGATCGACAGATGAAGAATATTCGGTTCACTATCATTGTGTTACTTACCGTATGCCGGGCGTCTTTCGCTTTGGCCGGCGAAACACCTGAAGCAATTTCTAAAGAATCCAAAGAGTGTATAGCATGCCATAAAGAACAGATGCCTGCCGTTGTGGAACAGTGGGGAGCCAGCAGGCATTTTCGCGCCAATGTAGCCTGTTATGAGTGCCATCAGGCGGCAAAAGGAGAGCCCGACGCGTTTGAACATAACGGAGTTATTATCGCGACCATAGTTTCGCCAAAGGATTGCGCCCGTTGCCACAGCGAGGAAGCCAGGGAGTTTATGAGTTCGCACCATTCAAAGGCAGCGAGGATACTTGGTTCCCAGGATAACAGGCTGGCCGAGGTAGTGGAAGGCAACCGCGGCTTCAAGACAGAAGGTTTCCCCGATGGGGTTTCATCCGCTGTCGTAAATGGTTGTTGGCAGTGTCATGGCTCTGAAGTAAAGGTATTGAAGGACGGTAAGCTCGATCCGGCAACATGGCCAAATACAGGCATCGGCCGCATCAATCCTGATGGTTCGGAAGGGAGCTGCAGCGCATGCCATTCCAGGCATAAATTTTCTGTAGAACAGGCGCGGAATCCGGAAAACTGCGGTAAGTGCCACATGGGTCCCGATCATCCCCAGATCGAGATTTACGAAGAATCGAAGCATGGCATCGCATTTCACGCTAATAAGCATAAGATGAATCTGGACAACGAAAAGTGGGTTGTCGGAGAAGATTATAATGCCGCGCCTACTTGCGCTACCTGCCATATGAGCGCTACTTCCACACAGCCGGTGACCCACGATGTCGGGATGAGGATAAGCTGGAACAATAGGCCGGTTATATCTATACGCCCGGAAGTTTCCGACGCGAATATGGGCCTGCCCGGGAAAGACATTACCTGGAAGACCCGGCGTAATAATATGAAGGATGTCTGCTTTAATTGTCATGGCGAACCTTTTATCGAGAGTTTTTATATCCAGTATGACAGCCTGATAGAACTCTATCATGAAAAATTTGCCGAACCCGGACAGGATCTTATGGCGGCCGCTAAACCACTTCTTAATCCGGTCCCATTTGGAAATAAGATCGATTTCACATGGTATGAGCTCTGGCATCACGAAGGCCGACGGGCGCGCCATGGAGTTTCCATGATGGGGCCGGATTATACCCATTGGCACGGGACCTATGAAGTCGCGAAGAGCTTTTACGCGGAATTCATACCGGAGCTTCAATCGTTGGCTGAAGAGAATGCCAGGTCGTCGGATCCTAAAAAGGTTGAGGCGGCAAAGGCGTTAAAGGCAAAGATTGAAGAGGTCCTGAATTCGGATAACCACAAATGGTTTATCAATAAGATGGATCCGCAGGAAGCGGCTAGAAGGAAAAGGGAACAGGAGGAGTTCCAGAAGCGGTATCAGAAATAAGGGTTAAGACAACAGATCGGGGAAACGCATGAAATTCATCAGTAAAGTCCTTATGATTGGTTATGGATCGGTCGGCAGATGCGTACTGCCGGTTTTGTTGAAGCACGTAGATATCCCGTACAGAAACATTACTATCGTTGACTTTGCCGATAAAAAGAAAGACCTGGCCGTATGGATAAAAAAAGGAATAAAATATTCGCAGGAGAAGATCACCCCTATAAATATGTCAAAGGTGCTGTCCAAACATGTGGGGGGCGGAGGCCTCATAATAGACCTGTCCTGGAACATAGATTGTCTCGACCTTTTGACCTGGTGCCATAACAACAAGGTGTTGTATGTAAATACCTCGGTCGAGGAATGGGATCCATACGCGGCGATCCACGATAAGAGTCCGTTTGAGAAGTCGCTATATTATAAGCAAATGGCGATAAGAGAGATGGTCTCGAAGTGGAATAACGATTCCATAACCGCCGTTTTGGACCATGGGGCGAACCCGGGCCTTATCTCGCACTTTACAAAAAAGGGGATTTTGGACATAGCGAGGAAGGCGATAGACGATAAGACCACTTCTTCCAAAAGCGTCAAGCTCCTTAAGCGTTTTACCAATGAGAAAAATTTCTCCCGCCTGGCGATGGAACTGGGAGTGAAGGTCATCCATTGCAGCGAGAAAGACACTCAGGTCACTGGGCTTCACAAGGAAGTGGATGAATTTGTCGGGACCTGGAGCATAGAAGGCCTGCGTGAGGAAGGGACGGCGCCCGCCGAATTGGGGTGGGGCACCCATGAATATAAACCGCCTTTATCGGCGACGGTCCCTCCATATGGGCCGAAAAATCAGATATTTCTTTCTCAGATGGGAATGAATACCTGGGTACGTTCATGGGTGCCTAATTGTGAGATCGTAGGGATGGTGATCCGCCACGGAGAGGCGTTCTCCATTTCCGACAGGCTGACGGTATGGAAAGACGGGAAGGCCGTTTATCGCCCTACGGTACATTACGCGTATTTACCGAATGACGAGACCATGGCGTCGCTGCATGAGTTGAGATCTAGGAACTACGAACTCCAGTCCAGGCTGAGGATAATGGGCGATGAAATAATAAAAGGAGAAGACGCGCTAGGCGCCCTTATCATGGGGCATAAGTACACTTCCTGGTGGACCGGCAGCGTTTTGAGCGTAGACAGGTCCCGCAAACTTATACCTCACCAGAATGCCACTACCGTACAGGTCGCCGCAGGCGTAATAACGGCGGTGATGTGGGCGATAGAGAACCCCCATAAGGGTGTCTTGCTGGCGGATGACCTACCGCACGACTATGTGTTGAATAAGGCAATGCCTTACCTTGGCAAGTTCGTATCCGAGCAGTCCGATTGGACCCCTTTCAAGAATTACCAGATATTTTTCATGGAGAGCGCGTGTCAATCCTTGGATAAAAAAAATCCGTGGTCTTTCAGTAATTTTCTATTCAGGGATTGATCTGAGAATGCCGATGCTTAAATAGCCGATGGAGTTCGTTATTTGAATTATCTATTTATAATATACTTCTTCCTGTTATAATAGTATATTTACCGGTGCCATTCGCTTTGGGCTTTACGATCCTAAGAAAAAATAAAAGAAGCTAAATAATATGAGTGATGCATTAAAAGAGACGATCGCCATGTGCGCAGTTTTCAATATACACGAAAAAAGGAGCGAAAGCGGCTCTTACTTCGAATGTGTCTATAAGAATAAGGACATTGCCGGTGTGGAGAAGGCCATATCCGACTCGTTCGGCCCCGCCGCAAAACCACCCGAGGCGCCACCCGCTAAAGAGGACAGCAGATTAACAAAGGACCACGGCGGTATTTTTAAAGGGCAGACCCTTTATAAAAAGGACATTGGCGATAGTATCATCATAGCCATGCTCTGGCCATGGCAGGATAATACCCATACCACCCTCAAGGTGGCGCTTATAAAGAAATAATGCCAGAAATAAGCGGTTATGAACGAAGCGGTATAGGCGGAAGCGGTTATGGAAAAGTTTGCGGTCAAAAACAGCATAAAAACAAAAATCCTATTATTGGTGCTTTCCTGCCTTTTCGTGATGACTATCGTCCTCGGGGCCCTGTCTTTTGAATTCAGCAAGAAACGCATAGTCGGCGCCCTGTCCGATTCAAGCATGAGGGTGGCGGCTACGATAGCCGGCATAGTCTCTACCGAAGACATATCGGCCATACTGGCTGAAACGGATAAATTAAAGGAAAGCGTTACGATATCGAATTATGAGGGGTGGAGCCCGAAGCCTTTTCCGGGAAAGACATATAAGGATTATCTCGGTCTGCTGCGCAAGGTCAAGTTGATAAATAAGATAGACAGCCCAATAAACATCTATGTCGGGGACGGCAGCCACCTGACAGCGGTTCTGACCAGTGAGCCAGGCATATTGACTGGCACGCTATATACCATGAGTGCCGAAGCCAAAGAAGCTTATGAAACGGGGCTGCCGGTGGCCACCGGCATATATAGGGACAAAGATGGCGAATGGATCTCCGCATACGCGCCGGGAGAGTTTCTTAAAGCCGGCGGGGGGCGCGTTATGGTGGAAATAAATTACCGGATAGATTCTTACATCGCAAGGTTAAAAGAAGAGCTTGGCGTTATATTGTCTATCTGCATAACCGGGTTCTTGTCGGTGGCCTTCATCAGTTACTATCTGGTAACCAGGCTTGTGTCATCGATCAAGAAGCTTGACGCGGCTGTGCATGATCTTGAGATGGAGAGATTCGATAAGGTCATAGACGTAAAGACGGATGACGAGATAGGCCATCTAGCCGGCGCCTTCGAGAAGATGCGTCTTGCCATAAAGAAAAAAATGGACGATCTGCGCATATCCATGGGAAGGGAACAAAAGGCGCACCTGGAAGCGATAGTGGCCCTGACAAATGCCATAGAGACCAGGGACCCATATACCAAAGAGCATGTCAGCAGGGTGCAGGAGTATGCCCTCCTTATAGCAAAAGCCATGCGGATACCCCATGTCGATGTGATACAATTAAGATACAGCTGCTTTCTGCACGATATCGGCAAGATCTACATAGAAGACTCGCTTCTCAGGAAGGGAAAGCTTACCAGGGAAGATTTCGAAGAGATCAAGAAGCATGCGGAGCGCGGGGCTAAGATAATCGATGGCATTCAATTCCTGTCCGACGTAAAAGATGCGGTGTTATACCATCAAGAGCGTTACGATGGGTCGGGATACCCGAAGGGGCTGAAAGGCAAACAGATACCGCTCCTGGCCAGGATCGTGTCGGTAGCCGACGCCTTCGATGCAATGACGAGCGACAGGCCTTACCGGAGCAGGATGAACTTCGAAGACGCGATGGATGAGATCGAAAGGAACGCCGGCACTCAGTTCGATCCGGACGTATGCGCTGCATTCTTAAGATACAGGCATACGATAGAGGAGATGGCAAAGAAGCATTTTAAGGATGCTGGCTAGCGCTGGAGATATGCAGGATAATCTTCCGAAAGAAAAAATAGAGTTGTTCGATAGGCTGATCAAATCGCTGGGTGTTGCGATATCCAATTGCGCCCTATACCCCCCCGGCCACCCGTCTTTCCAATCTTCGATAGGTGTTTTCAAAGAATCCCTGGATAAATGGCAAACCGCCGAAGGCGATATCGAGATTGGGGTATCGCCGGACAATATCCTTCTGAACGGCGACTTTGTCAGGAAAGGGAACCAGCCATACAAAGATGTCGCCGATTATCTGCATAAGAGAGGGATCGTCGCGGTCTCATTTGCCGCGGACATAGAGATCGAAGAATTATACGGATTTTTTACGGTCATCAGGACCGACCTGAAGACCTTTTATGAAAAAGGCGGAATATCCAAGAATCTTGCCAAGACCCAGCATCTTACCGTGAAGGAGGTTGACTATAGCGCCCTATTGACGAGCGTTAAAGCTGAAGGCGGTATGGATGAGAACAAGATGTGGCAATCGTTGTCAAGCCTGACTAAAGAATTGAGGGGCGGCCGGCTTCCCGACTCAAAAGCCGAGTTCTTGAGAGACTTTTTGAAGGACAAGAAAAGGTCCGCGGCGGTGCTCAACAGGATATACAGGGACGCTATTTCCAAGGTTGAAGATCAGGCGATGACCGAAGATGTCAGAGAGGCGTTTTCCAGGATAAATAAGCATCTTTGGGATACAAAGGTTCCCGACGCGGGTGGGGCCAACAAGGAGCTCTCCGATATAGTCCTCAATCTCGATCCGGGGCTTATCGCCAGCCTTTTCGCGGATAAAGGCGCCGAGGGAGGGGGAGACCTGTCTTCGGAAATGTTCGAAGGGTTTTCAGACGACCAGATGGCGGAATTCATATCATCATTGATCCAGAACGGGAACGGCATAAACGAAAACCTCCTGAAGCTTTACAATAAGCTGATATCGGGCTCGGGGAGGTCCGACAATGTGATGGCGATGGTCACCGACAAGCTATTTGAAAAGAAGCTTTTGGACAAGAACGCGCTGTCGGGGCTTCAGGAGACGATCAAGGACCTCTTCAACGAACATCCGGAAAACGATTTCGTTACACAGATATATAAATTGACCGTCGACGCATTCGTGGAAAAGGGAGAATCGCCTTCGGGATGGGAAGGGGAACATTCGGGCCTTGTGAGGGATTATATCGAATTTTTGAAGGCCGATAATATGAAAAAAGAGAGGCTCAGGCTCATCCTGAACGTACTTTGGCTCGAAAACAACCCGGAGCAATTCAAAAAGTTCTGCGGTATTTTGATGGAAGCTTTTCGCGATGTCCTGGATAATAAGATGACGGAAAGCGTCCGCGAATCGTTTGATCTTTTTACGGATAAGTTGCGGCCAAACCAGCTTAGCAATGCCTCGATAGCCGAAGAGGCAAAAGAGGCGTTCCGTAAGATAAGCGGCAACGATACTATAATGAAGCTTCTGTCGCTTGTTCCCGACGCGAACAGGCGGCGCCTGGAGGATATAGCGGACATCCTCGCCAAAAGAAAAGAAGACGCCGCCGGGCCGCTCCTTGATTCATACATTGCATCCTCCCGGAAAGATCACAGGAGGAATTTCGGGCACGTCCTGATTTATCTTGGAAGAGGAGTAAGCGCCGCGATCGCGCCGAAGATCGATGAGGCGCTGTCGCGGGGTTCTATGGAAGCCGCAAGCGGACTGTACGGGATACTAAAGGCGGTGGATCCCGCGGGAGGGCGTTCGGCTGCAAAAAAAATGCTGGAGAGCGAAAATATAGAGATCCGTGTCCAGGCTATCGAGGATCTCCGTCCCGAGACCGAAGACGAAAAAAAGATGATCTTCGATATGTTCAAAAAAGAAGACGATCCCGACGCGAAGAAGAAGATACTTGCGATCCTTGTAAAAAGCGGCAACCCGGATATGATCGGAAGGCTTTTTAGCGATCTTGGAAAGGGCCCTTTAAAGAACAGTTTTCTCCCCGACCTTGTAAAATCCTGCGGAGATTACAAAATAAAAGAATCGGTGCCACATCTCGGCGGTCTGCTCGAGAAGAAACATTTTTTTTATACAAGGGAATTGAATTCCGTCAGATTGGAAGCGGTGGTCAGCCTGGGCAGGATAGGGACCGGGGACGCGATAGCGTACATACGGAAGGCCTCGGCCGATCGCAGCGAATCGGTGAGGAAGATATGCAAGCTTATTTTAGAAGCGCCGGCGAGAAGCGGTACGGCTGAAGAAGGCAGGAGCGCATAGATGGACCAGGTCGGATCAAGAAGTCAGGTAGAGAGGTTTATAAGGGAACTGGTGAGCGCCACGCAGGCAAGGAATATTTACGGCAAAGGGCATAATCTTACCAAAGAGGCGGTTGACAGGCTCTATTCGACCGTCACTTCGCTGTTAACGGACCGTAAAGAGATGACCGTCGGGATCATCGGGGATGAGATAGCCTTCGAAAAGGAGCCGTTTTATGAGCTGAGCGGGAAGATGGCCAATCTGATCTCAAGGCTGAAGAAGATGGAGATAGAGAAGATAAGCGTGTTGAAGGGCGCAAGCAAGGAAGAATTATTGTCATTTATCGAGATACTTGGAGGTAAGCCGGTCCCTCCCGGATCGAAAGACGGGTTCGACGCGGCCCTAACCTCCAGAGGTATTACGCATATAACGGTGGGGGCGATAGGTATCGGCGGGGAGGGCACTCCGGAAGTATCGCTTGAAGAGGTCCAGGCCATCGCTAACGCAAGCTTTCAAGACGGGGTGGGATTTCTTGAAAAGACGGTAAAAGACCTTTCCGGCAACCGCCCTATAGACGCCAATGCCGCCAGGTTCTTTGTAAATAAGATGGTGAGCACTTTATTGAAGAACATGCACTCCCTTCTTATCCTGACTTCCATAAAAAAGAGGGACGAATACACCTTCGTCCATTCGATAAATGTAGCCATATTCACCCTGGTCCAGGCTGAAGCCATAGGCCTGGGTAAGGAATTATTGACGGATATCGGCATGGCCGCCCTTTTACACGATACGGGAAAGATGGCGATGGAAGGGGAGATAATACGAAAGGGCGGAAAATTGGATCCCGAAGAACTTGAAAAGATGCAGTCCCATCCGATAGATGGGGCAAAGGTCCTTCTGGAGACTCCCGAGATCGGTACGCTGGCCGGTATATGCGCGTTTGAACATCATCTTAATTACGACATGCAGGGATATCCTTCCAGGCTATATGGGACGAAGATCAACCTGGTCAGCATGATGATAACGATATCCGATGTCTATGACGCGCTTAGAAGCAAGAGAAGTTATCACGAACCTTCTCCTCCGGAGCGCGTATACGAAGAGATGCAAAAAATGTCAGGGAAGCATTTCAATCCGGAGTTGCTTGAGATTTTTTTTAATACCATAGGCGTATATCCTCCGGGCACGCTGGTTGAGCTGGATAGCCAAGAGATAGGACTGGTGATAAAGGAAAGTTCGTTCGATATCAGAAGGCCGCGGATCGAGATATTGTACGATTCCAAAGGCGAGATAGAAAAGGCGCCCCGCATCGTGAATCTGCTTGAAAAGCCCCAGAAGGCCGAGGGATATAAACGCACCATAGTGAGGTCGGTGGCCATATCAGATAAATACGAGATACCGGGTAAGTACCTGGCCGGCTAAAGGCAATGATGTGGAAAAATACGGTAAAAAATGATACTATTAAGATTAAGAATATAAAGGAGGCTGACAGATGAATAATATAGTGCAACAATTGAACACATCTTTTTACGGACTTGGGATAGCGCCAAAAATACTCGAAGCGCTCGACCGCATGAGATTCGTAATCCCTACCCCGATCCAGCATAAAGCCATCCCGATAGCGACCGAAGGCAAGGACGTCATCGGGGTCGCGCAGACCGGGACGGGGAAGACGCTCGCGTTCGCCATACCGGTTATTCAGCGTTTATCTCAGAAGAAAGGCAAATGTCTCATTCTCCTTCCTACCAGAGAGCTCGCTCTTCAGGTGGACGAGACATTCCAGAAGCTGGCGCCGTTATTTGGGATAAGGACCGCGGTAATAATAGGAGGCGCATCCATGGGTTTGCAGCTGCAGGCCCTGAGAAGGGGGCCGCGGGTAATTATCGCGACTCCCGGCCGGCTCGTGGACCATATGGAACAGCGCACGGTAATGCTGGCGGATGTGGACATACTGGTCCTGGATGAAGCAGACCGCATGCTGGACATGGGTTTTATGCCGCAGATCGACCGCATCCTGAGGTTCATCCCTAAGGACAGGCAGACGATGTTATTCTCGGCGACGATACCGGCGGAGGTATTAACTATCGCAACGTCGCATATGAAGCTCCCCATCCATCTTGAGGTGGCTCCCTCGGGGACGACGGTAGAGCTCGTAGTGCAGGAGCTGTTCATCGTAAAGAGAGATTCCAAGAAACAGCTTCTTGCAAAGATCCTGAACGAATACCATGGTTCCGTGCTCCTCTTTTCCAGGACAAAGATCGGGGCAAGAAAGATAACCCGTCTTGTCAGGGATATGAGGCATAGCGCCGCGGAGATACATTCCGACCGATCTCAAGGCCAGCGAAAAGAGGCGCTCGAAGGATTCAAGTCCGGGAAGTACAGGGTGCTCGTCGCAACCGATATAGCGGCAAGGGGCATAGATGTTTCAGGCATAGAGCTGGTCATCAATTACGATCTGCCGGAAGACGCGGAGAATTACGTCCATCGTATAGGGCGCACGGCGCGCGCCGGGCACGAAGGCCGCGCCATCTCGTTCGCCACTCCGGACCAGGGAGAAGACGTCCGGAACATAGAAAAACTCATTAAGACGGCTCTGCCGGTATCCGAACGTCCGGAATTTCCCAGGGAAAGGTTCGTAAGCTCTCCCGCCAAGGCTCCGGCCGATCGCTACTTTCGCAAAAAACAGGAGTATCACGGCTCCGCCAATAAGCGCCGCAATAGATATCCGTATGGCCGTTAGGATCACAGTATTCTAATATGGCGGGATGAGGTTGACGAAGGAGGGGTTATGAAAAAAATGATAATGATAGCTATAGGGGTTATAGCGGTTTTTATCATACTCGGGCCCGCCAAAGATACCGTAATAAAGGTATCCGTAGAAAATGGCGTTCAGCATGTGACCGGGCTTAAGCTCCAGATGGGAGGATTCAGGGCCGGGATCCTAAACACTCTTGTGGATATAAAGAAACTGCGCCTTTTCAACCCCAAAGGTTTTAAGGATCCGGTGATGATAGACATGCCTGAGGTGTTCGTCAAATATGATCTTCCTTCGATCATGAGAGGCAGGGTACATCTCCCCGAAGTAAGGATAAGCCTGAAAGAATTTATTGTGGTCAAGAACGAAAAGGGGGAATTGAACCTCGATTCGTTGAATGTTGTGAAAGATCAGAAATCGGGCGGGAAAAAGAGCGGCAAGGCCGCCGGCAAGGCTCCGAAGATACGCATAGATAGTCTGCGCCTTAAGATAGGTAAGGTCATGTATAAAGATTATTCGCAAGGCACGGAACCGCGTATCACGGAGTACAAGGTGGATCTAGATGAGCAGTATAAGGATATAGACGATCCTTATACTCTTGTCAGCCTTGTAGTGGTCAAGTCCCTTGCGAACACCTCGATAGCTAATCTGGCCGGCTTTGACCTTAAGGGCTTGAACGGTACGGTTACCGGTACGCTTTCAGGCGCCGCTAAAGCGGCCGGGCAGAGTATGCGGACGGCGGCTCAGACGGCAAAGAAGACCGAGGAAGTGGTGACAAAAACGGCTGAAACCGTAACGGGTATATTCAAGAACGTGTTCGGGTCCGAGAAATGAGCAGTAGATGTTGACCGGACATGGGTTATTGTGTTATACTTTTTATACAGGAAGGAAGGTGGAATTATGTGCAAGACATGCGGTTGTCAGAAGAAGAAACCTAAGAAATAGAGAATTCTGCCAGACTTCAATGGTTTAAAAAAGCAATTCCGAAACCGGGAGTTGCTTTTTTATTCACTATCTTCGATCAATTCTCCTGCCAGTACGCTACGTCATACCCCGAAAATGGGCCGTTTTGGGAGAGGAATTCATCGTAGTGGAATTTGAAATTGCCCGATAAAGATACGTCATCACCGACCACAGCTCCGAAAAAGTCCGCCCCTCCGGATAAGCCGATGTCCGCGTAGGGTGCGTATATCGAGCCGTAAAAGTTGCTTTGGCCGGAAAAGTTCAATGTAGTTGCGCCGTTCACCCCATAGATATGCAGATTATTCGGGATGCCTGACGGATTCACAAGGCCCACACCGGCAAAGCTCGCATTTCCTCCAAGATATATGTTGACGCCATTTTCCGTGAATACCGTAGCGTCGCCGCCTGAGACGGAAAAATCTTCTACCACATATATGTTCGAATTCGCGCTTATTGTAAGGTGGGCGCTGCTCTTGACGGCAATTTTGTTATATTTGAAATCACCGGAAGGGATGGTAAGCAGGTCATTGCTGGCCAAAGAGATGTCCGATTGAAGCGGCAGGCCGTTGAGATAGTCAAGATAAGCCTGCGGGGGATAGACGACCTTCTCAGTAGTTACCCCTGAATAAAAGGTCTCTCCAGTTACGTGAGAGGGATCATTGCCGGATATCGTACCCGCAGGGCCGATGAGTACGTTTCCTTTTACCAGCGCGGAACCCTGGATAGTCAGCTCTTCATTGCTTCCGACATCCGCGTTCGATCCGGCTGTCAAGGAAGAATACGGCCCCATGCTGGAGTCATAGCTGTCCGCCAGCGATATCCCGACCAGCGATACCGAATCATATCCGAATATAGCGTTATTGAAGAGCCTGTGGGGGAAGACCTTTGCTTTTACGGTCTTTGAGACGTCGGACGCGGTATTTATATTGGCAAGTCCCGTGGAGGTAACAAGATAATTATTAGGCGACGTGGTCAGTACGCTTATCTGTATATCTCCTATGACCTTGCCTGCGCTATCGGTAAAATTGCTGACAGTCATGGTTTTTGGGTTCGTTCCACCCCAGGCGGCGAACCCCGCGCCATTATAAAGTATCTCCCATATGGCAAGCTCCGCTCCGGCATCGGCCAGGTTCAAGGCCCTTAATGTCGTGAAGGAGCGGTAGGTCCATGAAAATTCATTCCCGACCCATCCGAGGAGAGGCACTACCAGTATAATAAATACGGCGGAGATCAATAGGATGCTCAGGAGAACGAATGATCTGTCTTTACCGGCGAAGGGCCTCATCTTACGTATTCCCATTCATAGTTCATCAATTTAACGGTAGTGCCCGGGGACACCTGGTATATCTTGCCCAATATAGTTTCGGATATGGACAGCCACATCGTTACGCGCGTGATGGTGGATTTGTGTGCGACAGACGAAAGAGGGATAGAGCCAAATGTGATCAGCATGGATTGGACCGATTTTTTCAGGACGCCGTTAAAAGCCGCCCGGGCCGACTGGCTTCCGGGGAGCACTACCTTGCATAAGTCGCCGTTATATATCCTGTAGACGATGTAGTCATAGTACTTGTTTATATCCACTATATTACCCGAAGCGTCTATGGAAGGCACCTTTAATACCAGGCAGTTGTCAGCCGTGGTGTAGCCTGAATAGCTGTCCATCACCCTTATCCCCATCCTGCAGTCTTTCGAGATGATGTCTATAGCTTCCCGCCCCTTCATGTAAGAGCCCAGATAGCTTATAAGTATCTTGACGTCTTTATTCAACGTCATGGTGAGCTGGGCCGCTATGGAGATCACGACCACGGTTATGACCATGGCGAAGATAAGTTCGACGAAAGTGAAGGCCTTAGCGCGTTTTTTTATCATTTCTTGTCTATCCCATGGTCGGTTATAAGCGTCGCGACCGTCCTGGAGGCCGTTTTACCGTTAAATGCCTTCCAATTCAAAGTTAATGTTATCTTTATGATATTGGCCTGCCCCTGATAATTGGATTTCGTTATAGTGCCTGTGGCATTTTGCAGGGAAGCCATCGCGGACGAAGAGAATGAACCTCCCAATGCCTGGACTTCGGAAAAATTAAGCTCGCGTATAATACTGACTTCTTCTTGGAGGATCAGGCTTGCGTTGCGCAGCTCCATCGTGCTTTTCAGGTGATTGAATGACGTTATGAATGCCGCCAGGAAGGCGACCGTGGTAATGGTTATAATGAATGCCGCAACCACCGCCTCGGTCAAAGTGAATGATCTTTTACTGTCGATTCTCATATTGGCATATCTTTCATGAAATCAATAGTAAGTATATCATGCTTTCGGATACTTTCGGAAAAATTACTTTACTAATTTGGATATTGGATGTATAATAATTTGAACTAAGGGGGTGATTCAGGATGAAGAAGCTATTGTTGGCGTTTGTAGCGGTTTTATTGGCAGGGTCTGTGTGTTTTGCCCAGGAGGAAGCCGCAAAGAAAGGGGCAGAACCTATGACCACTATCGGTAAGGTAGTATCGGTTACGGTGGTCGATCCCGCGAAGGGGATCACATCGGCTGTTGTTGACGTTGCCGATGACATGGGCAAGACTACCAAATTTACGGTGGATTCGAGCGTTAAGGTCGTAGGGAAGACGCTGGATGCTATCACATTGGATCAGCTTAAGATAGGCGATAAGATAGAAGTGAAGCATTCTCAGGATAAAGCAGAAGCGATAAAGGTAGCGGAATAAGCCCTAATTTTTCCGATTAGAATGGCAGGCGTCATAAAGCGCCTGCCATTTTTTGAAATATTGAAGCAAATGCTATAATGAAACAGATATGAAAATATTCGGAATGCGTAAGTCGCTTTTGATCTGTGCCGCGATATCGACGGCCTGCGTCTTTGCCGTAATGGCGGATGATGTCGCCGCGTCGAAGGCCGCCTATATAAAAGAGCATATGGCGGTGGAAAATCTGAAGGTGGAAGGCAAGGAAAGGGTTTTATGCGGTACCGTAAAAAATCGCGGTCAAAAGGCCGTAGGGCTCGTGCGGATAACCATATATTTTATCGATGATAAAGGCGCCCGCCTCCTGGAGAGGGGCTATAATATAGTATCGGTAGCCAGTTTTATAAGGCCTACAGAGCCGCTGGACCCGGACGGCGCAAGGGATTTCGATTATTACGTTGAAGATTACGCTCCTCAAGGCTGGTCCGGTAAGGTCGATTCGGAGATATCCGAAATAAAATTCATGGACGAGATGAAGAAAGAGTACGGATTTTTCTAGCCTTCAGGACGGGATCGAAGCGCTCTGGCTTTAACGGTATAACGATAAATCGGAAAAGGAAGTTCATCATCCTGTTGGTGTGCCTGAAGTAAATATATTGCGGTATGAATCTGAAACCGAACCTTCTCTTCGGGTCGTAGTTCAGCGCGCCCGCCTGAAAGGTCCCGATGCCGTTTTCTATGCACCATTCTATCGTCGCTTTCATGAGAATGAAATATAGGTGAAGTTCGAACGCTATGCCGTAATCGAGCCCTAGATATTCCCCCGCCATATAGTCTTTCGAGACAAGACAAAGATGGAATCCCGCGAATCTCCCGTCTACCAGGAGTATTATGAATTTTGCCGCTCCGGACATATTTGCGGGTATTGATTTAAGAAAATCTTTTGTGATTATCTCGAACGTCGCATCCGAATTTTCAATATTCCGCATATACATCTTATATGCGTCGTCTAAGAGGTCGCCAAGTTCGTCCCTGACCTGGATCTTGATATCGGCTTTCCGTGATGCCTTTCTGAATTTTCGGCTGAAATCGGCCCTCGACTTTCTGCTGAGCGACGCGAAATATTCGCCGAATGACCGGAAGCCGAGCTTGAGCTCGGTGTTCGGGAAGCTCTCGATCTTGTTGAAACCTTTTTTCCCCAGGGACGAAAGAAAACCGTATTGTTCCGGACAGAAATCCCTGAAGGCTATGATCCGCGCCCGCTCTTTTTTTGCCAGGATCCGCATAGCATCTACCAGCAGGCCGAGCATCGCCTCTTTGTCCGAAGACTCTCTTATGCCTATAACGCCTTCGCTTGCCGGGCAGCCGCATATGAAGACCCTGATCACGAGGAACCTGCGGAATAGTTTTCTTACGGCAAGGATCATGCGTTTCGCCGGGCCGTCGAGCGTTGTATCCAGGGCATAATCGGCGGCAAAACACGGCGCTATACAGCAGATCTCCGATCTGTGGTATATCGAAATATAATAAGTGCGGAATTGTCCGGAGAGCGTCTGGTCGATGGTCCGGTAGAAATCGTAATTTTCGGGATGGGGAGGGAAGAGGCCCTCCCAGTCCCTCCTGTCTATCTCCGTAACGGACCTCGCGATCCTTACCGAATACTGCTTTGTCTTGTCCATGGCTATATTTTATCACAAAGTATGGGCCATGGCCCTACATTATTGACAAAGGACGGTATATAATGTAACCTATGACTATGGTGATGCATGAATAGGTTCTCCATTATTATCGTGCTATGGTTACCGATGCTGCCGGCGGCATTTTGGCCGGATACCGTCTTCCCGCAGGGTTCTTCCGAAGAGAGAGAGGCCGAGGCTTCTGCCGCAAGGGAGATGAAGGAAGATGAGATCATGAGCGCTACCGAGGCCGAGGAATCGGTTGACGGTGAGGTGGTCGGCGTCAACCCGGAGGCGGGAACAATGACCGTAAAAGAGACCGATTTCGATAATGAACCCTATATCTTTATTGTAAATAAAAACACTTCATTTTCCGGTTCATATTCTTTCTCCGATATCAGGATAGGGGATAAGATAAGTGTGGACTATATCTATTATAACGGCCGGCGCACCGCCGATAACGTGGTAATGGTGGAGCGCGGCCCGGAAAAGAACGCCCCGAAGAGCGTCGAAAAGTTTTCCGAGATAGAAAGAGTTTTGAGCGACTAGATGCCCATAAATATCCGCATCCTGGCGTTGTTTCTTATGTTGTCCTTTATCCCTGCCGGAACTGTTCATTCCCTGGTAGAGACCAAGACTTTTGTCCGGCCTGACGGCAAGGTCTATGTAGAGGTGACATTGAGGGACGGTAAGAAAGAAGGCTATGAGAAGGTCTATTGGCCCGACGGTAAGTTGCAGGCCGATATATCTTACCGCAATGGCGTCAAGGACGGCGTTGAAAAGGTTTTCTGGCCCGACGCCCGGTTGCAGACATACAAAACGTATAAGGAAGGGAAAGCCGAGGGCATGGCCAATTATTATTCGAACGACGGCTATCTGCAAACGGAACAGCCTTATGTGAACGGCAGGAAGGAAGGAATCTGCAGGTCTTTTTATGAAAATGGTACCGTAAAATCCGAGCAGCCGTATAGCGACGACAAGAAGAACGGCATTCAAAAGGTGTATGACAGGAAGGGGATCCTTTTGGCCGAGAGCATATTCAAGGACGGCAGGCTTGAGGGCGTGACAAGATACTACCATGGATTTGAGACGGTGAAGCTCGATAGCGATTTTCTCAATAAGCTGAAAGAGGCAAGGCAATATAAGACCGGCCAGTTACTGGCCGAAGTCCCGTTCTTTAACGATAAAAGGGAAGGTATGGCAAAGCGCTATTCCGATACCGGCAGGGTCATCCAGGAGGATGAATTCAAGGATGATAAGCTGAATGGGACGGTAAGGTGCTATGATGAGTCCGGCATCAGGATATCGGAAGCGAAGTATAAAGACGATAAACTCGACGGTATATCGGTTTTTTATTATCCAAACGGAAAAATTAAAGCCGAGGAAAACTATTCTTCCGGATCGAGGGCGGGTATCTCTAAGTATTATGATGAAAGCGGATGCCTGAAAGAAGAAAAGGCGTATGATAACGACCAGCTAAACGGGATATCCAGGCAATATTACGAAGACGGCAAGCTTAAGTCCGCAAAATCTTTCAAGGATGGCGATCCTGAAGGAATGTGGCGGTTTTTTTATGAAGACGGCCATTTGCGGACGGAAGGTGTGTATAAGAACGGAAAATTGGAAGGCCAGTGGCGCACTTACGACGTCAATGGAAATCTTGTGAGCGGGAAGACCTATTAAGGATCGCAGTCTTTGGCAGCTGTAAATGGAGGAAGAAAATATGCCGTTACTTGAAATAGCATCTAAGAAATTAGGGACCGATATTACTATGGTATCTCCCGCAGGTTCCATAGATACAGATACATACCTGGTCTTCAAAGATAAGCTGGAACCATTGATAAAGGCTAAACCCAAAGTGCTTGTGCTGGATATGGGCAAGGTGGAATATTTGAGCAGTATGGGAGTTAGCGCTTTACTTGATATAAAGAAGGCTGTTGAGCGCGAAGGAGGAAGGTTGATAGTAGTAAATCTGCAGTCTCAGGTACAGAAAGTGCTTGAAATCATCAAGGCCTTGCCGAAAGAGGGTGTCTTTACCAGCAGGAAAGAGCTTGACGATTATTTGATCAAGATCCAGCGTAATGAGATAGATAATAAGAAAAAGTTCTAAGGATGGCAGGATTTGATATATACCTTGATAAAACGCACCTAGTGTGTTAATTTATGAATGCTATGAGCTATATCGCATTTGCAAGGAAGTACAGACCGCAGACATTCGACGATATAATAGGCCAGCCGCATATTACCACTACATTAAAGAACGCTATCTTGAAGGACAGGGTATCTCATGCGTATCTGTTTTCCGGTCCGCGCGGGGTAGGGAAGACTACGACCGCAAGGATACTGGCAAAGGCTATCAATTGCCAGAATGGCCCTTCTCCGACGCCCTGTAATTCATGCCCTTTCTGCATGGAGATAACCCAGGGTTCGAGCCTTGATATCCTGGAGATAGACGGCGCGTCCAATAGAGGTATAGATGAGATCAGGAACCTCAGGGAAAGCATAAAATTCGCTCCGTCAAAAGGACGATTTAAGATATATATTATCGACGAAGTGCATATGCTGACCCCGGAGGCGTTCAACGCCCTCCTTAAGACCCTGGAAGAGCCGCCGTCTCACGTAAAATTCATATTTGCGACCACGCTTCCTCATAAAGTACCCCTGACGATACTTTCGCGGTGTCAGAGGTTCGATTTCAGGCGTATCGTCTCCAAAGAGATATTCAATTCGATAAAGGTGATCACGAAAAACGAAAAGATCGATATTAGCGATGAGGCGCTCATCCTGATAGTGCGGCATTCAGACGGCAGCATGAGGGACGCGCAGGTGGTGCTTGATCAGATCGCCTCTTTTACGCCGGGGCGCGTAGAGGCGCTCGACGTCACTAGGATGCTTGGGGTGGCCGGAGATGATGTCTTTTTTGCTTTATCGACTTCGATAAAGCAAAAGGACGCGAAAGAAGCCCTTATGATCATTGACCGGATAGCCGGCGAAGGTAAAGACCTTATGCAGGCCGTGACGGGCTTAATCGAGCATTTCAGGAATATAGCGATCGCTAAAATAGGCCGTGACCTGGATACCCTAATAGACGCTCCGGACGATGTGATAAAGCGATACGTCGATGAGGCCGGCTCATTTGGTATAGAAGAGATATTGTATGTTATCTATGCGCTATCAAACACTATAGATTTTATGAGAAAGACAGCCATGCCCCGGGTTCCTGTAGAGGCGGCTATGGTAAAGCTTACAAGGACCGGCAGCGTCCTTCGATTGGATGAAGTCCTGGACAGGATAGAAAGATTGGAAAGGGGCTGTGATCCACAGACCATAGAGCGCCGACCACCTGTCACCGACCACCGACCGCAGACTGTCCCGGCCTGCCAGTCGGACAAGAGCCGCATCGAACAACTGCCGGGGCAGGCCGACCGTGAAGAGACTCCATCTGCGGAGAGCGAACGTCCTGAAATTGAGAGCGTCGATCCGGAGCCGCTGAGCGAAGATGCCGAGCTTCGACCCGATAAGCCCCAGGGTATAAGCCTTGAAGAGGTGTTAAATTCCTGGGCGAAAGTGGTCGATCATATAAAAAGTAAGAAGATATCGGTTGCCTCATATCTCGACGAAGGGCATCCGATAAGCCTGGAATCGAATATTTTATCGGTCGGTTTTCCGAAGGAATGTCAATTCCACAAGGAAGTGTTGGAGTCGCAGGAAAACAGGCGGCTTATCGAAGACGCCATAAATAGCGTTATCGGGCTCGATCTCAAGATAACGCTAGTGACGATTGACGCCCAAAATGTGGAACGCCCCTCCAGGGATACTTTTAATGATGATGTCCGCGGCGATAGCTTCGACAACCGGTCGGGACCGAAAAAAAAGGATTACGACCCTATCGTGAAAGCCGCTTTGGAGATCTTTAATGGCGAAGTCGCCGCCGAAAGATCCGGCAAGAAGAGGCCAAAATGACGGGTTTCCCGGTATCAATGAAGACGCTCATCGCTGAGATCGCGAAGATGCCCGGGATAGGGCAAAAGACCGCCCAAAGGCTGGCATTTTATATCCTGCGTTCCTCCAAAAGCGATGCTGAAGCCCTGTCCGGGGCCATTCTCAACGTGAAAGAGAAAGTAAAGTTCTGCAAGGTATGCAATAACCTGAGCGATGAAGAAGTCTGTGATATATGTAAGAGCCCCTCCCGCAACAAGAACATCCTTTGTGTAGTCGAGGAACCCAATGATATAGTTACCATAGAAAAAGCATCCAGTTTTAACGGTTTTTATCATGTCCTGCTCGGTTCGTTGTCGCCTCTGGATGGCATAGGCCCGTCCGATCTCAAGATCAAAGAGTTGTTGGACCGGGTGAAGAGGGATAAATTTAAAGAGGTAATAATAGCGACCGATTTTAATACTGAGGGGGAGGCAACCGCCTTATACCTTGTTAAGGTGTTAAAAGGTTCCGGAGCCAAGGTAACCAGGGTAGCATATGGTATACCTGTGGGGGGGGACCTTGAATATGCGGACCAAGCTACCATAATCAAGGCTTTTGACGGCCGCAGAGAGCTTGAAGATTGACGGGAAAACGATTATTTTTCTAATAGGCCTTGACACTTACGCTTTTATTTGGTATATTTTAATAACTGTTATAATATTATAAACTAAGGAGGATTTTTATGGGTGTTATGGAGGCAATTAAACGAGGATTTGGCATAGCGTCCAAAAGCCTCGGCTTGGTCTTAGTATTATTCATTTTTAACCTGTTGGGTAATTTAGCCAGTATTCCATTTGCGGGGGTACAGCCTGGAACTACGCCTTCTCCTCAGCTAACGGCTGCCGCGCTTATATTCAGCATAGTTTTCATCTTGATAAGCATATTTGTCCAGGGCGGGTCCCTTGGCCTTGTTAGGGATATAATAAAACAGGGCAAGATGGCCCTGGGTTCTTTTGCCTCGTATGGCCTGAAGTATTATTTCAGGTTATTCGGCCTGGGCCTGCTTATTATACTTATAGTGGGTATAGTAGCCCTGATAGCCGGCTTGGTCATAGCCGCTACAGCTCCGTTAAATAACCAGGTAGTTACAACGCTTGCGGTTATAGTATCGGTTTTGATCGCACTTGTCGTAGGAGTGTTGTATTTTATACCGTTTACGCTATCGCCGTATGCTCTTGTGTGCGACGAAACGGGTATAATAGAGTCTCTTAAGAAGAGCCTTGTAGTCGCCAAGAAGCCCATTTCCAGGGTATTTAAACTCATGCTTCTTTTTGTGCTGCTTATACTGATCGCTCTGGGCGTAGGCTTCGTGGTGGGTTTCATAGCGGGTCTGATCACAGCGCTTACACCGATCGCGGTAGGCAGGGTGATAATGGCTATAGCTACAAGTATTGTTAACGGTTACCTTGGCATAGTGATGACGGCGAGCTTCATGAGCTTTTATCTTGGGTATACCGGAAAAGAGAAGATCTAGCTGTAGGCGCGTCGGAGTAGATAGTATATCATAAGATGAAAGATTGTATAGAGATTCGCTGGCATGGCAGGGGCGGCCAGGGGGCAAAAACGGCCGCCCTTTTAGTTGCCGATGCGGCATTAGCTTCAGGAAAATACGTTCAAGCCTTCCCCGAATATGGCCCTGAAAGGATGGGCGCACCGGTAGCCGCATTTAACCGTATTGCCTCGAAACCGATCCTTATTCATTCCTGTGTGACCAACCCCGACGTTGTGATCGTATTAGATCCCACGCTTACAGATTCTATCGACGTGACCGAAGGAGTCTCCCAAGACGGCACCATCATCGTAAACACGGAAAAATCAGTAGCGGATATAAGGAATGAGCTGGGTATCGCGGGCAATATAAAGGTCTTTGCGGTGGATGCGTCTACGATCTCAAAAGAGACGATTGGCCGGGATATACCGAATACTCCCATGCTCGGTGCGCTGATAAAGGCTACGGGGATACTCGATTTTAGCGAAATGATGGATGACACGAAAAAGAAGCTTGAGAAGAAGTTTAAATCCAGCCCGGAGATCGTCCAAGGCAATATCAAGGCCATCGAAAGGGCATATAAAGAGGTAAGGTCTAAATAATGGCAACCGTTAAAAAAGATCAATCGGCCCTATCAAAGAAGAAACAGGGTTGGAAAGACCTGCCGCACGGCGACCTTATCATAGGCGGCGGGACGGCCAAAGAGTTCAAGACCGGGGGATGGAAGTCCAAGAGGCCGGTGCTATTGCCGGATAAGTGCATCAATTGTCTTACCTGCTGGATGTATTGCCCCGATATGTCCGTGATCATAAAAGACGGGAAAGTGGTGGGGTTTAACCTCGATCATTGCAAGGGCTGCGGTATCTGCGAACACGAATGCCCCGTCAAAGGCAAGGCGATCAAGATGGTGCCCGAAAAGGAAGCGAAGTCCGAAGAGGGGAAAGAGTAATAATGGCGAAATTGAATATAGTGGCCCGTACTGGGAACGAAGCGATGGCTGAAGCTATGAGGCAGATCAATCCCGATGTCGTAGCGGCTTATCCGATCACTCCGGCTACGGAAATAGTGCAGATCTTCGCGCAGTATGTAGCCGATGGTATTGTAGATACTGAATTTGTGCCGGTTGAAAGCGAGCACTCCGCCATGTCGGCGTGCATAGGCTCAAGCGCCGCCGGAGGGCGGACCATGACCGGCACATCCAGTCAAGGCCTGGCCCTTATGGCTGAGATGCTGTATATAGCATCCGGGTTGAGGCTTCCGATCGTGCTTGCCGATGTGAACAGGGCCTTGTCGAGCCCGTTAAATATACATTGCGATCATTCCGATACCATGATGGTAAAGGAATCGGGATGGATACAGATATTTTCGGAGAATGCCCAGGAGGCCTATGATAATATGGTCCAGGCCGTAAAGATCGCCGAAACCGCAAAGCTCCCCGTAATGGTTACGACAGATGGATTTATAATAAGCCATGGCATGGAGCGGATAGAGATCCTTGAAGATGAAGATGTGAAAAAATTCGTCGGTGTGTACAAACCGGAAAATTATCTTTTGAACTTTGACAGGCCGATTACCGTAGGGGCAATTGACCTGCCTGATTATTATTTTGAGCATAGAAGGCAGCATATCGAGGCTATGAGGAACTGTAATAGCATAATACTGGATGTTGCAAAGGAATACTCTAAGATCTCTTCAAAGAGTTACGGTCTTTATGAGGCATATAAGCTGGAAGATGCCGAATGCGTTATCGTAGCTATGGGTTCAACGGCAGGCACTATAAAGGCTGTGGTGGATGCTTTAAGGTCAAAGGGTGTTAAGGCGGGGCTATTGAAACCGAGGGTGTTCCGGCCATTCCCGAAGCTGGAAATAGCCCAAGCCCTGAAGAACGCAAAGGCTATAGCTGTTATGGACCGTTCGGATTCCATGAACGGTCAGGAAGGCCCTGTCTGTCTGGAAACAAAAGCGGCTCTTTATGATATCGGTGTTAATAAAATATTGTTGAGTTATATTTATGGTCTCGGAGGCCGCGAGATAAGGCTGGATGATATACAGAGCGTTTATAACGACCTGTCCGAATCTATAAAAGGTAAGCCCAAGGATAAGGTTATTTATCTGGGCGTGAGGGAATAGATGGCCAATATAAAAGATCTGGCAAAGACAGCGGAGTTATTTACGGGAGGCCATCGCGCCTGCGCCGGCTGTGGCGCCACTATCGTAGCCAAGCAGGTATTGATGGCGGCAGGGCCTAATACCGTAGTTACGAACGCAACGGGATGCCTTGAGGTAGTATCCACGATATTTCCGTATACGGCGTGGAACGTTCCTTTTATACATAGCGCTTTTGAGAATGCCGCCGCTACCATCTCCGGCGTTGAGGCTCTGCATAGATCATGGGTCCGGCAGGGAAAATACAACAAGAAAGTAAATTTTATCGCGTTCGGCGGAGATGGCGGCACATATGATATAGGTTTACAGGCGCTGTCCGGAGCCATGGAGCGAGGTCATAACATCCTATACGTATGTTACAACAATGAAGCATATATGAATACCGGAGTCCAGCGCTCCGGCGCAACTCCGAAGGGGGCCAATACGACCACCGCTCCGGTGGGTAAAGTGAAGAAGGGCAAGGAGCAGTTCAGGAAGGACCTTACCGAGATAATGGTCGCGCACAAGATACCGTATGCGGCCCAGTCAATAGTAGGCAATTGGAGGGATCTTACGTCCAAGGTCGAAAAGGCGCTTTCTATAGAAGGCCCTAAATTCATAAACGTATTCCAACCTTGCAGGCTCGGCTGGGCCTACGAGCCGGAGCTCACCTGTGAGATGGGACGCCTGTCGGCAGATACATGCATTTGGCCGATGTACGAGGTTCGGAACGGCAATTACAAGATCAATTATAAACCAAAAGAGAAAAAGCCGGTAATTGAATGGCTGAAACTACAGGGGCGCTTCCGCCATCTGTTGAAACCGGAAAATAAACCTCTTCTGGATGAGATACAGATGATAACGGATAAGAACTGGGAAGAGCTTCTGAGGAAAGAAGCGCCGAAGCTTCAGGAGAACCCGGTCAAGACCGTTTAGAGCTTACCTGCGATAGTCGCAATCTTTTTTTGAACAGACGATACATTGCGATCTCGATCCGGAAAATAACCCCGCAGGTCCGATCCCAATAATACCCGATATCGATTTGCGCGGGATCATCATACAGCTTTCCGTAAGTATTACCCCTGCCCCGGAGAAATCAAGCGCCTTATCCAGCTTATATTGCTCCTCGATATTCCAGTCACAGTAGCCGGGACTCAGCCGCATGGAAATGCTTGATCCTCTATCGGAATAATAATTACGCATGCAGGCCTCATAGTTCCTGGCCAAAGATTCTACCGATAAGGAGGCTAGCCTGTCGATCAGATAACCGCTCAGATCGTCGCCCTCTTTCATCAAGAGGGAGGCCATATTTTCAGCGGCTCCGCCGATCGTGACCAAAAATACGCGTAATTTTCCCGCGCCCTTAAGGTAAGAGGAGAGCGATCCGCTGTTAAAAGTGATTCCTCCCCCAATACCTATCGAGCCCGGCAGAAGATCAAAGATCTCTTTCTCCATAGAGGTATCTTCAGGCGTTGCGATATCCCGGATCTTCATAAAACAATCTTCAGCGCATGAGTATATGCTGTTATTGGAGTCGATATTATTGCGTTCGGGGATCCTCTCGATGCGCACCAGTTCCGACCAGACCCATTCCCAATCTATCTTTATGCTATATTTATCCATATAAGAGATATATTAACATTCCTATAAGATTATTCCAATATATATTCTAAATTATAAGATACCTCTTTTAACGGATGGACCAATAATGCGTTCATATCCGGATTATACGCAAAAAAAAGTTCCCGGCAAGACCATACGTTAGAAATAAAAAAAGAAAAAGATGTGCTAAAACCGATAAGAAGATAGTTAGAAATCATGCTTAATAGTAGTATAAAAAGTCAGATATTAGCATAAAGTTAAAGAGAAAATAGGAAGATTATTCCACTTGTAGAATGACCATTATATGCTATACTTGTTATGCAATTGAAAACATCATAGCTACACGACAGAAGTAGCGATTTTTTTTGCGATGTATTTAAATACTTATAAAAAGACATCGAGAAAGGTCGGGGCGAATGACGCCACCACAGGAGCAGCTGATCGAACAAGCGAAGTCCGGCGACAAAGAGGCTTTCACCGAGATATTCGCGCGATACAGGGACAAGATATTCGGCTACCTTTTCAGATATGTCCGCGATTATCATAAGGCCGAAGATCTGGTAATAGAGACTTTTCTATTTGCGTATAAAAGGCTTAATACATACACTGAGCAGGGAAAATTTTCATCGTGGCTTTACAAGATAGCGACGAACTGCGCTAAAAAAGAATTTGGCAGGGCGATGAGGCGAAACGAAGTATCTCTTGAAGAACCGGTTTACGGCGAGGAAGATACGATATTGGCTGATACCGTCGCAGATGAGAACCAGAGGCCGGATTATCTGGCAAGAGAGACAGAATTGAAAGAACTGGTGAACAGGGCTATCGGTAAACTTGAAAAGAAGTATAGTGAGGTCCTGCTATTATGCGATGTCGAAGGATTGTCATACGATAATGTTGCGGTCATGCTGAAGACCAATCCGGTAACAGTCGGAACGAGATTGAGAAGGGCGCGGAAGATGCTCCATGAAGATCTGCGGAGATACGGCTACGAATTATAACGAGGGGGCGCGTAATAATATATATTAGGACCAAATAATAAAGGGAAATATATGGAAATGACTCTATTATCAGGCGCTAATGGAGCCCTTAATCTGGTTGTTATTTACTGCTGTTTTGGTATATTTATGGGACAGCATTATTTTATGATACCACAGCTCCTCAGGGAGATCATGAAGGGGCGGAGATTTTTTTTCGCCACAATGTTAATAGTTTTAAAAAGAAAATATTATGAACAAATAAGGACAAAAGGGTCATAACAATGGAAAACAAGCAAGAGGCCCAGACAGTTCAGGATCAGGACGAGATATTGCGACTGGAGCTCTATAAGCACAGGCACGCAGCCTGGTTTAGGGCGATAGCCATTGCTATTATTATATCTTTTATAAGCCAGGATATTGTGCGGGCAAGCGATTCCATTTCGATTCTTCTGAAACCAACCCAGGCTCCATTATACAAATTTCCGGAACTGCCCAAGATCGATAAAACCCCGGCTTCCAAGGTACCGGCAAAGATGGACGCCTCTAACGATCCGGTCGAATACGATGAAGTCACTAATTATGACCTATTATCATATGATAGAAAGCCATCAGGGATAGATAAGCTGCTTCGTTCCAATCAGGACAGGGAGCAGTCCAACCAATTCGCACCCGGATATATCCAGGAACAGGAAGCAAAGCATGAAAATATCATCAGGCAAAAACAGGATGCGGAAGAGCTGGATTGGCTGTTAAGAAATAAGCGGACAAGGATGGATATCCAGGATGATGGAAAACCCGACATAGACCTGCAAAAAAAGAAGAGCGGCGGTGGCGGCGAGGGAGGCGAGGGCAATATAGATCCGGAATATTCTTTGAACAGGCCGGATGACATAAACGAACCCCACGACCTGATAGATTTTAAAAATCCCACAGACCCATTATCTAACTTCAAATATGATATAACTATGATGAATATCGGCCTATGGGAGGCCGGCACCGTAAAGAAAGAGGATGAATCCGGCGTAAATTACTGGCTGGGTTATGACGATAGAGGCAACCCGGAAGATTCAAGATTGATAATGCGCGTAATATACGACGGCACAGGCGCGGACAAGAAGATAAAGACCATTCTTACCGGATATCATTTGGCGGAAGGCGGCCAATATGAAGCAAAATACCGGATAGATTATATATATTCCGGAAATGATATAACCGAGACCATGAAGTATGATATTTCGGATGGCGGGGAACGCCTGGTTGAAAAAAGCGTCTATGAGGGCACAGGAGAGGATAACCGCCTGAAATCAACGCTCTATTATGCCAATGACGGCCAGACCATTGTCTCGCGCAGTGATTTTGCATACGGCTCTGCCGGTGAACTGAAGGAAGTGTCGATATACGCGACCGATTCAGAAGTGACGGGCGAAGGGGAATTGGTCCAGAAGACCGTTTTTCTTGGACAGAAGAACAAAGAGCTGGCGGATTATACCCAGAGCTACAGTGATGGGGCTGTTTCAGAGACGACCGTATATTATTACAAAGACGGCAAGAGGGCTTCGGATTCGGCCGATAACTACAGGTTCTCGAAATCGAAACAGATCAGCTTCAGGGGCGATCCGGACAAGAACGGAGATGGCGTTCTGTCAGATCAGGAGTTGTCAGAAGCCAAGAAGATCTCGATGCTTGTTTACGATGATCTGCACAGGAATGCCGGAGAGGAGACTGCCGATTATCTGGTAGTTTACGGCAGAGAGGACCAGCCCTTCCGTACGACCGTATATTTTTACGCGGATGGACACAGGGCCGGCGATGCCAATTACCGCGAAGCCCTTACCAGCGCGGCGACCTACTACGGCAATCTGGACGCTGACGGAGATGGCAAGATAAGCGATGAAGAGCTCGCTGCCGGCATCAAAGAGTCGCAAACATTCTATGATTCCAAATACCGGTTGAAAGGGGAAGAGGTCCAGGATTACACCCTTGGTTATATGAGTGACGGTGAGACGGTAAGAGAGACGACGGTCTATATTTACGAAGGCAATAAGAGGGCGGGCGCATCGGAAAGCGAAAGCCGGATGGAGAGGAGCGTTACGTATTGGGGCGAGGCTCTCAATGAAGACGGGACGTTGAAATCGGACGCCCTTAAGAAGTCGGAGACCTTCTATTATTTTAGCCCTGAGACCAAGAGGGGCGAAGAGATCGCCGATGTCAGCGTGAATTATTACAGGGACGGCGAAACGATAAAGGACACCACATTCTATTATTATGATGGTAATAAGAGGGCGGAGGATTCGACCATCAGGGATGGCCTCGAAAGGTCCGTTACATACTGGGGCGATGCCCTTGAGGTGCAGGAGTTAATGGATTCCGATGGGGATGGTATAACCGATGAAATGGAGATCAAGCTTGGCTTGAATCCAAATGCGGCGGATTCGGACGGAGATGGCTTTAGCGACAGGGAAGAGATAGAAGCGGGTTCAGATCCGTCAAGGCCGAACAGCATACCCGATTATACGATAGATTCTGATAATGATGGCGTGTCAGATTATTATGAGAGACTTTTCGGACTTGATAAGAATAAGGCAGATACGGATGGTGATGGCGTTTCGGATCTGGCGGAAATATTGCTGGGCACGGACCCGACCAGGGCCGAAAGCAAACTCACCCTGAATGATGTGCTTAAAGACAATGATCACGATGGTGTTGCTGACCTGATAGAAGAGATAATGGGCGAGGACCTGAACCCGACCAACCTGATAGCCGAGCTCACCAAGGATTCGGACGGAGACGGCATATCGGACTTCATCGAGAGGATCACCGGTTCCAACCCGTTCGATATTAACTCAAAGACCGACTTCGCCAAAGACACCGATCTTGACGGCATAACCGACTTCGTAGAGATCATAATAGCCCTCGGCCTGCAGAACGTAGATGGCGATAATGACGGCATAGCCGACTGGATAGAGATTTTATTGAATAAAAACCTGACTCCTGACATTTACATGGCCGAACTGATAAAAGATTCAGACTTAGATGGATACTCGGACTTCATTGAAAAATTAATGGGAACATACGGATTGACCAATACAGTTCCCAATATGGCCGGGGATAGGGATATAGACGGAGTGACGGACTTTGTTGAGACGATGTCCGCCTCAAAGCTGCCGGGAATCGACGGGGATGCCGATGGCATAGCCGACTGGATAGAATCCCTTGCGCTGGAGGATCTGACGCAGGCTTCCGTATTGGCAAAGCTTACGGAAAATACCGACGGCGATCAATTCTCGGATTTCGTGGAAAAGCTATTTGGGTCCGATCCATTTATGAGCGGAGACGTTCCAAATACGACATCGGATTCGGACGGAGACGGTATAACAAACTTTATAGAGAGTGTATATCTGGCGCGCCTTGATACGGATAAAGACAGCGTTCTGGACGGTGTTGAATATGAGATCTACGGAGAATTATCGGCCGATATGTCCGGCCTGGGACTAAAGACCGATGTCGGAGGCGTGGCCGGGAGAGCCGATATCATTGAGCAGATACTTGCAAATTATCATCAGGCCTGGACATTCAGCGATGCGGATAGCGATGGTATAGACGACCAGCTTGAGACCGCGCTATGGGGCAGCCCTGCCGCGACAAATGATTTCAACTATGATAAGGATAATGACGGGATGGCCGACCTGATAGAGTATCTCTTGTACGGTACATTGGAAGATCAGGGAGGAGGAACCGCAGGCGGTGCACCCGAGACGGACTCCGATAGTGATGGAGTTGCCGACTGGATAGAGGTCCTTTTTGGGACCAACCCGAACGACGCAAATAGTAAGCCTGCGTTCAGCTCTTTGTTTACGGATACCGATCATGACGGAATATCGGATGCAAGGGAATCGGCAACACGGGACACCGATAATGACAGTAAACCGGACCGTATCGATACCGATTCCGATAATGACGGGTATGGCGACGGGGAAGAGCTATTTAACGGCAACGATCTTTTTGATGCCGCTAACCACCCGGCGTATTCAAGTGCGGATTCCAATAGTAACGGTATTACCGATGTGGAAGAAGCAAGAAAAGAGACGATAGGTGGATATAATCTATTGATCGATTCCGATGGCGACGGGATACCGGATAGTATCGATAATACCAGGACGAATCCGGATTCTGACGCGGACGGTTATTCAGATGGAGAAGAGGTCCGGTATGGCTCAGATCCGTTTGACATTGTTTCTACACCGCAGTACCCTCCGAACTATAAATTTACACCGCTTGATGGCAGCAGGGTAAAGTCCATAACTTTCTTTGCCATAGACGATCAGGCTGGACAGAATCCGCAATCGATATCCGATTATACGCTTAACTACTATCAAGACGGGTTAACGGTGCGCGATATGACAGTTTATTATTACCAGGACCCGCAAAATGGAACTGAGGATGTCAGGGCGGGTGAGGCTGACAGGCTTCAGAGAAAGACCAGGACCGTTACATATAGGGGCGATGCGCGAAGCTCGCGGATAGATTACGATAAGGATGGGATCCCCGATTCTGATCCGAGGGAATCCTATGTGCTCGATACGGACAATGACGGGTACTATAATTTTGAAGATACGGATTCCGATGGAGACGGTTATGCCGACGGAGAAGAATTGCTGGCGGGATCGGATCCGGCGCTGGATTCGTCCATTCCGGCCGGGGCGGGATATCCATCGACAGATTCGGATAAAGACGGTTACTCGGACTATTTCGAAGCGCTTCAAGGCACCAATCCTAGCGATTCGAAGGAAAGACCGGATCTGCGCCCGACGAATCCTTCGGATGATGACGCTATAAACGAGTATAGCGAGAGCATCATTCCGCTGAGCGGCAATAAGGCAAACGATGGTATTAAAGATACGGCTGCCAGAAAATCGGAGACATTTTACTCGTTTATTACTACAACCGCGCAGGGGAGCGAAATAGCCAATTATACCTACGGATATACGTACGATGGAGCGGATATCAAAGACACGACTATTTATATTTATGAGGAGCAAAAAAGGTCGTTTGACAGCGGGGTCACGGTCAACTCCAGAAAGGAATGGGTAGTAACATACCTGAACGATGCCGTAAATCCGGATGGGTCCGTAAAACTTGATGCCAAGAAGAAGACGGAGACAAATTATGTATTTGACGGTATAACGCAAGCAGGTGACGAAGTCTCCAATTTTACATATAACTATATAATCGGGTCGGATTTCAAAAAAGAGACGCTCGTTTACGAATACGGCGATACATTTATGAGAGGGCAGGATGTGCTGACACAGCCCAATTCCGATTTTATAACCATGACAAGAAGCGAGTCTTATATCGGCGTCGCGCTTGACGCTCAGGGCGCTTTCGTTCCGGATGTTAAGCTAAAAGGCGAGACGTATTATTATGCAAAACCAAAATCTACGAGGGGCGATGAAGTTGCCGATGTGGCATATAGCTATCTTGGCTCGAGAGACGATAGGGTGCAGACCGTAGAATATTATTATGGCGCTCCCGTCCTTGTGGACCCGGATAGCAACCCCGGAAGCGGAGACGAATATTACAATTACAGAAGGGCAAATGATGCAAGCCTGGGATATGAGGAACCATTAACCAGGACCGTTGCATACGACCAGAACAATTCGCTTACATCGGAATCTTTCTTCGGTTCGGTTGATGAGGACCACCAATGGCACGATGTTGGGAACAAGGGCGAAGAGCTTCTGCGTACAGTTTATAGATACGGCCAGAAGAGGGATGGCGAATCCTATCTGGTTTCAAGGACAGATTACCATTACCGGGCGGAAGGGGACGACTTTGCCGATTTCTTTAATAACGTCAAGATGGTGGCGACCGGCAATCTGAAAGAATATGTAGATACGCTGCAATTGGCGGGACTGCCGGCCGGCGTTGACACCGAAATGGAATATCTGGAATATTTGCGAAATCAAGCTGGGGTAGGTCAAAACACCTACACCAAAGCGGATGTTGATGCGCTTGTGGCAAACGACGATCGGGTAAAATATACCAAAACGTATGACACCAATAACAGGTGGGGCATTATTTCGGATCCGGCAAGCACAACTTTAATGATACAGTCGGTCAAATACGATTACGACCCTGTTTATGAGTATAAACTCCTATCGACCCAGACAGTTGGCATATCCTATGCGCTTCAGGATCCGTCGCTTGTTTCCGGTATATATACGACGAATTCGTATTACAATGACTATGAGGTCATGTATCTGAGTCAGACCGCGGGTGAGAGTTATAATGTCGTGACCGGGAGAGTAACGGGGTCTTACGCAACGGATTCAGATTATGATCAGGACTATGGGATACTTCTTACGCAGTCTACGCATGGGTTTTCTTTCAAAGAAGATGATAACGGTGGCCAGATCACGCTTAGCGAATATTATTCCGGATCCGATTATCGCGCAGATTCTGGCATCTCCGGTATAAAGCAGATTGATAAGTTTGGCGTTATAGGAGAATCAATCACGCGAAGCATGTCATTGGGCGAGGAAGGTGTTCTCACAGGGGAAAGCTATACGGTGAATACCAGCAATCAATACGGTGTCCAGACGGACCAATCGTCGCATGGCTATTCTCAAAATGTTATTGGTGAGGAAACAAAGATCACCGGTATTTGGGAACAGACTTCCGCCAGCTTTGACGAGTACGGGACCATGGACAATTCGATGATAGAATCCGTGTCCGGTAAAGGACATGCCGGTGTGCCGGATGTGACTACGATGATCTATGATATTAACAGCTTTGGCGAATTAACCGGAAAGTCCATGACGACGAACACATTCGATGACTTTGGCGCGCAATCGGATTCCGTTACCCTTGGCGAGTCATACGGCAAAAACAGGTATATCACAGGCAGAAGCTTTACCGATAATGATTACGACCCATATGGTATATTGACCCATCAGGTCAGTCATGGCTACAGCCAGAATATGATCAATGGGACGAATACCACTACCAGTATATGGGCTGTAGCGGATATTTCCATCGATAGCTACGGGACCGTTAGGAACTCAACCGTTTCAAGTTACTCCGGCAAAGGATTTAATGGCGCAGCGGCAGAATACGACAGCCGCGACTGGATCGTTGAAGGGGCTAAGTTCGATGTATTGACGGGCGAATCAAACACCGGCAATATCTTTAATACATGGGGGACACAATCGGACTCAATCACAAGAGGCGTATCGTATGGTCAAGAGCAGGCAATTACGGGTAGGAGCTATACCGATAACGCATACAATAAATACGGCACGATGACCGATCAGGTATCCCACGGGTTCAGCCAGAATTATATCGATGGCAACTGGACGGTGACGAGCGTATGGAATACCACCTCTGTTGGAATAGATGTTTATGGCACCATACTTAACTCTACCGTTGTAAGTTACAGCGGAAAGGATTATAGCAGTGATCCCGCCAATTACGATACTGCGGATTGGCCGGTAGTTGACAGCCAATTCTTGGTATTAACCGGAGAAAGCCAGACAATTAATAAGTTCAATAATTGGTCGACCCAGGAGGATTCGGTAACAACGGGGATCTCTTATGGGCAGGCAAAAGCTATTACAGGCAGGAGCTATACAGACAATGATTATGATCAGTACGGCACCATGACAGACCAGGTAGCTCACGGGTTCAGCCAGAACAATATCGACGGCAACTGGACAGTGACAAGTATCTGGGATACAACAGACGTCAGGATAGACGCCTACGGCACGATCACCTCTAGCGGAGTCACCTCTTACTCCGGCAAGGGCTACACAGGCGACGAGTCGCTATATAATACAGCGAGCTGGACTCCCGTCGGGACGGACTTCGCCACGCTGACAGGTAAGAGCGTCACAGGTAACCTATTCAACGACTGGGGCATACAGATCGACGCGGTGACAGACGGCACCTCCTACGGGGCGCTCGAGGCCGTAACAGGCAAGAGCTACACCAATAACGACTACAATCCGTTCGGTATCATGGATAACCAGGTATCGAAGGGATATTCCCAGAACTCCATTAACGGCACATGGACTGTCACGAGCATATGGGATACGACATCGGTCGATATAGACGCATACGGCACGATCACTTCTAGCGGGGTCACCAGCTACTCCGGTAAGGATTATTCAGGCCTTGCGCAGACGGACATAGCCAACATGACCGTGACGAACACCTCATTCGCCACCTTAACGGGAAAATCCGCCACGAGCAACCTATTCAACGACTTCGGCATACAGATCGACGCGGTGACAGACGGCACCTCCTACGGGGCGCTCGAGGCCGTAACAGGCAAGAGCTACACCAATAACGACTACAATCCGTTCGGTATCATGGATAACCAGGTATCGA